>Ga0308169_10005151_pt1 | contig 12013 bp, 9 predicted proteins | sample PhyBR1_2_FD_202139 | JGI IMG/M metagenome (GOLD analysis project Ga0308169, IMG submission 202139) | Phyllosphere microbial communities from UC Gill Tract Community Farm, Albany, California, United States - DLSLSB.R1 | ecosystem: Host-associated > Plants > Phyllosphere > Unclassified | place... | reverse complement strand
ATCGGCGCCCTGGTGCCCGCGCTGCTCACTGCGCGGATCCGTCCCATCGAAGTCCTGCGAGGAGAATAGCCATGATTGAAGTCAAGAACCTGGTCCGCACCTTCAACTCCGGTGACCGCACCATCAAACCGGTCAACGACGTCAGCTTCGTCCTGGAACAGGGCACCCTCGCCTCAATCGTGGGCAAGAGCGGCAGCGGCAAGAGCACCCTGTTGTCCCTCCTGGGTGCGCTGGACAAGCCCAGCAGCGGAGACGTCGTCGTCAATGGCGTCAGCCTGGCCAGCCTGCCGGACAGCAAACTGACCGAGTACCGCCGCCGGGACATCGGCTTCGTGTTCCAGCAGTTCAACCTGATTCCCAACCTGTCCGCCGTGGACAATGTGATGCTGCCTTTGGAGTTCGCCGGGGTGCGCAAGGCGGCACGGCTGGAGCGCGCCAAGGAGCTGCTGGAGCAGGTCCAGCTGGATCCGTCCAAGCACGACCGGAGGATCAACCGGCTTTCCGGCGGTGAGCAGCAGCGCGTAGCCATTGCCCGTGCCCTGGCCAACGAACCGAAGCTCATCCTGGCCGATGAGCCCACGGGGAACCTGGATGAGCAGACTGGAGACCACATCATCGAACTCCTCAGCTCGTTGAGCCGCGATCACAACACCACCATCCTGGTGGTCACCCACGACAGGGTCCTTGCCAACAAGACCGACCGCCGCTTCCGCCTCCAGCAGGGCAAGCTGACGGAAGAGCCGGTGCGGGACCGGGCGGCGGCAGCCACCGCCTGACCCGGCACGAAATGGGGCGCCAAGGTACGGGAAGCTTTCTCCCGCCTTGGCCCCCTTTGACGTTTCCGTGCCTTCCTTCCTGAAGTTCCCCGGGGCGGCTGTACCCCTGTGACAGGATTGCAGCTATGACTGCTCCCATCGCGACGCCATGGCTTTCCAGCCAGCCCGACAAGGATCCCCGCTCCGCTACCGGGGCTCCCGTCCGGTGGGGCGTCATTGCCACCGGCAGCATCGCCCGCTCCGTCTCACAGGATCTCGCGTTGCTCGAAGACGCCGAGTTGTACGCAGTCAGTTCCCGGGCCCAGGACACGGCGGATGCGTTTGCCGTGGCCTACGACTTTGCCAAGGCGTACGGGGACCACGCTGGCGTGCCCGGCTACCAGCGCCTCCTCGCCGACGACGCCGTGGACGTGGTCTACGTCGCCACACCGCACGCGCAGCACCACCAGATGGTCCTCGCCGCCCTCAACGCCGGCAAGCATGTGCTGTGCGAGAAGGCCTTCACCATCAATGCCCGGGAAGCAGCGGAACTCATCGACGTTGCGCGCAGCCGCAAGCTCTTTTTGATGGAGGCGGTCTGGAGCCGCTTCCTGCCCTCCATGCAACGCGCTTTCGAGATCGCCGCCTCCGGCGAACTGGGCGACATCCACTGGGTTACGGCTGATCTGGGTTTTCCGGCGCCCTACTCCCCTACCGCCCGGCTGTGGGCCCGGCAGGACGGCGGCGGCGCGCTGCTGGACTTGTCCGTCTACCCCCTCCTGTGGGCGCTGGGGACCCTTGGGTTCCCGCAGACGGTCAGCGCGACGGGCATCGTCAACGACGACGGAGTGGATGCACAGAACGCCATGACGCTTGGCTACGACCACGCGGCCCAGGTCCAGCTCACCTCCTCGCTCCTGGCGCACGGCCCCCGCACGGCCACGGTGGCAGGCAACCTGGGCTTCCTGCAGAGCGTGGGTTCGATCAATAATCCGCGCGAGCTTCTCATCACGAAAGGTTGGGAAGACAGCCGGACCGAAACCTTCGACGTGGTGGGCAAGGGTTACGCCTACGAACTGCGCGAGGTGATGCGCTGCATCCAGCAGGGTCTGACCGAAAGCCCGGTCATGCCCTTGGAGGACACGTTGAACACCATGCGGCTTTTCGACGGTGTCCGCGCGCAGCTTGGTGTGACATATCCCAACGACAGGCATTAGCGGGACCTTCAAAGGTACGACGGCGGGACTACCGCTTGAGTGCCAGTGTCAACGGAAGTGACTGCTTGCATTAGGCGTTGGGACTTTTCGTTGCGTGTTCGCGTTCTTTGTAAAAAGGCTTTAGCGATCGCTGGACTTCATGCAATAAGCAGTCTTACCATTTAGACGGCATCGATTGCACAGGTCACTGGGGGGTGGTACGCATGGCTCGTCTGAGTTCGCCATGGCGTGCCCTGCGTCCGGTCCTGCTGGCCGGGGCGGCCGCCATCAGTTGGCTGGCGCTTTCGTCCACCGCCGCATCCGCCGACACCGCACCGGACTCCTCGTCACTTCTTGGCGGGGTCACCACCTCGGTTTCCTCTTTGACGCGTGATCTTGCCGGTGCAGCTGCGCCAGCCCCTGCCGGCTCACCCGGCGTTTCTGGGGAGAGCCCCAGGCTGTTGCAGCCCGTCGTGAGTCAGGTTTCCGGGCTGGCGGACAACCTGGTTGCCGCCGTCCCGGCGGTGGGTCAGCTGGTTCCTGCGGGAACTGTTACCACCGTCTCTGCTCCCCTTGTGGACGTGGCACACGACGTGACCGCCGGCGTCGTGCAGGGTGTCGTAGACCCTGCAACGGAGGCTGTGCCGGTTCTCGAACCCGTACTGGAACCCGTTTCGGATTTTCTGGCCGGCTCGGCCCCGCTGCCTGTTGCCATTCCCGGGCAACCCGTCGAGGAGCTGCCGGCGGAACTTCCGGCAGCAGAAACTGCTGTTCCGGCAGACGTCCAGCCTGCGCCCGCGGAGGTAGACGCTGCCCGTGAAAGGGCAGCCGAACCGCAACAGCCTGCTGCTTTGGCCGGGATGCCGGCTGCGGACGCCAGCGCAAACCTGGAAGCTCCGCGTACTGCTTATCTGGCCGGAACCTCAGTCCTTCGGTCGGACCTGTCCGGGCTGACTGACCCTGTTGCCGGCCAGCCCCTTCCCGTCGACCCGACGCCGCTGCCTGCCCAGGCTCCTGCTGCCCCCGGGTCTGGCACGGGAAGCAGCGGGTCCTCGGGCGGTCCCTCGGCTGCAGCCGCTTGGCTGAGCCCCTTCGGCTTTGATTTCGTCCGTCCCGGCGCTGTTCTTGCCGCGGACGTCCCTGAGCACGCCCCTGCCCCGGTGTCATTCGACCCCGGTTCTTCTCCTGACTAGTTGACGCCCCCTGCCCGCTCATGGGCAGCACGTGGCTTTGCCGGCAGCTGACCAGCCGTCCGGACAAGATCAACTTTTCAGGAGTAACCATCATGAACTGCACCCTTCGCAGGGGGCTGCTTAGCACCCTCTTTGCCGGTGGCCTACTGGCTTTCGGCTGCGCTGCGGCGAACGCCGCGGACACCACCAGCGGGACGGATCTCTCCGCCTCCGCCCTCATCTCGGCGGCGGCACCCGCTGACTCCACGTCGTTGGGCCTGCTGGGTGACCCAACGCCGGTGAGCTCAACCCGTGTCGCCGCCGCAGCCGACGTCAATCTCGGTCTCGGCGGCCTCACCAACGGCACCGGGACTACGGACGGCACCACTGCTGATCTCGCCGTCGACGCCAACGTCGACCTCGGCCTTGGCGGGATCACCACCGATCCGGCAACCACCGGCACCACCGACGTGGCGGCCGCAGCCGACGTCAGTCTCGGTCTCGGCGGCCTCACCAACGGCACCGGGACTACGGACGGCACCACTGCCGTTCTCGCCGCAGCCGACGTAAACCTCGGTCTCGGCGGGATCACCACCGACCCGGCAACCACCGGCACCACCGACGTGGCAGCCACAGCCGACGTAAACCTGGGCCTCGGCGGCCTCACGAACGGCAGCGGAACCACGGACGGCACCACTGCTGATCTCGCCGCAGCCGTAGACCTCGGTCTCGGTGGAGTCACCTCCGGTGACACCAGCGGTCCGGGTGCAGGCGTGGACGCAGCCCTTGACCTCACTATCGACGGCGTCACCAGCACGGGCAGCCCGGGCACCGAGACTCCCGGGACCACGGCCCCGGGCACCAACCCAGGCGACGGCACCACGGGCGACACCGGCACCCTCGATCCCGGAACCAGCACCCCGGGCTCGGACAACATCGGTAGCGACGGCGGCACCACCACCGGTGGTGACTCCACGGGCATGAATGACGGCACCACTACCGGTACCCGCAACATCCCGGCAGCACCGGCGGGCTCCACCGCAGTCAGCGGAGCCATCGCCCCCGTCGCTGTCCCCCGTGGCACCCCGGCCGGCGGCCGTTCTGCCCTTGCCACCACCGGTGCTGCCCACACGGGCCTCGCCAATACGGGCTGGGACGGAACACTGGTTCCCCTGGCGCTGCTGTTCCTGGCCTGCGGGCTCCTGATGCTGCGCAAGCGCAAGGTGTCGTAACGCCCTTCTAAGACAGCACAAAAACCGCCCGCCTCGTGCGCCTGAAGCGGCAGCACTCCGCGGGCTGACGGAAGGAGGACAAAAGCCCGGAAACGAAACAACCGTACAAAACATGTCTTCAGCACACATGTCCTTGTAGCCAATGGTCCGGCGGCGAACGTGTTCGATATCGCCGCCGGGCCGTCGGCGTGTCGCCAGGTGAAAGCCTAGGTCAATCGCTAGTTCAGCCGTACCGCCCGTATAATTTGAGGTACGACAGTGCCGCAGAGCACCGGGAGGAACGGTCATGGTGGCGGAATCGCCTAGCTCCATCAAGAATGAAGTTGTCGGCGGTCGCTATCGTTTGGGTGACGTGATAGGCCGTGGGGGAATGTCCTCGGTTTACTGCGCACGGGACGAAAACCTGGGCCGCGACGTCGCGTTGAAGCTCTTCGCACCGCAGGCTCCGGATGCAGAGGAACTGAAGCGGCAGGAAGCGGAGATCCAGCTCCTCGCCACCCTGAACCACCCGGGCCTGGTCACGCTTTTTGACGCCGGGATCGATGACCGCATACCTGACGAACCCCGCCCGTTCCTGACGATGGAACTGGTGGAGGGCCAGGACCTGCGCAGCCGCATCCGGCACAGCCGCGTACCGCTGGAGGAGTTATCCGTCATTGGCGCCGGTATTGCCGACGCCCTGGCCTACGTGCATGGCCTTGGCATCATCCACCGCGATATCAAGCCGGGCAACATCCTGCTGGTACAGATCCGTCCCGGCGAGCCACTGCGCCCCAAACTTACGGACTTTGGCATCGCCAGGATCGTGGATTCCACCCGCCTCACGGCAACCGGCACCATGGTGGGCACCGCCGCCTACCTCAGCCCCGAGCAGGCACTCGGCAAGCCCCTGTCCTCGGCCACCGACATCTACTCCCTGGGCCTGGTGCTGCTGGAGTGCATCAAGGGCACCGTGGAGTACCCCGGCAGTGCCGTGGAATCCGCCGTTGCCCGGCTTCACCGTGCCCCCGAAATCCCCGATGACGTCCCCGCCGAATGGGCCGACCTCATCCGATCGATGACGGCCATCGAGCCGCTGGAGCGGCCTGCCGCCGCGGACATTGAGACGGCGCTGCGCCAGGCCTTGGTCTCCCCGGCGTCAACACCCGGGGAATTGGCACCCGAAACAACGCGGGTACTTCCTGCCATGCCCTTCCACCCTCCCACCATCACTGCTGAAGAATCAGTGGACGAAGTGCGGGCGGCAGCTGAATCAACCGGGGCTATGGCTCCGGCGTCGCCTGACGAGCCGTCCGGGCGGGGCCATGTCGCACCAGCCGGCACGGCGTCCACTCCACCATCGGCGGCGGTATCCAGTCCGGCCACGGTCACATCACCCAGGAAACCCCGTCTGTCGCGGACCCAGCGCATTTGGCTGGCCGTCGTACTCGGTGTCCTGGTGGTGGCTGCAGCGGCCGCTGCAGTGATGATGAGCATCTCCGCCCGGCCCGCCGACGTCGTGCCTTACCCCACGGTGACCGGCGTCCTGGGCGACCACCTGCAGGAACTGCAAAAGAGCGTGGAGCCGTGATCGCCTTTCCGGCCGCTCCCGCGCGCCTGGTGCTGGCCTGCTCGGCGGCCCTGCTGGCCGCCAGCCTGCTCAGCGCGTGCGCCGCCACGGGGAACGGGCTGCAGCGCGAAGCCGCAACACAGCTGCAAGCACGCGTGCTGGAAGTGACCCAGGCGTCGTCCCAGGACGATCCTGAGTCCGCCCTGCAAGCACTGGCCGGTCTTGAGGCAGACCTGGCCGCGGCGCAGGCAAAGGGCCAGGTTTCCGAGGAACGGCGCCGCAGCATCACCACGGTCGCCACCGCTGTCCGCGCAGACCTCGATGATGCCGTCGCCGTGAAGAAAGCCGCAGCCGCGAAGGCTGCAGAAGACGCTCGCAATGCCGCTGGCCAGACGGCGCAAAGCTCCTCCCCCACGCCCGAAGGCCCTGCACCGCAAGCCCCCGCGTCCCAACCCGCACCTGCACCTGCCCCCGCCCCCGCCCAGGGCAACGCGTCCGGCAACGGCGGCAACGCCGATAAGAACAACGGCGACAAGGGCAAAGGCAAGAACTAAGCTGCTCCAGCAGGCCCAGGCAGGAAATCGGTCGGCGGACAAAAGGCGGCGTACAAAAGAAGCGGTGCTCCGGAGAATTCCGAAGCACCGCTTCTCTTGTGCCTTCGCTGACGCGGCAGCCCGCCGCTAGCTCAGGCTGGCGATGACCTTGTTCAGGGTGGCGGAAGGACGCATCACTGCCGAAGCCTTGGCATCTTCGGGGTGGTAGTAACCTCCGATGTCCACGGGCGATCCCTGAACCTCGGCCAGCTCGCCCACGATCGTCTCCTCCTTGGAGGAAAGCTCGCCGGCCACCGAGCTGAACGCGGCGGCCAGGTCGGCGTCGTCGGTCTGCTTGGCCAGCTCTTCAGCCCAGTAGCGGGCCAGGTAGTAGTGGCTGCCGCGGTTGTCCAGCTCGCCGGCGCGGCGGCTCGGGGACTTGTTCTCCAGCAGGAACGTGCCGGTGGCGCGGTCCAGGGTGTCGGCCAGGACCTGGGCGCGGGCGTTGCCCGTTGTGGTGGCCAGGTGCTCGAAGCTGACGGCCAGGGCCAGGAATTCGCCCAGGCTGTCCCAGCGCAGGTGGTTTTCCTTCAGCAGCTGCTGGACGTGCTTGGGGGCGGACCCGCCTGCGCCGGTTTCGAAGAGGCCGCCGCCGTTCATCAGCGGAACAACCGAGAGCATCTTGGCGCTGGTGCCCAGTTCCAGGATGGGGAACAGGTCCGTGAGGTAGTCGCGGAGCACGTTGCCGGTGACCGAAATGGTGTCTTCGCCCTTGCGGATCCGCTCCAGGGTGAAGGCGATGGCCTTGACCGGGGACATGATCTGGATGTCCAGGCCCTCGGTGTCGTGCTCCTTCAGGTACTCGTTGACCTTGGCGATGAGGTTGGCATCGTGGGCGCGCTCCTCATCCAGCCAGAACACGGCCGGGGTCTGGGAGGCACGGGCACGGGTGACGGCCAGCTTGACCCAGTCGCGGATGGGGGCGTCCTTGGTCTGGCAGGCGCGCCAGATGTCGCCCTCGGAAACCTCGTGTTCGATCAGGACGTTGCCGGAGCCGTCCACGATCTGCACCTTGCCGGCTTCCTGGATTTCGAAGGTCTTGTCGTGGCTGCCGTATTCCTCGGCGGCCTGTGCCATGAGGCCGACGTTCGGCACGGTACCCATGGTGGTGGGGTCGTAGGCGCCGTTGGCGCGGCAGTCGTCGATGACAACCTGGTAGATGCCGGCGTAGGAGCTGTCCGGCAGGACGGCCAGGGTGTCCGCTTCCTTGCCGTCCGGGCCCCACATGTGGCCGGAGCTGCGGATCATGGCGGGCATGGAGGCGTCCACGATGACGTCGCTGGGGACGTTCAGGGTGGTGATGCCCTTGTCCGAGTCCACCATGGCCAGGGCAGGACCGTCTTCCAGGCCCTTCTTGATCAGGTTCTGCACGCCCTCGCGGACATCCGCCGGGAGGTCCTCGAGGCTGCTGAGGATCGCAGCGAGGCCGTTGTTGGGGCTGATGCCGGCGGCGGAGAGCTGCTTGCCGTAGGTCTCGAACAGTTCAGAGAAGTAGGCCTTGACCACGTGGCCGAAGATGATGGGGTCCGAGACCTTCATCATGGTGGCCTTCAGGTGCGCGGAGAACAGCACGCCTTCTTCCTTGGCGCGGGCCACCTGGGCCTTCAGGAACTCGTCCAGGGCGGCGGCGCGCATCACGGTGCCGTCGATGACTTCGCCGGCCAGGACAGGGAAAGCCTTCTTTAGGACCTTCACCGAGCCGTCCTCGCGGACCAGCTGGATGGAGATGGTGCCCTCGGACTCGATGACCACTGACTTCTCGTTGGAGCGGAAGTCGTTCTGGCCCATGGTGGCCACGTTGGTCTTGGAGTCCGGGGTCCAGGCACCCATGGAGTGCGGGTTCTGGCGGGCGTAGTTCTTGACGGACAGAGGTGCGCGGCGGTCCGAGTTGCCTTCACGCAGGACCGGGTTCACAGCGGAGCCCTTGATCTTGTCATAGCGCGAGCGGATGGCGGTTTCCTCGTCCGAGGACGGGTTGTCCGGGTAGTCCGGCAGCGCGTAGCCCTGGCCCTGCAGCTCTGCAATGGCCGCCTTCAGCTGCGGGATGGACGCGCTGATGTTGGGCAGCTTGATGATGTTGGCTTCCGGCGTCTTCGCCAGCTCACCGAGTTCAGCAAGGGCATCACCGATCTGCTGCTCGGGGGTCAGGTAGTCACCGAAGACGGCGATGATGCGGCCGGCGAGCGAGATGTCGCGGGTCTCCACCTCCACACCTGCTGTCGAAGCGAAGGCCTCGATGATCGGCAGGAACGAATAGGTAGCCAGCATCGGCGCTTCGTCGGTGTGGGTGTAGATAATCTTGGACATGCGCGGGCGTCTCCCTGTGGGTCGGCTTGGTTGTGAAAAATTCGGTCTATTTCACCATCTACAACTTACCCGAGGACGCCGCCTCAAACCTTAACGGGGCTCCCGCATTACCGCGGTGAGAGCAGGATTACAGCGATAGAGAAACGGCCGACGGCGGGCTGGGCACCCGGGTGCCGGGCCCGCCGTCGTCATTGCCAGGCTCAGGCGGCCGGGGAAAGAGCCTGAAGCCGCTATCTAATAATTCACTACTGTGTACAAAGTGGCTGCGTAACGATAAATTCGCTGAGTCACTCCCGATCCCGGGCCCAACCCCGTTCAGACAGGACAACAATGACACGCACCAGGTCTCTCGCCTCCGGCTTCTTAACGTTCTCGGCGGCTGCTGTGCTTGCCCTCGCCTCCGCCGGCGGTGCGTCTGCCGCGCCGGCTCCGTCCGATGGGAAGGCAACCACGTCCGTCGCCCGCGTCACCGTTGACGCCGCCGGCGCAGCCGATTACTGGACTCCCGACCGGATGCAGAGCGCCATCCCCGGCGACACCTTGGCCGGTAAGGCCCTGGAACGCGGCAACCGTTCCAACCCCGGGCTCGTGGAGAAGGGGAAGCCTGCCACCACCAAAGGCACCAAGGGCAAACCCACCATCGCGCAGAGTGAGAACCCCGTCTCGCATATCGGTAAGGTCTTCTTCACCCTGGGCGGAGCCAACTACGTATGCTCCGGCAACGCCGTCTCCTCGAAGAACGGCAGCACCGTAGCCACCGCCGGGCACTGCGTGAACGAAGGCCCGGGTGCCTACGCCACCAACTTCATCTTCGTGCCGGCGTACGAAAACGGTGCTGCACCGTACGGCAAGTGGACCGCCAAAGCCCTGTACGCCCCCAAGGCATGGGAGACCAATGGCGACATGACGTATGACACCGGCTTCGCCGTCATGAACCCGCTCAACGGCAAGACGCTCACCTCGGTCGTGGGCGGCTCGGGAGTGGCCTTCAACCAGGCACGCGGACTGACCTACACCTCGTACGGCTACCCCGCCGCCGCACCCTTCAACGGCGAGACGCTCAAGAGCTGCACAGGCACCGCCACCGACGATCCCAACAACCCGCAGTTCGGAAGCCAGGGCATCCCCTGCGACATGACCGGCGGCTCCTCCGGCGGTCCCTGGTTCATGGGAATCGGTTCCAACGGCATCCAGAACTCCATCAACAGCTACGGCTACAACCGCAACCCCGTGATGTACGGTCCCTACTGGGGCTCGGTCATCGAGAGCACCTATAACAATGCAGCGGCCTCCTAGGGAGCCGCACCCGGACGAGGATCGGGTCGGCCACGTTGACCTGACCCAGTCCCCCGAGGAAGTCCTCGAGTACTGGACAGAGGAGCGGATGCGGGAAGCCAGGCCCCGGGAGATCCACCTTCCGGAGCCCGCGACCCGACCGGACGACCAGGACTAAGCCAGCACAACGACGACGGCGCCCGTCCCCTTCACAGGGGACGGGCGCCGTCGTCGTTTAATCCGGGCCCACACCGCCAGGTTCCCTGGCCAAGCTGGGGATCAGTGGAAGAAGTGGCGGGCTCCGGTGAAGTACATGGTGATGCCTGCCGCGTTGGCGGCGGCGATGACTTCCTCGTCGCGGACCGAGCCGCCGGGCTGGACCACGGCGCGGACGCCGGCGTCGATGAGGATCTGCAGGCCGTCAGCGAACGGGAAGAACGCGTCGGAGGCTGCCACGGCACCGCGGGCGCGCTCCGGTGCGCCGGCTCCGCTGGCGTTGGAGGCACCGCCGGCACCTTCGACGTCGGACTCCACCTTTACGCCCAGCGTGTTGGCCCGTTCCACGGCCAGTCGGCAGGAATCCAGGCGGTTGACCTGGCCCATGCCAATACCTACCGCGGCGCCGTTCTCCGCGAGGAGGATGGCGTTGGACTTCGCGGCCCGGCAAGCGGTCCAGGCGAAGGCGAGGTCCGCGAGGGTCTTCTCATCCGCGGCTTCGCCGGCGGCCAGGGTCCAGTTGGCGGGGTTGTCGCCCTCGGCGTCCACCTTGTCGGTGACCTGGACCAGCATGCCGCCGGAGACCTGGCGGAACTCCGTGGGGTAGCGGCCGTAGCCCTCGGGCAGGGCGAGCAGGCGGATGTTCTTCTTCTTGGAGAGGATCTCCACCGCCTCAGGCTCGAAGCCGGGGGCGATGACAACCTCGGTGAAGATGTCCTTGACGGTGTTGGCCATGCCGGCGGTGACGGTGCGGTTGGCGGCGATCACGCCACCAAAAGCGGAAACGGGGTCGCAGGCGTGGGCCTTGGCGTGGGCGTCGGCGATGGGGTCCGCGGCGTCCGCGGAACCGACGGCCACACCGCACGGGTTGGCGTGCTTGATGATGGCGACGGCGGGCTCGGCGAAGTCGAAGGCGGCACGCAGGGCGGCGTCGGCGTCGACAAAGTTGTTGTAGCTCATGGCCTTGCCGTGCAGCTGGTCCGCCTGCGCAATGCCCACCGGCGCAGCCTTGTCCACGTACAGGGCAGCCTGCTGGTGCGGGTTCTCGCCGTAGCGCAGCACCTCGGAGCGTTCCAGGGACAGACCGGCGTAGGCGGGCCAGTCGATGACGCCGTCGCCGTCCTCGTCCAGGAATTGGCTGGCCGTCCAGGTGGCTACGGCGTTGTCATAGGCAGCGGTGTGTGCGAAGGCCTTGGCGGCGAGGCGGCGGCGGGTCTTGAGGTCGAAACCGCCGGCGGCTGCAGCTTCCACCACCTGGCCGTAGAAGGACGGATCCACCACAATGGCGACGGCGGCGTGGTTCTTCGCTGCCGAGCGCACCATGGCGGGCCCTCCGATGTCGATCTGCTCCACGACGTCGTCCTGCGCGGCGCCGGACTTGACGGTTTCCACGAACGGGTAGAGGTTCACCACCACCAGGTCGAAGGCTTCGATGTCCATGCTGGCGAGGGTTTCCATGTGGGCGGGGACGCGGCGGTCTGCCAGGATGCCGCCGTGGATGCGCGGGTGCAGCGTCTTGACGCGTCCGTCCAGCATCTCGGGTGAACCCGTAACCTCTTCCACCTCCTGGACGGGGATGCCCGCGGCGGCGATCTTCTTGGCCGTGGAACCGGTGGAGACGAGCTTCACGCCCGCTGCATGCAGGCCCTTGGCGAGCTCCTCCAGGCCGGTTTTGTCGTAAACCGAGATCAGGGCCCGGCGGATGGGTACACGGTCAA
>Ga0308169_10005150_pt1 | contig 12014 bp, 8 predicted proteins | sample PhyBR1_2_FD_202139 | JGI IMG/M metagenome (GOLD analysis project Ga0308169, IMG submission 202139) | Phyllosphere microbial communities from UC Gill Tract Community Farm, Albany, California, United States - DLSLSB.R1 | ecosystem: Host-associated > Plants > Phyllosphere > Unclassified | place... | reverse complement strand
GAAGCGAAGCACGCCGACGATGCGAAAAAGGCCGGCTGGCGCGAGATCGTGAAGAGCCGGAACTTCTGGTCGATCGCGATCCCGCGTTTCCTGTCCGAGCCGGCCTGGCAGACCTTCAATGCCTGGATCCCGCTGTACATGGCCACCGAGCGCCACATGAACCTGAAGGAGATCGCCGCCTTCGCCTGGCTGCCTTTCCTGGCCGCCGACATCGGCTGCGTGCTGGGCGGCTACCTGTCGCCGATCATCCACAAGCGTTTCAACGTCTCGCTGTTCCAGTCGCGCAAGTGGGTGGTGGTGATCGGTTCGCTGTCGATGATCGCGCCGGGCTGCGTGGGCCTGGTCGAGAGCCCTTATACCGCGATCTTCCTGTTGTGCATCGGCGGCTTCGCCCACCAGACCCTGTCGGGCGCGCTGTATTCGATCACCTCGGACGTCTTCGGCAAGAACGAAGTGGCCACCGCCACCGGCCTTGCAGGCATGTCCGGCTACCTGGGCGCGACCCTGTTCACGCTGCTGTTCGGCGTGCTGGTCACCCATGTCGGCTACAGCCCGATGTTCGTCGTGCTGGCCGTTTTCGATGTGCTCGCCGCCATCGTCGTCTGGATGCTGGTCCGCGAAAGCGGCCCGCGTCCGCCCATGAAAGTCGTGTCGTCCATCGAGACGGCGCAAACCTGAGCAACCAAGCAAGAGAGTAAGAAAATGACGCAATTCATCTCCAGGAAAACCCTCCTGGCGGCTGCCGCCCTGGCTTGCCTGTCGAATGTCTCGATGGCAGAAACCACCCTTGGCGAGCTGGCCAACCTGAAGGTCGACACGACCATCTACGGCTTCCTGAACGGCCAGCTGGAATCGGTCCAGGCCCAGGGCGGCGCAACCCCGTACGGCACCCGCGGCCGCGTTTCGGACGGTAATTCGCGCCTCGGCTTCCGCGGCAATATCGGCGTGACCGACGATTTGAAGGGTATCTGGCAGCTGGAAGCCGCGCTGAACAACTTCGACCAGGGCGGAGTGAACACCCGCGGCGAATCGACGACCCTCAGCTCGCGCAACTCCTATGTCGGCATCGAGAGCGCCAGGTTCGGCACCTTCGTGGTCGGTAACAACGACTCCGTCTACCGCAGCCTGATCGGCTCGGGCGGCGAGTTCGGCGGCAATCTCGGCCTGACCGTGCACGGCCTGGACGTGTGGAACAACACCTCGGCCCAGATGTCGGGCAATGCCGACAGCGTGTTCGGCCGCGGCGAAGCGCGCTACAAGAACTCGGCCCACTACATCTCGCCGGAATACTTCGGCTTCCAGGTCGGCGCCTCCTACGGCTTCGACGAGAACCAGGAGAGCAACACCAACCGCGGGCGCTGGTCGGTGGCCGCCAAGTACAACTGGGGTCCGCTGACTCTGGGCGTCGGCTACGACCGCCAGAACAACACCGGCGTCGATCTCGACGCCGTGGTCCAGGGCTACGGCTTCCGCACCACCGATTCCTCGGGCGTGAACACCAGCTTCGCCAAGGTCATCGGCCGCTACAAGCTGCCGACCCACACCACCATCGGCCTCGGCTTCGAGCAGGGCAAGTACGGCTACGAGCAGGTGTCGGTGCCGACAGCCGGCAGCTTCTACACCGGCACCACCTACGGCACCATGAAGCAGAACGCGGTGATGCTGTCGGTGGCCCAGGACATCGGCAAGGCCAGCATCATGGCCTCGGCCGGCAAGCTGTTCGACCTGAAGGGCGCGACCTTCGGCAAGGAAAGCGACTATGCCGCCAGCCAGTACTCGATCGGCGCGATCTACAACCTGAACCGCTACCTGAGCCCCTATATCTACTACACCAAGATCCGCAACCACGCCCAGCAGAGCGTGAACCTGGGCCAGGCGCCGGTGTACAGCAACAACGCCGGCAAGGAAGACGCCTTCCTGGCCCCGGGCGACAGCCCGCGCGCCTTCGGTATCGGCCTGATCGCACGCTTCTGAGCGGCTGACAATACAAGCAATAAGAGAGACACAAGCATGACCAAGCAAGACAAACTCATCATCCCGATGCTGGCGATCGCCGCATCGCTGGCCGCCTGCGGCGGCGGTGGCGGCGGCGGCTCGACCGAATCGGCCGTCACCTATACCGCGGGCAGCGTGTACCAGGTCGGCACCACCTCCTACGATGCGGACCTGCCGCCGGAGCCGACCTTGCCTGCCGACACCCAGGTGTGCGCAGTGCTGGAAGCGAACCCGAAACTGGTGCGCCGTCCGGACGGCTCGCTGCCGCCGGAAGCCGACCCGAACAAGGCCGGCGTTGGCGTGGCCCAGGACCCGGCCGTGATCAACCCCGACCAGGCCCGTATCCAGGCCGCGCTGGACGCCTGTGGCGCCGCCGTCGACGCCGAAGTGGGCGCCAGGATCGCAGCGGCCGACGCCACCGCGACGGCTGCCCAGAAGGCCGCCGCCAAGCCGAACGTCAACATCGCCGGCGTGTCCGGTGAAGAGCTGGCCAAGCCGCAGTACAAGGCATCGAAGTTCGCCGTGCGCCTGGTCGTCAACCCGAAGGGTGGCGACGGCTTCATCTCCGGCCCGCTGACCCTGCCGTCGGGCGTGACCCTGTGGATCGACAAGGGCGTGACCCTGTACGCGACCCGCGACGCCAAGGCGTATTCGCCGAACGCGGCCGGTCCCTACTGCGCCAACACCGCGGTTTCGTCGAGCAAGGCGGGTTCGTCCTCGAACTGCCTGCCGCTGATCGGCGGTAACAACCTGGTCAACTCAGCCGTCGTCGGCGACGGTTCGATCGACAGCCGCGGCTACGCCGAGATCGTCACCACGGACAAGCTGTACCCGCTGATGAAGGTCGACATGACCTGCTCGAACACCTACGCCGCCTACGCCAAGGGCCAGCAGGCGACCGACGGCACCGCCTGCGACGACGGCGGCACCGTGGTGAACTCGAAGTCCTCCTCGCGCAACATGACCTGGTGGGACCTGGCCTACCTGGGCAACATGGTCCAGAACGGCACCACCGGCTACGGCTCGCAGTCGAACTTCCGCATGATGGTATTCAACTACGCGAAGAACCTGACCCTGTACCGCATCACCCTGAACAACAGCGCCAACTTCCACGTCGTGCCGAGCGGCGTCGATGGCCTGACCGTGTGGGGTGTGAAGGTGCAGACCCCGTCGCTGGCCGCCTTCGCCAACCCGGCGGGCAACGGCAATCCGCTGTACACCGGCGAAGTCTTCAACGAAGACAACGTCAAGAACACGGACGCTTTCGATCCGGGTTCGTCCTCGAAAGCGATCTCGGACTACCTGGCCACCGGCTCCTCGACCAGGTCGGCCGCCAAGATGTCCTTCGACGGCTACCTGAAGAACTTCGTGTTCGCCTACAACTACGTGTCGACCGGCGACGACGACATGGCCTTCAAGGGCAGCCAGAATCCGAGCCCTAGCGGCTCGGGCCTGCCCGGCATCGACGGCAATCGCGACGTCCGTTCGGACCGCAAGCACGGCATGGTCGTGGCCCACAACCATATCTACTACGGCCACGGCATCTCGGTCGGTTCCGAGACCAATGCCGGCGTGACCAATATCGAGGTGTACGACAACTCGTTCTGGGATTCGGAAGAAGGCCTGCGCATCAAGTCCGACTACGCCCGCGGCGGCGAAGTGAGCAACGTGCACTACCGCTACGCCTGCATCAAGGACGCGACCAATGCGCTGCTGTTCACCCCGTACTACTCGACCAAGGCGCTGCCGTCGGCCGGCCCGCTGTTCCCGAACTTCCATGACATCACCATGGACAACATCCGCATCCAGGGCAAGACCGCGGTCAAGCTGCAGGGCTTCCAGGCGAATACCGGCGGCTTCGGCAACCCGCAGTACCCGCTGGTGATGAACATGAACAACGTGGTCGCCGACAGCCCGGACGACATCGCCCTGACGACCTCGGACGCGAACCTGACGATCAAGGGCGTGAACCTGCCGCTGGTCGCCACTGCCGACAACCGCAACGTCCTGAACGGCGTGCCGACCAAGGCCGTCGATGCGGCCAAGGTGGTGGACTGCTCGAAGGCCTATGTCGACTTCCCGGCGATCGGGGCGTCGAACTTCTTTGGTTCGAGCTGGGCTACTCGCAAGTAAGCTGGAGCAGCACTGGCAAACGCACTACCGTCATTCCCGCGAAAGCGGGAATGACGTGAATGATTTCAAGGACAACTCATGGAAGCACAAACCGTCTACGCAATCGGTGAATGCATGATCGAGCTGCAGCGCAGCGCAGGCAGTGCCGGCATGGATTACCGCTTCGGCGGCGACACCCTCAATGCGGCGGTCTACATGGCGCGCCTGCTGGATCCGGCCAGGGTGCACGTGGCCTACGTGACCGGGCTCGGTGTCGACGGCATGTCGGACGAGATGCTGGCCAGCTGGGAGCGCGAAGGCATCGACACCGCCTGCGTGCAGCGCCTGCCGGACCGCCTGCCGGGCATCTACATGATCGAGACCGACCCCAGCGGCGAGCGCCGCTTCCATTACTGGCGCAAGGAGTCGGCGGCCCGCCACTGGCTCGACGCGCCTGACGCCGGCAAGGTGCTGGTGCAGCTGGCGGCCGCGCGCATGGTCTACCTGTCGGGCATCAGCCTGGCAATCCTGTCGGAAGCCGACCGCGAACTCTTGATCGCCGCGCTGGCCCAGTGCCGCGCGCGTGGCGGCAGCGTCGTCTTCGACAACAACTACCGTCCGCGCCTGTGGGAGAGCGCCCAGGCGGCGGCCGACGTCTACCGCCGCGTGCTGGCGCATACCGACATCGCGCTGCTGACCCTGGACGACGAGCATGCGATCTACGGCGCAGAGACGGCCCGCGACGTGGTCGAACGCACCCGCGGCTACGGCGTCGGCGAGGTGGTGGTGAAATGCGGCGCCGATCCCTGCGTGGTGTGGGCCGAGGGCCAGCTGCACGAAGTCGCACCGGCGCCGGTGAAGGACGTGATCGATACCACCGCGGCCGGCGATTCCTTCGGCGCGGCTTATATGGCGGCGCGGCTGTCGGGGCAGGATCCGGCGGCTGCGGCGCGGGAAGGGCACAGGCTGGCGGGGACCGTGATCCGGCATCGCGGGGCGATTATTCCGCGTGAGGCGATGCCGGAATAAAGTTCGTCGTTACCGCGACTAATTCCCGACGGTTTGGAGCAGCGGGAGACTTTCGTTAAACTTTCGTCCATGAACACTCCGACACCCCCAACAATCCTGGCCGAATCCGGCCTGAGCGCTTCGCGCCGCGTTTATCTCTGCCTGCGCCAGCGCATCGTCGAGATGAGCATGCTGCCCGGCGAGCGTGTCGTCGAGCGCGATATTGCCGAGGAATTCGGCACCAGCCGCACACCGGTGCACGAGGCCGTGCAGCGCCTTGCCGACGAAGGCCTGATCGAGGTGATCCCGCGTTCCGGCACCTTCGTCTCCCGCATCCCGCTCGACCAGCTCGAGGAAGCCAACCTGGTGCGCCATGCGCTGGAGACGGCGGTCATCGAGAAGGCCGCCGAGCGCGCCGGTCCCGAGGGTGTGGAGAGGCTGCGCGCCATCCTTGCGGAGCAGGAGACCGCCACCGCCGCCAAGGACTTCCGCGCCTTCCACCGCGCCGACGAGATGTTCCATGCCGCGCTGACGGAGCTGTCGGGCTATCCGGGCGTGTGGCCGATCATCCTGCAGGCCAAGACCCAGATGGACCGCTACCGCCAGCTGACCCTGCCGCTCGAAGGTCGCATGGCCGGCGTGCTGGAAGAGCACCGGGCCGTGGTCGCGGCCATCGAGGCGCGCGATCCGGGCGCCGCGGTGGCGGCCATGCGCGAGCATCTGGACCACGTGATGCCGGTGTTGGAAATTACGCGAAAATTGCGGCCCGAGTTCTTCACGAGCCATCTCAGCAACCGCCCCCTGCGCTAGAACTACCGTACGTCAACTAACACCCTTGGCGGTGCACGATGGCCGGTGCGAGACCGGCCGTTGCGATCCTTCCCCGGGATCACACCGGCGCCGCGGAACGAGCGCCTGCGCCCGGCTGGCTGAACATGCCGGGGGCCGGGCGGGCGGGCGATTTGATAACATGGTGCCTTGTTCACTCTTTACGAATGCCGCCATGCCCAAAAACAAGCGCCCAGCTCCCCGCAAACCTGCGAAACAGGCGGCGGAGCCCGACCACGAGGCGCTGGCCCAGAACCTGGTCGATCTCGCGCTCGAGATCACCGAGGCCGACCCCGAGGACCTGCAGGCCGCCGCGCGCAAGCCGCAGTACGAGCAGGACCTGCTGACCCTGATCCGCCGTGCCCTGCGCCGCCAGCACGACGAGATCCTGTACGGCGCCATCGAAGCCGCCCGCTACACCGACCCCGAGTGCTGCCGCTACCTGCAGGAGCACATCGAGGAAGAGGCGGCCACCCTCCACTTGCGCGACGACGACGGGGCCGAGCTCGAGATCGACGCCTTCATGATCCCGCTGTTCGTCAGCAGCACGGGGGGCCTGAAAGCGGCCGAGGTATTCCAGGACGACGCGGCCTTCGAGGAACTGAGCGACAGCTTCCGCCACACCGGCCTGGCCAGCGCCGACAGCCGCGTCGTACTGGTGCGCTACCTCTACGACCTCGACGAGGTCGACCACATGGGCTACAGCGTGATGCAGCAGATGCTGAAGGAAGCCGCGGCCACCATGCGCAGCAAGAAGCTGGTGGCGGCGCCCACCATCGAAGCGAGCATGCGCGGCTGGCATGCCAGCGGCTACAGCCCGGATGACGAAGCGATGGAACTGCGCTTCCTGCTCGGCTTCTCGCTCAAGCACGCCGACGATCCCTTCTACAAGGTGCCGAAGGACGAAGCGGCGGCGGACGCGTATTTCGAGGGCCGCATGGCGCGCTACCGCATGTGGGCCGGCAGCATCGCACCGCTGCTGTCGCGCTGCCTGTCGCCGCGGCCGGCGGAGATCGAACTGAATTTCCTCTACCAGGACCTGTTCTACGGCGCCAAGGAGCAGGGCGTGGCCGAGCTGGCGATGCTGGCCACCCTGGCCGACGTCAACACCCGCCTGGACGAACTGGACGTGGAGCCGGAGCGCATCAAGGCCGTGGTTGCGCCGGTCGACCTGGGCGACCACGCCGCGCTGCGCATCAACCTGTATCCACTGGACGGCGGCGCCCCGCTGGCCACCGTCGACAAGCCGCTGGACCTGGCGGCCGACCTGGAAACCGAGATGGAAGACCTGTGCGACGGATTGAGTACGGTCGGGCTGGATGGCGTGCTGGTGGCGCGCGGGTTCGACGAGGGCGGGCAGCCGGAGGGGGCGGAGGCTTATCTGAGCGATTGACCGGTCAAGCTCGGACGGGCACTCATATCGTCATTCCCGCGGAAGCGGGAACGACGGGATTGGTCTCGCAATCCCACCATTTCCAGCAATTCCTTCCCCGTAAACACGCTTTTTTCACACTTCCGTTCTCCATTTAACCCTGCGCACGCTTGAGTGCACGGGTGATTTTCGTAGTGTTTTTTCCTGATTAATCGTAGGAGTGCGCCTACATTTGTTACCAATAGTCACAGGCCTCCCTAGGAAGGCCGAGAACACCACCCCCATTTCCATTACTCATTGTCAATATTGCAATTAGTAAATGAAAATCTTGAGAATTTTGCATGTTACGATTCTCGGGTCCGGCTTCCGGAATCCCGCCGCTCCCAAGTGACATGCGAAGGGTTCCGCCGGTTGAATTCCAGCTCAACTAGAACGCCCTGAGGCGAAAGGAACTTGAAAAATGCCAACCCTGATCGTGTTTTGCCACCTGCGTTGGGACTTTGTCTTTCAGCGTCCCCAGCACCTGATGACGCGCCTGGCGGAACACTACCGAATCCTCATCGTGGAGGAACCGGTGTACCACGAAGGGCAGGCGCACCTGAAGAAGACGGCCGTCGCGCCGAACATCACGGTGTGCCAGCCGCATACCGCGATCCATGCACCCGGTTTCCATGACGACCAGATCCCGACCCTGCAGACCCTGCTGGCCGACCTCGTGCCGGAAGGCGAGAAGCCGGTGGTCTGGTTCTACACGCCGATGGCCCTGCCGCTGCTGCAAAGCTTCGAGCCCTCGCTGGTCGTGTACGACTGCATGGACGAACTGGCCGCCTTCAAGAATCCGCCCAAGCAGCTCGTGCAGCGCGAGAACGCACTGCTGAACATCGCCGACCTGTGCTTCACCGGCGGTCCGAGCCTGTACAACTCGAAGAAGGAGCGCCACAACAACGCCCACTGCTTCTCGAGCAGCGTCGACGCCAAGCACTTCCAGCAGGCCCAAGACCGCTCGTACAGCCATCCGGACCAGGCGAACATCCCGCATCCGCGCCTCGGCTTCTATGGCGTGATCGACGAGCGCTTCGACACCGAACTGATCCGCGAAATGGCCGCCGCCCGCCCGGACTGGCAGATCGTGCTGGTCGGCCCGGTCGTGAAGATCGATCCGGCCCACCTGCCGCAGGCTGCGAACATCCACTACATGGGCCAGCGCACCTACGAGGAGCTGCCGAAGTTCCTGGCCGGCTGGGACGTCTGCCTGCTGCCGTTCGCGATGAACGAGTCGACCAGGTTCATCAGCCCGACCAAGGTGCTGGAGTACATGGCCGCCGAACTGCCGTCGGTCAGCACGCCGATCACCGACGTCAAGGTACCTTACGGTGACGTGGTCGCCATCGCCGAAACCCCGGACGAGTTCATCGAGGCCTGCGAGCGCATGCTGAATGTCACCCCGGAACAGAAGGCGTCGCTGGCCGATCGCATGCGCGCCATCGTGGCCAACACCTCGTGGGACAAGACTGCGAATGCGATGCACCAGCTGATCCAGACCACCGAGCCCGCCAACCGCGCCCAGCGTTTGAAGGCCCATCTGGCCGACATCGCCGAAGCGAGCGCCGACAACGTCAGCCCGCTGCCAGTCAAGCAGGCGGCACCGGCGGTCGCCGTCGACGCGCAGCCGATCAAGGCCCAGGCAGCCGAATAAGCTGCAGGGCCTGAAATAAATCCGCCCCGGCGCAGCGATGCGCGTGGGCGGATTTTTGCTTTTGTGGCAAAATCGCTGGATGAGTATCCTGCACCGTCTGCCTTACGAGTGGCTGATCGGCCTGCGCTACACCCGCGCCGGCAAGCGCGCCAGCCGCAACCGCTTCCTCTCCTTCATTTCCCTGATCTCCGTGGCCGGGATCGCTCTCGGCGTGGCCGCCCTGATCGTCGTGCTGTCCGTGATGAACGGCTTCGAAAAGGAGGTCACCGCGCGCATGCTGTCGGTGCTTGCCCACGTCGAGGTGATTGCCGCCGACGGCGCCATGCCGGAGTGGCGTTCGCTCGAACAGCAGGCGCTGCGCAATCCGGAGATCAAGGCCGCCGCGCCCTTCGCGGAACTGCAGGGCATGCTGCTGCGCGAAGACAGCATGAAGCCGGTGGTGATACGCGGCGTGCTGCCGGAAGCCGAGGCGGCGGTGTCCGAGATCGCGCAGCAGACCAAGTCGCACAGCCTGTCGTCGCTGACGGCCGGCTCCAACAACGTCGTGCTGGGCAGCGAACTGGCGCGCTCGCTCGGGGTCAAGCCCGGCGACAAGGTGCGCCTGCTGGTGGCCGCGCCGGGCAGTTCCGGGCAGCCGGGCCAGATCGCCACCCGCCAGCGCGTGTTCACGGTGTCCGACGTCTTCGATTCCGGTAACTACCAGTTCGATTCGGCCCTGGCCTTCGTCCACATCGAGGATGCCGAGAGCCTGCAGGGCCTGAGCGCGCCCACCGGCCTGCGCATGCGCCTGGCCGACATGTACGCGGCGCCACGCGTGGCGGTGGAACTGGCACGCAGCCTCGACGAACGCTTCATGGTGCGCGACTGGACCCGCGTGAACGCTACCTGGTTCGCCGCGGTGCAGTCGCAGAAGCGCATGATGTTCGTGATCCTGACCATGATCATCGCGGTGGCCGCCTTCAACCTGGTCTCGACCCTGGTGATGACGGTGCGCGACAAGCAGGCCGACATCGCCATCCTGCGCACCCTGGGCGCCTCGCCGCGCTCCATCATGCGCATCTTCGTGATCCAGGGCACCCTGGTCGGCATCCTCGGCACCCTGCTGGGCGTCTTGTTCGGCGTGCTGGTGGCGCTGAACGTGGACCTGATCGTGCCCGCCATCGAGCACCTGTTCGGGGTGCAGTTCCTGGCCAAGGACATCTACTTCATCAGCGAGGTGCCGAGCGACCTGCGCTGGACCGACGTCGGCCGCATCGGCGGGGTCGCGGTACTGCTGGCCTTCGTGGCGACGCTGTATCCGAGCTGGTCGGCGGCGCGCCTGCAACCGGCGGCGGCGCTGCGCTACGAGTAAATCCGATACTCGGATCTCGCTCATATCTCGATGAGCAGCTCCGGCCGGAACGCCGCCTGCTCGCCCTTGTTCGCATAGCCGAGCGGGTTGGCGACCACGCGGCAGGCACGCGGCAGACCTCCCGCTTCGCCTTCGACCATATAGTCGTTGGCGCAGTGCAAGTGGCCGTGCATCCAGATGTCGGCCCAGGGAATCAGGGCATCCATGCTGTTGCAGAAGCCGGCCGTGCCGGGCGTGAGGCCGTAGCGCGGGTCGGCGCTGCGCAGGCTGGGCGCGTAGTGGGTCACGGCCACGGTCGGACCGTCGAAAGGCGCGGCCAGGGCCGCGCGCAGCCATTCCTGGCAGGCCAGCGACATCTCGCGCTGCTCCTCGGCCAGCACCGGCTCGCCCTTGCGGAAGGTGGTGTTCTTGCTCAGGTAGTAGTTGGCGGCGCGGAAGGCCTTGCCGCGCGCCTGCAGCTGTTTGGCCAGCTCCCGTTCCTGCCCGGCGAGGGCGTCGAAGTCGCTCCACAGCGTGCTGCCGATGAAGCGCACGCCGTCGATGACGATGGTCTCGCGGTCCAGCCATTCGATGCCGAGGTACTTGCAGACGCGTTGCAGGCGTTCGTAGGCATCGTCGTGTTCGAGGCCGTCGAATTCGTGGTTGCCGGGGACGTAGAGCACCCTGGCGGCGCCGAAATCATTGCGTTGCGGGGAAAAGCGCGCCAGGCCGAAATCCTCGTCGGGCAGGCGCGACCTGGCCTGGTAGGAGCCGATGTCGCCGGCCAGTACGATCACGTCGGTGCCGGGGTGGATGAGGGGTTCGAAGCCGGGATCGCGCTCGAGGTGCAGGTCCGAAAATAGCTGAATTCGCATGATCGGACCAGTATAGCCGTTACGCGGCGCCGGTGCGCCGGTGCGCCGGCAGGAGCCGGGCGCGGCGCACCGGGTGCCGAGGCGATCAGGCCAGCGGGTCGATCGCGAAAGCCGGCATGCGCGCGTTCTTCTGCGCGGCGTCGAGGAATGTATCGGCGGTGGTCAGCGCCTCGTTGATGGTGACGTCCATGTCGAGGTAGCGGTAGGTGCCGAGACGGCCGACGAATGTCACGTTCTCTTCCTGCTTCGCCAGGTTGACGTAGCGCTCCAGCTGGGCCTTCTCGCGCGCCTGGCGGATCGGGTAGTAGGGCACGTCCTTCTCTTCGCACTGGCGGCTGTACTCCTTGTACATGATCGAGCCTTCGTGCTGCTCCCACGGCGAGAAGTGCTTGTGCTCGGTGATGCGGGTATAGGGCTGGGCGTCGTCGCAGTAGTTGATCACGGCATTGCCCTGGTAATCCCCCTGGGCGCGGAAGACTTCGAAGTCCAGGGTGCGGTAGGGCAGGCGGCCTTCGGCGTGCTTGAACCAGGAGTCGATCGGGCCGCTGTAGAACACGTGGTCGTAGTCGACCTTCGAATCCGGGTCGAACCTGGTGTTCAGGTGCACCGTGATGCCCGGGACGTCGAGGATGCGCTCCACCAGCACCGTGTAGCCGTCCTTCGGCATGCCCTGGTACTTGTGGTTGAAGTAGTTGTCGTCGTAGTTGAAGCGCACCGGCAGGCGTTTCAGGATGCTGGCCGGCAGTTCGCTCGGGTGCAGGCCCCACTGCTTCATGGTGTAGGTCTTGAAGAAGGCTT
>Ga0308169_10005149_pt1 | contig 12015 bp, 11 predicted proteins | sample PhyBR1_2_FD_202139 | JGI IMG/M metagenome (GOLD analysis project Ga0308169, IMG submission 202139) | Phyllosphere microbial communities from UC Gill Tract Community Farm, Albany, California, United States - DLSLSB.R1 | ecosystem: Host-associated > Plants > Phyllosphere > Unclassified | place... | reverse complement strand
CCACGTGCCGCAATCGAACCTGCTGTACTCGCCGCGCGACAAGATCCTCGCGACCTCGGCCCTGATCGAAGCCTTCCTGTACGAAGAGCAGACCCGCCGCGGCGTCTCGATCCGCCACTGGGAAGAGTTCGAGGACGTGTCGGACCATTGCACCGTGTGCCACAAGTGCGTCACGCCGTGCCCGGTGAACATCGACTTCGGCGACGTCTCGATGAACATGCGGAATTTGCTGCGCAAGATGGACAAGCGCAGCTTCAAGCCGGCCAATCGCGCCGCCATGTTCTTCCTGAACGCGACCGACCCGACCACGATCAACGCGACCCGCGCGGCGATGGTCGGCGTCGGCTACAAGGCGCAGCGCCTGGGGAACACCATCCTCAAGAAATTCGCGAAGGACCAGACCGCCGCGCCGCCGCCGACCACCGGTAAAGCGCCGGTGCGCGAGCAGGTGATCCACTTCATCAACAAGAAGATGCCGGGTAACCTGCCGAAGAAGACGGCGCGCGCGCTGCTCGACATCGAGGACGACAAGGTCATTCCGATCATCCGCAACCCGAAGGCGACGAATGCCGACAGCGAAGCGGTGTTCTACTTCCCGGGCTGCGGCTCGGAGCGACTGTTCTCGCAGGTGGGCCTCGCGACCCAGGCGATGTTGTGGGAAGTGGGCGTGCAAACCGTGCTGCCGCCGGGTTACCTGTGCTGCGGCTATCCGCAACGCGGCGCCGGCCAGTACGACAAGGCCGACAAGATGATGACGGATAACCGCGTGCTGTTCCACCGCATGGCGAACACCCTGAACTACCTCGACATCAAGACGGTCCTCGTTTCCTGCGGCACCTGCTATGACCAGCTGGCGACCTATGAATTCGACAAGATCTTCCCGGGCTGCCGCATCATGGACATCCACGAGTACCTGCTGGAAAAGGGCGTGAAACTGGAAGGCGTCGAAGGCACGCGCTACATGTACCACGATCCTTGCCACACGCCGATGAAGATGCAGGACTCGATCAAGACCGTGAACGGGCTGGTGTCCACCTTCGACAATGTGAAAATCGAGAAGAACGACCGCTGCTGCGGCGAGTCCGGCACCTTTGCCGTGTCGCGTCCGGACATCGCGACCCAGGTCCGCTACCGCAAGGAGAGCGAGATGGAGAAGGGCGCCGCGAAACTGCGTGAAGACGGCTTCGAAGGCGAAGTCAAGATCCTGACCAGCTGCCCATCCTGCCTGCAGGGCCTGTCGCGCTACAACAATGACGCGAATACCTCGAGCGACTACATCGTCGTCGAGATCGCGAAGCATTTGCTGGGCGAGAACTGGCTGCCGGATTACGTCGCCCGCGCCAACAACGGCGGCATCGAGCGGGTGCTGGTATGAGCGTTGAGAACGGCGTGGTGCAGGGCTGCGAGCTGTGCGCACTGAGCGTGCCGACGGTGGTCGAGAACGACAAGTTCTCGGTCATCATCGTGGACGATGCGAACTATCCCGGTTTTTGCCGCGTGATCTGGCGCGAACACGTGCGCGAGATGAGCGAGCTTTCACGCGCGGACCGGCTGCTGCTCAACGATGCCGTAATCGAAGTCGAGCAGGCGTTGCGCGAAGTGATGGCGCCCACCAAAATCAACCTCGCCAGCCTCGGTAACGTCGTGCCGCACCTGCACTGGCACGTCATCCCGCGCTACACTGACGATGCGCACTTCCCGGCGCCCGTGTGGGCGGCTGCGGTGCGCGAAACCGATGCCGCCGTGCTCGACGCACGGCGCGCGCTGTTGCCGCAACTGGCCGACGCCATTGCGCGGCGTTTGAATAAAGCCTGAAAACCAGCCATGCCGATTCCAACCGAACTGACCGTCCACCAGAAGTCCCGCCTGCTCGATATTGCCTTCGATGACGGCCGCGCCTTCTCGATTCCCTTCGAGCTGATGCGCGTGTATTCGCCGTCCGCCGAAGTGAAGGGCCATGGTCCCGGCCAGGAAACCCTGCAAGTGGGCAAGCGCGACGTCGGCATCCGCGGCGTCGAGCCGGTCGGGAACTATGCGGTAAAACCGCTGTTCACCGACGGCCACGAGAGCGGCATCTTTACCTGGGATTATTTGTACAAGCTGGGCAGCGAGCATGCGGCGCTGTGGCAGGATTACATGAACCGCCTGCAGGCCGCCGGCTTCGAGGGCGACAGCGGGCGCGAGCCGGGTACGGTGCTGCCGGGCGCGCTGGTGCGTGGTGGTGTTTGCGGAAGTGGGCACAGCCATTAGTATCGGGGCCGCGGGGCCCTGCGGCGCAGCGTTATCGGTCCGCACGATCCGCGTGGGCATGCCCACCCTACGTTATGCCGAAGTCCGTGGCCGATGTGCACCGTAGGGTGGGCACGCCCACGCGGATCAAAAGCCCCGATACCGCCCCACGCAACAGCGCCACACACGCCTGCCGGGGTTTCGTATAAGAGCCATAAAAAAAGCGCCCCGAAAGGCGCTTTTTTATTATTCAAACCGCGTCAGCCGCCGAAGCAGCCACGCAATTTAAACATCACTGCGGCTGGATATTGGCAGCCTGTTTGCCCTTCGGGCCAGTGGTGATCTCGAAGCTCACGCGCTGATTTTCGGCCAGGGATTTGAAGCCCGGAGCGTTGATTGCCGAGAAGTGCGCGAACAGGTCTTCACCGCCGCCGTCAGGCGTGATGAAACCAAAACCTTTTGCATCGTTGAACCACTTAACAGTGCCAGTCGTCATTTTTATTCCCCAAAAGTTTATTTTAATGTGCCTTGTTTCGGCCTGTCGGTGAAGAAAACGAATGACGCCAGCGACTGTCTTAACAAAGCGAAATTATTATAGGCACAATTTGGCTTCCGTGAAGCACAATTCGACGATCATTTTTGCTGTCGAGTTGGAGCAGGACGACAGAAAAATTCCCTGAGTATTGGGCTTGTTCCAAGACGCAATGATTGTTGCTGGAAACGGAGCGGTTCTTCGGCGCGTGTTGAATTGCGGCATGCAATCCGGACACCGGGATCAGGCCTTCGCCGTCGCCTTCGACAGGATCGCCACCAGCGCTTCGATCGCATACGGCTTCGCCAGCACCTGCACGCCGGGCAGCGCGACCTGCTGTTCGGTATAGCCGGTCGCCAGGATGACCTGCAGGCCGGGATGGCGTTCGCGCAGGATGCCGGCGAGGTCGATGCCGCTGACCTGGCCCGGCATGACGATATCGGAAAACACGACGTCCGGACGCATGCCGCCGTCCAGCAGGCGCAGCGCCGCTTCGCCATCTTCGGCCACCAGCACCTCGAACCCGCTCTCCATCAGCGCGCGCATCACGGCTTCGCGCACCAGGGCGTCGTCTTCCACGAACAGGACGGTGCCGCTGCCGTGCGCGAGCGTGGCGCCGCCGTCGACTTCGGGCGCGGAAGGGATGTCATCCCGGGCGCGCGCCAGGTAGAGGTCGACGCGGGTGCCGATGCCGGGAATGCTGTCGAGAACCAGGGTGCCGCCGGCCTGGGTGGCGAAGGCGTAGGCTTGCGGCAGTCCCAGGCCCGTGCCCTGGCCGGGCGGCTTGGTCGTGAAGAAGGGGTCGAGGGCGCGCGCCATGATGGCCGGCGTCATGCCGCTGCCGCTGTCGACCATACTGACCAGCACATAGTCGCCGCGCTCGAGCGTGTCGTGGGCGCCGTCGATGGCGACGTTGCGCGCGTCCAGGCGCAGCAGGCCGCCGGCCGGCATGGCGTCGCGCGCGTTCAGCGCCAGGTTCAGCAGCGCGACGTCGAACTGCAGCGGTTCGAGCGTCACCGGCCAGACATCTTCCGCACAATGTACTTCGACGGCGACGTCGCCCCGCAGCGAACCTTTCATCAGCTGGACGGCGCTGCGCAGCTGCTCGCAGACGTCGACCGTGGTGAGTCGCGCTTCCTGCAGCCGGCCGAAGGAGCCGAGCTGGCCGGTGAGGGTGGTGGCGCGCGCCACCGTGCGCTGGCAGGTCTGAATCAGGCTGCGCGTCTTTTCTTCGCGCGTCGAAAATCCGGCCAGCTGCAGCGCGGTGGTCAGCGTTTGCAGCAGGTTGTTGTACTCGTGGGCGATACCGCCGGTGAGGCGGCCGAGCGCTTCCAGCTTCTGGTTTTTCAGGAGCGCGCTCTGGGCCCGCTCGGTGGCGGAAATCGCCGCGGCGACGCGCGCTTCCATCTCGGCCTGGCCGTGGCGGATACGGGTGCTGGCCTCGGCCAGGTGGTGCGCCACGCTGTCGAGCTCGGCCCAGCCGGCCGGCGCATAAGGCACCTCGGCGCCGCCGCCGAGCGCCATCGCACTGTGTCCGAGCGCTTCGATCGGTGCGATGGCGCGGTTGGCGAAGCGGCGCGCCACGACCAGGCCGGAAATCAGCAGCAGCGCCATCAGCCCGCCGAGCAGGGCGGCCGCGCGCAGCGGCGCCGCCCGCAGTTCGCTGCTCGGGATACTGAGCAGGATTTTCCAGCCGGATGCCGGAACGGTGCTCGCGAACACGCGCGAATCGATGCCGTCGAGCGTGCGCGATTCGTACACCAGGTCGCCGGGCAGGCCCAGGCGCGCCAGCGTCGCGGCGCGCACCAGCTTGCCCATGAATAGTTCGGAGTCGCGCGAGCGCGCCACCACGATGCCCTTGCGGTCGACCACGGTGGCGAGCCACTTCGGGGGCAGGCGCTGGCGCATCAGCATGCGCTGCAGCGAGGCGGCGTTGACGCCGGAGGCCAGCAGGTAGCGAATGCGCTCGCCCGACATGACCGGTACCTGCACCGCGAAATCGTAATGCTGGCCCAGCTGCGACATGAACAGGTCCGACACCAGCGTGTGCCTGGCGCCGTAGCGCGCCGTCAGCTGCGCCAGGTTCGAGCCGCCGCGCGCAGGCACGGCGGTAGCGTAGGGCTGGCGGGTATTGAGCAGGGGACGCCCGTCCGGTTCGAACAGGATCACGGCCGATGCCGGCGGCGGAGCGGCGCGGCGCGCATGCTCGTAGAACTCGCGCAGGTCGCCGCGTTCGAGCGAGGGCGCCCGGGCCAGTGCCTGCAACAGCGTTTCATTGGTCTCGAGCTCGTTGTCGATCAGCAGCGCCATGGCCCGCGCGGTCTCGGCCATGCTGCGGTCCTGCGCCTGCTGGGCATCATGATAGACATAGGCCACCGCGAGCGCCGCCGCGATGAACGAAGGGACCAGTATCGAGAGCACAAGCAGCAGGAAGCGGGTCCGCGTTCGCATCGAAATAGTTATTGCCAGAGGGGAAATGTATTGGAGAGGGAACGATTATACAAGAGGCAACAAATTTCCGTCGCACCGATGGCCGGGCGCGGCGGGCGCCCCGTGGCGGGCGCGCTTGTATAATGTGGCAAGATCAAACAGCCATCGCCATATGACCAATACCACCCATTTCGGCTACAAGACCGTTTCCGAGGACGAGAAGGTCCACGAGGTCGCCAAGGTTTTCCATTCCGTCGCGGCCAAGTACGACGTCATGAACGACCTCATGTCCGGCGGCCTGCACCGCATCTGGAAGACTTTTACCATCGCCCAGGCGGGCGTGCGTCCGGGCTTCAAGGTGCTCGACATCGCCGGCGGCACCGGGGACTTGTCGAAGGCCTTCGCGAAGCAGGCGGGCCCGAGCGGGGAGGTCTGGCTGACCGACATCAACGAGTCGATGCTGCGCGTGGGCCGCGACCGTCTATTGAATAAGGGTCTCGTCACCCCCACCTTGCTCTGTGATGCTGAAAAGCTACCGTTTCCCGATAATTATTTCGACCGGGTGAGCGTGGCTTTCGGCCTGCGCAACATGACGCACAAGGACCAGGCATTGGCGGAAATGCGCCGCGTGCTGAAACCCGGCGGCAAGCTGCTGGTGCTGGAGTTCTCGAAAGTCGCTGCGCCGCTGCAAAAACCGTATGACGTGTATTCGTTCTCGGTGCTGCCATGGCTGGGCCAGCGCATCGCCGGCGATGCCGAAAGCTATCGTTACCTGGCCGAGTCGATCCGCATGCACCCGGACCAGGAAACGCTGAAGACCATGATGGAAACCGCAGGACTGGAGCGCGTGCAGTACTTCAACCTGACGGCGGGTGTGGCCGCATTGCACACCGGTATCAAACTCTAAGGGGACGACAATGAAGAAATTCCTGGTCACGATGGTGCTGGCACTGACCGCCACCGCAATGGTGAGCGAAGCCATCGCACGTCCGATGGGCGGCCGCCGTTCGTTCGGGCGCCAGTCGCAAACGGTGCGCCAGATGCCGGCCCCGGCGCCGGCCCCGATGACGCCGATGAATCGCCAGGCGGCCCAGCCGTCGCCCGCCGCGCCGATGGCCGGCGCCGCGGGTGCGCGCGCCATGCAGCCGAAGCGTCCGAGCATGTGGAAAGGCTTGCTGGGCGGCGCGCTGCTCGGCCTCGGCCTGGGCGCCCTGTTCTCGCACCTCGGCATCGGCGGCGCCATGGCCTCGATGCTGTCGACCCTGCTGATGCTGGCGCTGCTGGCCTTTGCCGTGATGTTTGTTGTGCGCATGTTCCGCCGCAAGGACACGCCGGCCAATGCCCAGTTCCAGGGCGGCGGTTTTAATCAGCCGGTGCCGGCCGGCGCGACGCCTGAAATCGGTTCGGGCCTGCAGCAGCAGTACCAGCCGCAGCAGTACCAGCCTCAGACTTTCGGCAATTCCCAGCCGGCGTCGGGTATCTCGCTGGACAAGGGCGGCGCCCCTGCGCCGCACACCCCATGGGGCGTGCCGGCCGACTTCGATACCGAGTCCTTCCTGCGCCATGCGAAGTCCTCCTTCATCCGCATGCAGGCGGCCTGGGACAAGGCCGACGTCGCCGACCTGCGCGAATTCACGACGCCCGAAGTGTTCGCCGAACTCAAGATGCAGATCGCCGAACGCGGCGGCAATGCCGACTTCACCGACGTCGTCTCGATCGACGCCCAGCTGCTGGGCATCGAGACGAGCGCCAGCGACTACCTCGCCAGCGTCCAGTTCAACGGCATGATCCGCACCGCGCCGAACGCGCCGGCCGAACCCTTTGCCGAAGTCTGGAACATGGAAAAGCCGCTGTCGGGCTCGACCGGGTGGATCCTGGCAGGCATCCAGCAATTGGCGTGATGATTTTTACAAACTTTCCCGTGCGCCCGGGTTTGTCCCCGGCAAACTGGTAAGATCGAAACCGCCCGCGTCAACACCGGGCGGTTTTGTTTTTTAGCGACCCTTTATGTTCCCGAGCCCCTTACTCCTGACGCCGCAACGCGCCCTGACAGCTTCCGCCGTCGCCACGATCAACCACTTGCTGGCGGACGAGGCCTGGGCGCGCGCCTCGCTGCAGCGCCATGCCGGCAAGATCGCCGTCATCGATACCGGCCACCTGGCGCTGCGCCTGCGCGTGGCGGCCGACGGCCTGCTCGAAGCGGCAACGCCGGAAGCCGTGTCGAACGTCACCATCCACGTCAAGCTGGCGGATTTGCCGCTGATCGCCCAGAACCGCGAGCGCGCCTTTTCCTATGTGCGCATCGAGGGCGACGCCGAGTTCGCCAACACGATTTCCCAGCTCAGCCGCAGCCTGCGCTGGGAGCCCGAGCACGACCTGGAGCGCCTGTTCGGGCCGATCGGCGCCAACCGGCTGGCCAGCGGCGCGCGCAGCGCCTTGAATAGCGTCAGCGCCAGCGGGCGCCGCCTGGCCGAGAACCTGGCCGAATTCCTGGTCGAGGAACAGCCGGTGCTGATTCGCCCAGGCGACGTCGATGCGTTTGGCGCCGACGTGGTGCGCCTGCGCGACGACCTCGAGCGCACGGCCAAGCGCGTTGCCCGGCTCGAGCAATTGCTCAGGCAAGCCCCCAAGCCAAGCCCTACGCAAGCCCCCATTCCGACAACCCGCCCGAGCGGGGACCACACCCTGGATAGCTGATGATATTGAAATTCCTGCGCCTGCTTAAAATCTTCACGGTCGCAACCAAGTACGGCCTCGATGAAATTGCAATGTCCGGCTTCGATGCGCCGCGCACCGCACGCTTCGTCAGCGGAATGTTTTTCTGGCGCAAGCGGATCACCACCCCGCGCGCGATCCGCCTGCGTCTCGCACTCGAGGAACTGGGGCCGATCTTTATTAAATTCGGCCAGGTGCTGTCGACCCGGCGCGACCTGATGCCACAGGACATCGCGGACGAATTGTCCCTGCTGCAGGACCGCGTTCCCCCGTTTCCGTCCGACCAGGCCATCGCCCAGATCACGGCCTCGCTCGGCGCCCATCCGGACCAGCTGTTCGCCAATTTCGACCCGGTGCCGGTGGCCTCGGCCTCGATTGCGCAAGTCCACTTCGCGACGCTGAAGAACGGCAAGGAAGTGGCAATCAAGGTGCTGCGTCCGGGCATGAAGAAGACGATCGACGAAGACATCGCGCTGATGTACATGGCGACCGGTCTGGTCGAGCGCGTCTGGGCCGAAAGCCGGCGCCTCAAACCGCGTGAAGTCGTCGCCGAGTTCGACAAATACCTGCACGACGAACTCGACCTGATGCGCGAAGCCGCGAACGCCGCGCAATTGCGCCGCAATTTCGCCGACTCCGAATTGCTGATGGTCCCGGAAATGTACTGGGACTATTGCTCCAGCAGCGTGATCGTCATGGAGCGCATGAACGGCATCCCGGTGTCGCAGATCGACCGCCTCGCGGCCGCCGGCGTCGACCTGAAAAAGCTTTCCAGCGACGGCGTCGAAATCTTCTTTACGCAAGTCTTCCGCGACGGTTTCTTCCACGCCGATATGCACCCCGGTAACATCCTGGTCTCGGTCGCGCCGGAAACCTTCGGCCGCTATATCGCGCTCGACTTCGGCATCGTCGGCACCCTGAACGACTTCGACAAGGATTATTTGTCGCAGAATTTCCTGGCCTTCTTCCGGCGCGACTACAAGCGCGTGGCCGAGGCCCACATCGAATCGGGCTGGGCGCCGAAAAATACCCGCGTCGACGAACTCGAATCGGCCGTGCGCGCCTGCTGCGAGCCGATCTTCGACCGGCCATTGAAGGACATCTCCTTCGGCCAGATTTTATTGCGCCTGTTCCAGACCTCGCGCCGCTTCAATGTCGAGGTGCAGCCGCAACTGGTGCTGCTGCAAAAGACCCTGCTGAACATCGAGGGCCTCGGGCGCCAGCTCGATCCCGACCTGGACCTGTGGAAAACCGCGAAGCCGTATCTGGAGCGCTGGATGGGCGAGCAGATCGGCTGGCGCGGCCTGATCGAGAAGTTAAAAGCCGAGGCCCCGCGCTACGCCCACATCTTCCCGCAACTGCCGCGCCTGGCGCACCGCGCGCTCGAACACCAGGCCCAGCCGCATGCCGCGACGCAGGATTTGTTGACCATGCTGGTGCTGGAGCAGCGCCGCACGAATCGCCTGATCGGCTTTGTCGCCTGGCTCGCCGGCGGCATCGCCTCCGGCATCATCTGCGCCGCCTTGTTTGCACGCTATGGCCACGCGCTCTGAGCCGCCCAGCTTCGCCAGCCGCGATCCGCTGACGCCCGGGTTCTGGGACGAGCGTTTCGAGCGCGACTTCACGCCCTGGGATTTCAACGGCGTGCCGCAGGGCCTGCGCGATTATGTGGCAAGCGATCGCTCGCCACGCACGGTGTTGATTCCCGGATGCGGCAACGGCTACGAACTTGCTTACCTGGCCGACGCCGGCTGGGACGCGACCGCGATCGATTTTTCGCCGGCCGCCGTGCGCCGTGCCCGTGCGCTGGTCGGGCAGTGGGCGCCGCGCGTAGTGGAAGCCGATTTCTTCGCATGGCAGCCGCAGGGCGCCCTCGACCTGATCTACGAACGCGCTTTCCTGTGTTCCATGCCCCCGGCCATGCGGCCGCAGGTGGCGGCGCGCTGGGCCGAGTTGCTGGCGCCGGGCGGTCAGTTAGTGGGTTTCTTTTTCTTCGGCACATCGCCCAAAGGGCCGCCGTTCGGGATTGCGCGTGCTGCGCTGGAAGAATTGCTGACGCCGCATTTCGAGCTGGTGGAAGAAGGGGAGGTCGTCGATTCGCTGCCGGTTTTCGCGGGCCAGGAGCGCTGGATGGTCTGGCGCAGGCGCTAAGCTAAGAGCGCCAGGCAAAAAAATGCCCGCATAAGCGGGCTTTTAACTGCAGCATTCTTGTACGGCCGGGCGGCGATGAGACATCGCGCCAACTTCTGTTTCTTGAACCCAGTCCCACGCGCCGGAGCACGTGGCAGCTTGCGCTGTCGAAGATGCCATTTAAACAGGCGTGTTGACTTTCGGCAAATGAAACCGTGCAAATGGTGATTAAAAACAACACTTCCCCGAGCTGCTGCTTTCGCAGGCAGTGTCCACCTGCCGGGCAGGGGCATCAATCCGTCAGAGCCCGCCAAAACCTTTATAATTCAGGGTTTTGAAGATTTTTGCGGAGTATCACAATGCCGATTTACGCTTACCGCTGCGACGAATGCGGTTTTTCCAAAGATGTACTGCAAAAAATTTCCGACCCGGTCCTGACGACCTGCCTGTCCTGCGGCAAGCCCGCGTTCAAGAAGCAAATCACGGCGGCGGGTTTCCAGCTCAAGGGTTCGGGCTGGTATGTCACCGATTTCCGCGGCGGCAAGGCGCCGGCGACGGGTACCGCGCCGGCTGCCGGCGCGCCAGCGGCCGACGCTTTGGCCCCAACCTCGGCCGCGGCAAGTTCCTCGACCGAGAGCAGCACCCCTGCCGCTCCCGCCCCGGCGCCGAAGAGCGACACGAGCACATCCTGATGCCGCTCCCTGCGGCCCTCATCAAGCCGCAGCAATAACAACAATGAGAATGTGATGCGCAAATATTTCCTGACTGGCTTGCTGATCCTCGTACCGTTGGCGATTACCGCCTGGGTGCTGAGCATGGTCATCGGCACCCTCGACCAGTCGCTGCTGTTCGTGCCCGAGCGCTGGCAGCCGCGCCACGTGATCGGCTTCGATATCCCGGGCATCGGCGCGATCCTGACCCTGGCGATCGTCTTCATCACCGGCCTGCTGACGAATAACCTGGTCGGCAAGTACATCGTGCGCATCGGCGAGCGGCTGCTCAAGCGCATCCCGGTCGTCAGCTCGCTCTACGGCAGCGTGAAGCAGGTGTCCGATACGCTGTTCTCGTCCTCCGGCAACGCTTTCCGGCAGGCGGTGCTGATCCCGTATCCGCATGCGGACTCGTACACCATCGCCTTCCTGACCGGCATTCCCGGCGGCGACGTCAAGAACCACCTGGTCGGCGAATACGTCAGCGTCTACGTGCCGACCACCCCGAACCCGACCTCGGGCTTTTTCCTGATGATGGAACGCAGCAGGGTCGTCGAGCTGGACATGACGGTCGACGCGGCGCTCAAGTACATCGTCTCGATGGGCGTCGTGGCGCCTGAATAACGCGCCCCCGGAGCGGACTACAATAAGAAGCATCAAGGCCGCCGCTGGCGGTGCAACCGATACACCAACTTGGAATAGAGAAAATATGTCCTCCATGCGTACCAACTATTGCGGCCTCGTCACCGAAGAATTGCTGGGCCAAACTGTCAGCCTGTGCGGCTGGGTACATCGCCGCCGCGACCACGGTGGCGTCATCTTCATCGACCTGCGCGACCGCGAAGGCCTGGTGCAGGTCGTCTGCCATCCGGACAATGCCGACGTGTTCAAGGCCGCCGAGCACGTGCGTAACGAGTACTGCCTGCGCATCACCGGCACCGTGACCAACCGCCTGGAAGGTACCGTCAACGCCAACCTGAAGTCGGGCAAGATCGAGATCAACGCCTCGCAGGTCGAAGTGCTGAACGCCTCGGTGCCGGTGCCTTTCCAGCTGGACGACGACAACCTGTCGGAAACCACCCGCCTGACGCACCGCGTGCTCGACCTGCGCCGCGGCCAGATGCAGCGCAACCTGCGCCTGCGCTACAAGGTGACGATGGAAGTGCGCAAATACCTGGACAACCTGGGCTTCATCGACATCGAAACCCCGATGCTGACCAAGTCGACCCCGGAAGGCGCCCGCGACTACCTGGTGCCGTCGCGCGTCAA
>Ga0308169_10005148_pt1 | contig 12016 bp, 23 predicted proteins | sample PhyBR1_2_FD_202139 | JGI IMG/M metagenome (GOLD analysis project Ga0308169, IMG submission 202139) | Phyllosphere microbial communities from UC Gill Tract Community Farm, Albany, California, United States - DLSLSB.R1 | ecosystem: Host-associated > Plants > Phyllosphere > Unclassified | place... | reverse complement strand
TACCGCCCCCTCGATTCATGTCACCTTCGCCCCGCCCAACAGATCATCTACCTCCGAGCCGTCGGTGGTGAGGTCGGTGCTTCGTCCGCTCTCGCTCCCAAGATCGGTCCTCTTGGTCTGGTGAGTTGCAGATTCGGTCGCAATTTGCCCAGGTCTTGCTGCTGCTGCTGGAGGGAGAGGAGGCGAGAGGCCAGTCGAGGAAGCGGAGACGGCGACATGCTGACTGAGCACCTCTGCCGGGGTTGTGTCAGTGTGCATGACGCTCCCGGGAGCTGCACGAATGCGCCTGCCGAGACGAGCGGACTCGTCGTGGTGCGGCACCAAGAAGCAGGTGGAGCTTGAGGAACCTCGATGGAGGGAGTAACGACGGATACGCGGACGCAAGCAGCAGCGAGACCTGGCCCATAGTCACCTCCCCGCCATGCCCGACGCTGACGCCCAGTCCCCCAAGAAGGTCGGAGAAGACATCGCCAAGGCCACCCAGGACTGGAAGGGTCTCCGAGTCACCTGTCAATTGACGATCCAAAACCGACAGGCCGCCGTCTCCGTCGTCCCCTCCGCCTCTGCCCTCGTCATCAAAGCTCTCAAGGGTGAGTCGGACTCGACGTCTTAGACACGACCGGTATTGACGGTCAGAGCCCCCAAGGGACCGAAAAAAGGAGAAGAACATCAAGCACTCCGGTAACATCCCCCTCGACCAAATCTACGACGTGAGTGTCGATGCTGGCTCTCTGCGTTCAAATTCTCCCTCACATCACCGCACCGATTCGGCGTCGATGCAGGCGTGCAGGTCGAGGCTGGATCTGCTCCACCTTTCGCCCTCTCGCTGTCCCCCTCGCTCGGTCTCACTTTTCCGACGCTGACCCCAGATCGCCCGAAAGCTCGCCCACAAGTCGTTCGCCAAGAACCTCGCCGGCGGAGTCAAGGAGGTGCTCGGAACATGCCAATCGGTCGGCTGCACCGTCGACGGAAAGCCCCCTCACGACATCATTGAGGCGATCGACGACGGCGAGATCGAGGTCCCCGAGGAGTAGAGCGCGCGATGGTCGTTATCGTCTAGCTGAGAGATGGCGCTTGACTTTCACGAGGGTTTTGTAGGATATGCACGCATATACGCCAGCGAGCTGGAGTCTGTCGACGCCTCGTGTGTGGTCTGGTGCTCGGGGCAGGTGGCTGAAGCGGAATCGCATCAAAGACATCAGTGCCTGCTGCTCTGCTGCGTGGCCGCACGGTGAAAGTGGGACCTCTGAAGCCAAGCTCATCAGATCCATTGCAGGCGGACAGTATGAGTTTTGACATTGCGTGCTCGAGAACCACGGCCGAATGTCCCGTCCTCCTTCACGACACCCTCTCAAGCTCTAACGGCCCATCCGCCCATATGCGGACCTCCCACTTCTCATGCAGGCCCATGCCCCTCTCCCACGGACTGACCACAAAGACATACACCCCCTTGGTGACTTTTGTCCGCGGAACGCTCACCCCGCATACGGCGTCCGAATACGGCCCCGACGTGGCCACCTGCTCTCCTAGCACACTGGCGGTGTTGCGCTTAAACAGCGTCAGGTTCAGCGGGATGGGCATGGCGGGTTTTGAGGGCAGGATCGCTCGCGCCCTGCGCGTCAGCCGGTTTCGGACACTATCATAGGCTGATAGGATGCTGTGTGACGCACATGACGGTGCAGTCCCGTGGAAGCGTCGCCTCGATCTTCGGGTTGAGGTGGAACGATCCGCCGCTAGGCCGACCACCGGAAGTGTTCTCGTCCCTGATGTCAGCTTTGGAAACGCGCATGAAAGGGGATGGACATACCACGTCCCGCTGAGCGTGCGGCTGTACATGCCTGCCCCTTCGGCTGGTATAGTTACCAGCGAGACTGGCAGAGTCGACTCGACGGACAAGGTGAACTGCCCATGCTGTCTCGCCTCGAAAGCAGACACCGGCAGGGTGTAGGTCCCGGCTATGGTTAGCCAAACAAGGGCTAGATACATGCGTGTCAGCGCGAGGGTACTCACGCTGTACATTGTGCACATCGGCCAGAGCCATGCCATACGCATACGCCCCCGAATCGGCCAGAGATCCTTCATCGTCCCATCTTCGCGTCAGCTGACTGCGCGACGGAGATGGCAGCTGACTCACTCCGAGACCAGCTCCCCCTTGCCCCAAAGCACCTTCACATTCCAAGCCATGTCAGTATCGCCCTGCAGCATGACGCGCAGTTTATCGGCAGCAACCCGTCGAGACCCTTGCGACGCCGCCACAGTCAACTTAAACTGCGGATTATCGATCCAGCTCGGAAGTCCCGCGTGTCCCCCTGCGTTCCGGCCGGTCAGATTGCCTTTGATGGTCGTCGAGAAAGGCAAGGTTGTGGAAATGCGCTCGAGGTCGATGGATAGATGATCTGGGGCGAAGGCTTGGAGGGTGAAGTCGGTGCGGTATAGACCTCGGTCGCGAAGGGGCATTATCGTAAGGGACGTGCTCGCCTTTCGTACGACGTGGCGGTACTGAAGATCAGCGGACGCTTCCACGGTGATGGACCGTCGGCGTACCAAGACATGCACGGCGTTGCTATATGGGCTCTGTCCATCAGCTGCTTGCACGAAAGGCTGGCTGTATCGCTAACCGAACTGGCTATCCGCTCCAACGTCGATACTGTCGTCCGTGATGCACAACCACTGCTGCCAGTGGTTGAGTCTTCGTGTACATGCAAGGCAATGTCGTCCAAAGCTCGATCCTTATTCACCACATGCTGCGATAGTAACACCCAGATCTCAGACTTCGGCTGCAACGACTTCGACGTAACGGCCAAACGGTATCGCAAGCTGGAGATCGGGCCACTCTCTCCGTCCACAGGTTTTCCCCATGACCTGCTGTCAGTGCGCAGGCGCAAAGCAGTAGGGCTGAACGTACCAATGTCGAGTCGCCGTCGTCGGCATCAACGCCGGATCCCAATTCAGGTTGAGCGTTTCGAACTCGGCACAAATTGCGTCCCATGTCCGAGTGAACATTCCTTGGACTCAGCGTCATACTGAAACGATGTCGGTACGACTCACCCGAGCCGGTCATGCCCTGCCCATTGATATCCAGGCTGCCAAGCCGGTCTCCGAGATCGGCTTCTTCAGCATGTTGGCGCATGATACCGGGATCGTATACCCTAAGCAGGCGCTCGCCATTCGCATCCTCGTCCATATCTACCCGTCAGTCAACAGCACACGCATCGGCCCGTCACGCACCCAGAACGGCATAAGCATGATATGGCACCAGCCCCTCTCCGCTGCTTTCTCGCGACCCGGTCCCTAGCGTGACGACGACATTGCCTCTGTCCCATGCATCTTTCACCCTCCGCCACTCCTTCTCCCGCTGGAAGCCATCGCGCAGACCTATCCGTTCCGGGATCCAGCCAGTCAAGGTGCGAACGTCCGGCGAGGGATTCGACCCCCTGAGGGAGTACCCTCCGTGGGCTTTGAAGTAGCCCTTGAGCAGAAGGGGGATCCACGCGGGTCCCATTGGGGAGATGAGAGGGTCTCTGGGCGATACTGCCGGCCGAGTTGTGGCATGAAGGGGTAGCCTGGTCGAGCGAGAGCGTGGAAGAAGCGAGTCGATGAGGACGCTTCTCCAGCAGCCGTTCAAGAGCAGCTTGACTACGTGCCGGCCGTTTTCAGACCGACTTGGTGTCCCGCCAGGGGCTGTCGGTAATATGGCGCTCTGCGCGAGCTGTCGTGAGCTGAGTACGGACGAGGCGGGATAGTCTGCTCACGCGGGTGCCGAAACGCCGGTTATGGTCCAGACAAGCCCCCAGCCCAGCAACGACCGAACAGTCCGCTCCTGGCCCCTGCCTCACAAGCCATCTCTCCTCGGTCAAGCCTTGTCCCCATGCAGCGTCATCCACGTCAGCCCACTCCGGATCCATCTCCTCCTGCTCCTTCGCCAGCTCCGGCTGGTTCTCGACCACCCGTGACCCCTTGAACGCTGAGCTAGAAGGCGCCGACCAAAGATCGAGCTTGATACCGTTCATCAATCCGCCTCGCACCCTGATAGCCTCTTCTTCGGCCTCATCCCCTGCCCCGACTTTGCCTACATGGCCCCCGAGATCCTCTATCCGCTTCTTGACTTTCTCAGCGCGTTCGAGCACCAACCTCCATTTCTTCTTGATTGAATTGCGGGCGTCGTCAGAGAGGGTCTGAGTGGAGAGAATGAGCGAATACTGCTCCGCAGCGGATATGTAGAGCGGAAAAGCTTTGTGCAAGGTGGGCAGAGGGGATGCGAGCGGAGAGAGGGAGGAGAGGGATGCTTCGGTCTGGGTCGCTCTTGTCGCGAGGTCCTGTGGATGAGCCATGCGCGTAATCTGAATGTCCGTCTTTGGACGAGGACTCACCGTGGCCTTCTTCAGTCTGTCCTGGTATGCATTGCTGCTGGCCATACCTTGCTGGCCATACCTTGGCGCTGGTTGATGAGGGTGTTGTCAGCGAAGGTGAGACCCGGTTATTGATCAAATGGATCACCTCGCGTGGAGGCATGCAGGGAGCGGCTCGTGCGGCACAGACACCCCCGACCGGGGAAGCCCCGCACTTTGTTCGAGGTTTATCCGTGATGACATGTTTATCCGCGCAGGAACGCGGCCCGGCCGATTCCAGCCCCTTGGCCCGTGCCCTGCGTCGTCATCATCATGCGCGCGCGTAGGCGGCTGCTGCGACAGAACGAGTGAACCGCAATCTCAAAGTCTCGTACCACCCTTCCTCCACTCCACCACATCCTCAACCTTGCTTTGGCCGTGTATCGCTCACACTCTCCATATATACACATCCCTCATACTATTGCACACCTTGCCGCCAACACCGTCTGGATCGCATCGCCACTACGATGGCTCCCGTCCCATCCACATCGCCCGTCACAGGCAATCCCGTCCCCGAATACTACATCCACTCGTCCTCGCTCAACTTCCAAGACACGCACGGCCGATCGATCCTCCTGCGGGGGGTAAACCTCTCCGGCGGGGCGAAAGCACCACGCAACCAGCCATCGCACTCCGCACAGGGGTTCTGGGAAGAGGCCGAAGCGGGTCGCGGGGACTTTGTGAATCGCCCGCTGAACCTCGATGATGGATCGGCGGATGTGCACCTCGCAAGGTTACGGGCCTGGGGGTACAACTTTCTCCGGTATGTGTTTACGTGGGAGGCGCTGGAACATGAAGGGCCCGGCAAATACGATAAGGCGTACATGGACTATGTCGTGCGGGTGCTGAAGAAGTGCAAGGAGTGGGGGTTCAGGGTGTTCATGGACCCCCATCAGGATGTGGTGAGTCACCGGAACCCGATCGCCGCCAAAGGATCGTCCTCCGAGCGCTCGTGTTCTGAGTGCTCAAGTCCAGTGGTCGCGTTTCTCAGGAGGTTCGGGCGCCCCACTCTGGACGCTATACGCTTGCGGTATCGACCCGCTGAACATCTCGCCCACATTCTCTGCCCTCCTGCACCACGAGTACCCTTCCCGCGAAAACCCAAAACCGCACGACTTCCCCGAGATGATTTGGGCGACAAATTACACCCGCCTCCTCTCACACACCGTCTGGACCCTCTTCTTCGCGGGCAAGGCGTTCGCGCCCAAATGCATCATCGACGGCATGAACATCCAGGACTGGCTCCAGGAAAAGTTTATCAATGCCGTATCAGTCCTCGCGGAGCGGATAGCGCAGGAAGGAGGGCTTCTGGATGAAGTTGTGATCGGGTGGGACAGCATGAACGAGCCAGGGGATGGACTGGTTGGCTACGAGGATCTCTCGGTGGTGCCGAAAGACCAACGGTTGAAGAAGGGCCCGACGCCGACGGCGTTCGACGGAATGAAGCTGGGCATGGGCCAAGCGGTTGAGGTGGACGTATGGGAGTTTACGCAGATGGGACCAAAGAACGGGGGGCGGGTGGTCATGGACCCAAAGGGCGTCAAGCTGTGGCTGAAGCCCGAGGAGGAGGCGACGAGGGGAGGTGGCAAGTGGGGCTGGAAGCGAAGCGATGAGTGGAAGCTCGGCGCATGCAGTACGTCAGCCGCACTTGGCTCTGCGGGCACTAATTCCAGTCTGGGCGCAGCACGGTGTATGGGACCCGGCCACCTCGAAGCTCCTTCGACCCGACTACTTCCGCTTCAATCCCGCCGACCCCGCAACGGTCGCCAACATGACGACCGACTACTGGCGTCAGCACTGGCTGTCATACGCCTCGCAGATCAGGAAATACCATCCCGAATCAATTCATTTCGTTCAACCCCCCGTGTTCGTCGTCCCGCCCGAGCTGCCCCAATCGTTCATCAAGAACCGGATGGCCACTGCGCCGCACTACTATGACGGCCTCACGCTCATGACCAAGCACTGGAACTGGTTCAACGCCGACGCGCTCGGCCTCCTGCGCCACAAGTACTGGACGATGTTGCAGGCGATCAAGATTGGCGAGCCGGCCATCCGGAATTGCATCCAGGGCCAGCTGGGCATCTTGAAGCAGGACACGAAGGATGTATACGGTGACTACCCTACGCTCATTGGGGAGATTGGGTGCCCATACGATATGGACGGCAAGAAGGCGTATGGGTACGTCGATGGGGGTAAAGGCGAGGGCGACTACTCGGCGCAGCAGAAGGCGTGGGACGCGTCGTTGAACGCTGCGGACGGGCCGAACTGCTTGAACTACACGGTGTGGACGTATGTGCCCGACAACTCGCACGAGTGGGGCGACTTGTGGTATGTGTAGGATATCTTTCCGAGTGCGTTGCGCTGACACGCAGGAACGGCGAGGACCTCTCGATCTGGAGTGCTGATGACGCGAAGAAGACGGAGCTCTACCTCGACTCGAGCAAAGGTCAATCCAGCGCAACGATTTCCACCTCAGAAGCCTCCCAGGTCGTCTCGAACGCGTCCTCTGCTGAGACGCTGGTTCCCGGATCGACGGCCTCTTTCACCCCGAAGGGGATTACCTCAGGCGACGGCGTTACTTCCAGCCTGATCCTCAACGGCTCACGCGCTGTTGGGGCCGTGGTGCGGCCGTATCCCATCGCCACAGTCGGTACGCCCCTCCGCCTCGATTTCGATATCGCCTCGACGACGTTCAAGCTGCAGATCAAGGTCTCGTCCGCGGACAGAGTCCCCGAGGGCGTCTCGACCGAAATCTATCTCCCCTTCGTACACTACGCGGCGTCCCTTGAGCCGTACACCACCGGTCTCGCCACGTCCGAGTCGTCGCGCAACGCGTCAAAAGCGTCGTTGTTGGGCGGTTCCACACCCAAGAGCTCCAGGCCGCCTTCCCCGTCTTCCAAGAACGGTGCAGACTCGAGCTCGACGGCGCCGCTGCGGCTCGACGTGGATGTCACGGTCTCTCAGGGCTCGTTCGATATCATCGGACAAAACCTGTACTGGAAGTACGACGTGCCCAAGACGGGCGAGCAGGTGTATACGATCGAAGTGAAGCGGCGTGGGGGCGCGATCAAGCGGGAGCTGGGATACGTCCAGAGCAGTGGTGGATGGGGCGAGGTGTGTCCTTCATGCGTGATTGCCTAGTTGCCTTGCCGTGGCTCGCTGTGAGTCGTACGCGAGGCGAGGGAGGAGTGTTGACGATGATAGATCTATGCGCTGGTGCGCAGGCTCGGGGTGGACATCATGGCTTGAGGACCCCGTATAATAGAGCTCTGTGAGGGACTGTGGCAGCTCAAGGCGTCACTCCTGAGCATAGGGCTTGGGCAAGGATCAGGGCGATGACGCATGATGTATACCCGGACGAAAGAAGCTTCATTGTAAATCTCATGCATGGTGGTCTCGGTCGCTATCGAAACAGTGCATTCGGGACGGGCGGGGTGATTTTCCACAGCGGAGCTTCTGTTCATACATGGCCTAGTGCCCCTCGGCATCCGACTCTTCGATCTGCGGGGTCAGCTCAACGGCGATCAACGGCGACCCGCGCCGAACTCACGTCGCTCTCGTTCGCGGCCTTGACCCTGTTCCCCTCCTTCTCCTTTCGCCCGCCGCCGCCGACCCGGCGCGCCGGGTTGTCGGGGAAGAGCTTGTCCGCGTTGCTGACGTCCTTCTTCTCCGCCTTGAAGCCGTTCTCGTCGCCGATGGCCGATCTGTCGTCAGTTCCGCCCCTGCCTCACTCGAGACCTCGCGCTGTCCTGCCTCGAGGCAGCTTATAGCCGAAGTCTTTGGACCCCAATCTGATCGAAAGTCCGACGGGCGCCACTCACCGAGCCCAGAACAACAACGCCTGCAGCGCATACGGCTCCTCCGTCTCGGACGTGACGATCGGTGAGACCCATCCGTGTTCCCTGGCGTCGTCGAACTTGCCGTACACCCATCGCTTCCAGTCGGTCAGGACCCAGTACTTGCAGTTGAGGCGCTTGGCGGCGCCCCACGTGCGGGACCAGTACCAGGACGCCTTGGACTTGGTGTTGTAGTGGTATTGACCCTGGTGTAAGTTATGCGGACACCGGGCTGTCCAGGAGGGGCCGGACTGCTCGCGTAACGGCGATGTTCTGCGAGTGGGGAGAAGGGACGCGGCTCACGCTGACGGCATACTCGTCCCAGTCCAGCTGCGTGAATGCGCTCGAGTTGATCGTGCGCACGACGAGCTTGATGTCGTCGGAGCCTTGTTGCATGAGGTAGAACTCGCCCGAGCCTGCGGTGAGCGCTCGTTCGGTGGCGCCGGCGCCCTGTGCGCGCGCACTCACCAAGCGGCGACTTGCTGAACTTCCAGTACCACGCCTTTGTCCTGCCCGCGTCCGGCTGCTGGGTCACCTCGAGCTCTTCTCCGCCGTCAGACTCGTATCCCGCGCGGTCGAGCCCCTGCGCGCCGCCCGGGCCGAGCTGGAGATCCGCCTCGTCCGCATCCAGCGCGGTCAGGACGGATGAGATCGCCGGGAGGGGCAGCGACGACAGCGCTGCCATTAGCGCAGTCCATCGTCTCCACGCGGGTTGCGCAGGTTGCGCATGCAGTGGACCCTCATTGAGCAGTGCCAGCGAGGACACTGTTCGGACGCATCCGGACCCCACGACTCACCCTTTTGCAAATCGGCCGGCGACTTGATCGGGTTCGGGATGCTGTTGATGGCCTGGACGAACTTCGGGTACTTGTGAGCCGGGTGCGTGGGGATCGGCTCCTGCGGCAGCGTCTTGAGGACTGGGCAATGAGCTCTGGCCCGCGTCCATCTATGAACGGTGGACGAATATCGGTGGAAGACGTACAGTCCTTGACTTGGGCGCTGAAGCCGTCGATCAGCTGGACAGACTTGAGTGTCCCCTCGGGCCACTCGGCGCGGGGCCCAGTTCCACCGGTGCCGGGCGGGTACGCCTCGCGCAGGCTCGGCAGAGGCTTGCTGAGGTACTTGACGATATTGAGGGGTGGCTGTGGCATGTCGTCGATCGAATGCGGAGTTGAGAAGGTCGGAAGGATGGCCGATGGCACGTTTATATGCAGAAGCTGCGGCGGTGGACCGGGCGAGATGACGAGCCGGGGGGTGGGTGGGTGGTCGAGTGAGCACCGGTGCCCGCCCGTGGGGGATCGACGCCCAAAGTGACGTGTTTAACCGAGCCCGTCCGGCTAAATCCGATGTGCCCCGACGACGATCGACCGTCTGGAACAGAGTGTCCGACCTCTCCGAGAGGTGTCGTCTTTGTGCGCAATCTATGGGGAGGTGGAGGGTTGACGAGGTGTACGACGATCCGGGGGACTTTGACAGACCGGCGCTGGGGGTTGTCGATGTGACCAAGATTCAAGTGCGGCTGCGAAGAACGGGGACGTGACGGACGACCACAGGTCGATCGATGATGCTGAGTGGCAAATATCTAACCCGCAGTGGCAAATGGACATGCCATTGTCAACCCCGCGACCGCTAGACGGAACTCTCAAGCATGTCCCCACCTCCCTTTGCAGCCACATACGGATCGATACACAGGTCGAGGGGAACCCGATTTCGATGCAATGCTCTTTACGTTGTCCATGTCGCCCTTGCTCCCAAGGTGTGCCAGGCCGCCACCTACTCGGCTGCAGCTCCCTCCGCCGCCTTCCGTTTCGCCCTAGCCCTCAAGTACGCCTACTTCTCCGCCTCAGTCATATCTTCGACCCGCTTTTTACTCTTCGATTCGTCCTTGTTGACTCGATCGTCGCTCTTGGCCGGCGCCTGACGCGCCGCTTTCGCACGGAGGTACCTCTCCCGCTGTTCGGGCGTGAGATCGTCTAGCGTCTTCGGTCTCGTAGAGGCGAGCGACGTTGGCTTGATCTCTGTCTCGGCCGGCCCTGCAGATCTGGCCGCATCCAGCTTGGCTCCCATCTCGGGCGGTATCACATCCTTACTCCGATGCCGAGGCCAGTTCCTGTCGCTCGACCTTGCGTCTCGGGACGGAGCCTCGCTGGGTCGCACTGAGGATGCCGATCGGTGTGCAGCGGACGCTTCTCGCGAAGGAGTAGGTCCAGGAGCAGGCGCTAACGTTGTGGGGCGAGGAGCGCGCTGTTGGTGCTGAGCTTGAATGTGCGTGTACAAGAAGAACGCCATGAGGAGGAGCGCCAACTGCTCGTTGACTGCTGGTTAGACGTGCTGTGCCGAATGATCTCCAAAGCTCATCGGTGCGCACCCATGTAGATCAGCGAGCATAGCATTCCCTGGGCCACAAAGTTTGCGCGCCGTCTCCGCGTCAGCATTCAATCTCTTGAGCCGCAGTGCCGAGGACTCACAGCTGAGGGTCGGCCTGCGGCGGCGCAGCAGGTATCGGGGGCAAGGACGACGACCCAGAGGCAGACTGCCCTTTAGCCTCCCCCAGCTTTGCCTTCGCCTTGGCACGTTCCTTCTCCTTCTCGGCTTCAGCTGCAGCTTTCATCTCCGACTCCTCTTTCTCCCTCTGCGCCTCATTCGCCTTGAGCTTCTCCCTCTCTTTCAGCTTCTCCACCTCGGCCCGGTCCTTAGACCTCGCCTGGTCCGAGCTGCTTCCTTCGGAGGATGCTCGCCCTTTCGAGCCACTCGACTCCGCTGTGACAGTCCGCCCGTCGCGGTTGGTCCTGCTCTCCCCGTCTTCCCGTTTTACCGATCTCGTTTTCTCCTTGCTGCTCGAAGACAATTCTTCATGTGCTGGGATGTTGTCGACCCTCTCATCATGTATCTTCTCCCTCTTGTCCTTGTCTGAACCATCATCCTTGTCTTTCTTCTTCTTCTTCTCATTACCATCCTCCTCGCTCAACCTCGACTTCTCCTCCTTGCCCATAGTCTTGCGATCCCCCTTGCTCTTCGTCCCTCTTGACCCATCCGCCTCACTCTCGCCCTTCTCATCCATCGTCGTTGTCTTCACTAACTTCTTGTCCTCATCCTCAACCGCATCCTCCGGCTTCTTTGGCACCGGTGGCGGCACCATGATGTGATCCGCATTCTTCGGTATGTTGTCCCACCAGAGCGTATGTCTAGGGTGATACGGCTTCGGATGCAGTCCGTGCGGGAACGGGACGAGGTGAGGCTTGTATCCCCGCATCGTCATAAAGTAATTATGGTGGATGTTCTTCTTTTGTCGAGGCTTCTTCTTCGACTTCTTGAGGGCGGACTTGAGTGGGCGGTAGTCGCCTGCCATGAGCGGGTCGTCTTCGCCTGACGAGGCGCCGGACGTGTCCGAGGCACCTCTGGTCCCGGGATCTTGGTGAACTGACGGCGGACCTAAGGCCGAACCTCGGGGCGAATCAGCTTGCATGGACAAAGTTGACGAGGTGGCTGAGGAAGAGGCCCTCAGCGCGGACTTCCTGGGAGAACTGTCTGATGTCGCGGCGGGTACGGCGGTCGGTTGCATGCCTGTCGGCTCTCCCAGTTTCGCTCTGGATGCGGTGCCAGTGCCGGTCACACTGTGGTGAGCGTCGCCTCGGACAGGTCGGGTGAGCACACATACTCTGTGGACACTGTAGGTACACGACCGCCCTGTTCCCGTCTCTTCATCCAGCGAGCTAACTCTGATCGACTAAGGCCCTCTGGCGGCTTCGTTTCGGCAGACAGCATGCCGGGAGAAGTTGTTCTGTCGGAGGA
>Ga0308169_10005146_pt1 | contig 12017 bp, 18 predicted proteins | sample PhyBR1_2_FD_202139 | JGI IMG/M metagenome (GOLD analysis project Ga0308169, IMG submission 202139) | Phyllosphere microbial communities from UC Gill Tract Community Farm, Albany, California, United States - DLSLSB.R1 | ecosystem: Host-associated > Plants > Phyllosphere > Unclassified | place... | reverse complement strand
CATCCCATATCCTCTGCGCTTCCTCGGTCTTGGGTCGACCTGGCGGGGGCTTCACACCCCACTGGTCGTATAGCACCATGATCGTCCCTGCGCAGTTCATGATCTCCTCCTCGGTCGTATCGAAGAGCAAGTACCAGTCGTTCGGGAGTGGAATGCGGAGAAGGCGGGTCGTGAGCAGTATGGACGCTACGGCCAGGGTGTGGGGCGGGTGGATGGCGTATAGCGGCGTGAGGAGGCTGTCGTGAGCTACGACCGCGCTGCTCCGGAGCCCAAATCGCTACTCACGCGTCGTTCAGGATCGACCAAGCTGTTTGGGCGACGCCGTCCTCGAAGACCAAGTCCAAGATCTTGCAGTAGTTGATAACATGGCTGTATGGCAGGTCGACCTGAATGTCAGACCTTTTCTCTGATGCACCAGGCAGACCAGCGACCCGTGCGCTGCCCGCGTGCATGCAGACGAATGTCCCCGTCACCCACCTGCATGTGGAAGCCCAGCCGCTTGAGGATCTGCATTTCGCTCGCGACGATCACGTCCTTCCAGTCCCAGAAGACTTCGTCGTGGAAGCCAGGCACCTCGAACGTGAAGTCTTTCCACAGAGCGGACGTGATGTTGTCCTTGCGGATGGCCTTGCCTTTACCGTTCTTGCTGGCGCCAGCGCTGTTGTCGTTCTCGGCGCCCATGCCTAACCGCCATCCGTGTCCTTCCTCCCCCTTGGTTCCTGAGCTCGACACCGCAGCGGACAGGTTGAATCCCGGCGGCAGGGACAGCAGGTGCTTGATCCGCGCGGAGAGATATATGAACGTGTTGATCAGGTCACGCAGCCGTACGGGCGTCTCGTCAAGCTTGGACGAGAGGTACAGGGCGGATATGGCGATGTCCTACGGCTCAGCACAGTTCGCACTCCATGCTGGGTTGCTCACGTGGACGCCGAAGGAGAGCATGGACGAGACGTAGTAGAACCGATGAAAGAGTACCTGGGCCGTCGCCATCGTGCTCTGTGGCCTGTGCATGAGCCACTGATCCCCGTACTTTTCTTTGCACAGGCCATGCGCGAATGACGGATCCACTCACAGCGCAAGCATGATTCCTGCTTCCTGGATCAACATGCATCCGCCCACGCGCAGGTCCATCTCGAGCTCCTCAGGCACGCCATCCCGCCTCGAAGGGGTGTTGACGATCTGCTCGACGGTCGCGAGGGGATGCGGCGCGTGCGGCACCGTCGTCATGGTGTGTCCCCGTCGTTGGTTATAGCTGGGTGGATGATGAGAGAGGCGTGATGAAATGACGAGTGGTAAGATTCTGGCTCGGCCGATTTTTCACCATTCCTGATCGTCACTACTTCCGTTTCTTTTGTTCATCAACCCTACTTCACTCTTTAGACTTTCACACCACAACCTGGCATACATCATGGACGACGATTGGGGTGAGTTGGATATGAGCCCGATTCGAACGACAGGCTCGAAATTCTCGAGCGAGACACGGGGACATGAGGCTGATGGCATTCAGACGTCGAGGACACACCCGTCACCTCTGGCTCGTCCAACACCCCGCCTACCCTCGCGCCCCCCGCTGCGGCCGTGCCGCCCCCATCGCGAGCACCTCAACGCAAATGGGACGGCGAGGACGAGGAGGATGACGACGTGAGTCTGAAGCTTTCTCACATGTTGAACCTCACGGCGAGGCCAGTTCTGACAACAGGACGACTGGGACAAGAGCGAGGATGAGAAGCCGAAGGCCAAGGCGGCTGCCGTCGCGCCCGCCAAGAAGAAGATGACCTTGAAGCAGAAGCTGGCGGAGAAGGAGAAACTGGCCCAAGAGAAGGTGAGTTGAAAGACGATATCTGGGTGTGGAGGCCTCAACCCTTTGTCTCAAGGGAATGACCGCTGTAGTGCAGAGGCCGTCGGGAGACCGGGATGTTAGGGCAGGCGCTCATTCGCAGGCTCTTAGGGGCGACGACGAGGACGAGCTCATCCCGACCATGACGGAACAAGACCGAAGACGGATGGCGCGGGAGAGGGAGATCGAGGCCGATCTGGCCGTTGCGTCGGACCTGCTCGGCGCCTCGTCGCTGAACGAGTGTGAGTCCTCAGAACCCGAACCTGTCGAGAACTCTTTGGGACTCACGTCCCCCCGAGATCATTGCCACCGCACAGGTACTGACCCCAGCAGCAGCCTCCACGCCCGGCGGTTCAGGCGCCGCGACTCCCGCGGGCGCCTCATCCCTCTACACCGCCAAGCCCAAGACGAAAGACGACTTCGCCGCGCTTGCCAAACTCGTCACGTCCGAGATCACCTCGCGACATGCCTCCAACCCGCTTTACGCGACGTTCGTCGAGGCGCTCGCGAAGGAGCTGTGTGAGGGCCTCAACGCCGTGCAGACGCGGAAGGTCTCGAGCGCGCTGAGCGTCCTGGGGAACACGAAGCAGGCCGAGGAGCGAGACAAGGCTAGCGGGAAGAAGAAGGTTAGCTCGAGAGCGACCAGGCGAGGCATAGGCTGACGCCAGACTGCTGCGAAGCCCAAGCTTGGTGGTGCTAAGACCATTACCAAGGTGGACACGGACGCGTACGATGATGTGCTCGAGGACGACGACTTCATGTAATCGCGCCGTATCTGCGATCGGCAGAGCTATCTGGCCAGCGAGGCATAGTTGCTCACCGGGAGTTGGGCCTCATATTCGTCCCTCATCATTCCATCATCTACATGCATAGAGCGTATGTGGTACACGGCAGAGAAGCTCGGAGACCTGTGCGCTACAAGTGGAAACTGGTCGTTGTAATGCGGTGTACATCTCTGCGGTGTCCAAGTAAGGCCCCAGGCGAGTCTACAGCTTGGCATCTCGCCTTTGCGCTGCCGCGCCAGCGAAAGGACATCCACCAGAAGGAGCCGAGACCTTGTCCAACGGCTTGCCCTCTGCAGCAGCCTTATGCGCGAGCTGCGCAAAGCCAGTGTCGTCCCTGTCGATCCCGAGCTCTGCCCATGAGCATTGTACGATCCGACTGGAACACCACCCACCGATAAGCTTGGCGAACGCCAACGCAAAGTCCTTGAAGAACAGCTCTTGGTCCGCCGCATACTTTTCGACCCAAACTTTGAACTTGGGATCCTCGATCAGGGCCATCTTCCGTAAGCTTCAACCGGGTGGTTGTACACGCCTTCCTAGCTCACATCCGTGGGTAGCATCATCAACTTCTGACCCGCGACTATCGTCTCGTACTGGAACGGCCCGTCCCATTCTCGAGGTGTCCACTTCCGCGTCAGAAGGAGCTTGAAGTACTGGTTCGAGAATCGCGTGGGGTTGACGACCCAAGGTCTGTGATGAGCTCGGCGTCGACGTTCTTATGCGATAGCTCACCCATCGAATCCACTTCGATCGGCGTGACATCGTCCTGCCCGTCAGCTGTGCTCCGACGTGGGGCTTGGGAAGCTGACCAAGGTTATGTGCCCCCGACAGGGCTACGATCTCCTGATCGGTATACCCCATCCGACCGAACACCTCTCGCAAATGGTCTGCACCTTTCGCCCCGTCTGGTAAGCTATTGTCAGCTTAGCTCCCTGTCTTTCGAGTGGCTCACCGGTCACCGACGTTGCCTCGATGCGACTCAGCCGCTTCGCCACTGGCGTAATCGGTACGTCCTGGTTCCCATGGGATACGGGGGCCACCCATAGCTTCGATAGCGGTGATGCCGGCCAGGGCTAACATCAGCCGGGTTCTTTGGTTTGGCGAGAAAGAGGGGTGGCCAACTCACTCCATAGATCCGAGTGAGAGAGCCAGGGGTTGGCGGCTTGGATAGGCATGAGGAAGGTGATGGCGTGATGCAGACCAGCATTTGCAGGATCGACGGACTGCTCATGAGCTCCACCCAAGATACGTTGCACGCAGGCTGACCTCGGGAGGATATCTCATGCCGGCGCTGATCGTTAGCTGACGGAGCGCTCCGATCTAGGGCAACCAACCCATTTGAACCGCCATTATGCTGTCCAGTCAGCTCGCTGTGCCAACGGGGACCTGTGCGGCTCACCTCGACGATGCTGAACGTGCCGGAAGCATGCCACGCGAGTCTGCCCATCAGCTCGGCCATTTCAACGTGGGTGACAACTGACCTGACGAGAACTGGCCCAGCGGACCCATCATCGTACCCCGGCTGCTTGAGCACCTTTCTTATCTCGGCCCGGATACCTGACGTGAGTGGAGGCGGCCCATGTCGACGCGGGACTGCCTACCGTCGTAGTCGCCCTCTTTGACTGCGCTCATGGTGATTTGATATCGTGATCTATATTCTAAGTCTAAGCACCAAGATGATCTAACGTAAACGATCCGGATGCGTATGGGGCCAGTCGTCTTTAAAGTCCTGGCATGATCGCGACTAGGATCGAAAAACAAAGCATCGTCGACCGGTTGAATCGTGCATCGCGTTGCCGGAGACATCTCCCACGGTGCGTTCGATTTCAGGCATTACAATGCCATTCGTAATGGATTAGGACTTCGCCCGCTTGTCATGTCGGCAGACGCCGCCCCCGAACGAGCCGTTCACAGGCTGTTGTCGCTTGCTGACGTATTGCCTGCAGCTGATCGTGCAAGCTCGAGACTGATACCGCCTGTTGTCGCTCTTGCATCCTCACACTCACCAACAACCCTACATACTCGGAAGCACCGCCCCAAGAGGCTGCAGCTAGAGTGCGTGATCTCTCGGCAAGAACACCAGATACATGGTGTTGATTGAGCAGCAACCGCAACACCAAGCATCCGTTCAACCTCTCCACAAATAGCACACAATCATGTCTCTGCCCAAACGTATCCTCAAGGCGAGCTACCTGCGATTGTACGGAAGGATCGTCGCTGACGCCGCAGGAGACCGAACGGCTCATGACCGACTCTCCACCAGGTATCTCCGCCGCCCCTAACAATGACAACCTCCGTCATTTCGACGTCACGGTAACGGGCCCCGAATCATCGCCGTACGAGGGTGAGTCGAGTATCGTATGGAATGGGGTGGGATAGGGAATGCTTCCGGCACTCAAGAACGGCCCGCCCGGTCGGAGCGAATGATGGTGGCTACGTTGGCAGGACAAAGGGCAGGAGGGAGTACGGCGGGGACGTGCGGGGTATATTCCTCACAGGTCGCCGCGGTCGATCGCAAGCTCTAGCATCCAGACTTCTCACCAATCCTCCCTCTTTCCACCATTGTCATACCCGCCGGTGTACCCTAGAGGCAACACACTGACCCACAGGGGGCGTGTTCAAGCTCGAGCTCTTCCTGCCAGAAGAGTACCCCATGAACCCGCCGAAAGTGCGCTTCCTCACAAAGATCTAGTACGCCATCACCTCCCTCCCGTCACATCATCTTCTCCGACGTCGTGCTGACGCCAGCCACCCGAACATCGACAAGCTCGGCCGAATTTGCCTGGACATTCTCAAAGACAAGTGGTCTCCTGCCCTGCAAATCCGCACGGTCCTGTGAGTTCTGCGCCCCTGCTCGGGCTAGAGTCGCGGCTCAATCAGTTGAACATGTGCTCATGTCCAGCCTCTCCATTCAAGCTCTGCTTGGCGCGCCGAACCCGGACGACCCGCTCGCGAATGACGTGGCGCAAAACTGGAAGGACGACGAGAAGGCCGCGATCGCGCAGGCGAGGGAGTGGACCAGGATCTATGCCAACTAGGCTGGGTTGTGCGCCGGCGTTGTTGGACTGTGTATATGTATGCAGAGCAAGATGAGGCGAAAGGGCCATTGTAGGACGCCAGGGGTAGCATCGCCTATGGACTACTGGGACATTGGATGTCGGCGCGAGCGAGCCACTGGCGACACGCGGGTGGTGAGAAGGGAGCAGATCGGGCCAAAGGAGATCAAAGATATGTAGATATACCACAGGCGCTCTTTGAGCAGAGTAGATCAGCCGGCTTCTTGGAAACGTATGGATCCGTTCGCGACATCGATCGTTCTTCGGCCAGCACATGACTCTGACGCCGCCACGCCGACTCTGGGTACCGATTGATGCATTTCTCTCACGGATGTACACATCTGGCAGTGTAATTCATCTACATTCATAGTATAACTACATGTCAGATATTCCGTGTTCCAGGCCGACTCCACCGCGCGCAGGCCCTGCCTACCGGTATGAGCTCTTCTCCTGCGGGTACTGCTGGCCACTAGATCCGCCCGCGGCGTGATCGTAGCTCGGCGGCTGGCTGTACGCGTCCTGCGCGACATTCGCACCATATCCCTGCGACGCGCCCACACCTAGATTCGACGCCGGGGGCGATACAGGCGACCTGAGCAGATCTTGCGCCGAGTTATGCGACGTGAGATGCTGTGGCGTGGGGACGTGCAAAGGCGTCCGCGCGCCCGAGCCCGTCGCGTACCCCTGCTGGACATAAGGGTTCGGCTCGTTGTACCCCCCACCGCCAGCGCTGCCGCCGGTATAGTCGCGTTGATGCTGGCCCTGAGGAGCCGCCGTCGCTGCCCGCCCGATCGCGCCGAGACCGTCGTCGTAGGCGTCGTACGGGTCGGCGTGATTTACTTGCGGACCGGGGTTGGAGTAATGCGAGTCGGAGGAAATGTCACCCGGGCCGTACGGGTCCGCGGCACGGCTGTACGGATCGGCGGTACGACGTCCGGCGTTTGGGTTTGTGTAGGGATCGGCTGAGCCCCGTCCCGCTACGCCCGGATGAGACATGGCCATGGTGGCCGCTGCGGGCGGGTACGAATGCTGTTGCAGTTGTTGCTGGTCGTAGCCTTGTCCGTACTGCTGGCCGTACTGATCGTGTTGTTGTTGGCCGTACTGGTCGTGCTGCTGGCCGTACGGGTCCGTATGCTGTGCGTATGGGTCATTGTACTGCCCTTGTCCTTGGTCGTAATCTAGCATCAGCGCGAGCACATCACCATACCACAATGAACCCCTTCTCACTCACAGTCGTTGTAGTATCCGTACTGCCCCGGCACTTCCACGCCCGCCCCACCAGCTCCTACGCCCGCGGCCCCGGGCCCGCTCGTCGTCGAGGTCGACCCGCGCCTCGCAACCCCTGGGGGAGGCTGCAGAGCATACTGGTCGTGCTGCCCATACTGAGCATACCCTCCTGCACCCTGCGAACCGGGCGTTCTCCGGCCGTAGCCCACCCCCACACCCTGCACGACCGAGCTGTTGCTTCCCAGCGTACTCTGCGCCGGCTGTTGGTTCTGCTCCTCGTACAGGTACTTATCCTCCTGATCGTTGGTCAACGGCGTCCTCTCCAGCTCCTGGAAACTCGGCAGCCCCTGCTCCTTCTTCCTGATCTGCTCGTCCCGCAGCGCCTGCAATCGCATGTTATCCGTCTGCGGCCCATTCTGCCCCGTGTAATAGTTGTCGTTCTTCGGATCCCCACTCCCCCTCTTCCCGCGGTTGTTGACACAGCATCGACCCACACCATAGGCGCATCCACCCAGTCCCGCGCACAGCCACGCGGCCAGCGTGAGCCACACGCTGATCCCGATCGAGGCGGAGGCGCCGGCCGCGTCGTCGATGCGCGCCTTGGCGATGTAGAAGATGACGAGGTCGAACACGAGCGCCAGGAGAGAGATGGACAGCGTCGAGATGTGGCTCAATAGGCCGAAGATGGTCGATGCGCCGGCGAAGGCCAGGGCGATGATGTGCAGGATGAGCGTGTAGGTCAGGTATTTGGAGATGGCGGTGGGGATATTGAAGACTGTGATGCCGAAGAGCTCGTTCGGGTCTGGACGTCAGCACGAGCCTGGGGATGACGTGATCAAGGCGTCTTTGAAAAACACGAGAGCGGAAGAAAGATGAAGAAGGGCGGAGGAAGGGATGAGCGATCCCAGGGGTCTGTTTGCCCGGTAGGGACAGGGCCGGCAGAACAACCAAGAACGAGCGCACTCACTGAACTCGTAGCCCACCTGCGGGCCCTGACAATTATCGTTCAAGCAATACCCCAGCGTGCCCAACCGTAATGTCCCGCTATACTGCCCCTCCGAGAAGTTCGCCTCGAGAAAGTACATCGATTTGAGCAGGGGCGTGTTGAACGACACAAGAGCGAGGAGTATCGTCGCTGCCAGGCAGAGGAGCGTGCCCGGCGTGGCCGAGCGCGTGCGGAATCCCATCGCGGCGGGGCGGGTCCGTATCCACGGGCAATAAGCGCGGCCCTAGACTTGGGTGCGCAGAAGCGGCAGTGCAGTCGAGCTCGTCGCGTCTCGGAATCGCTCAGGCGCTGTTACCGACGTTGCAGCCTGCTATACACTGACGCTGCGACGGGAGTGCGAGCGGCAGTGCGGTCGGTGTGATCGTGATGCGGACTGAAACGCGCCTGCGGATGAAGAGGTGGGCGTGGATCGCCGTGTCTGCGATAGTGTCGCTGCGCGCGCACTGGGCCAAGCAAGCAGTCAAACCGGGCCTCGCCTCGGTTCACGAGAGGGGCGTGCGCGACGTGCACACTGTATTCGATCGAGCCTGGGCGTCCTTTGAGTCACGCCTCCAGGTATCAGGTATGCTTTGTCGTCGGGAGATGGACAGGCGAGTCAGGTATACGAGTATGCAACACTGTCAACAAAGAGGGGTCCATCTATGGTCTGTATACCAATGTGTTGAGGAGGCAGGCCATGCGGTGGCGGTGCCCGCTCGGCTTTTTACCGGACTTTCCCGATCAAGCAAGTCAAGTGGGCGCGTCGCCCGACGGTAGCACAGCATCATCGACCCGGACAACGACGACGACGACGACGACGACGACGACGCGGCGAGCAGTGCGCGGAACAGCATATATACATTCGTTCCGCGGTTCTCACACCCTCCCGCATGCTTAATTGAAATGCTTTGATCATCAAAGAGCAAATGAAATGTTTTGGGCTATAGTCATGACAGTATGGAAACAGTTCGCCTCTTAGCTTGGCACTGATTCGCTTCTCACCCTTGGCGGCCCGTCCACCGGTGGTCATTTACGACGCGTAAGGGTTCGCTGCCTGTCAGCTTCGTCCGAACAGGGATCACACCCGACTCACAAGCATACACCACCAACACGGGCGGCGATTTCGTCATATCGCTCATGACGATAACCGGCACCTTCATCAACTCCTTGACATCCTGTATCTTGTGACCGCCATTCGACCGCAGACCCTCGTACTGTGGCCTGGCCGCACTGGCCGACTTGGCGTATTGACCCGTGAGGTCCTGACCATCGGTCGGCGGCGGCGATTGCGCCGACTTCGTCTTCCTCGCGGCGTGAACCGCTTGCACGTGAGCCTCATCCGTTGTCTCCGCCAGGAATGTCAGGACGTCCTTGTTTGTCCAATACAGGCTGTCATCAGCGGGAGGCCTCTCAAGCGGACCGCCACTCACGACAGGATATCCCTGTGCTCGTCGTATTGCACGTTGTCTAGCGGCATCTTGTCAACGTGAACTCGCTTCTCGATCCCGAATTCGGGCTGCAGGTTAGAGACGACACCTCTTGGGTCACTTTGAACCCACCACGACGACATCGAACGCGTTGTCAAGTACACCCGTGACCCTTCCCACTCGCACGACCGGCCCGTACTTCTCGGTGAGGTCGTGGATCAGCATACAGAGGTGCAAGTGCGTCGATTGGTCCTCGGCGAGCTTGGCGCTTTCTGCGAGGTCAATAGCGCGCCATACCGGCATCACGTTTACATACGCTTCTTCATGTTGCACTGTTGCGCACACTTGGCCACTTGATCCCGGTCCATCAGGAACTTCACATCGGTGGGGCTTGCTGCAAGTGAGACACCACACATCACACGATGACTGATCGACTCACGACTTGTCAAGCAAGCATCGAGCATTCGGTGCACTAGCACGTCGGCCTGAATGTCAACTCCGACCCGCATGACGCAGATCTGCAACTCACATATCGCCGGATCGGTGACGTGAAGTGCGTGTACAGCGGCGTCTGCAGCGCCCAGTGCGAGTACTTGGCGATGTCAAGCATGCCCGTGCAGAAGTATCGGGCTCTGCTCGTCAGCTCACTTCCTCAACGCGATGTCCCGCTACGTACTTCTGCATGGCCTTCCGCTTCAACAGCTCCAGGCAAAGCGCTGCGTCGGCATCCTTGATACTGTCGAAGCCTTGCTGAAGCGTCTTCGCCGAGGTCCCGTCAAACTCGTATCCAAGCTTCTTTGCTCGCTTGACAAACCCATCCTGCTCGTCAGCCCAGAAACGAGCAGAGACAGTCGGCTCACGATTCGGCGCTCAATCGGCGCCTCATGCCGTCGCAACAACGCCTGTTCAGGCAGACCGTACGCAATCTGCCGGGCGACAGCCATGTTCGCAAGCAACATGAACTGGTCGTCAGCGCTGCTTCTCCTTCCTGTCCAGAACATTAGACCCACCTCCTCAACCAGACTATGCGCTTCGGTCCGCGTGTATGGTTCGCAGTCAACCGGCTGACCCCGCTCATCCAGCTTGAACGTGATCTTCAGCTTCGTTGACTTCATCGCGCCGTTCTCGATCCGTTTCGCCTTGATCTTACTCGCGAGGTCCTGCGGTCAGCACGCACTCTCACCGAAATAGTCGTTCGCGCTCACGCCGAGGGCCTTGATGTCCGCAGCTACGTCCGCAGGCGAATGTCCTGCAACCTTGCTCTCGGGGAGAGAGCCTCCATCGACCACAGACCCGGCATCACCATACGACAGCTTGGCACACGATCTGCGCGTCAGCTTCATTCCATGACGGCATAGCTATGACCCACTTGATGATCGTCCGCGCGAACTCCGTCGAGATGACGTTGCCCTCTTTGTCAATCGTGAAGAACGCAGAGAACGCCAAGCGCTCTTCGCCGGGCTGCAAGCTACACAGCTGCTCGCTGAGCTGCGGAGGAAGCATGGGAACAGCTCGCTGGACAAGGTAGACGCTCGTGGCGCGTTTGCGAGCATCGCGGTCGAGCGCTGTGTTCGTTTTCACTGCCGTTAACGCTTAATCAGGGTGTCACCGCTTTACTCACCGAAGTACGAAACATCGGCAATGTGCACACCGACGTTGAACGAGCCATCGTCGTTGGTCTTGATCGACAGTGCATCATCCAGGTCCTTCGCAGTAGGCGGATCGATGGTGAAGATCCGCTCTTCGCGCAGATCCTTCCTGACTTCGAACTCTCGTTCTGGGATGCTACGATCAGCTTTCGCACATCCTGCCAGCAGGTTAACAGGGACTCACGTCCAAGGCAATGGCGGGAGGCACTTTAATGCGACCTCGGTGAACTCTTCCGTCGGGAAGTTGCAGTCCTTGAGCAACGCCGAGGTCTCGACCTCGCAGTTCCCGATAGGTCCGAGCTCTTCCACAAGCGTTCCAAACGGATGCAAAGAGGTGCTGGCGTCAACTCCCGCCACACGACTGCTGCACTCGCACTCACATCGGCCATCGCTTGATGGTAGCGACAAACAGCTTGTCGGCGTGCGCATCCGGGTTCTCGATGAAGTCCGCTGGAGCCTGCTCCGTGGGAATGGCAATGAGCGGTACGCGTTTATCAGTCGGCTTGAACCAGACGATCTTGGGTCGTTCCGTCGACGCAGCCGGTTCAGCGCGTCCTCTATCGCCTTCACGTTCGCGACGCTCGATCTCCTGCTTCTCCTTCGTCGCGGCAGAGGAAGGGCGGAGCACACCGAGTTGACCCGAGAACAGCTGTCCCGGCATACGTTCGACCTGACGTCAGCGACTTCCCTCTCAGCAATGAAATTTGTTCGATCACACTCACGACCGCAACGACATGTCCCGCATAAGTCGGCTTCGTATCGTCGTTGACTTCCTCATCGTCAAACAGCGTCAAACCCTGGCCCTCCACCTCGACGTCATCCTTTTTCTTCTCAAGCTTCTTGGCCGTAGCGGGCTTGAGGTCATACGCGGCATTCTCCTCCTTCTTGCGCTTCTTCTCCTCCTTGTCTTTCTTCGTGTTCCATACCTCATCCACATCGAGCAGCTCGACCGCGACGATATCGCCTTCCAGCGCTCGATTCCTGTCCTTCGATCCGCAGATATAGATGTCCGCCTCGAGCACGTCCGTCGCGACGTACGCGTCCGAGCGGT
>Ga0308169_10005145_pt1 | contig 12018 bp, 8 predicted proteins | sample PhyBR1_2_FD_202139 | JGI IMG/M metagenome (GOLD analysis project Ga0308169, IMG submission 202139) | Phyllosphere microbial communities from UC Gill Tract Community Farm, Albany, California, United States - DLSLSB.R1 | ecosystem: Host-associated > Plants > Phyllosphere > Unclassified | place... | reverse complement strand
GGTGTTCCTGACGTGGCTCCCCTCGTTCTTTTTCAAGAATTTCGGGCTCGACCTGAAGCACTCGGCGCTGTTTTCGGGCGGCGTGCTGCTGGGTGGCGTGATCGGCGACTGGGTCGGTGGAGCAGCCAGTGATTATATCTACCGCAAGACCGGCAGCCTGCAGGCGGCGCGGCGCAACCTGATCATCGTCGGGATGACCGGCGCGTTCGTGTTCCTCGTGCCCGTGGTCCTCACCCACGACCTGACGACGGTCGCCCTATGCCTGTCGCTCGCGTTCTTCTTCTCCGAGCTTGTGGTGGCGCCGATCTGGGCCGTCCCGATGGACATCGCGCCCCAATATGCCGGCACCGCCAGCGGCATGATGAACTTCGGCTTCGGCATCGCCGGTATCCTCTCTCCGCTGGTGTTCGGCGCGGCGGTGGACCTGACGGGAAGCTGGTCGATCCCGTTCTGCGCTTCGCTGGCGCTACTCCTGGTCGGCGCAGGCCTATCGTTCTTCATGCACCCGGAAAGGCCGTTTCAGGCTGAGGGATCCAGATGAGTCGGAATGGGGAAAGCACCGCTTCCCAGAAGGTGGTGACATATCGCGTGAAATCTAATCGCCCTGATCTCCGCCGAAACCCGGGATAGAACGGTCTGGCGCGTATCTGAACAGCTGCGTTGCGCCGCTGACCAAGAGAGCGCAGCTTACTCGTTCACGGAAAGGGAGATCGGATTGTGTCTGTTGCTGTCTTGGATAGCCGTCGGCTGACGCTCATCGCGCTTGTCCCCGATAATGCTGCCTCGATATTCGGGCGGTTCCGGGAGTTTCCGAGGTTTGGCGATGCGCAACATATCGCTGTTCGCAGCCGTACCACTGCCCAGCGAACTGCGCTGGCAGCGCGGATCGATGCCGCCGTATCGGCGTCCGATCGTGCCGTCATGCTCCTGGCGCAGGGCAGTGCCTGCGCGGCAGCCGCATGGTGGCCCGACTGTCGCCGAAAGCCTATACCGCGAACGTTGCCGGCGCCTTGTTGGTCGCCCCCGAAGGCACGAGCTTGGACCACCGTAACTTCGCGGCGCCAAAAATCGGCCTGCCCTTCCCATCGATCGTCGTCGGCGCCGATGACGAAGCGCAGCGCCTGGGCGTGGAATGGGGCAGTCGCCTCATCGATGGCCCACTTCTGAACGCTGCGACGGCGCCGACCAATCGCCTGCGCGCCATCATTGAACGCTTCACCTCCGCCGTCGTCGAGCGTGACGTTGTTGCCGCGTATCGCATCATCCAGGCGATCGGAGACGCCTAGCTCCATGCCGGCCGTTGCGTGAGCCCGGCCGTGTGTCGGGCATGTGCGCGTCCTATTGTAGATCGACCTATATTCAGGCTTGGTCCGCCCTCGTCGCTCCCCGAAGCCGGACGTTTGTTAGGTTCCCTGTCGCGCGCTCAGCCGGAGTTTGCAACAGTGAGACCCACAACTGGACATTCAGCGGCCCTTCCCCGCCTCCCAACTTCAGCCATTCGTTCATCGAGCTAGATGGCGGCTCTCGATGGCCAACTTGTTGTCTGGATGGCTGGAAGGGAAGGTCATCTGCCGTTCAATCCCGCAATCCCCGAAAGCCTTGCGGAGCCAAGGGAGAGTGGCAACGGCGGTTACGCGTGCTGCATTGTTCGTATCGAACAGTCCCGAAACCTGCGTTGGTGTCCAATACGCGTGGACGACAGCACCCTGACTTCCATCCTCATCTATAAGATAAACCTCTTTCTCCAAGGTGTTTCTTTGTAAATGTAGAGCCCATGAGATCGTCGCAGCAGCCGTCGCTGCTTGACACCAACTCCGCCGTCCTTGGCCTCAAACACCTGTAGATCGTCGCTCATTCTGCACGGTCGCACGCAGGGCTAAGGTCCCCAATTGGGCTATTCAGGCAAACCTTCGAATGCGATTTCTGCGGTTTCGGCATCGACCATAAGAATGAGATAAAATCGGGAATGTCGATTACACTTAGCTTGACGACCAAGCATATCATTATGCAGTCGTCACGCGAACCAAGACTGTGACCGGCTCTGTCGGAGACCGGTCACGAGGGCTAAGTGGAAGCCTGGCATTGATCAGAAAGTAATACGCGCCACACCGCTAATCTGGCGATCATTTGCAATTGAGTCACGCGGCCGCGACTCGAGCCCGTAATAGGTCGACTGGATCGTGTTCAAGAGGTTGACCCCATTAAGGGTCAGCGACAGATGCGGTGTCACGTTAGCGGTGATCGATGCGTCGAACTGCCCGGACGCTTTCTGAAATACGGGCAGGTTACCCGAGCCGTTGCCGGACGTGAGCTTCAGATATTTGCTGCGCCAGTTATAGGCGACGCGCGCCGAAACGATACCGCGCTCATAGATGCCGATCAGATTGTAGTTGTACTTTGACAATCCCTGCAGCGGCAGTTGACGCACGGGGCCCTCGGTTGCCGGACTTGGTGCAGACGAGTCAACAAAGGTGAAGTTCGCCTGCACACCTAAGCCGCTCAGCGGGCCAGGTAGGAAATCATAGAATTGCTGATAGGCGACTTCGGCGCCCTTTACCTTGGCGTTGCTGACGTTGCTGTACGACGTGACGTTGTACAGGGCGGTCTGGCCGTCCGTGAAAGTGACATTACGTTGCGCGATGCCGGTCTGGATGTAGTCCGAGATGTCTTTGTAGAACCCGGCGACGGTGAACGATCCGGTCCGGGCGAAGTACCATTCGGCCGATGCGTCGAGATTTTTCGAGGTCATCGGCTTCAGATCGGGGTTGCCTCCCGAGGTGTACTGCTCCTGCCGGATCTGCGCGATGCCCGGCTCCGTGATGTTCAGACTGGGGTTGAGCTGGCTCAGAGTCGGACGCGAGATGTTCTTGGACAGCGCAAGGCGAAGCTGGAGCTTCTCTGTCAGGCGCGCCCGCAGGTTCAAGCTCGGCAGAACCGAGGTGTAGTTGTCGCTGCTGGAGATCGGCACGAAGGTGGTAGGCCCCGTGACCTGCGGACCTCCGGCAACCGGCGTGACTAGGTCGGTCTGCTGGTAAAAGCCGTCCACGTTCAGCTTGGTCTGCACGACACGAAGGCCGATGTTGCCGTCGATCGGCAACGGCAGATTGTCCGCCTTGAAAAACGCGGTGGCATATCCCGTATAGGTCTTTTGCGACTGGGTGCTGGTGCTGCTCGGCAGATAGGACGGCTGCGTCGTGATGCCGAGCGCGCCAAGCGTCGCGTCATAATCGCTCGTTATACCACGTGAGAACAACAGCGCGTTGCCGAACAGATCGGCATCTCCCCGAAAGAACTTGCTGAAATCGCCGAATTCGAGCTGCGTCGGCACCGCATTCAGCCCGGTGTAGCGGTAGCCGGTGTCGCTAGAGCGATTGGAACGGTCACTGTATCGTGCACCCACCTTGATCGACTGGAGTATACCGCCGTCGAACTTGTATTCGGCATCAAGACGACCGGTCTTGTCCTTGCCTCGCGAGTTGCTCAGGTTATCGAGATAGAAGGCGGACGCGTAGTTCGCCGGATTGGTGAGCCCTCCAGGTGCCGTGATCTGGAACGACGGAATATCGCCGCTGATGTCCTGGACCAATGTGGCGTTACCAACGCCGTTGAGACCGACGATCGAGCGCACGCCACTTGTCTTCGAATCGACGAACTGGCCGTCCGCGGTGATCGTCAGGTTCGCAGTCGGGCGCCATTTCGCGTTCAGCGAATAGTCGGTCGTAGTCGAATGACGCTTTTCAAGACTGGTATTGGCCGCGAGGCGGATGTCTCGGAACGACCCGCTCTGAAAATCACCGGTCGGGCCAAATGTGAAAGCCGCGCCCGGGATGGGCACCACGTTCAGCGCGCCCTCTGCGGGCTCCGCGAAGTAGCTGAAGTCGTCATAGCGGAACTTGTAATCGTTACGGAAAAGTTCGCCCGTAATCTCGAGCGTCTCGGTCGGCCGCCACTGCAGCGATGCATCGATACCGAACCGCCGACGCGCACCGTTGACCTGGCCGATACCGGTCCCGTGGGGAATGGTCGTGACCTGGCCTGTACGACCCAACGACGCCAGCGCAGCGACGGACGCGGCGCGGATGACGGGATCGGGATCGTTCAGGTCGAGCGTCTCGAACGGCTCCGTCGAGATCGTATCCTGACTGAACACGGTCTTCTGGTACGACGCGCTGACCAGCAGGCCGAAATCGCCGATCCCGGTGTTCCAACGGTCGCTGACCAGGAGCGAGGCCGTCGGCTGGCTTTTACGGGCGAGGTCGTAATAGGTATTGGTAGCCGCGGCCGAGATCTTAAAGCCGTCGAAATCGAACGGCTTGCGGGTGCGGAAATTGATCGTGCCGCTAAGTTGGTCCTCGATCAGATCCGCCGAGGGATTCTTGTAGACATCGATGCCCGCGAGCAATTCGGATGGTACGTCTTCGAGGCTCAGCGAACTGCTGTTTGCGCTGGCCGTGAAGATATCGCGGCCGTTCAGTTCGGTGCGGACCTGCGTCAGGCCTCGGATCGCCACCGAACTGCCTTCGCCATAGTTCCGCTGGATCTGAATGCCTGAAATGCGCTGCAACGCCTCTGCGATGTTGCGGTCAGGCAGCTTGCCGATGTCCTCAGCGACGATCGAGTCGACGATTTGAGCCGAGTTGCGCTTGATGTTCTGTGCCGACTGCAGGCTCGCACGGACACCGGTCACGACGATGTCGTCCTGAGCAGGCGCGCTACCTTCAGCCTGCGCGCCGACAACGCCCTGATCGGCGCTCGGTGCGACGGTACCGCTCTGCTCGGATGCAGGGGGCGTCGGCGCGACGGTCTGCGCCGTGGCGGGCACGGCACAGCCGATCAGCAGTGCGGCGACCGAGGCCCCCGCGTTGAAACGCATTCCCCGAGCGCGACGTGAAGCAGCCGAACCTATCATGACGTAAATCCTCTCCAGACCGGCAGCTCCTAGTCAGAGCGCTCTCGACGTCATCTACGCGCGGTGTAGCTATTATGAAATATAAAAATTGCTTTCACTCATGAATAATGGATAGATCTTGGCTGTCAGTCGGTGGGACCGTAGAGGCCTTTCGAAACGGCGGTGAGGAGAGCTATGGCCACGAAATCGCGCTACCAGGCGCCGGCGCTGACGAAGGGCCTCGAAATACTCGAACTGCTCGCTGCCGCGAGTGAGCCGCTCAACATGTCCGACATTTCGACCGAGCTTGGCAGATCAGTCAGCGAGATATTCCGGATGCTTCAAGTACTGGAGGAGCATCGCTACATCGATCGCCGCGACGACGGCTATCGCCTGACCAACCGGCTGTTTGCACTTGGCATGAGCCAACCGCCTGTTCGCGATCTTGTATCCACGGCTCTGCCAGTGATGCACAACGTCGCGCGTGAAACGGGTCAGAGCTGCCACATGGCAGTCGCGTCGGGTGCTGAGATGGTAGTGATAGCGGGCGTTGAGGCGCCCGGCCTGTCAGGGTTCGCGATACGCGTCGGCTACCGGCGTCCGCTTCATCTCTCTGCATCCGGCCGTATTCTGCTCGCGTTTCAGTCGGCCGAAACACGACGTGCGATGCTCGACGAAGTCCGGCTGACCGGCGTACATATCCATGAGGCTGCGCTGAACGCTCAGCTTGATCAGATCGTCGCGGACGGGGGTGGGAGAACGTCCAGCCCGGTGCTCACTGGCATCACCGACCTGTCAGTGCCCATCCTAGCCGCAAGCATCGCGCGCGGAGCCCTTACGGTGCCGTTCGTCGACGGCCCCGTGACGCGCGCGACGCTCGATGCATCCCAAGACGTCTTGCGATGCGCCGCCAGGACGATCGCAGAACAGCTCGCGCCGATCGTGCGCGACGGAGCTGGCGCTGATCGTCAGGAACACGCCGCATCATGAGCGTATCTCGTCGTACCATCCTGGGGGGCGGTACCGTGGTGACCCTGGCAACCGGCATACTGACCGCGCGGGTCGCTGCGCAGATCAGCTTGCAGGACGAAGTCGTCGAGCTGTGGCCCGGGTCGCCGCCGAACAGCGGCAGCACCACGATCGTTCGGAAAGTCGCTGACCAGGCCCATGATGCCGTGCATCCCGATCGCTGGGTGACCGGTGTCGCCCGGCCAGTGCTGGTCGTCCGGCACGCCGCCAGGCCGAACGGCACTGCCATGCTCGTGCTGCCGGGCGGCGGTTATTCCTTCCTGTCCTATGACAACGAGGGCACGTCGCAGGCAGCGTGGCTGAACGCGCGTGGCATCACTGCGTTCATTCTGCTCTACCGGCTTCCGGGAGAGGGGTGGAACGAGCGCGCGCACGTGCCGTTGCAGGACGCCCAGCGCGCGATGCGCGTCATACGCGGCCGCGCCGCGGGCTTCGGTATACGAGCTGATCGGGTCGGAGTGCTTGGCTTCTCCGCTGGCGGCCATCTCGCCGGATCGCTCGCCACCCGCCACGCCGAAATGGTCTACGCGCCCGTCGATGCCTACGACCGAGAAAGCGCCCGTCCCGATATAGCCGCTTTGATCTACCCGGTGATCAGTTTTGACGCGCCGTACACCCATGGCGGTTCGCGCGACATGCTCCTTGGTCCTGGCGCAGGCGAGTCGGCTCGCCGCCTGGGCTCGGTCGAGCGCCGGGTTGATGCTGACACGCCGCCGACCTTTCTTGTCCACGCTGCTGACGATGGCCTCGTCCCCCCAGCGAACAGCATCGCCATGTTCGCGGCGATGACGAAGTCGCATCGCCCGGTCACGCTTCACATCTTCGAAGACGGGGGGCATGGCTTTGGCACACGTCTGCCCAAAGATCGTTCCGCAATGGCGTGGCCAGGCCTGTTCACGACCTTCGCGACCCGCCACGGCCTGCTCGAATGAGATCTGCATTGCTTGCTCTGGCGCTGCTGTCGAGTGCGGCGCGAGCGGAACCCTACCAAAGCTCGCCCGAACGCCGTACCGTTGTAGAAAGGGACTGGGGTCGCTGGCTTGGTCCGTTCCGAGCGAAACTCGTGCCAAGCCTGATGCAGGATTTCGGCGAGCGCTATATCTACCGCGCTGCGAACGCTGCTCTACCCGCGCGGAAACTCGGCGAGCGCCGCATCGTCTTCTTCGGCGATTCGATAACTGACCGCTGGAACCTCAATTCCAGCTTTCCGGGCCAGCCTTACATCAACCGCGGTATTGGCAGTCAGGTGACTGCGCAAATGATCTTGCGCTTTCATCAGGACGTAATCGCCTTGGGGCCGCAAGCCGTTGTGATCCTCGCCGGGGTCAATGACGTGCAAGGCTTTCTTCAACAGGAAACGCCCGAGCAGATCGAGATGAATTGGGAAGCGATGGCCGACCTCGCCGACGCTCACCATATCAAGGTCGTGTTCGGATCGCTCTTACCGGTCAACGATTATACCGAAGTTGCGCACGACGTGGTCAAGGAGCGCAAACCCGACGAGCTCCGAGCTTTGAACGCCTGGCTGCGCACGTTCTGCATGCGGCGTGGCTACGCGTATGCCGACTACTACGCCGCCTTGGTCGACGAGCACGGCCTGCTCGACCGTGCCTACACCATCGACGGAATCCACCCCCTCGATGTGGGCTATGCCCGTATGACTTCGGTTGCGAACCGCGCGATTTCCACCGCACTTGAACGGAAATAGTATGCGTCCCACGATCCTCGCCGCTGTCCTGTTGTCGGCTACCGCCACTGCGCAGACCAAGGTCCCGGGCGATCCCTATGACAGCGACCCGGTCGGCATCGTCGCCGACCCGTGTCCAACACATCCCAAACCGACCAACGGCTGGCAGATGTACAATCTGCACATGCTCACGCGCGACCACGGTCAGCTCTGCCGCTACGCCGCGCAGAACGCTGCGATCAAGACGCCCGTCCGCGTCGTATTCATCGGAGACTCGATTACCGACAACTGGATCAGCGCCGACGCCTCGCTGTTTACGAACGGCGTCGTCGACCGTGGCGTCAGCGGACAGACCACGTCGCAGATGCTGATCCGATTCCGCAACGACGTAATTCTGCTGCACCCCAAAGCGGTGCACATCATGGCGGGCACGAACGACATTGCGGGCAATACCGGCGCCGCGACGATGGCGACCGTGGAAGGAAACATCGCCAGCATGGCCGAGTTGGCGCATGCGCACGGCATCAAGGTCATTCTGGCCTCGGTCCCGCCTGCCGCTGCTTTCCAGTGGAGCCCGTCAAAACGGCCTGTGCCGCAGATTGCCGATCTTAACATCTGGCTTAGGGGTTACGCCAAGGCGCACGGCTACTCTTATGTCGACTATCACGCCGCGCTGACAAACTCCGAAGGCGGCATGAAGCCTGGCCTGTCAACGGATGGGGTCCACCCGACACCCGCTGGCTACGCCGTCATGAAGCCCCTTGCACTCGCCGTGATCGCTGACACGCTAGGATCCCGTTAATGACCTTCGACCGCCGCGGCTTCCTCGCCGGCACCGCCGCGCTGGGCCTCGCCACCGCCGCCCGCGCCGCCAGTCCCATGGGCCGCGCCTCCGGCCCGGTGCAGGCCAACTGGCCTTCGCTCGTCGCCAATTACCGCTATCCCGACTGGTTCCGCGACGCGAAGCTCGGCCTGTGGTCGCACTGGGGCCCGCAGGCGGTACCCGAGCAGGGAGATTGGTACGGCCGCTTCATGTATATGCAGGGCCACCCGATGTACGAGCATCACCTGAAGACCTACGGCCATCCGTCGGTCGCTGGGATGAAGGACATCCAGAACGCCTGGAAGGCAGAACGGTGGGACCCGCAGGCGCTGATGGACCGCTATGTGAAGGCCGGCGCCAAATATTTTGTCGCGCTCGCCACCCATCACGACAATCTCGATTGCTACGACAGCCGCTATCACGCGTGGAACTCGCTGCGCGTCGGCCCCAAGCGCGACATCGTTGGTGAATGGGAAAAGGTCGCGCGCGCGGCAGGACTTAAATTCGGCGTATCGAACCATGCCGCGCACGCCTGGCACTGGTACCAGCCGGCCTATGGCTATGACCCGGTCGGCGCGAAGAAGGGCGTGCGCTACGACGCGTTCACGCAAGCCAAGGACGATGGCAAGGGCCAGTGGTGGGAAGGCTTAGACCCGCAGGAACTCTACACCGGCGGCCACGCCGTGCTACCCGACGGCATCGACACGATCGAGGCGATGAATGCCTGGCACGACAAGAACAACGGCCAATGGGTTGAGACCGGCCCGAAGGACGATCCCGCCTATGTCACCCGCTGGCTGCTGCGCCAGACCGACCTGATCGACAAGTATAAGCCAGACCTCGTCTATTTCGACGATTATGGCCTGCCGTTCGGTCCCGTCGGACTCGAGGCAGCGGCAGATTATTATAACCGGTCGATTCAATGGCACGGCAAGATCGACGTCGTCCTGACCGGCAAGCAGCTGAAACCCAACGAGCGCTTCGGCATCGTCCAGGACGTCGAAAAGGGTTTCTCCGACCATCTGTGGGACGAGCCGTGGCAGACCGACACGTGCCTGGGCGACTGGTTCTACAACGTCGCGCGGCTCAACGACCGCAACTACAAGACCGCGGAAGAGGTGATGCAGCGTCTTGCCGACGTGGTCTCGAAGAACGGCAACCTGCTGCTGTCAGTCCCACAGCCCGGCGACGGCTCGATAGATACGGAAGAGGAGAAGATCCTCGACGGCATGACCAGCTGGGTCGCGATCAACGGCGAGGCGATCTTCGGTTCGCGGCCCTGGCGGATCTATGGCGAGGGCCCGACCAAGCTCGCCGTCGGCATGCAGAACGAAAGCAGTGCAAAACCCTTCACCGCGCGGGACATCCGCTTCACCACCAACAAGGGTGCGCTCTACGCATTGTTCCTGGCACCGCCGCGCGGACCCGCGACGATCGTTTCGCTCGCCACTGGCCGTGCGCGCGGCGAGATTGAGCGTGTGACCCTGTTGGGCGGCGACACGGTGCGCCACCGCCGCGATGCCGCCGGTCTTCATCTGGACCTGCCCCGCGACACCGGCTTCGTCCCTGCCGTACGTATCGAGGGTCGCGGACTGGTCTGATCCCCGCCGCCCCGGCCTCCGACGGGGCGGTTCAGCCGGAACGCGACGTTACTTGTACACGCCCATCGTCACCTTCAGCAGCACCGGCCGGTCGATGATGTTCACCCCATAATCCGTCTGGTCGCCGTTCCACACGCTGGTCGTCGTCCACCGGCCATCGGTGAGCGTCCCCTCCTCGACCCGCACCATCATGCCGTTGGCAGGCCCGCCGCTGCGGGCGTTGAAATTCAGCCGTACATAATCGCCCGCGACCAGGAACTCGGTCGGCGACAGCTGCGCGACGACCGCACCGCCGACCGGCTGGTCCGCCCAAGCCGGCTTGTCGGCCTTGATCCAGGTCCATTCCTTCTGCCCGAACTGCCACTGGCCGAAGCTGGCGGTGATCGACCAGTCGCCCATCACGGTCGACTGCGCCGCACCGTCGTCACTTTTGGCGATGCCCCAGGTCGGGTGCGCGAGCGCGACCTTCGCCCATTCGCGTGCGATCGGCGCGAACAGCGCGTATTTGCGACCGATCGCCCCCACCGTCTCGTCGTCGAGCGTCTTCGCGCCGAGCGGATAATTCGAATAGCCCGTGTCATCCATGCCGAACGGCGCATAGCCGATCGCGCCGCGGCCCAACGCCGGCCAGAAGAAGCGCGCGAAATCGGTCGCATTGCCGATCTCGGGTACCAGCAGTGCGTTGTCGCGGCGCGCATAGGCGCTAAGGTACGCGGCGACGTTGCTCGCCTTGCGGTCGTAGATATCGGGCGCGGCAGCATCGATAGCAGGCGCCGCCGCCTTCCAGATGTCGAGCACGTCCTGCTGCGGTCCGCCGCTCGCCACGCCGTTGGGATCGGGCACGTTCGATGGCCCCGCAAGCGAGGCGTTGACGTACATCGGCAGTGGCTTGACCGCCTTGCCGGCCGCTGCGATCTCGTCGACGAAACGGGCTACGTGCCAGGTGTTGAACGCGCGATCCGCTTGCGCACCGAACACGGTGGTCCACGTGCCGGGCGTCTTGCCGAGCGCCTTGACCAGATTGGACGGCACGGCCTGCGCAAACAGGGCGTTGGCCGTCGCGCCGTAATCGCGCGGGTTGCTGTAGCTGCCGGTTTCGTTCTCGGGCTGGACCATGATCACCGTATTCTGCGGATCATGGGCCTTCAGATATCCCATCAACGCAACGAACGCCGCCTTGTCCGCCTCCAACGTGTTGCGGAACATCGCCGAAAGCACGCCGTGATCCTTGCCTTCGCGCGTCTTCATCCGCGGAAAGCGCGAATTGTCGAGCTTCACCCAGTCGGGCGTGTAGGCGAACGACGTGTTCTTCCACGTCCCGAACCACAACAGAACCACGCGCTTGTCATGCGCCCGCGCCTGATCGAGCAACCCCTGCACGAACGAGAAGTCGAACTTGCCCTCCACGGGCTCGATCTGCTGCCATGCCACCGGCATTTCAAGCGTGTTCGCGTGCATCCGGTCGAGCATCGGCCACACCGCGGGCAACTGCGAGACGTAGTTGCTCGAATTGTTCGCCTGTGCGCCCAGCATCAGAAATGGCATGCCGTCAACGGTCAGCGCATGGCGACCCGCCTGCGTTTCGATCCGCGGGATCGGTGTCGATTGCGCGAACGCCGCGGTAGAGGCGGCAAGGGCCAGGGCGGCAATGGCGATACGCATGAAATTCCCCTCCGAACGGATACCTTGTGGCACCGCAATTGGCTCGACGAGCAAGCATTACTTGCGCTGGTGAACAATGATATCATAAGTGAAATTCTGATGCGGGCAAGCGCTCCGCCGGGGAGAGAGATCATGAGCCGTCCGCCTATCCGCCGCGCGCCGCGTGCGCTGTTCGCCGCCGGCGCTTCGCTACTCGCTTTCGTCGCGCCAGCGTTTGCAGAGCCGATGGCCACGGTCGACCGCAACGGCAGCCTCGTCGCGATCGAACCCTATGCCCCCAACATCGTCCGCGTCACGATTGCGCTCGATCGAGACGAGGTCAAAGCCG
>Ga0308169_10005144_pt1 | contig 12018 bp, 10 predicted proteins | sample PhyBR1_2_FD_202139 | JGI IMG/M metagenome (GOLD analysis project Ga0308169, IMG submission 202139) | Phyllosphere microbial communities from UC Gill Tract Community Farm, Albany, California, United States - DLSLSB.R1 | ecosystem: Host-associated > Plants > Phyllosphere > Unclassified | place... | reverse complement strand
CAAGGTGCAGCGCCTGCCGATCGAGGCGATCTCCCAGGCCAGCGCCAACCAGCGTAAAGGCCGTTGCGGCCGGGTTGAGCCGGGCATTTGCGTGCGCCTGTACAGCGAAGAAGATTTTATCGGGCGCCCGGAATTCACCGACCCGGAAATCCTGCGCACCAACCTCGCCGCCGTGATCCTGCAGATGCTGCACCTGCGCCTGGGCGAAATCACCGATTTCCCGTTTATCGAACCGCCGGATGGCAAGGCGATCAGCGACGGTTTCAACCTGCTGCAGGAACTCTCGGCGGTGGACCGTAACAGCCAACTCACGCCGTTGGGCCGCCAGCTTGCACGCTTGCCGGTGGACCCGCGCATGGGCCGCATGTTGCTCGAAGCGGCCAAACTGGGCAGCTTGCAGGAAGTGCTGATCGTCGCCAGCGCCATGTCGATCCAGGACCCGCGCGAGCGGCCACCGGAGCGTCAACAGGCCGCCGACCAGGCCCACGCTCAGTGGAAAGATCCGGATTCGGACTTCGCCGGGCTGGTCAACCTGTGGCGTGGCTTTGAAGAGCAGCGCCAGGAGCTGACCGCCAGCCCGCTGCGCAACTGGTGTCGCAAGAACTTCCTCAACTACCTGCGCCTGCGCGAGTGGCGCGACTCCCATCGCCAGTTGAGCCTGATCTGCCGCGACATGCAGCTGAACATCAATAAAGAGCCGGCGGACTTCCCCAAACTGCACAAGGCGGTGCTGTCCGGCCTGCTCAGCCAGATCGGCCAGAAGACCGAAGACGGCGATTACCTCGGTGCGCGGCAACGCCGTTTCTGGATCCATCCCTCGTCCGGCATCGGCAAGAAGCGCCCGCAATGGCTGATGACCGCCGAGCTGGTGGAAACCACCAAGCTGTATGCGCGCATGGTGGCCAAGATCGATGCCGACTGGATCGAGCCGCTGGCCGGGCACCTGATCAAGAAAAACCACTTCGAACCCCATTGGGAGAAGAAACGCGGCCAGGTGGTGGCGTTTGAGCAGATCACCTTGTTCGGGTTGATCGTGGTCGGGCGTCGGCCGGTGCATTACGGGCCGATTGACCCGGTGGTGTCCCGCGAGTTGTTTATTCGTGAGGGCCTGGTGCGCGGTGAGATTCAATCCCGTGCCAAGTGCCTGGCGGCCAACCAGCGCCTGCTGGAGCAACTCGACGAACTGGAGGCCAAGGCGCGCCGTCGCGACATCCTCGCCGACGAAGAAACCCTCTACGCCTTCTACGATGCGCGCCTGCCAGCGGAGATTCACCAGACCGCTACGTTCGACAGCTGGTACAAGGTCAACAGCCAGAAAGACCCGCAACTGCTGATCATGCGCGAAGAAGATGTGCTGGCCCGCGAGGCCAGTGAAGTCACCGCTGCGCATTATCCGGACACCTTGCACCTGGGTGACCTGGCGCTGGCCCTGAGCTACCACTTCGAACCCAACCACCCTCGCGATGGTGTCACCCTGCGTGTACCTGCGCCGTTGCTGCCCGCGTTGCCGGCCGAGCGCCTGGAGTGGCTGGTGCCGGGCGTGATCGAAGCCAAATGCATCGCGTTGGTACGCAACCTGCCCAAGGCATTGCGCAAGAACTTCGTGCCGGTGCCGGACTTCGTCAAGGCGGCGCTGCAACGCATCGAATTCGGCCAGGGCTCGCTGCCCCAGGCGCTGGGGCGCGAGTTGCTGCGCATGACCGGTGCGCGGGTCAGCGATGAAGCCTGGGCCGAAGCGGCGCAGCAGGTAGAAAGTCACCTGAAGATGAACCTGGAAGTGGTCGACGGCCAAGGCAAGTTCCTTGGCGAAGGTCGCGACCTGGCCGAACTGACCGCACGTTTTGCAGAGGCCAGCCAGGCCGCGTTGGCTGTACCGCAAACCGCGAAAAGCCAACAGCCGGTAGAAGCCAAGGTGTTCGCGGCGGTGGCCGAAAAGACCCAGCAAAACATCGCCGGCCTGTCGATGACGGTGTACCCGGCGCTGGTGGAAGAGAACGGCACGGTCAAGGAAGGGCGTTTTTCCACCGCCGCCGAAGCCGAGTTCCAGCATCGCCGCGCGTTGCAGCGCCTGCTGATGCAACAACTGGCGGAACCGGCGAAATTCCTGCGCGGCAAATTGCCGGGCCTGACCGAGCTGGGCTTGATGTACCGCGAGCTTGGGCGTATCGACGCGCTGGTGGAAGAGATTCTGCTGGCCAGCCTCGACACCTGTGTACTTGAGGGCGAAGACAGCCTGCCGCGTGATGGCGCGGGCCTGGCTGCCCTGGCCGAGCGCAAGCGTGGCGGTTGGACCGAACACGCCGAGCGCCTGGCACGCCTGACCCTTGAGGTGCTGAAACTCTGGCACGGCCTGCAAAAGCGCTTCAAGGGCAAGATCGACCTGGCCCAGGCGGTGGCCTTGAATGATATCAAGCAGCAACTGAGTAACCTGGTGTATCCAGGTTTTGTACGGGAAACCCCGGCGCAATGGTTCAAGGAGCTGCCGCGCTATCTCAAGGCTATTGAGCTGCGCCTGGAAAAGCTGCCGAGCCAGGTGCAAAAGGACCGCGTGTGGAGCAGCGAATTGGGCGGCCTGTGGGCGCAATACCAGAACCGCTTGAACAAACACGCCCAGGAAGGCAAGCGTGACCCACAGTTGGAGTTGTACCGCTGGTGGCTGGAGGAATACCGGGTGTCGTTGTTTGCCCAGCAGTTGGGCACCAAGGTACCGATTTCCGATAAACGCTTGAGCAAGCAGTGGAGCCAGGTAGAGCCCTGATTCCGAAGCTGAACAAACCCAACTGTAGGAGCGAGCTTGCTCGCGAAAAAACGTCAACGATAACGCGTGTTTCCTGAGTAAACGCGATGCCTGTGGGTTTTTCGCGAGCAAGCTCGCTCCTACAGGCATTAGGCTTGCCCCTCCCACAATTGGGGTTTGTGTGGCCTATAGCGCCAAATCCCCAGGGTTGTGGCAAACTTCGCGGTTACAAGATTGAATAAAGCGTCGCCAGTTTGATGCCTGCTGGACGGAATCAAACGACTTTAAGTTTGGTACGACGGTACCAATATCTTCTGCCTGACAGATTTAGAGGAACGACCGTGCATAACGTCGTCATCAGCGGCACTGGCCTGTACACCCCGGCCAACAGCATCTCCAACGAAGAGCTGGTGCAGTCTTTCAATGCCTATGTGCAACAGTTCAACGCAGACAACGCCGCCGCCATCGAGCGTGGCGAGGTGCAGGCGCTGACGGAGTCGAGCGCGGCATTCATCGAAAAGGCATCCGGCATCAAGAGCCGTTTTGTGATGGACAAGGACGGCATCCTCGATCCGCAGCGCATGGCGCCACGCCTGCCCGAGCGTAGCAACGACGAATGGTCGGTGCTCTGCCAGATGGCGGTCGGCGCCGCCGAACAAGCCCTGCAACGTGCCGGCAAGACCGCCGCCGACATTGATGGCGTGATCGTTGCCTGTTCCAACCTGCAACGTGCCTACCCGGCGATTGCCATTGAAGTCCAGGAAGCCCTGGGTATCCAGGGCTTCGGTTTTGACATGAACGTGGCGTGTTCTTCGGCCACCTTCGGCATCCAGAACGCGGCCAACAGCATCCAGTTGGGCCAGGCCCGGGCGATCCTGATGGTCAACCCGGAAGTCTGCACCGGCCACCTGAACTTCCGCGATCGCGACAGCCACTTCATCTTCGGTGACGCCGCCACTGCGGTGATTCTGGAGCGCGCTGACCTGGCGACGTCCGAGCACCAGTTCGATGTGGTGAGCACCAAGCTGCTGACCAAATTCTCCAACAACATCCGCAACAATTTCGGCTTCCTCAACCGCACGGCGGAAGAAGGTGTCGGGGCCCCCGACAAGCTGTTCGTGCAGGAAGGCCGCAAGGTATTTCGCGATGTCTGCCCGATGGTGGCCGAATTGATCGGCGCGCACCTGGCGGAAAATCAGTTGAGTGTGACCGATGTGAAGCGCTTCTGGCTGCACCAGGCCAACCTGAGCATGAACCACCTGATCGTGAAAAAGCTGCTGGGGCGCGACGCGTCGGTGGAAGAAGCGCCGGTGATCCTCGATACTTACGCCAATACCAGCTCGGCCGGCTCGGTGATTGCGTTTCATACTTACCAGGATGACCTGCCCAAGGGCTCGGTTGCCGTACTCAGCTCCTTTGGCGCCGGGTATTCGATTGGCAGTGTGATCCTGCGCAAACGCTGAGTGTGTAGGAGCTGGCTTGCCTGCGATGGCATCACTGTGGTGTGACTGATACGCCGAGGTGTCTGCATCGCAGGCAAGCCAGCTCCCACAGGAACGGGTGTGCACTTTTAAATAGAGGTTTGAATGGCAGCAGCGGACGACGCGCACCTGCTTGAACGCCTGCTCAAGGGTGAGCAGCGGGCCTATAAGGAATTGGTCACCACTTACCAGAGCGCAATGCGGGCGGTGGCCTACGCCATCGTCGGCCAGCGCCACGCCGACGAAATCGTGCAGGACGCCTGGGTTTCGGTCGTACGCAACCTGGCCAGATTCGAAGGGCGATCGAGCCTCAAGACATGGTTATTGACCATTACCGCCAACGCCGCTAAAGGTCGTTACAAACAGAATCGTCGGGAAGTACTGCTCGACGATTTGCCTTCACCCCATGGCACCATTGGTGATGACCGCTTCAGCCCGGATGATGGCCATTGGGCTGTCGCCCCGTATGCCTGGCACCAGGACACCCCTGAAGCGCTGCTGACCGAAGATGAACTGCGCAAATGCCTGGAGCATACGATTCTGAGTTTGTCCGAACTGCAAAGCAGCGTGCTGGTGTTGCGTGAACGCCAGGGTCTGGAACTGGAGGAAATCTGTAATCTTCTGAGCCTTTCGCTCTCCAACGTTCGTGTGCTCTTGCATCGAGCACGGCTTAAAGTCTTTGCTACGGTGGAGCATTTTGAGGAGACGGGCGAATGTTGACCTGTAAAGAGCAAGTAGCGCGCTCCAGTGACTATCTGGATGGTCAATTGACCTTCCGTGAACGTCTGATGGTGCGTCATCACTTGATGTTCTGCCCGAACTGCCGACGGTTTATCCGGCAGATGCGCCTGTTGCAGGCGACGCTCAAGCGTATGCCGCAGGAGCCGGTGGATGGTGCTGATGCGCTGGCTGAACAGATGGCGGCCGAGCGCCGCAAGGATATGTAGGAGCGAGGAGGACGCCTGGTTCTTGCTCGCGAAAAACGTCAACGGTAACGCGGGTATCCTGGATAAACGCGTTGCCTGTGCGCTCTTCGCGAGCAAGAACTAGGCGTCCCCCTCGCTCCTACAGTAACGGTTAGAACTTGGCTTCAGCATCCAACTGCAAGGTGTTGGTATTGGCGTCACGCTGGGTACGGCTGGCGTAGTCCGCCTTGGTCAGGAAGTAGGTGGCGCCCAGGGCGAAGTTCTTGTCGATGTCGTAGCTGACCTTCATCTTGTGGCCGCGCGAACCGGTGGTACCGTTGGCGAAGTCCGAATCGGTGAACGCGCCTACGACGGCATTACGTTGAACGTCGCGGTAGTTGTAGTCCAGGTTGAAACCGAACACCTTGGACTTGGCACCCAGCAACCACGCGGTGTCCTGGTCGGTTACGGCATCGTTGTTTTTCACGTATTGGCCGTAGAACGACAGTGGCACTGCCAGGCCGCCGATGTCTGCCTGGGCAAAACCTTCATACAGGCGGAACTCGTTGTTGGCCGAGTTGCCGTTGACCGCCAACGCGCAAGGCGTGGTGGTGGTTGTGCAGCGGCTGTCCTCGTCATTTTTGTAGGCGTAGACGCTGCCGCCCAGGGTCATTTTCAGGTTGTCGGTAACCGAGAAGCGCGTACCCAACTGGCCGGACGTCAGGCGCAGGTCGTGGCGGAACTGCACGCCGTCGCCGTCGACGTTGTCCTTGAGGTTGTAGTTACCCAGGCTGCCGAACAGTTCGGCGCTGCTGCCCAGTGGGTATTTGTAGGTGACGGCCAGGCCTTCAGGGTTGATATCGCTATCCCAGATCACGTCGCCCATGTTTACCCAAGGCTGAAGCATCTTGCCGCCGATCACGTGCAGGTTCTTGATCTGGTCCGGGTGGTAGTCGATGTAACCGAGGTCCAGCCAGATCGATTTTTTATCGAAGTAGCCGTCCTGATCCTGGTTGGTAGAACGCGCATCGTCACCACCGCCGGTGGCGATACGGATACCGGTGTCCACCTGCGGGTTGATTTCGGTGTAGGCACCCAGGCGGGCGCGGATACGTTGACGGTCTTTGTCACGCCCACCGTTGTTGGGTTCGCCATCGATCTTGATGGTTTCCTGGCGGAAGCGTACATCACCCTTGAATTGAGTCTTGGCGGCCCAGGCCAGTTTTTGGTCGAAGCTGCTCAGCTCGTTGGTTTTTTTCGCAGTGGCTGCGATCTGCTCGTTGGTCTCTTGTTGAGCTTGGCGTGCGATCTGCTGTTCTTTCTGGTCCTTGGCCAGTTCCGCTTGCAGTTCGGTGTACTGCGACGCGGTGATCTGGCCGTTGGCCTTGAGCATGTCGAGCAATTTAGCGTCGACTGCAGCGCTGGCCGGTACGCTCAGGGCCAGCAACAGGCCGCCACACAGGAGCGCCGCAGTTTTAGTGGAAGCAAGACGCATATCAATCTCCGAAAGTGAGGAGGGATGGCAAACCATCCAGGACACAACCGACCCATGACGGACGGAAAAAATGTCGCCCGGTAGACCCGGGCGCTCTAAAAACTGGCGTCAGTATCGCGATCGTTTATGACGGAGTAGTGGCTAAGTGATTTCATGTAGATGACAGCTTGTAACGCGAAGGAACTAACGCTTGCGCAGTCTGTCTGCGCGTTTTGCAGATGTACGTCAGGCTGCGATAAGCGATACTGCCCAGGCTTTCACGCCGCAAAACAATGAGGATGTCGATGCCACTGCAACGCCTGGACAGCCTGTCCGCAATCGCTGCGCACACCTGGGATGCCCTGGTGCCGCAGGCCCAGCCTTTCGTGCGGCATGGGTTCTTGAGCGCGCTGGAAGACAGCGCCAGCCTGGGCCCGCAATCAGGCTGGCAGCCGGAACATCTGCTGCATTGGGAAGGCCCGCGTTTGGTGGCGGCATTGCCCAGTTACCGCAAATGGCACTCCTATGGTGAGTACGTGTTCGACCATGGCTGGGCCGACGCCTGCGAGCGCGCCGGCATCGATTACTACCCGAAGCTGCTGACAGCCGTGCCGTTCAGTCCGGTCAGCGGGCCGCGCTTATTGGCCGCCAGTGCCGAAGACGGCTTTGAGTTGCTCAAAAGTTTGCCGGGTTACCTGGAAATCGAAGGGCTCTCCAGCGCCCATATCAATTTCACCGACGCTTTGGCCGACGACGCCTTGGCCCGGCAGCCCGACTGGATGCAACGCCTGGGCTGCCAGTTTCATTGGCAGAACCGTGGCTATCGCGACTTCCAGGACTTCCTTGATGCCTTGAGTTCACGCAAACGCAAGCAGATGCGCAAAGAGCGTGAACAAGTGGCCGGGCAGGGCATTGAGTTCGAGTGGCTGCAAGGTCATCAATTGAGCGAGGCCCAATGGGATTTTGTTTATGCCTGCTATGCCAATACCTATGCGGTGCGCCGCCAAGCGCCCTACCTGACGCGTGCGTTTTTCAGCCTGTTGGCCGAACGTATGCCCGAGGCGATCCGCGTGGTGCTGGCCAAGCAAGGCCCGCGTCCGGTGGCCATGGCGTTCAGCTTGATCGGTGGCGACAGCTTCTACGGCCGCTACTGGGGCTGCCTGGGCGAGTTCGACCGGCTGCATTTCGAAACCTGTTTCTACCAGGGCATGGACTACGCCATCGCCCACGGCCTGCAACGCTTCGATGCGGGGGCCCAGGGCGAGCACAAATTGATTCGCGGGTTTGAGCCGGTGATTACGCGGTCCTGGCACTACCTGCGCCATCCGGGGCTCAAGAGTGCCGTGCACGACTTTCTTGAACGTGAACGGGTGGGGATTCTGGCGTATGCCGAAGAGGCGAGGGCGGCGTTGCCTTATCGGCAAGGCTGAACCACCGGTCTGGCAACGCTACTGATCAATGGTAAAAATCGCTAACATGTATGTACAAAAGTACATACGGGATGTGCAATGCATTTTGAGTGGGATGAATCCAAGAACAGAGCCAACATTCTTAAGCACGGCATCGACTTTAACGACGTCCCTGATATTTTTCGACATCCAATGCTGGCCTTGCGCGATGATCGAGCGGATTATGGCGAAGAGCGGTGGATCAGTATTGGCTGGATCAAATTGTTAATGGGTGTGGTCGTATACACCGAGCGATGTGGTGATGTGATTCGTATCATCTCTGCCCGAAAAGCAACCAAGAAGGAGGCCAAATACTATGACGCAAACATCGAAAACTGATTGGGAGCGCCTGGCCAAGATGAATGATGAAGAAATCGATACCAGCGATATTTCCGAACTGGACGCCGAGTTTTTCCGACGCGCCGAGTTACGTGTTCCGGTGAAGCAGGCGGTGACCATTCGACTGGATGCCGATGTTCTGGAGTGGTTCAAAGGCCAAGGTACCGGTTACCAGACCCGCATTAATCAATTGTTGCGTCAGTATATGCAAGCCCATCAGGGTTGAAGCTCATTCAATAAAGGCCATCCCTGCCTTATCGGCAGGGATGGCCCGTTTGCCTTACGCAGGCTTTTCTGCGCCCAACCATCGGTACGTAATGCCACCGATCACCGCGCCCAGGATCGGCGCAAGCCAGAACAGCCACAACTGTTCGAGCGCCCAGCCGCCGACAATCAACGCGGGCCCCGTGCTGCGGGCCGGGTTGACCGAGGTGTTGGTGACCGGGATCGAGATCAGGTGGATCAGCGTCAGTCCCAGGCCAATGGCGATGGGGGCAAAGCCCGCGGGGGCGCGGCGGTCGGTGGCGCCCAGGATGATCAGCACGAACATCGCCGTCATCACCAGTTCACAGACCAACCCTGCCGCCATCGAGTAACCACCGGGCGAGTGTTCGCCATAGCCGTTGGAGGCCAGGCCGCTCGCCAGTTCAAAGCCGGGTTTGCCGCTGGCAATAAAGTACAGCAGCGCAGCGGCGATGGTGGCACCGATCACCTGAGACACGATGTAGGCCGGCAACTCTCTGGCCGGAAATCTTCCGCCCACTACCAGCCCCACCGAAACGGCCGGGTTAAGGTGACAGCCGCTGATGTGTCCGATGGCAAACGCCATGGTCAGCACTGTGAGCCCGAAGGCCAGGGCCACGCCGAGCAGGCCGATTCCGACATTGGGGAACGCTGCGGCCAGCACCGCACTCCCGCAACCGCCCAACACCAGCCAAAACGTACCCAGCCCTTCCGTTACAGAACGTTTGAACAGTGACATGAACACTTCCTTAGATTGCTCTATCTGATTAACGGTCTGTGAAGCTTCCCTGCCGCCTAAATCAGGGCCCTCCTGGGGCCTGATTGCAGTACAGCAGGATTGTGTCGCAAGACCAGTTCGATAGAGAAAACTGTCAGAATTGTTCGGAATTGCCCGGGCACCTATCCAATGAAATCAGTCTATTCCGACAAATCCGCCGGTCTGGTGCTGCCATAACCGCGAATAAAGCCCGCCCTGCGCCAGCAACTCGGCATGGCTGCCGCTTTCGGCAATCTGGCCTTTCTCCAGCACTACCAAGCGGTCCATTCGCGCGATGGTCGACAACCGGTGGGCGATCGCAATCACGGTCTTGCCCTGCATCAGGGTTTCCAGGCTCTCCTGGATTGCCGCTTCCACTTCCGAGTCCAATGCCGAGGTGGCTTCGTCCATGATCAGGATCGGTGCGTCCTTGAGCAGCACGCGGGCGATGGCGATACGTTGACGTTGACCGCCAGAGAGTTTCACCCCGCGCTCACCCACATGGGCGTCCAGCCCGGTGCGGCCCTCGGAATCCGACAACAGCGGGATGAACTCATCGGCGCGAGCCTTGTGCACCGCAGCCCAGAGTTCTTCCTCGGTTGCGTCGGGCTTGCCATACAGCAGGTTGTCACGGATCGAACGGTGCAGAAGCGATGTGTCCTGGGTGATCATGCCGATCTGTGCGCGCAGGCTTTCCTGGGCCACTTCGGCGATGTTCTGGCCGTCGATCAGGATGCGGCCGCCTTGCAGGTCGTAGAGGCGCAGCAGCAGGTTGACCAGGGTCGACTTGCCCGCGCCGGACGGGCCGATCAAACCGATCTTTTCCCCGGCCTTGATGTTGAGGTTGAGGCCGCCAATGATCCCGCTCTTCTTGCCGTAGTGGAAATCCACCTGCTCAAAGTGCACTTGGGCATTGGGGACTTTCAGGCGCGGGGCGTTTTCACGGTCGGTCACGGCCAGTGGCTGGGCGATGGTTTTCAGGCCGTCCTGCACGATGCCGATATTTTCGAAGATGCCATTGACCACCCACATGATCCAACCGGACATGTTGACGATGCGGATAACCAAGCCGGTAGCCAGGGCAATTGCACCGACGGAAATCAGCGACTGCGTCCACAACCACAGGGCCAGGCCGGTGGTGGTCACAATCAGCAGACCGTTCAAGATACAGATCACGGTGTCCATGCTGGTGAGCACACGGGCGGCCAGTTGGGTTTTTTCGGTCTGCTCGATGATCGCTTGCTTGGCGTATTCCTGTTCATTCTGCGTATGGGCGAACAGCTTCAAGGTGGTGATATTGGTATAGCCGTCGACAATGCGGCCCATCAATTTGGAGCGCGCCTCCGAGGAAATCACCGAGCGCTCCTTCACGCGCGGTACGAAGTAACGCAGGGCCAGTCTGTAGCAGACGATCCAGGTGATCAGCGGGATCATCAGCCGCCAGTCGGCCTCGGCAAACAGCACCAGGGCGCTGATGGCATAGATCGACACGTGCCAGATGGCTTCTGCCGTCGCCACTGCCGAATCACGCAACGAGTTGCCGGTTTGCATGATCCGCTGGGCGATGCGCCCGGCGAAATCGTTCTGGAAAAAGTTCAGGCTCTGCTTGAGCACGTAGCTGTGGTTCTGCCAGCGAATCAGGCTGGTCATGCCGGGGTTGATGGTCTGGTGCACCAGCAAGTCATGCAGGCCGTTGAAAACCGGGCGCAGCAGCAGGGCGACCACGGCCATCCAGATCAGCTCGGCGCTGTGGATCTGGAAGAAATTCGCCGGTGGTGTGCCCTGGGCCAGGTCGATGATGCGGCTCAGATAGCTGAACAGCGCCACTTCGATAAGTGCACCGACCAGCCCCACCACCAGCAGTGCGGCGAAGCAGGGCCAGACCTGGCGCAGGTAATAGAGATAGAAGGGCAGGACTTTTTCGGGAGGGGCCGCGCTGGGAGCGTCGCGGAAAATATCGATCAGTTGTTCAAAGCGACGATAGAGCATTGGGTTTGACGCCCGCCGGGCGGGCTCTCCTTTCAAATGCGCGCGGTGCCGTGTGGGCACCACGCGAAGCTACCTGCAGACCTCAGTCGATGCGCTTGGCCGACTTGATCAACACAGGATCGATTGGCACGTTCTGCATGCCTTGTTTGGTGGTGGTCTGGGAGTTGACGATGATGTCGACCACATCCATGCCCTTGACCACTTTGGCGAACACGGCGTAACCGGCATCGCGGCCCGGGTCGAGGAAGGCATTGTCGGCTACGTTGATGAAGAACTGGCTGGTGGCCGAGTTCGGGTCATTGGTGCGGGCCATGGACAGCGTGCCGCGCACGTTATGCAGGCCATTACTGGCTTCGTTCTTGATCGGTGCTTCAGTCGGTTTTTGCGACATCTGCTGGGTGAACCCGCCGCCCTGGACCATGAAGCCCGGGATCACGCGGTGGAAAATCGTGTTGGTGTAGAAACCCTTGTCGACATAGGCGAGGAAGTTCTTGGTGCTGATCGGCGCCTTGACCGGGTCCAGTTCGATTTCAATGTCGCCATTGGTGGTGGAGATCAATACGTGGGGCGCCTTGGCCGGTTCGGCCGCCATCAGGTTGGCAGCGAACAAAACAGAACCGGCAAAGAAGGCGATTTTTTTCAGCA
>Ga0308169_10005142_pt1 | contig 12020 bp, 15 predicted proteins | sample PhyBR1_2_FD_202139 | JGI IMG/M metagenome (GOLD analysis project Ga0308169, IMG submission 202139) | Phyllosphere microbial communities from UC Gill Tract Community Farm, Albany, California, United States - DLSLSB.R1 | ecosystem: Host-associated > Plants > Phyllosphere > Unclassified | place... | reverse complement strand
GCGCAAGCTGCTGCACTTCGTTTACGGAGTGCTCAAGTCAGGACTGCCATATGACCCGAAACTTGCGCTTGCCCGGTGAGACTTAAGACGGTATCTACAGGCCGATAGCGGTAGGTCTGCACAGGTATCTGCCCTGACCGCGCCCCTGTGGCGAGGGAGCTTGCTCCCGCTGGGCTACGCAGCGGCCCCCAGCAATCTAACTGACCAAGTCCCCTTCAAACTCCTTCTCCAACATCGCCAAAAACGCCTCCCTGGCAGGATGCCGACCCGCGTTTTCATGCCAATAAAATAGATTGTCTACGCCCGCCAATTCCGGAAATTCGTACCCCGTCCAACCCGCCCCCTGGCGATACTGCTCATAGATCCCCCTGGGAACCAGCGAAACACCCGCCCCAGCGCTGACACAGCCAACGATAGCGCCATAGCTGGCGATGCTGATGATCGGCTGCACCTGACCGTGGCGCAGCAGCCACTGCTCCAGTGCCAGGCGGTACGGACAGCCGACAGGCCACATGAAAATCGCCTGGCCTTGCAAATCCGCCGCACTGCGCAGCGGGCCAAGGGAATCGGCTGCAATGAGCACCAGATCCTCACGGTACATCACCGCTCGCTTCAGTCCGGGCCGCTCCACGTCAACCGCGACAATCGCAGCGTCGAGCCGATGGTGCCGGATATCGTCCAGCAACTGAGCCCAGGTCCCCGTGCTCAGTTCCAGCGACACCTGCGGGTACTGCGCGTGATATTTAGCCAACAACTGGGGCAGGCGCCCGGTGGCGCTGGACTCGATCGCACCAATGCGCAACGGTCCACTCGGAGCGTTGGAGGGTGCGATTGCGCGGCGAGCCTCTTCCGTCAGGCTGAGGATTCTCGTCGCATATTCCAGGAATATCTGTCCCGCCGGGCTGACTCGCAACCCACGTCCGTCGCGAAAAAACAACGACGTGCCCAGCTCCCGCTCCAGCGACTTGAGGCGTGCAGTAATGTTGGACGGAACGCAGTGCAGCGTTTCAGCGGCGCGCGCAATGCTGCCGGTGTCGCAGACCGCTTTCACCATGCGCAGTTGGGACAGTTCCATAGCTCACCCAAAGTGAATGATTGACTGAGTTTAAGTCACTTGTGGTGACAAGCCGCGTTTTCGATACTCCGAGACATGCACTTGGATGAAGACGCCGCTGATGCTCAACAAAGGTTCGGAACGATCGGGCGTAAAGGTGACCCTGGCAGCAACGTTCGTCATTGTGTGCTGGGCCTATTCCCCGATTGGCATTCGCATCGGTCTCCAGGCCTACGAACCCGGCCACCTGGCCTTGATTAGATTTCTCATCGCCTCGACGTTCATGGCCATATTGGCCTCGGTCAAGGGCATCGGCCTGCCTCGATTGAAGGACCTGCCACTGCTCGCCCTGCTGGGTTTTTTCGCCGTCAGCCTGCATCACATCGCCCTCAACTACGGGCAGCGAGGCGTCAGCGCTGGCGCCGCCAGTGTCCTGGCCCAATCCACACCATTGTTCAGTGCGCTACTGGCGCATTTCGCCTTCAAGAACAGCGTCAATGCGTGGCAATGGATGTGCGTGCTGTTGGGGTTGGCGGGCGCTGCCGTAGTGGTCATGGGAGATCGTGGTTTGGGTCAGATAAATGCCCAGGGGCTGCTGATCCTCCTGGCAGCATTATCCTGGAGCTTGTATTTCGCCCTGCAAAAACGCCATTGCCATCGCTACGACGGCTTGACCATGGTCTGTTACACCGTCTGGTCGGGCACCGCCCTGTTATTCGTATTCGCGCCTGGGCTGCTGGACGAGGCAAGACAAGCGCCCACGTCGGTGAATCTGGCCGTGCTGATGCTGGGCATCTTTCCCAGCGCGCTGGCCTACCTTGCCTGGGCCTATGTCCTCGCCCGCAGCGACGTGAGCCGAGCCTCCATGGCGCTTTACCTGATCCCTCCGGCCGCCATGCTGATGGCCTCGATGATCCTGGCCGAAAGGCCATCGGCGATGGTCATCGTCGGGGCGGCCATCGTGCTGACCAGCGTCCTTTCACTCAACCTTGACCCTACAAGGCTGCAAGCAAAACTCGGAAAGCGGAACACCTAATTTCCGAAATTTCCCACACCAAAACCCTTGAACTTCGCGCTACGGTCACATCCCAACCACAAGCCGGGAATGCCAAGGATGAACGAAGTGACCAAGAAAGCCGTGATCGTATTCAGCGGCGGCCAGGATTCCACCACCTGCCTGATCCACGCATTAACCCAGTACGACGAAATCCATTGCATCACCTTCGACTACGGCCAGCGCCATCGCGCCGAAATTGAAGTGGCGAAGGACCTCGCCAGGCATTTTGGCGTGACGGCCCATAAGGTCCTGGACACCACGTTATTGAACGAACTGGCGGTCAGCAGCCTGACTCGGGACAACATTCCGGTTCCGGCGGCGAACAGCAGCAAGGACGGCCCGCCTAATACATTCGTGCCGGGTCGCAATATCCTGTTTCTGACGTTGGCGTCGATCTACGCTTATCAGGTGGGGGCTGAAGCGGTGATCACCGGTGTGTGCGAGACGGATTTTTCAGGGTATCCGGATTGCCGGGACAGTTTTGTCAAAGCCATGAACATCGCGATTGAAACCGGCATGGATTACAAACTGCGCATCGAGACTCCGTTGATGTGGCTGAATAAAGCAGAGACTTGGGCCTTGGCGGATTATTACGACCAGCTGGAGCTGGTGATGAACCGTACGCTGACTTGTTATAACGGGGTTGTGGGGAGTGGGTGTGGGGGGTGTGATGCTTGTAGTCTTCGTGCAGGGGGGCTGAAGGCTTTTACTGAGAATAGGGGAAGGGTTAGCAAGACACTAAAAAATAAAATAAATATATAAAAAACACTAAGACCGACGGCCATCAAATTGCGCGAAGGTTGCGATTTGCTGGATGTCGTCGGGCGCCGCTTACAGGCGCAGGTTGCAACCTGACAAAGAAAAAGGCGCCTTGCGGCGCCCTTCGGAAACGCGGCTCCTATATCAGGGGAACATAGCAGTGTCGTTATACTTGCGTAGAATTACCTAAACTTGATCAGCACAGCTGCAATTATCATCCAGACCAAGCTAAAGATCATAAGTGTAAAATCAACGATCAAAAGACGTTTCAAGCCTGCCGGAAAGATTGCGTAATCGGATGAGTCCAAGTCACCGAGGCGAATGTGTGTTTTTGGCATCATAATTATCGCCGTGATTTTTGTTATTTCCATGACAGACCAAATCCAACCGCGTCCCCCAGACAGGGCCCCCAGAGATAAATATAACGACTGTTTTTCAGTGCATCTTTTAAAGCATTCAAATGACAGTGACTGAGATACATACGGTATACAAATCCCACAACTACAAAAAGCGCCCAGCCACCGGCAATAACAAGGGCAAGCCATGGAGGCCAAGTATCGATACTGCTCATGGATGTGTAACCTCATAAAATTTATCGCCTATATATTCGCCAGCCTTACCGCCGTAAGTTGCCCCCATCCATCCACCCGTACCTACCAATGCTGCGACACAGATAACGCCTCCGACGCCTGTCGAGACGCCAAGAACCAGGCATATCGAAGCGCCGGCAACTTGGCCGCTTCACGGTCGATGAGCAAGAGCGCCCCTTGTGGCGTGTTGATAATTTCATCGCCATTGCTCAGAACGCTACCTACCAGCGCAACATGGCTGTTGCCCGCGCCTGCGCCAGTGACGATCCGTACGGTGCGGCCATCGGGATACACAACCTGATCGCCCTTGCACGCTGCGCGGACCGGGCGGCCATCAGCCAACGGCAACTCCAGCGGTGCCGTGCCTTGCTGGAGCAGCCCGCCATCGCGGGTCTGGCTGCCTTCGGTGGCGACTCGGTAAATGGCGATCGGGGGATGAGCCTGGGCGTATGCCTGTTGTTGGCTAACGCTCGCCAGAGCGTGCTCGTCGAAACCGGCAAGTTGCTGAACAGTGAAAGGTGAGTCGTCCAGGCGACGGAGATATTCAGCGGATGCTTCGTTGGTATAGGCGAGTTGCAAGGATGCGTGCATTCTTCAAGGCTCCTACTCAGGGGTAGTCATTCGCTTGACCTGTGCCGAGCCGAACGAATTTCAGAGCCATGGATAAAACGTTGCATCACGGGCAAGCCGCAATCCCAACGGGTATGGATTTAGAACGAATAGGAAACGTCCTAGGCAAAAAAACAATGTTTCCTACGCCACACAAGACTCCATCGAATGGTTTGCTCAGACCGAGAGGCACCACAGCAGAAAGGAATCTCACGCAGAGCTATACGCCCTCTCCTCCCGTCAACAACGCCACAAACGCCTTCGCCATCGGCGACCGCTGGTCCTTGCGCTGTACCAGCCACACCGCCGATACCGCTGCCGGGTCAAGCAGCGGCCGGTACACCACACCATCGATGCGCATGCGCTGATAAGACGCCGGCAGCACCGAGACGCCCAGCCCCGCTGCCACCAGGCCGATGATGGTCATGGCCTCTCCCGCTTCCTGGGCGAAATGCGGGCTGAAGCCGGCGTCGCGGGCCAGATTGAGGAGTTGCGCGTAGAGGCCGCTGCCGTAGCTTCGTGGAAAGAACACGAACGGCTCCTGGGCCAGCGCGGCAAGGATCAGGCCGTCTTCGTTGCCCTGGGCAAGCGGATGCTTGGCGCTGAGCACGGCCACCAGCGGTTCGCGGCTGAGTTCGATTTCGACCAGTGAATCGGGCAACGGCAACGGGCGCATGATGCCCACCTCGATCACTTCGTCCATCAATGCATCGGCCACTTGGGTGCTGCTCATTTCCCGCAGGTTCAGGTGCACGGCGGGAAAGCGTTGGCGAAAAGTAAAAATCGCTTGGGGGATAGTGGAGTTGAAGGGCGCCGAGGAGGTAAAGCCGATCTTCAGCTCGCCCAGTTCCCCGAGTTGGGCACGGCGGGCCACATCGGCGGCCTTGTCGACCTGGGCCAATACCCGGCGCGCCTCTTCCAGGAACAACCGCCCGGCCTCACTCAGTTCGACCCGACGATTGGTACGCTCGAACAGCCGTGCGCCAATCTCTTGCTCCAGCGCCTGGATCTGCTGGCTCAAAGGCGGCTGGGAAATGCCCAGGGCGAGCGCGGCGCGGCCGAAGTGCAGTTCTTCGGCGACGGCGATGAAGTAGCGCAAATGCCGCAGTTCCATGGAAACCCCAGTAGGTCGTTCAACGTCTTAAATAGGTCGAACAATATATTGGATAGAATCATTAGCCGGCTATATGCTTTTTTCATTGCCTGCCTGGCCGTGCTCCTCCGAGGTCCACCGTGAAAACTGCTGTCGCCCCACTCGCCCATGAAATCCCTCCCCGTGCGCAAGATGACGTCGTCGCCGAATTGAAGGACATCTACATCGAGAAGGGCACGCCGATGTTCATGCGCACGGTGCTGGCGCTGTTCTGCGGTGGCTTTGCGACGTTTGCCCTGCTCTATTGCGTGCAACCCATGATGCCGCTGCTGTCCCACGAGTTTTCCATCAACGCCGCGCAAAGCAGCCTGATCCTGTCTGTGGCGACCGGTCTGCTCGCCATCGGCTTGTTGATCACCGGCCCGATTTCCGACCGCATCGGTCGCAAGCCGGTAATGGTCGCGGCGCTGTTTGCCGCGTCGGTGTGCACGATTGCCAGCGCGATGATGCCGACCTGGCACGGCGTGCTGCTGTTGCGTGCTTTGGTCGGGCTGTCGTTGAGCGGTTTGGCGGCGGTCGCAATGACGTACCTGAGCGAAGAAATCCATCCCAAGCACATTGGCCTCGCGATGGGGCTGTATATCGCCGGCAACGCCATCGGCGGCATGTGCGGACGCCTGATCACCGGCGTGTTGATCGACTTTGTCAGCTGGCACACCGCCATGCTGGTAATTGGCGGCCTGTCGCTGATCGCGGCAGCGGTGTTCTGGCGGATCCTCCCCGAGTCACGCAATTTCCGCCCCCGGTCGCTGCACCCGCGCAGTCTGCTGGACGGGTTCATCATGCACTTTCGCGACGCCGGGTTGCCGCTGCTGTTTCTTGAAGCCTTCGTGCTGATGGGCGCGTTCGTAACACTGTTCAACTACATCGGCTACCGCCTGCTGGCCGAGCCCTATCATCTGGATCAAGCCTTCGTCGGGCTGCTGTCGGTGGTGTACCTGTCGGGTATCTACAGCTCGGCGAAAGTCGGCGCCCTGGCGGACAAGCTCGGGCGCCGGAAAATGCTCTGGGCGACCATCGCGCTCATGCTGGCCGGCCTCGTGCTGACCATGGCCACGCCGCTGTGGCTGGTCATCCTGGGCATGCTGGTGTTCACCTTCGGTTTCTTCGGTGCCCATTCGGTCGCCAGTAGCTGGATCGGCCGCCGCGCGCTTACGGCCAAGGGGCAGGCTTCGTCACTCTACCTGTTCAGCTATTACGCAGGTTCCAGTGTTGCGGGCACTGCGGGTGGCGTGGCCTGGCACCTGGGCGGCTGGAACGGCGTCGGGGTGTTCATCGGTGGTTTGCTGGTGATTGCGCTGTGGGTGGCAGTGAAGCTGGCGAAACTGCCGTTGCTGCCGGGGAATGTGCAGGTCTAGCCATCGTTATCCACCTTTGGGACAGCGTGGCTACTTTGTGGCGAGGGAGCTTGCTCCCGCTGGGTGGTGTAGGAGCTGTCAAGTGTAACGAGGCTGCGATCTTGTCCCAGACAATTGAATCCGGAACGAAAGGATCAAAATCAAAATATCGCAGCCTTCGGCAGCTCAGGCCGCAGCCGAGCGGGAGCAAGCGCCCTCGCCACAAAAGCTCATATTCCTGACCAACGTTTTTGTGCGCTCGGTGAGTCATTGACGCAACACCACCCGAGCGCCCAACACACCATTCTCCACCTCCAGGATCAACGATCGCAGCCCCGCGCCCTCCCGCTCTTGTTGATCCAACCACTGCAGCAACGCATTCGCCTCACCACTGACGACGAGTCGCAACGAGTCGCCATCGACTTCCATTTCCGCCATGTCCAACCCCGCCGCTGTCGCACTTGCATTGACGCGCACCGACAAGGGTCGGGTGGCGGCAGTCTTGTCCCGGGAGGGTTCGGCGCGCTGGATCCGGGCGTTCAGTTCGGCTTGTTGTCGGTGCTGTCGTTCGGCAACTTCCAGTCGTTGCCGGGTCGGTTGCCAAATCGCGGTGTAGGCCAGCGCTACCGACAACAATCCGGCAAGCCCCAGCAACAACCCTTGCTCTCGGCGCGACAGGTTTCCCCAGGCCTGTTTCAAGAGCCGCCATCCATCTACCTTCATCAACGGCTCTCCAGTGTGAGGATGGCCTGCACGCGGTTGTTTTGCTTGCTGGCGCTGCCCAGGCTGACAGGCAATCCATTTTGCTGCCCGCGTTCACGCAGTTGTTCAAGCTCGACAAAACTGTTCGCCGTCAGCTGGATTTTCCAGCCTTCGCCTTCGCGAAAATCGATGCGCTGCACCTCAACGTTGCTGGCACCGATGACCTGCTCGGTCAAACGGGTCAGACGTGCAACCTGAGTGTCCGGACGTGGCCCACGACGGCTCTGCAATGCCTGGAACTGCGCCGCCAGGTCGACGATCCGCTCCTGCTCCGGATGCAACGACCTGAATCGCTGTTCGCTTTGGACGTACAGACGCCGGGTTTCACTTTCAAGAAAGCCTATGCGCGCTTCACTGAAGGCCCAGGTGAGCATCAGCGCGCCGAGCGGAGCCGCCGAAATGCCCCGCCACGGCAGCGGTTGGCGGCGCCGACGGAACTCGCCCTGCAACAAGTCAATGGGATGTCCGCCCGTGCTCAACAGCCACTCATCGATGCCTTGGCGATCACGGTCCTCGTCCAGCCAGCGCATCTCCTCAGGCAAGCCAGGCTTGAGCGTTGCCAAGCCTTGTACCGACAACGACAACCGCGCCGACAGTCCTCCACCCAACAGCCAGCGCCCGAACCAGCGCACCCCAAACGCCTGGTCATCAGCAATCAGATCAGCATCGACATGCACCGCACGGGTATCGATGCCTTGTTCGGCGAGCAGCGCCAACAGCGCCTGGAACCGGGCCCGCGCCGTCACCATCAGCGGATAGCGCTGCTGACGGTCTCGCGGGCCGGGGCTGATGTGCAGCGCCTCCAGGTTTTCACTCAGTTGCTCTTCGACGGCGAATGCGAGGGCCTGGAGCCGGGGCTGGCGTCGAGAAGGCCACGGATCGCTGCGCATCCAACTGCACATTTCCATTGGCAACAGCACATCGACGGGCCGGCCGCTCAACTCACCGGCCGCCTCTTGCAACGGCAGGCGACGACGCTCGCCGGTTGGCGACCACACGCAGCACGGCCAGTTGGCGCAAGGCGCGTCCAGGCCTTCGGCGGTCAGGTAAAGCCAGGCTTTCATCAGGGAAACTCGCTGGGGCTGAAGGGTAAGAAACGACGCTGACGAACCGTCCAGCGTCCACTAACAGAATCGCGCTCGATATCCGAGACCAGGCGCAGACGGCTGTCGCCATGGATCACGCTCACAGTGATTCGAAACCAGCGGCTGCCCACGCCCAACCCATGGCTGTTGAGGCCGACTCCGGACAGCAACGAGTCGTTGGTAAACGCCTGCACGCTGGCGTATGGCGCGTGACGACGCTGGTTGACCAATGCCTGGGTGGGCCCGGATTCCATCCCATCGAGGGTCATCAGCACACGCTGCGAGGCGGTATTGATGTTCAGCTGCGCGTCCTTGGGCAGCAAAACCACCCAGGGCTCCAGGCGCCGCAGCGTCTGGCTGTCGACGCTTGGCAGCAGACGCAGTTGACTCAACTCCTGCACCGGCCCGACCTGGGGCAACGTCAGTGGCGGCAGATCCAGCAAGGCCAGCAGGCGACTCCAGCGACCGAGGCTGACCTGATCGATTTGCCCCAGGGCCAGCAGCGTGTTGAGATTCAGGCGCCCGGATAAATCCTCGATAGCGATGCGCAGCTCGGCGCCGCCCACCTCCAACACGGGCTCGAACCGAGCCCAATCCTGGCTCAGGTCAACGGGCCCGGACGACGTGATCCCACTGCCTTCCAACACCACCCGCGCCCAGTCTTCCCCCGCCAATCCCAATTGCCGCAACTGGACCTGTTGCAGTTGCTGCGCGCTGCTGTGCAACAACAGGCGATGGCTGCGCAACAGGCTACCGACCAGCAGCAAGGCCAGGCTCAGCACCAGCAGCACGCTGATCAGCGCAACGCCGCGTTGGCGCCTCATGGCAGCGCCTCTGGCAACAGCAACACTCGACGGATCTGCTCGAAACGCCCCGCCGACACGATCAATTCCAGCGCCAGCGGCGCGCTGCCCCTCGAGGTTTCGCGGTGCCAGCCCCGCTCGTGGTCGAACACGCGCCAGCTCAGGCTGTGGACGTCGTCGAGCAATTTCTGCCGCTGCGCAAGCGTCGTGCCTTCACCGACACTCTCGCGCCATAACGCACCGCCCTGGAACTGATAGCTCACCGCTTGCCGTTCGCTGCGCGGCTGGTCCAATGGGTTGCGCCAATGGCTGCGCTGCAACCGCAAGTGCCCCGGCGCGAGCACGACCGAGTCGACAACCGCCTGCCACACATCCCGTTCGATCACGCCGACAGCGCGCTGCAAGGCCCGGATGTCGCGCTCATGCTGACCGGCTCCCTGCTGGGTCCGTACGACGCCATCGAACAACCGCCAACTGGCCAGGCCGAGCAAGGCAAAGATGGCGATGGCGATGACCAGCTCCAACAAGGTGAAACCCGACTGCTTATTCATGATGGCTTCGGATCCACCCGATGGTACGGTGCGCGACGGTCGCGCTGTCGCCGCGGCTAACCTTGATCTCGACCTGCAACAGCCGCCCATCACGGGCCGGGGCGATCCGCTGTTGCAAGACCCAATCGCGGCGATCAAGGTGCCGGCTCAGTCGCTGTTGGCCGGGCGCCGTGATAGCTTGCAGGCGCAGTTCGCTCAACTGATTGTCCGCCAGCCAGGCGCCGAACAGACGGTCCTCCAGGCCAGCGCTTTGCTTGAGCACGAACTGGCTGGCCGAAAGCACGGCCGCCGCCAGCGTGGCGAAAATCGCCAGGGCAATCATGACTTCCAACAGCGTGAACCCCCGGCAACCGGCGGCCCGCCCGCGTGCATTACTCATCGATCATCAGCTCCGCCAAGCCATCGCTCGATACCCGGGCAATCGACTGCCCCGCGACTTTGATAAACAGCCTGAACGGGCTGATCTCGTCACTGCTGAGCATCAGCAACTGCGGTGGGCCTTGAACGTCGTCGAGGCGCAGGACATGACCCTCCTGCTCCAATCCGAGCGTCAGGCCCTCGGACAATCGATGCAACGCCGACACCGCCGTCCAGTCCTGGGCTTGGAGTCGCAACGCCTGATAACCGCCAGGCTGCACACGCACACCGTATTCCTGCCCGACCAATACCGCCCGTTCGCGCAACTGCTGCACCACCGCGACGAAATCCCGGGCCTGCTGCCGGGCCTCCCGGGCCGGGCTCGGTCCCGTGGCGAAGCGGACCATGCCCGCCAGGACGCCGATCAAGACGATGACGACCATCAGCTCCAGCAAGGTGAAACCTCGGCAATGATGCTGCATGTTCACTCGGCCCAATTGCCGATGTCGGCCGCCATCCCTTCACCGCCCGGCACGCCATCGGCGCCCAGGGAGTAGAGGTCATAGCTGCCGTCGACGGATTTATGCCCGGGATTGAGATATTGGTAGGGCGTGCCCCAGGGATCGATCGGCAGGCTTTTCAGATACCGCTGGGGGTTCCAGTTCCTGGCTGCGGGCGCGCCGGACGGGCGTTTGCTCAAGGCCTCCAGGCCTTGTTGGGTCGAGGGGTACTGGAGGTTGTCGAGGCGGTACATTTCCAGGGCCGTGGCAATCGCCTGGAGATCGGTGCGGGCGGCGGTGACCTTGTCGGGTCGGCTCATGAATTGCGGCACCACGATGGCGCCCAGCACGCCAATGATGACCACCACCACCATGATTTCGATCAGGGTGAAGCCGCGTTGTTGATGACGTGCGGATCGTTTGCTTTGGAGTTTCATCGGTCAATTCACCAATTGGTTGAGGCTCAGGATCGGTAGGAGGATGGCCATGACGATCAGCAGCACGACGCTGCCCATCAACACCAGCATGGCCGGTTCGAATAGGCTCACCACCAGCGCGATACGCGCCGCGAGGCTAGCCTCCTGTTGTTCGGCGGCCCGGGCGAGCATGTTGTCGAGTTCGCCGGCCCGTTCACCGCTGGCGATCATGTGCAGCATCAACGGCGGGATATCGCCGCCCTGCTCCAGGCCACGCGTAAGCGTCCCGCCTTCGCGGACCGAACGGGCGACGTCGGCCATGCGGGCGCGGATCGTCATGTTGCCGATCACCTGCGCGGCGATGTGCAAGGCATCCACTAAAGGCACGGCGCTTTTGCTCAGGATCGCCAGGGTGCTGGCAAATCGCGCCGCCTCCATCGCCCGCAGCACTTCACCCAGCAACGGCAGCCGCAACAGCAAACGATGCCATCGCAGGCGCCAGGCCGGCTGGCGCAGGCTCCAACGCCACAGCCCGAGCAGCCCGGCGAGCGCACCGAGCATCAACAGGCCATAGCGGCGCAAGCCATCGCTCACGGCGATCAGCGCCTGGGTCAGCCAAGGCAACGGCTCCACGTAGCCCAGCAGGAAGCCAACAATCGCGACACAGGCCAGCATCAGGATCAGCGGGTATACCAACGCCAGTTGAATGCGCTGGCGCGATGCCTGCCGCGCTTGGGTGTAGCTCGCCAGCTGTTCCAACACTTGCCCCAGGTGCCCGGATTGCTCGCCCGCCGCGACCGTGGCACAGAACAGCTCGGGGAACGCCTGGGGAAAGGCCCTCAGGGCCGTCGCCAATGCGTGGCCTTCCATCACCCGGCTGCGCACCGCCGCCAGCAGGTGGGCGACGCGGCGCTTCTGGCTCTGTTGCGCCACCGCTCCCAGGGATTCTTCGAGGGGCAGGCCGGCCTGGATCAAGGTGGACAACTG
>Ga0308169_10005139_pt1 | contig 12025 bp, 11 predicted proteins | sample PhyBR1_2_FD_202139 | JGI IMG/M metagenome (GOLD analysis project Ga0308169, IMG submission 202139) | Phyllosphere microbial communities from UC Gill Tract Community Farm, Albany, California, United States - DLSLSB.R1 | ecosystem: Host-associated > Plants > Phyllosphere > Unclassified | place... | reverse complement strand
GTCCTGGGATTGGGCATGCTTGGCTGCATGAACCGAGCCTTCAACATGCTCGAGGCGGATAAGGGGCTCCGCGTCGGGCTGGCGGACCTGCAGGACGACGATCCCGACGTCTACGCCATGATCTCACAGGCAGACACGCTTGGGACTTTCCAGATCGAGAGCCGCGCGCAGATGAGCATGCTGCCGCGGATGAAGCCGCGGCGCTTCTACGATCTTGTCATCCAGGTCGCGATCGTTCGGCCGGGTCCGATCCAGGGCGACATGGTCCACCCATACCTGCGCCGGCGCGAGGGATTGGAGAAACCGGAATATCCCCGACCGGAACTACGCGCCGTGCTGGAAAAGACGCTAGGCGTGCCCCTGTTCCAGGAACAAGCCATGAAGGTCGCGATCGTCGGCGCGGGTTTCACGCCGGCTGAGGCGGACCAGCTGCGAAGGGCAATGGCGACCTTCAAATTCACGGGCGGCGTCTCTCATTTCAGCGAGAAGCTAATCGAGGGGACGGTCGAGCGCGGCTATCCGAGGGAGTTCGCCGAGCGCACTTTCCGTCAGCTCGAGGGCTTCGGCTCCTACGGTTTCCCGGAGAGCCATGCGGCGAGTTTCGCCAAGATTTCCTACGCCAGTAGCTGGATGAAGCATCATCATCCCGACGTGTTCTGTGCCGCGCTCATGAATGCGCAGCCGATGGGCTTCTACGCACCGGCGCAGATCGTCCGCGACGCGCGCGACCACGGCGTCGAGGTGAGGCCACCTTGCGTCAACGCCAGTCGCTGGGATTGCACGCTAGAACGCACGGGCGGACGGTATCTCACCGTGCGCCTTGGGTTGCGGCAGATACGCGGCCTATCGAACGCCGACGGCGCCAAGATCGTTGGCGCGCGCACAACGACGCCATTCGAGAGCGTGGAGGACGTCTGGCGGCGATCGGGAGTGCAGCGCGCCTCGATCGAGAAACTGGCGGACGGCGACGCATTTCACAGCTTCAGCGTCGATCGCCGCCAGGGTCTATGGAAGGTGCGTGGCTTGGGCGAAGCGCCGCTACCGCTCTTCGCCGCGGCCGATCGCCAGGCGGAGACGTTCAGCGCTGAGGGCGTCGAGCCGGATGTCGCACTCCGCGCACTGACGGACGGGCGTGAGGTGATCGAGGACTATCGCGCGCTGCAGCTGTCGCTTCGCGCCCATCCATTGTCGTTCGTGCGAGACGAGCTGACCCGCCGCGGCGTTACGAAATGCGCCGATCTCGCGAACATCCGCGACGGCCGGCATGTCGAGGTCGCCGGCATCGTTCTGGTCCGCCAGAAGCCCGGTTCGGCGAAGGGTGTGCTGTTTATCACGATCGAGGACGAAACCGGCGTCTCGAATGGCATACTTTGGCCAGACCGTTTCGAGGCGCAACGCCGCACGATCATGAGCGCATCGATGGTCGGCATGAAGGGGCGTGTCCAGAAGGAAGGCGAGATCATCCATGTGATCTGCGACCGGATTATCGATCATGGCGACCTGCTGCACCGCGTCGGCGACATGTCGTTTCCGCACCGAACCGGGCGAGGGGATGCGGCCCAGCATCCCGGCTCGCCCGACCGCGGAGACAAGGGCTGGGAGCCGGAACCGCGCAATCAGTATTGGCCGCCTCATGCGGACGGCATGGATCCGGAGCAAGTCGTGCGATTCAAGTCGCATGACTTTCATTGATCCGTGGCAACGCTGCCGAGACATCAGCGCGTCGTGATCGCGCTGTCCGTGCATATCCTGCGCGCCGGCGTAGCGCGGTGTTCAGAGACCACCATCGACGGCATGGAGGTGCGTCTCGCGTTGCGATGCCTCTTGCCTCACTGTCCAGAACGCTGGCCGCTCGAGCTCTACTGGGACGCCGCGTCGCAATCGAACGAGATAGGTAGAGCTCAGGGCGTCACCGCCGCGTTTAACGGAATCGTCCGTCAGCTGCGCAAGGCGGGGCGATACGAGGATGTGTCACCCCTGTGAGCAAACGCCCCACAATTGAGGCATCTTACAAGACGCTCGGCGAATGGGCGGCCGATCGGGCTGATCTACGCATCGTGTGTGCGTGTGGCCGGACCATGAAAATGCCTTCGGAAGAGATCCTCGACCGGTTTAAGGGCGATGGTCAGGTCGCTTCGAGCGTCATCCGTCTGCGATGCCGAGGATGCGGCCGTCGGGGTCATGCGTCGGTGTCGGCTGTTCCGATCCTACGCCGCTAAGGCATTACGCTTCGCCAACCGTCAGAGCGGACCTTCCACCATCCGCCTCTCCGGCCATACCGGGCACCTCGTCCAGTTGGCGAAGGTCAGTGAAAACTCGATGGGCGAAGCGGCGTGGCCTAGTTTAAGTTCAGGCCCATTTCACGGCTTTGCAATTTAAGCTTCCAAAGGCCCTCGGCGGCGAGGATTTCCTCGACGGTCGCCGCGCTTCCACTAACCTCGAGGATCGACACTTGGTAATCCGCGGGATCACGGCTCTTGAGCGAGACGTTACCTCCATGGCCATCACGCACATAGCCCATCCATCGGCCAAGGAAGCCGTCCGCGCCGGTCGCGCTTCCCACATATTGTTCTTTGGTGTCAGGGCAGGTTAGCAGATAGATGCCACGTGCGGCTTGAAGCGCTGTGCGCCACCCATCAGGAAGCGTTTCAATTGCCGATAAACTTGCGATGAAGCGGCTGTACCCGGGAAAAGCCTCCTCCTGAAAAACTCGAGTGATCTCAACAATGGCCTTTGGCTGATTGTCCGCTTTCTGAGCCCAAGTTATGGGGGACGGGCCCCAGTCGATGAACACGCGGCCAATATATTGCTTAGAGGCCTCGACCAGCGCTTGAGTATAAAGATCCTCGCCCGCCACGTCCCTTTTGGTGAGAGGATCGATTGTGCCCAACGGACAGCTTCCGCTACGCGTCACCTCGAATAGACCTACGAACATCACCGACCTCGAGGGTGTGACTACGAAGCTTGCCCAGTAAGGCGAGTCGAGGCGTGCGCGTGTCTTCTTCTCCTGTGTGCTCTGATAACTCAGGAAGTCGGGATGCCCGTCGCGCCACAGGGCATATAGGGTTCGGCCGAAAAAGCGGTCGGGTGTGTGGCGTAAGAGGCGCACCTTGCTAGGCGCAACGTCCATGTCGCTGAGAATCGAATTAAAGGTAAGCACCATTCGTCGGTAATACCGCGTTAGTGAAACGCATGAAGCCGTTCATTCTGCCGCGGCAGCTGCGATCTGAGGACAACGACTGCAATGGTGGCACGAGGTAAGCGTCGCGAGGCTAAGCGCCGAGACCACTAGGTAGCGACGCCGAGCCACGCTAAGCTCGACCCGATGGTCATCTTCCTGCTCCTCGTCATCATCGCGATCCTCCTCTTCGGATCATCGGCCGTGCTAGGCGCGATCGGGTGGGTGCTCGGGGCGATTGTGCTTGTGTTCGCGATCGCGTTGGGTGCGAGCGCCGCAGCACAGGTCGCCGCGTGGGTGTGGTGGAGCCTCGGACTTCTAATCGGTGGATCCATCCTCGGCCTGTATCTCTGGGACGAGCGTCAGAAGGCACATCTGCGGCGACAGCTTGCCGAGATTGAGGAACAGGGCCGGATTGCACAGGAGCGGATTCGCGAGGATGGCGTCCGGCGGTTGAGCGAACTGCGCCGGGGCTCGACCATCGCGTTTCACAACGACGGTCTCAACAAGAAGAAACGAAAGGCGCTGAGGCGCCGCGCAATGATCGAGCAACCAGGGGCAGAAGACGAATGATCGCGATCAAGTTGGGGGCTATCGCATTAGTGGCGCTCGTAGGCAGCGGCACATCGTATGCGCAGAACACGGTTGGTCAAACTCCTGCAGTGGGTACGGAGGCTACGGCAACGGTCGGATCGCCGATCTTGGAGAAATTCCGCTACGACGCCGTGAAGGTAGCGATCACGCAGGTCGACGTCGTCCGAGGGACGTTCACCGGTGACATCAAAATCGCTGCCGGCGACCCACTCTACAAGGTCAGCAGCAAGGCGAAGTACAAGGCTTGCTCCACGCGTGGGCCGTGCGCGCTCGACGACGACGGAGACGGCACCTTCGATCGCATAGCATTGGACGAGACCGTGGCAGCTTTGAAGCTGAAAGCGCCCGTTGCCTACGAGGTTCGCGACGCCGTCGCACCCAGTTCAACCGGCAACTTCAAGCAGACCATCACCTACCTCGGCGTGAACGGTGATACCCTGCGGCTCAGCTATAGAGAGTTCTTGAACGATCTAGCGCGCCCAGCCTTCACAGAGGAGCTAACGTTCCCCCTCGGGAAAACGTACCCGCAGCCAGTGGCCTTCAAGGACACAAAGCTAATCGTTCTGGGGATTGATGGGGCCGGAATCCGCTATCGGGTCGAGCAGTAACCTTCGGATCACGACTAGCGATGTCGGCCATGTTAGAATGAGATAACGACCGCTGCGCGAACGACTGGCGGAGCACTGGGTGTGGCGGTGTGCCGCGGGCGGATGATAGCGTTGTCGTAGGGCCGGTGCGCTTGCGTGTCCCATCGAAGCGCAGAAGCGACTGTCCGATAGCTTTTTGGATGGATGCCGTCGTTGGACGAAAAACGACCCAGATAGACGACGGTATCGCCAAATTTATCGGCGATCGCTGTCACGATTGCAGCAGCGCGTGGGTGATATGGTGCGAGCCAGGTCACATGGCTTGCCGAAAGTCGCCGCCGCAGCAGCTCGAGATTGGCTGAGAGCTTTGGATTAAGCGCGTCATTGGAGCCAAGCGCGATAAGGGTGCGACCGCTAAATGCCCCGCTACGCCACGTTCGAACGGTCTCGATGGAGGGCGCCCCACTACGTGCATGGACGGCGCAGCGCATGCCCTCGGCTGCCAGCGCGTCGGCGGTCCCGACAGCCGTACTGTCGCCGAGGACAAGGCAAAGCGGGATCATTTGTGGCCCAGCAGGGCCAGCACAATCGCAAGCGACATGACAAAAAGGGACAGCCAGATCGCGATCTGCCCGTAGATGTGTAGTACGAGACCGACCCAGGAATATCGCCGGCGCAGCATGACGCCGCTCCCGACCGCGATGAAAAAGGCGATCGTGGTGGGCATCGTGATCGATGGCGAGCGGTGCAGAACGGCCTCTGCAATGGGCATGAGCCCAACCGCCATCACCAGCAACCATGAGAACCCGAACACCAGGTTGCTGCGAGGGTCGAGCGGCTCGTGTTTATAAGTGCGATGCGCAGAAATGCTTGCCATTGCCTCGCTCCAATGCGACCTTCCGTGCGGAGATTTGCGTCATGCCAGAATTTGATCTGCCGCTATACAACGCGACACGGGATAGGCCCGGCGGACCGCTCGTTGTCGTCGATGACGCCGACGATGGATCCGCTATGCAGCCATTTTCGGACGCGAGCGGCCGGTGGTCGCAGGGAGGCACCATCGGCTATCTCCTTACCTACGGCGTACTGCTCGGCGGGCTGCTCTACTGCATGTATTTCCTGTAGGGTCACTTCCTCAGCTCCGGATCGGTGAAGAAGCCCTTCCGCATTGCCTCATCGACGTCGCCCCTAACGGAAGACCCGGCCTCGACCGCTCCCGCGCGAACCACGCGCTTGGCGTCCTGATCTGCCTTGATTGCCGCGGTCTGCGTGTCGATCTGTGCAACTGTCGCAGATCCATCGCCTGCGCCGCCCACGGTAGGTACTTTGCGCAATCCGGCGGGATGGTAATGGGCCTCGACGTCACTGGCGCTCGAAATCGGGACCTTCGGAACGTCGACCAATTCCGGCTCGTGCAAGCGAGGCGCGACACCGTTGTAGATGTCCTGTCGCTTATGCTCGAGGAAGCGAGAAACCATCTGATCGCGAGTGGCACGCTGCTGATCGCTAACCGCCGTCTCATGAAGCCCAGGAGCGTTCAACGCGGGCTTCTCAGACTGTTCCTTGGCGTACCACTGCGCCAATTCCTGACTCATATTTTCACTCAGCTGCATGCCATGCGTCTCGGCATAGCTCGCATCGTTCGATAGCTGCTGCGCCTTTTCGTGAAGCTGACGAGCACGTAGTTCATGCGAATAGGCGAGCGAACGCGCATCTTCAGCGCTGACACTTGAAGTTTGCGAGGTTGCCGCACGAACCGAGCTACCGGACTTAGTGTAATTACCAGAGCTCTGGGTAAGGTTATCGCCGTACGATTGCTCGTTACGAGAGCCGTCGCCAGCCGACGAGCCGTCTTCAACCGAGCGCGTCTGGTCCTGGTTCTGCCGAAGGGAGTCCGTCTGCTGGCCGGTCCAAGTCTTGCTCCCCTTGATCTGTGGTAGCGAGCCGCTGAGCCGCTGACCAAGGCCGGGTTTGTCCGGCAACTGCTGGGGTCCATTATGGCCGACAGCGTCCGCGGGGTTGGGCCTGCCGGAACGTGGCGCGCCACCTCCACCGAGACCTACGCTAAGGCCGCCCGAGACGGAGTCGATGACCTCGGCCCCGCGGCCGTTGCTGTTCGTGACGCGAGCTGAATTGTTGATTGACCCACGGTTCTCCAAGCTATCGAAGGTAGAGCCGCCAGTCCGAGTGAACCGATCGCTGCCGATGTTCGTCTGAACGCCAGCACCACTTTCGGTAGATTTCGTAAAATCTGTGGATGTGCCTTGGGCGCTTCGGTCGGTATGAGTGGTGCTAAGTATCCGCGCAGCCGCAGCTTCCTCGCTTAGAGCCTCACGCTCCAAATTGCTGGCAGCCTGCCTCATCTCCGCAACATAGCCTGTCGACATTGTTGGGGTAACCGAGAGGCGGGACATGGCCCCTATCGTGTCCGTGACAACGAAGCCATTTCCATGACTGGTCGAGGTCGCACCGTTGTCATGCCGGTAGGCGTAGGCCCCGGCACCGCTGGTGTACGACATCGAGTCCGCCCACTGGTTACTCTGCCGCATATTGGACGTCGAGTTGGCGAAGCTTGTGTTCCCGTAAGAGTAGTTTCCGGTAGTTTGCTCGGCTGCTGCTGCCTCTGCGGCGTTCTGAGCTGGACTGAGAACGGAGGTTGCTTGCCCAGAAATGCTCATCGCACCCTTGGCCAACCCAGCCGCAAGGAACGGGACGCTCATAAGCATGAAGCCCGCGATCGTCGCGGTCTCCGCGTTGACGGCACCGATGCCGGCATAGGTGCCAAGTGACATCCCGCCCTCGGAGGCTCCTTGGGCCGCGATTGTCGCACGCGTCATGCAGATCATGTGCAGAATGACGTAGAGCGGCCCCCAGGAGGCCAGATAGAAAAATCCGGTCAGGTAGCCCTTGAGCGCGCCGACGCCAGTTTGCGGCATTAGGAAGAGCGGGAAAATGACGGGGAACATCGCGTAGAACACGACCGTAAGAACGATATTCAGGATCGGCACCCAGCTCATCGCCTGCTGAGCGATCGAGTTGTACGTGTTGCGAGCCTGAATGTCCGCGCGTGTCGTAGCGAAGGTATCGATCGACGCGGCGCCAGGGCCGCCAGCCATGCCGTCGCGAGCCTGCATGAAGGCGTTGATCGCCGTGTTCTGCCGCATAACGGCTTCGAAATTGGCGCTCGAGGCGGTGAAGGCCTGATTGACGATCGGCACGTCGGCTCGAAGTTTGGCAGAGGCCACAGAGGTGGACAGCTTCGGATACGCCTGTTTCGACCATAGCGGCGTGTGCGCGGCGATCATGGGCGTCCACTGCTCGGACAGCAGGTTGTAGGCGTTGTTGCAGGTGATGATGTCGGTCGTCACCGAGGCGCCAGCCCGGCTCGTCCAAGGCTGGGAACGCGCAACCGAGCCCGGCCCCATCGCAGCCCAAAGATCCTTAGCGCTCGCCAGATCGGTCATCGACTTCTGACCGAGCATGATGTCGCCGAAGACACAATTTTTGAAATGCGCCGAGAGGTTCGTGGCAAACTCGGCATCACGGATCTCGAAGTTGCGCGTCGCGTCGAAGAGGCGAGCACCATAGACCATGCCGTTGGTCGAGTAATTTAGCTGGCTCGGCATCGTGAAGACGGTCTCGGCCGTCCGAGTGAGCCAGTCACCGACCTGACTGGTAAAACTTGCCATCACACCGAGCCCGAGCGGCACGTTGGCAACGGTCGCCGGCGCGAGCGACGGATTAATGCGGTCCGTGACCTTCACCTCGACGGTCGGCACCATCAGGCACGAGTAGATGAGCGTCGAGCCAAGGAACCAGTTCATCCACACGCGCCAGTTCATCGTGAACGCGACGGACATGAGGGTGTAAATGAGGCCGAGGATCATCACCACGCGGAGGAGCGCGCGATAGCCGCCCCCGCCGGTCCATGCCGCGACGGCGTTGAACGTATTGACGATGTATTCGCCGCCACCAATCGTGAAGACCTCGACCATCGCTCGGTGTCCTTAGTTGAGGCCCTGCGCGCTCAGACCGCGCGAGAAGTTGAGCGATGCTGCCATCGCCGGCGACATGCTGTTTTGCAGCGTCGACTCCAGCATCACCGACTTGTTGATGAGGAAGATTGTCTGATTGAGCGTATCCTTCAGCTTGAAGTCACGCTGCGCATAGCGCTCGCGGGCAGCGGCAAGCTGCTCACGCCATGCCTTGCTCACATCGACGTCGCCCGACTGCACCTGCACCGACGACTGGCTAATACGGTCGAGCATGTTGTCGATCATCGCCGAAAGCAGGTTGATCGCAACAATCTCCGCGAGCGCGCTGGTCTCGCCAGGATTGAAGCTCTGGTGTGCCATGGCCTGGACGGCGAGCATCTTGTAAAGCGGCAGCGACGTCATGTTGAGGAGCTGCTGTTCCGCCACGTCGAGCGCGGAGTCCGTCCGGATCTTCGAGTTGATCGAGTCGATCATACCCTTGATTTTCGTCCGCAGACCGACCGAAATCTGAAGCTGCTGCTCAGTGACCTTGAGACACTTCAGCTGCTCGTCGCATTTGAGGAATTTGACGGCTGCGCCCCCCGAGGAGGTGCCGTCCAGCAACGCGGTCACGACTGCCTCCTCAGCCGGTCCGTGAAACACGACCTGCGGCCCGCCATCGTCGCCACCCTTCGGGTTGACGATGATCGTACCGACGAGCGTCATCAGGTATTCCGAGAATGCCTGATCGTAGGTCCCAAACTTATTCGATTTCTGAATAGCGTCCCAGGTGTAGTTGCGAGGTGCGCCCGCAGCGTTCTCGCCCATCTTGGGGTCCTTGCTGCCGTCGATCGTCGCTTCCTGTTTCCCGCCGGGGCCGCACTCTTGGCGTGAACGCGCCCAGTCGGAGAAGATGCCCTCGCTGTTGCCGATCGCGGCGCACACATTCGAGCGAGCGCCAGCCATCTTGGGCCAAAGGCCACCCACCAATCCCTGCGCCGCCTCGCACGACGAGATGTTCATCTGGTTCATCTGTTGGGCCTTATTGGCCATGCCATCCATGACCTTGCCGATCTCCGGCGAGACGCTGTCGATGGCGAGCTGGAAGGCGAAGCCCAGCGCGTTGTTGGCCGTTGCCTTCAGCATGGCGACCATCTCGGCGCCGTTGATGAAGGAGAACGAGCCGGTGAAAATGTCGATACCACCGCAACCGGCGCGAACGCTCGGCATCTGCAGATTGAAGGGCTGCACGCTCTTCTGCGGGAACCGGGTCCAGACGTTGCCCATCGAGTAATAGCCGGCCGTTTGCCCCTGATAGGCGCTCGGCCCAGTGACATTCGCCGCTCCGCCCGCGTCCTGGAAGAAGCTGTTCATCTGCCCGGCAACGTCGGCACGCGCGATGTCGACCGGGATCATGCTCGCTGCACCGAGGCACGCAACGACCGCGGCAGAACGCCGCAGGAAGACGCGGAAGGAAGAGGGACGGGGGCGGGGGGTGGGCGCGTCCATCAGAAGTCCTGACCGGGCTTGGTGTTGGTGAGCATGAAGATGCGCTCCATGACCTCGTCGGCCGACATGACGCCAAAGCCGATCGGAACGGTCTTGCGGGTGACGGTATCGAAGAGGACCAGCGCCGGCGTTGCGAGGGGGACGCCCATGCGCTCACGCTGACCGCTGTCGACGACATAGTTCGGGAATGAGCGGCTCGGTCCACCATCGGTCGAGACGGCCATCACCGTCATGCGGTGACTGTCGGCAACCGAGCGGAGAATGGGGGAGAACACCTCACAAGCGGCGCAGCTCTGAGCGAAGAAATAGAACATGCCATAGCGCTGCCCAATGCGGGAAAGCGCCTGGTCGCGGGTCGCGCTGCGATTGTCGGTCCAGGCCCGCTTGCCAACGGTCGAGACCGGACGCTGCAGCGTGTAGTCGATATCCGGGTTCTGCCAGAGCGCGCGCTGCCACGTGTCGGAGAAGGTCGACGCGCGGTCCAGCTGCTCGCGCTGGTAGCGGACATAGGCGATCACGTTCGCCTCGGTCGGTTCGAGAATGGCGCGGTTCTTGAGCTCGTTGAGCTGCTTGGAGATAGCCTTCATCCGGTCGGTAGCGGACGCCTGGGCCTCAGCCTGCTGAGCTGCCTGTGGGGGCTTCGGCTTCGCCTTGGGTCGCTCGCAATAGAACCACTGACCAAGCCGGCGCTGACCGCAGTAGAAATCGTCTCCCTGAACAGGCGCGGCGACACTCGCCTCGAGGACCTCCGGCGCGGTCAGATCCTCCGTCGCTGACTCGTCACCTGTATCGGCCATCGCTGCCGATTGCAGGTCGAGGGATTGCGCACCTGCCGGCGCCGCGATCGGCGTGGTTGCCGCAAGCAGCATGAGAAGAGTGGCGGCAAGACGGCCGCGGCGGTTATCCCTGATCGTCATCATCGTCATGCTCCCCGTCGAGCTCAATCATTGCGAGTTGAAGGACGTGCATCATCCGCGCGACGTCGAGCATCTTGGTGCCCTGATCGAGCATTTGGACGATCCCACGGAGGTGAGTGCGGCCGTGCTTCCGGCCTTTGATCGTGGCGCGCATCCCGCTCTCGCGGCGAACAAGCCAACCGGACTCGACCATGCGCGGGAACGACCGTTCGATCTCGCGCGGATCGATGTCACAGTTGAACCATCGGCCGACCGTCTGGGCGACCTCACCGGCTGACGTCCCGCGCCCTGATCGGTGGATCCGCAGGAAGATCGCGAGATCGAGCACCGACATGTCGATCGAGCATGGTCCCCCCGAACCGTCAGCATCATTTGCCCCCGTGAAGGTCATAATACCCCTGAATTTTTTGCTGGATGTCGGTCATCACGCTGACCTCGTCGGGCAGCTTTGCGGCGTCCATGAACTCGGCATAGACCTCGGAGAAATCCATCTTGGACAGGTCGAGGCGCTGAAACTCCTCGATCGTGAAGCCCTTGCAGGTCTCCTCCTTGGGTTTGCCCCATGGCTTGTTGATCTGCTGGCGACCTTGCTCCTGCAGAATACGAGCTAGCTTGCTGCCAAAGCAGCAATAGGCGTCCTTCGACGTGACACAGATGCCGAGCACCTTGTCGGAGCAGTAGGAACCGACCTTGTGGCAAAGTCCCTTGTCGTCTTTTTCGTCGAGCTGCTTTTCGGCCGAGCTGCAGAGCCACGGAGTTAGAAGCGGGACGCCCTTACCCGAACAGCAATTGGATGCGCCGAAGATCTTCTTGTTGCAGGTGCCACGCTCGCCCGAGAAGACAGTCAAATTGTTCGGATCGAACTGTTTGCCGGCGTCCCCGATCGAATGGAGCGCAACGAGAGCGTCCTTGAACTCGGTCGAGGCCTCTCGCTCGATCTGCTCGCAGTTGCCGTTGAGGCAATAGACGTCGTTGCCGCAAACATATTGCTTGTCGGTCGATTCCGGATCGTCATGCAGCGGGCAGCTATAGACCCTCTGCGATACCTTGCAGGCACCGGATTGCGGATCGTCGAGGCATTCGTCCCTAAGGAATTTGCACTGCTTGTTGTCGTCGAGCGAGCTGCAGTCGCTCGCAGGCGTGAGCCGCTGGCACGTGAACGTGCGCGACCAGGCCCAGCAGCTTTGCGTCACAGGAACGCCCTCGATCGTGCGGGTTTCGGGACCCTCGGTGCAGACCTCTGTCGCCTGCGGCGTGCAGCTCGTG
>Ga0308169_10005137_pt1 | contig 12028 bp, 13 predicted proteins | sample PhyBR1_2_FD_202139 | JGI IMG/M metagenome (GOLD analysis project Ga0308169, IMG submission 202139) | Phyllosphere microbial communities from UC Gill Tract Community Farm, Albany, California, United States - DLSLSB.R1 | ecosystem: Host-associated > Plants > Phyllosphere > Unclassified | place... | reverse complement strand
AACTCACGGCATGTTGCTCCTGATGCGATCCCGCAGCTGGTCATGCAACGTCGGGAAGGCGGTATCGCCCGTTTCGATCAGGCGATCGACGGTCTGATCGAGCCGACCCGGAAGGACGTGGCTGCTGTCCCGCCTGCGGAGCTGGCACAGATTACCCCGCTCGATGCCACGCACATGGTCTACGCGGGGCCGATCGTCGTCGCCATGCAGCCGCGCAAAGGCTGGGAAGTCGATGCCATGAAGCCCCAGCCGATACCTGCCGCGCTTGATACGCCGTTCTTTCGCGCACACCGTCAGCCATCGACCTACGACGAGAATGTACACGTTCGCTACATGGAGATGCTGGCGATCTCGGCGATCTACACCAACACCGTGTTCGGTATGATCGATGAGAAGATGGGCACCGCTCGCCTAGCCGATCCGAATGCTGCACGGCAGCAAGTTTTGACGACGTTTCAGGCTATCCCCGCGCCCATGCTCAAGGCGGCGCTTGTCGATGCCGCCCGGCAGGTTAGCGGCGGAAGCTTCAACACCGATTTGACTGGCTCGGGTAACATCCACTTCACGCACACACCCGCCGGCGACTTCGTGGCGGACTCGCGTGGGCTGACCTGGACCAAGGCTGGTGGGATCTGGTTTGGTGACGGCCGAATCAATGGGCAAACAGTTAACCTACGGCTCGCCTCGACCTCGTCGCTGTCGCAGCGCCAAGCGCAGTCCGGGACGCAAGGCACGAACACCGACGCCAAGGTCGAAGGCTCAGGTAAGATAGGACCAAATCAATGAACTGGCTCAATCCTTGGACATCGCGTGCGGGCGTCGTGTCTCGGGTCGAGGTGAAGCGCCCTGCCCTGCCGGGCGGACCCTTCATCACGCGCTTTCGAGTGGACGGTCACGCCGTCCATTATTTCGGCAAGCCTGCACTGCTTTGCGATGGTGATCGTGCGATCGTTGTGGGGTGGCGACACAAGGGTGAACTGCGTGCCTGTTTCCTGGCTGTGCCCGATTGGGGCTGGTTCTTCCGTTCGCACTCGGCTGTACCCGCATTCGTCTGCGGCATACTGCTGTTGGCCCTCGCTGCCTTCATGCTTGCCAAGGTTGCGGTCCTACCTGGATTCATTCTGGCTGGGATTGCTGCCATGCCGATCTTTCACGCGGTCGCGTGGCTTGATGGCGAGCAGGTAGCACGTCGCGCTATTTTGGCCGAACTAGCAAGTTCATCTCGACAGCATATCTCAGGAACGGTCTGATCGCTCCGGCGAAAACCGAATGATGGAGGGCAAACCTTTCATCACCTCCGGACGCACTTCTTCCACGCCAAGCTAGCGGCCGGTAGGCTGCTCCTGTGACGGCGTAGCCGTCGCCTGCCAGAGAACGCACGGCCATTGGCCGTTCCGCATATATATTCTAACTCTGGTTGGATTCATGCCGCTTCGCTGAATCACGTTCATTGTCCATGATCGAACGCCCCAGACGCCCCAACAACCTGGCAAGCTCAGGGTCGTTAATCATCTCCGCCGGCTGCTCGTCCAAGGGCAACGCCGCAATCATCGCCCTGCCCTCCCCGGCTGCTGTCTCGCGCCGCTGGCTGTCGTCTTGTGGCGGCGGGGCGGTCATGCCACGCAACATCTCGGCTGGCAGCATCAGGCGGTAAGCGTTCGATGTCTGCCTTACCTGGGGACCACGCAGGCCCGCATTACCGGTCGGAACATAGCGGCGTAGCCAGTCGAGGAAGCCATGCTCCTTGAGACGCTTGAGCGCGTCAGCCACCGCCGCGATCGAACGGCCTATCCGCTTCGCCAGCGTTGCTATCGCCGGATCGAGCCGGCCAGTCTTGTAGTCGATCAGACGCAGCAGTTCGCGCAACACTTCCATACCGACATGGCCAATTGCGCCGTTCTCACGGCCATTGCGTTCGCGGCGATGCGCAAGCCGCTTCAACCGGTCGTATTTCTCGGCCGCCTGAAGAAAGCGTGCGACATCCTTGGGATTGAACGGCTGCCAGAACCGCCCCTCCTTGCCCGCTGCTGTCTTACTGTAGCGATGCACCTGTTGACCGGTCTCGCGACCGGGCCGGCGTTCCACCGCCCCTCCAAGGGCCTCGAATACACTTTGCATAGGTCTGCCCTCCGCTGGGTTGACCCGGATGCTGGCGGCGATCCTTCATGGACATAGCTCTCCCGTTCTCGAAAACACCGTTTTCGAGTTGACTGGCGGGGCGACTTGCGAGATGCTGGTGCTTGCGACAGTACCAGCGCTTCTTGCGCATCAACCCTTACCGAGAGCCCGGCCGCCTAGCCGGGCTTTCGTCGTTTTGAGGTTGTTCGGGGCCTAATCCGTCCTTCCACGCCACGACGAACCAGCCGATTCCTCGGGCTGGCGTCCTAGACGTCGCAGATTAACCGAAATGTGGGAAGAGATTTTATTCAATTTCTTCAAGAGATTACGTGGTAGCGTGCTAGCACGCACTCACGTTATCGCTCATTGATGTCTTGGTTGTATTTTTTTAGAAGGTCTTCAACAGCTTCCGTCAGGAGGCTTGCCATCGTGCGGTCTTCCTTCGCTGCTAAAATAGCAACTGCACGCCCAATCGCCGGATCGAAGTGCGCTGCGATTGTCCGCTTGCCCACGCGATCGCGTTGCCGGCGCGGGGCTTCAATAGGCAGCAGAGATTGCTCCTCCGTACCCGGCTCACGCTCAACCACCAACTTACGCGCCATACGACAATCCATTTGGCTGGTAGTGTGCTACCACGCTATCGTGCTTCCATGTTAACCTGCTGCACATTACCTTTCCCCAAACGGATGCTTGCCGCGATCCCGCATAAGGTGATCGATCGCCTCGCCTAGCAGCGCCTGAATCGTCTTATCTTCCTCTGCTGCGAGCATCCGCATCGCTCGCATCAAATCTGGGCTGAAGTAGCCGACTAGCCCATGCTTGCCCTGTCTGGCCTTCGCCCGACCTGCCGGCACAGTCTGCACCGTTGCTTCCACCGGATGGGAAGAAGCATCAACCTGCTCTTTCTCTCGGGTGGCGTTCAATCCGCCAAATCGGCTCATAACGCATTCTCGCTAGCGTGCTTTTGTGGTGGCGTGCTAGCACGCTCGCATAACCATTTCCACAGTCGGTCGATTTCTTCCGCAGCTTTCCCGCTCGGTTCGGTTTCTACGGCTGTTCGTCCATTTGCAGTGCTGTGATTGAAGGCCGCCCGTTCGGCTAGCGATATGGGCGCAACCTCTAGGCCAAAGCTCTCCACCATTTTAGACGCATCAGCAATCAGCGCGGGCGCGCGCGGCGGAGTTGCATTAAAGACGACATACGCTGCCTTACGCGTTGACCGAATCAAATCAGCCGTGGCCTGGATCGCATGAAGGTCGAAGGCTCGCGGTCGGCACGGTATAAGAACTACATCTGCCGCTTTAACGGCCTCTCGCGCAGCCGCTTCGGCAAACGGTGGCGTGTCAATAACAAGAAACTCGGCCCCTAGCTTTTGAGCATCTTCTATCACGCGAGCAAGGCGCGCAGGAGGAGCGGTTATAACTTCCGGGTCGGTTTTGCCTCGCCAATCGCCCCAAGCAGCAGCCGTTGCTTGGGGATCGGTATCGATAAGGCAGGTGACATAGCCTGCTTGGGTCGCCTTGGCGGCAAGGTGAGTGGCCAGAGTCGTTTTGCCCGACCCGCCTTTCTGGCTGACAAGAGCTATGGTTATCATGACATCGTGCTAGCACGCTTTTGTGACGGCACGCTAGCGCTTAGCTGCAAAGGCCAATTCTATGTAGAGGCATGCAATTCGTTTTCCGCAGACACCACGTTCGAGTTGGTTCCTAAAACTCGTAGTCGGACACGGAGGAATGGCCCTGCGGTAACCCCATTCCTCCCAACGGCCGCGGAGTTCACGTCGGAAATAAATCGCTAGTCAGTCAGTTTCGCTCGTACCGCTACCGTCGTCGGTCGACTTCCATTTGCCCTCTGCGACCTCGTCATCAGCATCGTCGCCATCTATCGCTTTTTCGTAGGCGGCGCTTTCATCTGCGATGCCTGCATCAAGGCTCTTTTGAGCCGCTTCCGAGAAGTCGTCCGGGCTTGGATTGGACGGTTTGTGGTCGGTCATAGCCTGCTTCCTCACAGTTAGGTTTCAGTCTGCCAGTTATTCGGCGTCCTCGTCGGTATCCATGTCATCGCGACCCGCTTTCGCGAGATTCTCAACCTTATGATCGCTGCTAGCTTCGCCGGTCTGGTCACCGGTCGTAGTTCCGGTAGGGTTTTGCTTCTTAACGTCGTCGGCGGGGCTCGCGCCCTCGTCGGAGTTCGGTTCGCTGTCGCTCATGATCCGCTCCTTTGTGGGATATTGATAACGCGCGACGGGGGCGGGCAGGGCCCGATCCATCGTCCTATCTCACATCAACCCCCAGGCGCTCGCGTAAGCGGGCAAGCTTGTCGCTAATATTCTAAGTTTCGAACGTCGCGTATGTCGCTCGTTTTGCGACAGCGTAAGAGATCATTTGTGAGCCGGCTGATGCGACGGGGACCTACGCCACCAGTGCTATCAGCCCTCCACCTGTCTGACGGGCTGACATCCACTGTGTCAGCTGCTCCACATCCATCGGTCGCGCAAACAGATAGCCTTGGGCTTCCTCACATCCGATCCCTGTCAGCACGGCTGCGGCTTCGCTGGTCTCGATACCCTCGGCGACGCAGCGATACCCCATCTTGCGAGCAAGTCCGACCATCGTCTCGACGAGTAAGAAGTCGGGTCCCATCGCCTCCGTCAGGTTGCGGACAAACGCCTGATCGATCTTCACGACGTGTGCCGGCAGCCGCTGGAGATACGCCAGGCTGCTATGGCCAGTGCCGAAGTCGTCGATCGCCAGACAAATGCCTGCCCCGGCCATCTCGCCAAGCATGACCAAGGCCTTATCCGGCTGGTCCATGATCGCGCTCTCGGTCAGCTCGATTTCCAGCCGGTCAGGCCGGAGGTTGCGCTTCAACAGCCCCAGCTGGATGCGCTCGACAAGGTCAACCTCGCCGAGATTGGCAGCAGAGATGTTGACCGACAGCGGAATCGTTATCCCTGCTTGTTGCCAGTCGACAAGCTGGTCCATCGCCGTATCCAACACCCACTGCGTGGTCGGCCGCGCGAGCGAGGTCTGCTCGATGATCGGGATGAACTCGGCGGGGGACACGTCGCCAAGGCGTGGATGCCGCCAGCGTAGTAGTGCCTCGGCACCAATGCAGCGTCCGGTCGCCAGCTCGATGCGCGGCTGGTACACCAGCCGCAGTTGATCGCCCTCCTCAAGCGCTGCACCGAAATCCCGTAGCAGGCCGTACTGGCGCTGATGAGCGGTATCGTTCGAAGAGGAATAGAGCGCGATCGAACCATCGGCCCGTCTCGCATCCTGGGCAGCGCTGGCAGCACCGCGCAGCACGTCGTCAGCCGGGACATGACCCAGGACGAACGGTCTTACCCCAATGGCGACGTTAGTGACGAAGCGGGCTGATGACACCGCACGCAGCGACGCAAAGGCCGACTGGAGCAGCTTCATATAGGCGGCTTCGTCGGCATCAGGCGGTGACAGAAACGCAAATTGGGTAGGGCCGACATGGTAGGCCGTGCGGGTTGGGCCCAGCGCGCTGCTCAGCGACTGGGCCGCCTCACGGATCAAATCATCGACCCGTGCCCCGCCCATTGCCCGTGCGATCTTGCTGATCTGATCGTCACGAGCGAGGTCGACGACGACCGCAAACCGGCGTTCGCCGGGATAGTCCCGAGCCAGATCGATAAGGTCGTCGCGGAACTGGTTCCTGGTCGGCATGCCGCTCACCGGATCGATACGGCCAAAGGCGTGCTGCAACTCGATCTGGGCCATGACCATCGCTGCCAGATCGACAAGCGCCGCCATCTCGGATGCCGACGCCTGTCTCGGCTCAGTGCCAAGAACGCATAGTGCTCCCAGAACATAGCCGTCGCTGGTGATCAGTGGGGCGCCGGCATAAAAACGCGTACCGGCACGGCTTAACACGCAATCGGCGTAGCAGGGGCTTGCCAGGAGGTCCTCGACCACCAGCGGCTGCGTCGCCTCGGCGACCTCGGCACAAGGCGCCTTCTCCCTTGGGATACTGCAATGATCGATCCCGACGCGGGATTTGAACCACTGCCTATCACGATCGGTCAGAGACACGGCAGCCACCGGCAGCCCGAAAATCTGGCTGGCCATCCGGGTGATGCGATCGAAGCTCTCGCTTGCCGGGGTATCCAGCAACTTCAGCTGGTATAAGGCGTCGAGCCTGGCTTCTTCCTGATAGTCCAGCATGCCGCGTCCCTTTTTCGCGCCCCATTTATCATCTGAATCTTAATGATTTGTTTGAACTTGGGCAGACGGTTCGCTTCACTGCCGAACCGTGCGCAAAGTGCTCATCTTCTCAGTCTGTCGCAAATTTCCCACGAGCTTTTCGCAACGATGGCTGCCGACAACCAGGCGCAATCCGTCGCGATCACCCAGATCTCTGCCGCGATCGGCGCGATGGACCGGTCGACCCAGCAGAATGCCGCAATGGTCGAGCAAACGTCAGCCGCCGCCCGCAACCTGGTCGGCGAGGTCACCAACCTGTCCGAACAGGCCAGACGGTTCAACACCGTCAGCGATATCGCCCACCACCCGCGCAAGGTCGCGCCCGCCTTCGCCGTCAGGAGCTATGCCTCTCCCGTCAAACCTCTCCCAGCCGCCGCCATCCCAGCTCTCGTTTGGGCCGATGACGTTCACGACGAGTGGAAGGAGTTCTGAACCGGCCAAGTGTCGTTCCCAGGACGGGGCCCCGTCGGGCCATGCTGATTGTAAGAAATTGATCGGGCGGCAGGATCCGTTTTAGACGTTGTTCGCCCCACCCCGGACCGAATGCCGCGGAATTCTCCTATAAGAGTTAGTAACGATCTCAGAGAGTCCCGATGAATTGGTTTAGAGAAGCGGCGCCAATCAGAACGAAGATGGGCATTGTTGCGGCAACGATGGCCGGTTTGGTCGCGTTCGGCGTTGTCGCCACGGCGCTGGCTACGGTATTCGTCGGCCCCGTCGCGGGCTTGGCCGCAGGGGGCGTTCCCCTGCTCGCCAGTTTGATACTCGGACAACGGTTCCGGGCGGACATATGCAATCCCTACGTGGCCACGGTGGTTCGCATGGAAGAGCTGGCGGCTGGCGATCTTACATCCCCGATTGCATTCACCGAGCACGGCGATTGTGTCGGCCGGATGACGCGCGCAATGTTTACCTTCCGCGACAATGCCGTCCAGCAGAACGGGCAGAGCGTGGCGCAGAAGGATGTCGTGAACGTCATGGTGGGATATCTGTCCTCCTTGTCACACGGTGACCTGACGGCAGCGATCACCGAAGAGTTTCCGGATGAGTATGCGCCGCTGAAGGCGAACTTCAACCAGGCGCTGGGTCGCCTGCGCGAGCTGATCGGTTCGGTGGCGCAGAGCGCGACGATGATCAGCACCGGATCAGGCGAGATCGCCCAAGCATCGGAGGATTTGGCCCGCCGCACCGAGCGCAACGCTGCCTCGCTGGAGGAGACCGCTGCGGCCATCGCTCAAATCGATGACCGACTGAAAACCTCAGCAAATGCCGCCGGCCGCACCGTCGAGCGTGCTGACCAGGCGATCGCAACAGTTGACGGCGGCCGTGTGGTCGCGGACGAAGCAATGCAGGCAATGGGCCGCGTCAGCGACAGTGCCAAGGGCATCGACAGCGTTATCGAGGGACTCGATAAGATCGCCTTCCAGACCCGCGTTCTAGCAATGAACGCTGCAGTAGAAGCTGGGAGGGCGGGCGACGCCGGTCGCGGCTTTGCCGTCGTCGCAGACCTAGTCTCGGCACTTGCCATGCGGGCCGAGGAAGAGGCAAAGCGCGCCCGCGATCAACTGACGGTGACACAGACTGACATCGTCACCGCAGTCGATGCAGTGACCAAAGTAGACGGCGCACTCGCGGCGATTTCTAGCGATGTGGCGCAGGTCCACGAGCTGCTCGCGACGATGGCCGCCGATAATCAGGCACAGTCAGCAGCGATAACGCAGATTTCCGCGGCAGTTGGGACAATGGACCAGTCAACTCAGCAGAACGCGGCGATGGTTGAAGAAACTTCGGCTGCCGCACGCAATCTGGCTAGCGAGGTCGGCAATCTTGCCGACCAAGCAGGCCGCTTCAAGGTCGAACAAGGCGGTGCAAACGGCCGTTCGGTGCCGGCGCACAAGCCTAACTATTCCAAACCTGCCGCCTATAACTCATCGATCAAGCCGTTGCCCGCAGCCGCCGTCCCGGCCCTGGTCCGCGCAGAAGACGATTGGACGTCATTCTGACATTGGCCGTTCAATAGCGGTAGCTTGTCCGGTTCGCGTGCTGGAACCGGGCAAGCTGCTTCCACCATCTTCAGCCAACCACCGCCTCTTTGGCCTCATCGGCTACGTCACCCCCGCCAAGCCGAATACTATGCCTCAAAGAAGGAACTCGATATGGTGGCATGACCCAAACCAAACCGCCTTCAGGAAACACGGGACGCTTCACACCGACCCGACCGGCGATGGCTGGACGCCCGAGGACATCAAGGAGATGTGGGCACAGAAACTACCATTCCTCTGCCACGCCTTCGAAGCGGCATGCGTCGACCTCGACATCGAGCACCGCCTCACCAAGGCTCCCCCGAGCAGAGGCGGGAAGCCGCGTCGCCCGTGGACGAACAGCCAGGTCGAACGGATGAACCGAACTATCAAGGAGGTAACCGTCAAGCGCTACCACTACGAGACGCACGACCAATTGGGCCCCTGTGCATTATTCGGACACAGATTCACGGTAGCGGCTTGAGGAGCAGCGGCATGAGGCCGTTAGCATCGAGATCCAGGTGATCGGACCAGATATAATCGCCGGTGAGGTTGATGCGGTCCCAGCCCAGCGGCGAGAGCCGGGACAGCATCGCCGGATCGATGGGGCTTCCTCGGCGCCGCCTTTCCTCGACGGCACGACCGAGATAGCGGCAGTTGAACAGGATGATCGCAGCGGTGACTAGGTTGAGTGCGGCCGCCCGGGTTTGCTGGTTCTCCAGGCCCCGGTCGCGGAAACGACCGAGCCGATGAAAGGCGACTGCCCGGGCCAGGCTGTTGCGCGCCTCGCCCTTGTTCAATTCGGCGGTAACGGTGCGGCGCAGCACCGGATCCTCGAACCAGCGCAGCGTGAACAGCGTGCGCTCGATCCGCCCGACCTCGCGCAATGCTGCGGCGAGACTGTTCTGCTGGCGGTAGGCGGACAGCTTCCTCAGGATCAACGATGGCGTGACGGTGCGGTCGCGCATTGCGCCGATAACACGCTCGATATCCAGCCAGTGGCTGACGATCAGATCCCGGTTGAGCTTGTGGCCGAATAGCGGCGCGAGCCTGCCATAACGCTTCGGGGGTTCGAACGCGTAGAGGCGTCGATCCGACAGGCGGGGGATGCGCGGCTCGAAATGGAGCCCGAGCAGTTGCATCGCCGCGAACACGATGTCGGAAACGCCGCCTCCATCGACGTGCAGGGCGGTCAGATCGGCGTTGCTGTCGTGGCCGAGGATACCGTCGAGCGCATGGATGGCTTCCCCTGCTGTGCCGGCGATCACAGTCTGGTGAAGCGGCGCGTACCGATCGGTGATGGTGGTGTAGATCTTGACCACCGGGTCGCGACCATAGTGCGCGTTGACCGCACCGCCGGCTTCACCCGGTCCACACAGGTAGAACGCCTGACCATCTGCAGATGCCCGGTGTCCCTGCCCGAACCAGGCGGCGATCGGCTCGGCGTGGATCGCGTCGGTCAGACAGGCAAGCGCCGCGCGAAAGGTTTCCTCGCGCATGTCCATGTCTGCATGCGCAGGAGCGCGCGGCGTGATCCCGCGCCGCATACCTCGGCCATGCGCGACAACCCGAGATTGGTCGCCTCGGCAATCAGGGTGGCGAGGAAGGCGCGCTCATCGGCAGGCGGCAACCCGGTTGAAACGTGACCGAAATGTCGGGTGAAGCCGGTCCAGCGTTCGACCTGCGATAGCACGTCGGTGATACGGGTAGCAGGCAGCATGCCGTAACAGGCGAGCGTCAGGTGCCGCCCTTCATCCTGCCCGCCGTCATCGTCTTTCTGCTCTTTGGGGAAGCGTAATCTCTCCCCGGCGAACAGGGCGCCATCACGCCCGTCCAGGTTGCGAGCGACGCTGCGCAAGGCGCTGTCGAGTTGTCCAGCGCGTTGGTCGAGCCATGCATGTGGGTCGCCGAGAGAGAACGGCGGTTGGAGCGTGGCGCCTGGCGATGGCGCGAGCAGCACGTCGAGCGACCGGTGCATCCGTGACGTCGGCACCCAGATATCACCCGATGCCAGCGCATTGGCGAGCGCGCCGTAAGTCGCCATCTCCCAATGCGTCCGGTCGATCTTTCCTGCGACCACGACATGGCGTTGCCAGCGCCGCTCGACATGACCGAGCGGAACGTCGGCGGGAAGCGGTTTGCGCCAGTCGCCATCGAGATCCGACAGTACCGTCATCGCATTGCGCAATATCGCGGTGCCGGCCCGGCCGTGGAAACCGAGCGTTTGCAGGAACTGTGGTCCTGCCCGCTTGAAGGTTCGGTACTCGGCTGCAATCTCGTTCAGCACATCATCCCTGTGAGGCGCGGCGGTACGACGGATGATCGCCGCATCGGCATCGAGCATGTCGAGAGGCATGATATCCCTGAGGGCCGCGCCGATATCTTCACCGGCGCGGGCTGCCCGGCTGACCGTTTCCAGCACCGTGGCGATGCGTATCAGCCGATCGCGTCCCTCGCGTCCCGAGACCGCGACCCGCTGTTCCAGGCGTTTGCGAGCACGCAGGTGAGCGCGTCCCATCAAGGCGCCGAACATGGCGATCGCCGCGTCGGTAAGCGTGGCCTCCAACTCGCGCAGCGTGGCAAGCAAGATGACCCGCCCGCGGGCAGGTCGCATCTGTTGGAAGGCTTGGGCGGTATAACGCACACCTTCGCGAGCGAATTGCGTCAGGCGTGGTTCGTGCCTGGGATCGATGAGAACACGGGAAATACCGGTCCAGCGGATCAGCCCGACCTTCTCGAGGATTTCGGTGAGAGAGGCGGGCGCGACGCGGGGCTCCGGTTCACGCAGCCAGGAAAAGCGGCTCTGTCGGTCATGCACCTTGTCATCCACCAGCGTGTCGAGACGCTGACGCATCTCTGTATCGAGTGTGTCATCGACCGCGGCGACCAGATCGGTTTCCGCCCGAAGCATTGCTTCGGCCGTCATCCGCTCCACAACGCTGATACCGGGGATCACGATGCGCCGGGTGCGCAGCTCGTCCAGCAGTCGGTCGAGCAGAATGCGTCCGTCAACGATGGGCATGGCTTCTGTGGCCAGCCACGCCATCATGGAGGTGCGAACTGGCTGGCTCAGATCGGCAAAACCAAACCGGGCCTTGATGCCGGCAAGCTGATCGTAGCGGGTCGGCGTACGCCGCGCGAAATCGGCGATGACGCCCGCATCCACCCCAACCTGGTCGGCGATATGGTCGAGCATGATCGTAGGCAACAGCTCGCCGGCGCGCAGATGTCGCCCTGGATAGCGCAGACAGCAGAGTTGCAGGGCATAGCTCAGCCGGGTCGCTGGGGTGCGTGCGATACCGATCGCTGACATGTCTTCGGCGTCGAGGCCATGATGTCGCACAACCATCGTCTCGGTATCGGGCAGCGCCAACAGTGCGGCGCGCTGCCGCTCGGTCATTGGAATGCGTGCCGGCATGTTTCACCCTCCAAAAACCTCTTGCCTTTTGCGTGCTTAATGAAAGAGGATTGTGAAAGGCGGAAGGCGGCGGAAACCCGTCACTCCTGTTTCTGCCTCCGGATACGGCCGTTTGTGAAAGAGACTGGATGATCCGTGAACCCTATCTGATCGGCTATGCCCGCGTGTCGAAGGGCGACGATCAGTCGAACGCGGCCCAACGCCGCGCGCTCGATACGGCCGGCTGTAAGCGGGTATTC
>Ga0308169_10005135_pt1 | contig 12029 bp, 8 predicted proteins | sample PhyBR1_2_FD_202139 | JGI IMG/M metagenome (GOLD analysis project Ga0308169, IMG submission 202139) | Phyllosphere microbial communities from UC Gill Tract Community Farm, Albany, California, United States - DLSLSB.R1 | ecosystem: Host-associated > Plants > Phyllosphere > Unclassified | place... | reverse complement strand
GCTGTCCGCCCACTTGAAAGATGCCGACTGGCTCGACGGCGCCTTCAGCGCGGGCGACCTGATGATGGTGTCGGTGCTGCTGAGGGCAAGGCCCTCCGGCATCCTGGGCGAGTTTCCGAACCTTGCCGCCTATGTCGCACGCGGCGAAGCGCGGCCGGCTTACCGGCGCGCTTTCGCCGCGCAGCTGGCGGTCAATACTGCTCCGCCGCCAGGCTGATCCCGTTCAGTTGCGGGCCCGCAGGCGCACCAGCAGCGCGCCGATCGAGGAGACGGTGGCCAGCAGCACCACGCCGGTCCAGCCCCAGGCCGCCAGGGCCTGGGCGCCCAGCAGGCCGCCCAGCGACATGCCGACGAACATGCAGGTCATCAGGATCGCGTTCAGGCGGCTGCGCGCTTCCGGTGCGATGCCGTAGACGATGGTCTGGTGCGAGATCAGGCTGGCCTGCACGCCCAGGTCGAAGCCGACCGTGGCCAGTGCCAGCAGGGCCAGCTGGGCCGGCGCCGGCAGCAGCGGCATCAGCAGCATCGATGCGAACGAGACCACGGTCACGCCGACGGTGATGCGGATGACGCGGGCCGGGCCATGGCGGTCGGCCAGGCGGCCGGCGAAGGGCGCGGCCAGGGCGCCCATGGCGCCGGCCAGGCCGAAGGAACCGGCGGCGGCCGAGCCGAGGTGGAACGGGGCTTCGTGCAGCATCACCGCCAGGGTCGACCAGAAGGCGGAGAAGCCGAGCGCCAGCAGGGCCTGGGCCAGCGCGGCCTGGCGCAGCTTCGGATATTCGACCCACAGGTGGGCCAGCGACTTCAGCAGCTCAGGATACGGCTGGTTGCTGGTCGGCGCGAAGCGCGGCAGGCCCTTGGCCAGCACCACCGCCAGCAGCGCGACGCTGACCGCGGCGGCGATGAAGACGGTGCGCCAGCCGAAGTTCTCGGCGACGAAGCCGCTCACCACGCGCGACAGCAGGATGCCCATCAGGAGGCCCGTCATCACGGTGCCGACCGCCTTGCCGCGTTCGTGCGGCGGGGCCAGCGTGGCGGCGGCGGGGACGATGTCCTGGGCCACGGTGGCGAACAGGCCGACCAGCAGGCTGGCGCCCAGCAGCACGCCGAGGCCGGGCGCCAGGCCGGTCAGCAGCAGCGCCGCGCACAGGATCACGGCCTTCAGCAGGATGATGTTGCGGCGGTCGAAACGGTCGCCCAGCGGCGCGAGCAGCAGCAGGCCGATCGCGTAGCCGAACTGGGTGAGGGTCGGGATCCAGCCGATCTGGCGCGGGCTGGCGTGCAGGTCGCCGGCCAGCACGCCGAGCGTCGGCTGGCTGTAATAGAGGGCGGCGACGGTCAGGCCGGTGCCGCCGGCCAGCAGGAAGGTCAGCGACGTCGATAGATGCGGCTGGGCGGGTTTTACGGTAGTGGTAGCGGAATTCATGGCGTTGTGTTGTTGTTGGCTTTGAGGATGCTGCCATTATCGTCAGTACGGCCCGCGTATGGTAGACGCGCGAAACGTCGAAGTGTTATACGATGAACGTATGAACACTGACCTCAACGGCGTTGTTTCCTCCGCCGACCGCATAACAGACCGCATGATGCTCGTGGAGACCTTCGTTCGCATCGTGGAGGCCGGCAGCCTGTCGGCGGCGGCGCGGCTATTGGAAACCACCCAGCCGACCATCAGCCGGCGTCTGAAGGCCCTGGAGAAATCGCTGGGCGTGCGCCTGCTGCAGCGCTCCACCCACGCGATGAAGCTGACCGACGACGGCATGCGTTGCTATACGCGGGCCAAGGAACTGATCGCGGGCTGGCAGGAATTCGAGAGCGAGATCCGCGGCGCCGGCGAGGAACCGGTCGGGCTGCTGCGCGTGATCGCGCCGCACGCCTTCGGCCAGCAGCAGCTGGTGACGCCGCTGGTGGAGTACCTGAAGCGCTATCCGAAGATGACGGTCGACTGGACCCTGCACGACCGCACGCCGGACTTCATCGCCGAAGGCATCGACTGCGCGATCCGGGTCGGCGACATCCCCGACCCTTCGGTGGTGGCGATCCGGCTGGGCGAGGTGCCGCGCATCGTGGTGTGCGCGCCGTCCGTGCTGGAAGGCCTTGCGCTGCCCACGCATCCGGAGCAGCTGGCGGCCCTGCCCTGGATCTCGGTCTTTCCCTTCTACCGCAACGAAGTCGCGCTGACCCACGGCCAGAGCGGCGAGACGCTGCGCATCCCGATCCAGCCGCGCATGTTCACCGACAACCTGTACGCGATGCGCAATGCGGCCATGCTGGGCGTGGGCGTGGCGCTCGGCTCGTCCTGGGCGCTGCGCGAGGAACTGGAGGCCGGCCGCCTGGTGCAGCTGACGCCGGACTGGCATGCCGCGCCGCTGCCTATCCACCTGATCTATCCGCCGGCGCGCTTCTATCCGGCGCGGCTGCGGCGCTTCATCGACATCATGAAGGTGGCGGTGCCGCAGGCGTTCGGGATCCTGCCTCCAGGCTGAACTCGGTCGCCGCTCAGTCGCCGGCCTTCACCGAGCCGATGCCACCGACCGATTTATTGACCGTGGCCGGCTTGCCGTAATAGGTCAGGTTGCCCATGCCCTGCACGACGGCGTCGAGCCTGTTCTTCGCATAGACCTTGACGTCGCCGATGCCGCGGAAGCGGATGTCGACGTCGTTGGCGATCAGGGCTTTCGTGTCGACTTCGCCGACGCCCTCGGCCTGCATCTTGAAGGTCTTCACTTCACCATTGATGCCCATGCTGCCGGCGCCGCGGTAGTTCACGTCGAGGCGCTCGCCGCGGATGTGATTCAGCTTGATCTCGCCGGCGCCTTCGACGGCGATGGCGCGCAGCTCCGGCATGGTGATGGCGATGCGCTGGTCGCCATCCTTGGTGCTGTAGCTCTTGTTACGCATGTGCAGGCGCAGTTCGCCATTCACGACTTCGCTCGTCAACTCCTTGAGGAAGCGGGGGTCGCCGCGCACCGTCAGCGACTGCGCCTTGCCGGCGTCCACGGTGACGCTGATCGGACCCTGCACGCTGATCGAGGTGAAGGCCGGCGTGGTGCGGACCTCGCTCTCCGCCTGCGCGCCGGCGGCGGCGATGGAAAGGGCGGCGGCAACTGCAAGTGTGAATGGGCGCATTGCATACTCTCGGTGGGGTTAAGGTGAAATCATTGTAAGCATGAAGTCCCCGCCATATTGCTTTTTTGAGATGGAATGCAGGATTCGCCGCCCGAACGGTTCAAACGCTTTCCTTTTCCGCCGCATGCACTTCCGCCAGCAGCGCGCGGATCTCCGGCACGCAGGAGCCGCAATTGCCGCCGGCCTTCACACAGGCCGTCACCTGCGCGGCGTCCTGCAGGCCGTGCTTCTCGATCGCGATGCGGATGGTGTTGCGGCCCACGCCGAAGCAGGAGCACACGGTCGGCCCCGGATCGGCGCCCTGCTCTCGCGCGCGGCCGGACAGCAGGCCGATGCGGTCCTGCTGCGTCAAGGCCGCCTTGCCGAACATCTGCGCCAGCCATGCGCGCGCAGGCAGGTCCTGGCGCTGCGACACGAACAGGCAGGCCTCGATGCGCCCGTCGACCAGGTGGGCGGCGCGGTAGACGCCGCCGCTGCGGTCTTCGAGCTCGATCCAGTCGGCGTCGTCGTCTTCCACCCGCAGCAGGCGGCGCGCCCAGCCGGCCGCCTCGGCGAAGGGATGGCGTCCGGCCAGCTCGTAGCGGATGAAGTCCGTGCCCTGGATGCGGGTCCAGTTGGCGGCATCCTCCAGCGGCAGCGCGGCGCGGCTGAGGATGAAGCCGTACCAGCGCACGCCGAAGGGCTCGACGCGCACCGGCGTGTGCTTGAATTCCGGCTCGCCCGAGACCGGGTCGACCGCCGGGTTCACCACCGCGCCGACCCGCGCATCGGAAGCCGTCTGGCCGCTCCAGTGGATGGGCATGAACACGCTGCCGCGCGCGATGCCGCCGCCATGCCGCACGCGCGCCACGCTCGCCCCCCAGCGGCTGCTCACGCGCGCCAGCTCGCCTTCCTTCACGCCGCACAGCAGCGCATCCTGCGGGTGCAGGTCGACGAAGGGTTCCGCGACATGCTCGGCCAGTCTGGCGGAGCGGCCGGTGCGGGTCATGGTGTGCCACTGGTCGCGCACGCGGCCGGTGTTCAGCACCAGCGGATAGTCGGCGTCGGGCGCGTGCGCCGGCAGGCGGGCGCGGGTGGCATGGAGCCGCGCCTTGCCGTCGGGATGGGAGAACATGCCGTCGCCGAACAGGCGTTTCGACTGCTCGCCGGGGCGGCGCACCGGCCACTGCACTGGCGCCAGGGCATCGTATTCGCGGCGCGTCATCCCGGCCAGGCCGTTGATGTCGAACAGGCGGCGGCGCTGGCTGCCGGCGCCGTTCTGCCAGCCGGACAGGCGGGCATGCTCGTCGAAGATCTGGTGCGGCGACGTGAAATCGAAGCCCTGGAAGCCCATGCGGCGCGCGACTTCGCAGACGATCTCCCAATCCGCCTTCGCCTGCCCCGGCGCGGATAAAAAGGCGCGCTGGCGCGAGATGCAGCGTTCGGAATTCGTGACCGTACCGTCCTTCTCGCCCCAGCCGAGGGCCGGCAGCAGCACGTGGGCCATCGCGTTGGTGTCGGTGCCGGCCACGATGTCGGAGGCCACCACCAGCTCGCACTTCGCCAGCGCGCGGCGGGCCTGGTCCGCATCCGGCAGGCTGACCAGGGGATTGGTCGCCATGATCCACACGGCCTTGACCTTGCCCTCCTCGATCGCGCGGAACAGGTCGATCGCTTTCAGTCCCGGCTTGTCCGCCATCCGCGGCGCGTCCCAGAAAGCCTGCAGGGCGGCGCGCTGGGAGGCATCGTCCAGCTCCATATGCGCCGCCAGCATGTTGGCCAGGCCGCCCACCTCGCGTCCACCCATCGCGTTCGGCTGGCCGGTCAATGAGAACGGCCCCATGCCGGGGCGGCCGATGCGGCCCGTGGCCAGGTGACAGTTGATGATGGCGTTGACCTTGTCGGCGCCGCTGGACGACTGGTTCACGCCCATGGTGAAGGCGGTGACGGTCTTCTCCGTGTTCGCGAACAGCTCGTAGAAGGCCAGCAGCTGGCCCGGATCGAGCCGGCAGGCCTTGGCCACGTCCAGCAGACTGCCGGCCTGTCCCGCCGCATCCAGCGCATCGCCCAGGCCGGCCGTATGCGCATCCACGAAGCCGGCATCGAGCGCGCCCTGGGTCGCCAGGTAGGCCAGCAGGCCGTTGAACAGCCAGACGTCGCTGCCCGGCTTGAGCGGCAGGTGCAGGTCGGCCAGGTCGCAGGTCGCGGTGCGGCGCGGATCGATCACGACGATCTTCATCTGCGGCCGCGCTTCCCGGGCGCGCGCGATGCGCTGGTACAGGGTCGGGTGGCACCAGGCCGCGTTCGAGCCCACCAGCACCACCAGGTCGGCCAGTTCGAAGTCCTCGTAGCAGCCGGGCACGATGTCTTCGCCGAATGCCCGCTTGTGGCCGGCCACGGCGGAGGACATGCACAGGCGCGAATTGGTGTCGATGTTCGCACTGCCGATATAGCCCTTCATGAGCTTGTTGGCGACGTAGTAATCCTCGGTCAGCAGCTGGCCGGAGACGTACAGGGCCACCGCATCCGGGCCGTGTTCGGCGATGATCTTCTGGAAGCCGCCGGCGACCCTGTCGAGCGCTTCCTCCCAGCTGACCTCGTGCAGACCTCCTTCGGTGCGCAGCATCGGCGCCAGCAGCCTGCCCTCCAGGCCCACGGTCTCGCCCAGCGCCGAGCCTTTCACGCACAGCCTGCCCCGGCTGGCCGGATGGTCGTCGTCGCCGGCAATCGCAAGCGCGCCGTCCTGGCCGACCTGGGCGCGCACGCCGCAGCCGACGCCGCAATAGGGGCAGGTGGTACGAACGCTGGTGGGGATGGCGGACAGCTTCATGCGAATTTCCGGTTATGCCGCCGCCAGGGCCTGGGCCTGGCCGAACAGCAGGTGGTTGCGGATGGAAGAGATGTCGCTGCGGTTCTGGATCAGCTCGAAGTACCAGGGGCCGTCGGCGACGTCGCCGTAGAGCACCACGCCCAGCAGGCGGCGCCCGCTCACCACCAGGCGCTTGTAGACCCCGCCGCGGCGGTCGCGCAGCACCAGGTCTTCGCTGCCCTCGCCGCCGACGATGTCGCCGGCCGAGTACAGGTCGACGCCCGTCACCTTCAGCTTGGTGGCGGTGGCCTGCTGCACGTAGCGGCGGTGGCCGGCGCCCGCCAGGTGGGCCGCGCAGACCCGGGCCTGGTCCCAGATCGGCGCCACCAGGCCGAAGGTGGCGCGGCGGTGCTGCACGCATTCGCCGACGGCGTAGATGCGCGGGTCATAGGTCTGCAGGGTATCGTCGACCACGATCGCGCGTTCGACGTGCAGGCCGGCGTCCTGCGCCAGCGCGACGTTGGGCCGCACGCCGGCCGCCATGACGACCAGGTCGGCCGGGATGGTCTCGCCGCCTTCGAAACGCAGCGCCTCCACTCTCCCCTCGCCTTCGATGGCGGCGGTCTGGCGGCTCAGCAGGATGCGCAGGCCGCGCCGCTCCAGCGAGGCGCGCAGCAGCTCGGCGGCGGGCGCATCGAGCTGCTGGTTCATCAGGCTGGCGGTCACGTGCACCACTGTTACCTCCATGCCCCGGCGCAGCAGGCCGTTGGCGGCCTCCAGGCCCAGCAGACCCCCGCCGATCACGACCGCGCGGCCGCCCGCACGCGCGGCCGCCAGCATCGTGTCGACGTCGTGCAGGTCGCGAAAGCCGATCACGCCGGGCAGTTCGTGGCCGGGGACCGGCACGATGAAGGGCTTCGAACCGGTGGCGAGCAGCAGCCGGTCGTAAGGCACTGCCAGGCTGGATGCCGCATGCACGGTGCGGCGCTTGCGGTCGATGCGCACGACCGGATCGCCGGCGTGCAGCGCGATGCCGTGCTCCGCATACCACTCGCGCGTATGCAGCATGATGTCCTCGACCGTCTTCTCGCCGGCCAGCACCGGCGACAGGAGGATGCGGTTGTAATTCCCGTGCGGCTCGGCGCCGAACACGGTGATGCGGTACCTGTCGTGGTCCAGCTTGAGCAGTTCCTCGACCGTGCGCATGCCGGCCATGCCGTTGCCGATCACGACCAGCGATGGCTTGTCCATGCTAGGCCCCTACCCAGACCTGGCCGTCCTGGACCCGCACCGGATAGCTGGACACCGAGTGCTGCGGCGCCTCCAGGCATTCGCCGGTCTGCAGGTCGAAGTGCTGCTTGTAGATGGGCGAGGCCACCACCACGCGCTCGCCGATGCTGCCGATCAGCCCGCGCGACAGCACGGCGGCGTGCGAATTCGGATCGTAGTTATCGATGGCGAACAGGCGCGGGGACTCCGCCCCGACGCGGAACACGGCCACCTGGCGCCCGTTCAGCAGGGCGCACACGCCGGTATCCGGCACGATGCGGTCGAGGGGGCAGATGGCGTTCCATTGATTGAGTTGAATATCGCGATGCATGTTGCTCTCCTGGTCTCAAGCCGTACGGGTAATGGGAATGAAGCGGCGTTCTTCCGGCGTGGCCGGCCGCACCTGGCCGCGTTCCGGCATGAAGACCACGTTGTCGTCATGCTGGTCGCTGTTGACGAAGCTGCGGAAGCGCGCCCGCACGGCCGGGTCCTCGACCGCGTTCTTCCATTCGTCGGCATAGCTGTCGACCACGCGCTGCATGTCGGCTTCGAGTTCGGCTGCCAGCCCCAGGCTGTCCTCGACCACCACCTGCTTCAGGTAGTCCAGGCCGCCCTCGAGCCCCTCGCGCCAGGTGCTGGTGCGCTGCAGGCGGTCGCCGGTGCGCACGTAGAACATCAGGAAGCGGTCGACCAGCTTGACGACGGTCGCTTCGTCCAGGTTCGAGGCCAGCAGCTCGGCATGCCGCGGCTTCATGCCGCCGTTGCCGCACACGTAGAGGTTCCAGCCTTTATCGGTGGCGATCAGGCCGACGTCCTTGCCCTGGGCTTCGGCGCACTCGCGGGTGCAGCCGGACACGCCGAACTTGATCTTGTGCGGCGCGCGCAGGCCCTTGTAGCGGTTCTCCAGCGCGACGCCGAAACCGATGCTGTCGCCCACGCCGTAGCGGCACCAGGTCGAGCCGACGCAGGATTTCACGGTGCGCAGCGACTTGCCGTAGGCGTGGCCGGACTCGAAGCCGGCCGCGATCAGTTCTTCCCAGATCGCCGGCAGCTGGTCGACCCGCGCGCCGAACATGTCGACACGGGCGCCGCCGGTGATCTTGGTGTACAGGCCATACTTTTTCGCCACCTGCCCGACCGCGATCAGGCCGTCCGGCGTGACCTCGCCGCCCGGCATGCGCGGCACCACGGAGTAGGTGCCGTCCTTCTGGATATTCCCGAGGAAGTAGTCGTTCGAGTCCTGCAGGCTGGCATGCTCCGGTTTCAGCACGAAGTCGTTCCAGGTCGAAGCCAGGATGTTGGCGGCCACCGGCTTGCAGATGTCGCAGCCCAGGCCCTTGCCGTGCTTGTGCAGCAGCTCGCCGAAGGAACGCAGTCCGCCGACGCGCACCAGGTGGTGCAGCTCCTGGCGCGAATACGGAAAGTGCTCGCACAGGTGGTTGCTGACGGCCAGCCCGGCCTTCTTCATTTCCGCCTTCATGATCTGGTTCACCAGCGGCACGCAGCCGCCGCAGGCGGTGCCCGCATTGGTGCAGGCCTTGACGGCCGCGATATCGCAGGCGCCGCCCGCCACGGCATTGGCGATGGTGCCCTTGCTGACCGCGTTGCAGGAACAGACCTGGGCCGTGGCCGGCAGCGCGTCGACGCCGATTGCCGGACGCGCACCGCCTTCGCCCGCCGGCAGGATCAGGAACTCGGGGGCTGCGGGCAGCTTCAGGCCGTTCAGCATGGTCTGCAGCAGGCTGCCGTATTCGGCCGCATCGCCGACCAGCACCGCGCCCAGCAGGCGCTTGCCGCAGTCCGAGACCACGATCTTTTTATACACGCGCTTGCGTTCGTCGCTGAACTGGAAGCTGCGGCTGCCGGGCGTCGCCGCGTGGGCGTCGCCAATCGATGCCACGTCCACGCCCATCAGCTTCAGCTTGGTGCTCATGTCGGCGCCGCCGAAAGTCCCTTCCTGGCCGAGCAGCGCACGCGCCACCGTGCGCGCCATGTCGTAGCCCGGCGCGACCAGGCCGAAGGTCTGGCCATTCCAGGCCGCGCATTCGCCGATCGCATGAATGTCCGGATCGGAGGTGACACAGGCATCGTCGATGGCGATGCCGCCACGCGGACCGGTTTCCAGGCCGCAGGCCCGTGCCAGTTCGTCGCGCGGGCGGATGCCGGCCGAGAACACGATCATGTCGGTCTCGAGGAAGCTGCCGTCGGCGAACTCCATGCGGTGCATGGCCGACTCGCCGTCGACGATGCGCAGCGTGTTCTTTTGCGTGTGCACGGTCACGTCCAGCGCCTCGATATGGGAACGCAGCATGCGGCCGCCCAGTTCGTCGACCTGCACCGCCATCAGGCGCGGCGCGAATTCGACCACGTGGGTCTCGAGCTGCATGTCGCGCAGGGCCTTCGCGCACTCCAGGCCCAGCAGGCCGCCGCCGACGACCACGCCCGAACGCGCCGTATCGCCGTGGGCCAGCATGGCTTCCAGGTCCTCGATGGTGCGGTAGACGAAGCAGCCGGCGCGCTCGCGGCCCGGCACCGGCGGTACGAAGGCCGACGAACCGGTGGCGAATACCAGCTTGTCGTAGCCCAGCACGTCGCCGCTGGCCAGGGTCACGGTCTTGGCCGCACGGTCGACCGAGGCTGCCTTTGCATTCAGCTTCAGGGTCAAGCCTGGGCGCTCGAAAAAGCCCGGCGCCACCAGCGACAGCTCGTCGGCGCTGCGGCCGGCAAAGAACTCCGACAGGTGCACCCGGTCGTAGGCGGGCCGCGGCTCCTCGCACAGGACGGTGACCTCGAAGGCGGAGGCGCCGGCATCGGCATATAAGGTCTCGAGAAATTTGTGGCCCACCATGCCGTGGCCGATGACGATGAGTTTCATGATGCGGTTTCCTTATGCTGCGGCCGGCGCCGCGGTGTCGACGGCGGTGCTGGAGAAGCGCACGCCGATCGCGCACACGCTCGAGACCAGCACGGCGCCGCCGAGGATGAGCAGGGTCTGGCGCACGTCGCCCGTGCCTTTCATCAGGAAGCCGGCCAGCACCGCGCCGACATTGCCGCCGGCGCCGACGATGCCGGCCACGCCGCCCAGCGCCTTGCGGTTCACGAAGGGCACCAGCGCATAGGTGGCGCCGCAGGCCATGTGGGTGCACATGCCGAAGGCCAGCATGGCGGCGATCGCCGGCACCACGCTGCCGGTCTGCGAGAACCACAGCAGGCCCAGGCCCTCGCCCACCATCAGGATGAACAGCAGGTTGACGCGGCTGTTCAGGTCTCCCCGCGCGGCCGCCCTGTCGGACAGCCAACCGCCCAGGGCGCGGGCGAACAGGGCCAGCAGGCCGAAGCTGCCGGCCGCCATGCCCGCTGCCTTCAGCGAGAGGCCGAAATGGTCGACGTAGTAGACGGCGGCGACGTTGTGGATGAAGAGCTCGATGCCGAAGCAGGCGCCATAGGTCACGAACAGCAGCCAGGCGCGGTAGTTGCCGCAGGCCTGGACGAAGCTCACCCAGCCGCCCTTGCCGCTGGCTTCGAAGGGAATGCCGGCGGCGCGCAGCTCGGCGTAATTCCCTTCCGGGCAGTCCTGGGTGAACTTCCAGTAGACGACGGCCATCACCAGCATCAGCACGCCCGGCACCAGCAGGGCCACGCGCCAGCCCATGGTCTCGCTCACGCCCAGCATGATCACGGCGCCCATCAACAGGGGCATGGTGGCCTGGGCCACGCCGCCGCCGCTGTTGCCCCAGCCGGCCGCCGCCGCGTTGGCGGTGCCGACCACGCGCGGGCCGAACATCACCGAGGTGTGGTACTGCGTGATCACGAAGCTGGCGCCGACCGCGCCGATCCCGAGGCGGAACAGCAGGAAGCTCTCGTAGCTCTGGGCCATGGCCACGCCCAGCACCGGAATCGCGCCGATCGCCAGCAGGCCGGTATAGGTCTTGCGCGGGCCGAAGCGGTCGCACAGCGGGCCGACCAGCAGGCGCACCAGGATCGTGATGGCGACCGCGGCGATGTTGATGTCGGCGATCTGGGACACCGACAGGTGGAACTCGCCCTTGATGACCGGCATCAGCGGTGCGCAGGCGAACCAGGCGAAGAAGCAGATGAAGAAGGCCATCCAGGTCAGGTGGAAGGCACGCATCTGTGGCGTGCCGATGGAGAACAGCTGTAGGTGATTCGCTTTGCCGGCCATGATCGCTCCCGATAAAAAGAAAGGCGTCCGCTGCCTGGCCGAACACGTTTCATGTGTGCTCGGGTGCAGCGGACGCCGTTGTCCTGTGCGCCGGTTCCTCATTGAACCGGCTGGATTTATTTCATGGGATCGCCGTTGATCCTTGCAGGGAGTATCTGCAAGAGCCGTGCCAGACGCCCTTCCCTCTGGCAGGCGGAGATTACTTCAGGCGGATCGCTTCATTGCGGTGCACCATGCCCGAAAACGGGGCGCGGCGCACCGTTCGAGAAGGACGAGATATAAGCGGCGGGGTCGCGGCCGTTCCAGATCCGGCCGTCGATCAGCACCGAGGAACGCAGCAGCGTGGCAGGCGCCGCCACGCCCGCCAGCACGGCGGCCTCGCGGTACAGGCCGACCCGGCTCACGCGCGCGGCCACCGCGTAGTAATCGGGATCTTCGCGCAGCAGGCCCCAGCGCCGGTGCTGGGTCATGAACCACATGCCGTCGGAGAGCCAGGGGAAGTTGGCCTCGCCGCCGGCGTGGAAGCACAGCGGGTCGGGATCCTGCCAGCGCCGTCCCAGGCCATCTTCGTAGAGGCCCTGCAGGCGCGCGGCGATGGCGGCGCGGCCGGCGTTCACATAGGCCGGGCTGGCCAGCACCTCGGCCGTGGCGTCGCGGTGCAGG
>Ga0308169_10005131_pt1 | contig 12038 bp, 17 predicted proteins | sample PhyBR1_2_FD_202139 | JGI IMG/M metagenome (GOLD analysis project Ga0308169, IMG submission 202139) | Phyllosphere microbial communities from UC Gill Tract Community Farm, Albany, California, United States - DLSLSB.R1 | ecosystem: Host-associated > Plants > Phyllosphere > Unclassified | place... | reverse complement strand
ACCAGAAACGAGCACAGCGAATCCACAGGCGAGAATATACATTTGCAAACGGTGGCGTACAACCAACGAATGGGCATTACCGGACATTAAACGAGTTATGAATGGGCCCAAGGGCGGCAGAGGAGTCGTTAGGGGGCGGGATTTTGGGCTGATAGATGCGTTGTTTGGCGGATTGGAGTGGGAGTAGGTGGACTGGTCGATTCGGTGTCGGAGTATAGAGTGCGTAGACCGAATGCCGAGTTGTATAGTATGTGTCGGTATGAGCCGTGCGGGGTATGTTCTAGCGATACAGCGTGTCGTGAGGGCTGGCAAGAGGCGCGACGATCGGCGAGTCGGAGATTTCAGAGGCCGGCTACAGGAAGTACTCGATCGCTTTGCCTTGTTGCTGTTGCGCTGGGCCGTCGCGCTGGGATCAGCTTGACACAGAGTGCTGGATATCTCTCAGCTTACCTCGTTCTCTGGCGCTGCGTCGAAGACGTTGAAGAAGCGACGACCGTCGGGTGAGACTTCCAGTATGCTCGCCATGTTTCCGCATCTGGCATGAGATGGGATCAGGCTAGACACACCGGTGCTGCTCACCTGTAGCAATAATTCGGCGCACTCCATACCGTGCTGAGCTGATCGCCATATAGCACCGAGTACCCCTCCATACACAGCTGATGCGCCCGCAGAACATGGTTCATCCCGTTGAGCTCCAAGAACTTCTTCACGATGGAAGCGCCGAACGTGTACCCAGCGCCTCTGCCAAGTCAGCGCAGCACTCTTTGCCTTACACGCAACCCACCTCGGGCTGATCGCAAAGTCCTCCTTCTCCGGATCAGGATCGCTCCACACCAAATCCGCCATTGGGCCCTCGTGCGGGATCTCCCTAAAACGATCAATCACCTTGATCTGGTCGATGTGATGTATGCTCGGGCTTAGACCGCCGTGGACGCAGAAGATCGCGTCGTCGATGACCACGCTCAGCGTGAGGAAGTCGAACATGTCGGTAAAATACTGCCACACGGACGTCGTGCCATACTTGCGCGAGCACTCGAGGTAGAAGCCGTACGTCTGCGATGAGCTCAGTCCCGCTCTCCGCGCTCTCGACAGGATCCGGTCTACGGAAGGAGTGGCGTCAGATATCCGCTCTGTGACCGACTTCATTCGGGGTTTCTCGGTCTCACGACGAGCGTACCGCCTCCTGCATAGGGGTCACTATCCCATGGGCTGCTGCTGTAGCGCCTCGAAAGCCTCTTTTGTATTATCCATCATTCGCCGACTCGGTGTGTGTGTATGTGTGTGGGTGTGGGGGTGTTTGCTCCATCCGTGTTCCCTTCTCCAAGCAGAAGGGACATGTAGCGACGATGAACGGACTCAAGCTCAACTCACCTGCGTGACCGCCCGGCTCTCGTGATTCCCTCTTATGAGCTGCACTCGTTCCGGGTACCGCAGCTTCAAGCACGTCAACAGCGAGATCGTCTCGACAGAATGCAACCCTCGATCAACATAGTCCCCTGTGGATCAGCCAGCCTCCCCTGAGTCACGTTCGACGCACCTAGAAAGAGGTAATTCGTATTGGGCGCGGACCCCCCTATCCGGAATATCTCTATCAGGTCGTGAAACTGCCCATGTATGTCGCCGACGACAGTGACGGGCGACGAGACATGCACGACATTTGACTCGCGCATGAGCACCTCTTTCGTCTTTTCGCATATCTCGCGCAAGAGCGCTTCGCCCAGGAGCTGTTTATCGCGTAGTTTTTCGATGCAAGCATCGAGGTCGAATGGCGCCATCCATGAATACGTCGAGCGGCCGGGGTTCGGCTGGGTGCTATGTGGATGTATAGGATGGAGGATGGGTGATGCAGGTGGTGTATCTGGCGGTGACGGTGCGTGGAAATACAGATAGGTGTGCGGTAAGGCGTCAGGGAGGTGCGTGCCTAACATATACCCGCCGGGTGGTCGCATCGCTCAGAACCGGATCGCCGGGCAGGGGATAGGCGACCCTGCGTCATCACCACCTCGGGCTGGCCCCTCGTCGACACCTCACAACATAGCTCACACCTCGCATTGCATCCACGTTGTCATTTGCCATACCTCTTGCACACCCGCCTCAGCTTCGCCTCAGCCCCCCGTCGAGATGTCTGTCCCCGCGTCTTGCTACACCTCCACCTAGAGCTCACGATCAGGTTCAGCCGATACGGAGCTGGAGACTACGACGACTCGCCCACAGTCCGAGCCGCAGCGAGGGATAACAGCCATCTGCCGACAAGACCGGTTGACAAGGAGAAGAATGAGTCGGAGCTTAGCGTGCATATCAAGAAGGCGACAAGCGCCGAGGAGACTGCGCCGAGTGAGTCGGCTTAGTTGTTCCTTCATCGCGTGGCTGATAACAGAGCAAAAGCATGTCAGGAGTGAGTTCCGGATGGCGATATCTCGACGTGGCCAGAAGTCACGTCCTCGACTCAGGAGTCTAGACGAAATTGGAAGATCGGGACTGACTGCCAGAATGCATCGTCTACACGTGGGACTATCACTCCTCCCTCTCCGTATGGAACGGCCTCCGCACGCAGCCGATCTTGGCGGACGAGGTGCAGACGTTCAAAGCCCTCATCGTCGTTCACAAGCTGCTGCAAGAGGGGCACCCAGTCGTGAGCTGCCAACTCTTCTCACAAGGTCGTTGTAGCTCACGCCAGACTCTCAAAGAAGCGCATCAGCAGACGGGATGGCTCGAGACATGCGGGCGGACGGTCGGCGACACAGGCAAGGGATATGGCGCCCTGATCAAGGCGTACACGTCGTTCCTCCTCTCCAAGCTCCGCTTCCACCGCCACCACTCCGAGTTCAATGGGCTCTTTGAGTACGAGGAGTACATCAGCTTGAAGAACATTGACGACCCGAACGAGGGGTAAGTGGATCGCGTTCTGCCTGTGTGTGTGCCAGCGCTGACGGCAGATACGAAACCATTACCGACCTCATGACGCTGCAGGACCAGATCGAATCGTTCCAGAAGCTTATATTCGCCAACTTCCGGGGCTCGACCACCAACGAGTGCCGCATCTCGGCTCTGGTACCGCTTGTGAAGGAGAGCTTTGGTATCTACAAGTTCATCACGAGCATGTTGCGGGCGATGCATCGACGTGAGCTCCCCCTCAACCCCTGGTCATCGAGCTAACGCGCAGGAACCGGCGATGAGGACGCCCTACAGCCGTTGCGGGAGAGATACAACGCGCAGCACTTCAACTTGCGGAGATTCTACTACGAGTGCTCAAACTTGAAGTATCTCACGGGTTTGATCAATGTGCCTAAGCTTGGTCAGGTGAGTAGGGTTCCCTCCTTGTGATCATTCTTGGCTGACCGCAGGAACCGCCGAACCTCATCGACAGCGGTGTCGCTCCGGAGTTGCCCGAGCGACCTGCCCCCGAGCCAACGAAACGTGATCCCGCACCCGCACGATCCGACTCGCCCTCAGCCACTCAAGGAGAGATCGAAGAGCAACGGCGCATGCTGGAGGAATATGAGCGCAAACAGGCTGCCCTCGTCTCGCAGCGGGAGAACGAGCAACGTAAAGTCGAAGAGGAGAAGCGGCGCCAGGAGGCCCAATACGCCGAACAACAGCGACTTCAGCAAGAGCGGGAACGCGCGGCGCAGGAGCAGCTCGCCCGAGAACAGATGAATCAGCAATACAACCAGCAGTACAATCAGCAATATCAGGGCGAGCTCGCACAGCTCCAGCAGGAGATGCTCGGCATGCGCGGCCAGTACGAGCGGGACCAGATGCTCCTGGAGCAGTACGACCACCGGGTCAAGTCGCTCGAGGCGGAGCTGGGGCTCATTGGGGCCAACGTCGGCGCGCAAATGTCGGCCAAGGATGAGCTCATCGCGCAGCTGCAGAAGCAGATTGAGATCTGGAAGAACAAGTACGAGGCGCTCGCCAAACTGTACTCGCAGCTTCGTGGGGAACACCTGGACCTGCTGAACAAAAGCAAAGGGTTCCAACTCAAGGCGGGGTCGGCACAGGAGGCGATCGACAAGATGGAGAGGATGGAGCGGGATGTCAAGGCGAAGAACCTAGAGTTGGCGGACATGATTCGTGAGCGGGACAGGGCGAGGTACGAGCTGGACAGGATGAAGTCGGTGAGTCGAGTGCTTAGAGATTCCGGAGTATAAGCTCATGGTCAGAGCCACCGGGAGGAGCTGGACCGTATCAAGCGGGATCTGGCGTTTGCCAACGAGCGGGCCGAGGACTCGTCGAGGAACAAGAGCTCAGAAGTGTCTGCTGTCATGGCCAAGTACAACCGGCAGCTCACCGAGCTCGAGGACTCGCTCAGGGTGAGCTTTCTCCAACTTGACGTGGGGCGTAGCTGACTCGTAGTCCAAGCAGATGCAGATCGACGATCTGCTGCGCAAGATCGACGAGAAGGACGGCGATCTGGCCCGTAGCGTTGAAGAGAAGGAGCAAGAGCTGCTCATCATGCAGGAGGGTATGGACTCGACGCTCAAGGAGCTGAGCGACTTGCGAATCGTGAGTGACGTTCCCGAATACGTGCTCACGCCAGAGCCAAGGCGACACTTCGCAGGCGTTCGATGCACAGGTCGACACGCTCATCCTGGACCACCGCAAAGAGCTCAACGCCATCATCGACTCAATTTTGCAAGCTTGCGTGCAGAAGATCGATGATGCGATGTACGAGCTCGAGGCGCCGATGCAGACGGGTAACACGACGGCCACGCCGGAGTACACGCTGTCGATCATCGAAAAGGCCATGACGAACGCGACGGAGTTTGCGTCGACGTTCAACCTCTACCTCGGCAAGAAGAGCGGCGGAGGCCATGTCGACGTCATCAAGGCCGCGAACGAGTTCGCGCAGTCGCTGTCCGAGACGCTAGTCAGCTCGAAGGGTATCACGCGGTTCACCGATAACGACGACACGTCGGACAAACTCGTCAAGGTCGCCAAGACGGCCGGTGATACCGCCCAGCACTTCTTCATCAACCTGCAGTCTTTCCGCCTCACTGCCGGCGGACGGAGTGAAGAGGTCGCGCTCCGTCACAATGCCAACGTGCGAGGAGCGCTTTCGAAGCTGTCTGAGTCGGTCGAGAAGCTCGTACCGAAGAGCCAATCTGCCAACTTGGCCAAGTCCAACGGCGATATCGGCGACATCGTCACGCAGGAGATGCAGAACGCGGCGCGCGCGATCGAAGCGGCTACCATGCGCGTGCAGGCTCTGATGGCGCGCGAGAAGGGCGCAAAGTACAACGCGCTCGAAGTGAGCGTGCACGATGCGATTCTCGAAGCAACTTTGGTCATCACCAACGCGATCGGGCGGCTCATCCAGGCCGCGACGGAGTCGCAGGAGGAGATTGTGCGCGAAGGCAAAGGGTCAAGCACGACACAGCAGTTCTACAAGCGCAACAACCGATGGACGGAGGGTCTCATATCCGCCGCCAAAGCCGTCGCGTACGCTACCACGCTGCTTATCGAATCCGCCGACGGTGTTATTTCCGGCACGCACTCGCTCGAGCAGCTCATCGTCGCGTCGAACGAGGTCTCGGCTGCGACGGCCCAGCTGGTAGCGGCTTCGCGGGTCAAAGCGTCGCTCATGTCCAAGACGCAGCAGCGCCTCGAGGTGGCGAGCAAGGCAGTCACTGACGCGTGCAAGGCGCTCGTCAAGCAGGTCAAGACCATCTCGGCAGGGCAAAACGACGATGAGGCGGTCGACTACAAGGCGATGCCAAGCCATGAGTTCAAGGTCAGGGAGATGGAGCAGCAGGTGGAGATCTTGAAGCTGGAGAAGGAGTTGGGCGCGGCAAGGAGACGGTTGGGCGAGATGAGGCGGGCGGGGTACCATCAAGAGACGGACTAGGCGGGCGGTCGTGCGCGACGTGCGACACCTGCAGCGTGCAGTGCGACGGGAGGGAAGAATACGTGCATGATGATCATGGTAATAAATGTGTCAACTGAAGTAGGCCAGATTGGGCCGGGGTCCATAAGAATGATGCGGAAGGATCGGATGGATAGGACCAGATCTAGGATAGAAGAATATCGAAGGTGAACGAGGTGATCGTAGGCCGTAGCACCCGTAGCGTTGTCATGAGATACCCAGAAGATTTCGGACCTGTTCGCGGACTCTGCGCTCGAATTCGGGACGGTCGTCCCTGTATAGCTTGCAGCACTGGCGTGAGCGAGTTGATTCGCGGAAACGGCGCGAGCTGGCAGAAGCGGATGATGGTGTGACACGGCAAGATGACTCACCTCGATGTCCGCCCCCGACTCGATGTTCGGCTCGGCGAGCATACTCAACACGCTGAGCAGTACGCTTCGCACACCTTGCACGGGCGACCACCGCTCCGAGGCGGACTCGTAGCGGAGTGGGTCGTCACCTGGCGGATGGAGGATGGAGATGCACACGGCGCCGTTGGGGTAGACTGCAGTGAGCGACGGCGACACGGTATGCGGGGAGAGCTTGCGGAGATACGGTGGTATCCGACAGCATGCTCTCGGGCGGGTCATCCCGGGGTTCGAAGAGTGTAGAGCTTGCTTGACTTACTGTTCGGGTGAAGCAACGGCGGGTCAAAGGTCATTGTGAACGGGTTGAGCGGGTAATCGGCGGGCTGTCGTCAGCACTGCTCGGGCTGCACGTCCCATTCGCAGCGAAGCTCCGCCGATCAGTGCAGTCAAGGCTAGGCGGGACGCACGAAGACAAGCTTGGCCGCGAAAACGCCGCCTTCCTGTTTGTCAGCGGTCCATCACGAAATCCGGCTTCAGACCCAAGCGTCCACGACGGGGGCGCGAGCGGAGCATCGCAGGTCATGTCACTCACGTATGGGGTGTCCTCTGGACCCTGGATTAGCGCCTCCCACTCGAGCATGTTGTCCTCGGAGATGGGCCCGGCGGTGATTGTGTCTTGCAGCGGATCGGCCGTGAGGTCCTTGTACTCCTTCATCAGGCTGCGGCGTGAGCGCCTGTGGGTGGGGGACACAGTCAGAAGACGTACCGTCGGACGGCGGTCGATGACTGCGCGCGCGAGTTGTTCTGGTTGAACATGGTGTGCAAGTGGGGGATGGAGCAAGGATGGTGGACAAGGAGACCGGAAGACAGAGGAGAATCGCGAAACCGGCCATGACGAGTGACCGACCGGGCGGATAGGCCAGGTCGACGTGTCTTCGGTCTTGTTTGCGGGGTCTCCGGTCATATCGACTGCAGCCGGCTTTGGGGTCCGTTTTGGTGCATCAATCTGTTCTGCTACTGTGTACTACGGTTTGCCTTGATCGTCGGGTAGGGCAGGTGCACAGTAGGTGTGAAACGGACTCGGTCGTCATATAGCTGATGCATGTAATCTGGGTCATCTCGTTGCCATGTCTCAACAAGCCTCTTCTCTCTACAGATACAGTCCAGCGGGCTGGAGCATTAGCTTGGACCGCAAAGCATGGCACGTCAAGACGCACCGTGTTCTCGTCCTTCTGGTGCAGCACTCGTTCTCGCGCAGAAGTAAAGTCCTTCACGTCAGCTCAAGATACTCCGCCAGGCACAAAGATCACTCACCGCCTTGGTCACTCTCATGCGCCTCTCTCGCAAAGCCAAAAGACCAGCCTCGGCTGTTTGTCAGTACAGCTTGGATGAAGGGGAAGAACATCGACCCACTGCACACAGCCTTGATGTCTGCACCGGAAAGGTCGTCCTTGGTCATAACCAGCTCCTCCAGGTCGACATCGTCGGCAAGGGACATGCGTGAGGTGTGCAGCTTGAAGATATGTCGTTTCGTCTTGGTGTCCGGCAGCGGGAACTCTGGTCGTGAGCCTGAGACACTTGCTGTGATCATGCTAGCTCACCGATCTTTCGGTCTATGCGTCCGGGTCGGATCAGAGCGGGGTCAAGAGACTCGATCTGGCTATCAGCTCGTGCTCGCCCACCCGAAACCATCGCCACTCACCCTGTTGGTCGCCATGATGACCTTGACGTCTCCCCTAGTATCGAAACCATCCAGCTGGTTCAGCAGCTCCAACATCGTTCGCTGGATCTCCCGCTCTCCGCCCGACGTCGAGTCGTACCGCTTCGTTCCAACCGCATCGATCTCATCGATGAAGACGATACTCGGAGCGTTTTCCTCCGCCACCCTAAACAGCTCTCTGACGAGCTTCGGTCCGTCTCCCAGGTACTTCTGGATCAACTCCGATCCGACGATTCGCAAGAACGTCGCCGACGTCTGGTTCGCGACCGCCTTGGCCAGCAGCGTCTTCCCCGTTCCGGGCACTCCATACAGGATGACACCCTTGGGCGGCCGGATTCCCATTTCCTCGTAGAGCTCCGGGTGTGTCAATGGCAGTTCCACGCTCTCCTTGATCTCCTGAATCTGGGTCTCTAATCCACCGATATCCGCATAACTCTCCGTCGGCGCCTTGTCGAGCTTCATGACGGAGACCATTGGATCCGTGTCGTCCGCCAGCACACCGACGATGGCGTGGGTCTTGTGGTGCAGCAGAACTGAACAGCCGGGCTCGAGCATGTCTTTGTCGACGAATGACATGATCCCGACGTAATACTCCGATCCAGAGTTGATTGAGACGATGGCGTGGTCGTCGTCGATGATTTCCTCCAGAGACCCGACGCCCATCGGCGACCCGCGCAGCTCGTCGACTTTAGTCCGGTCCGCGGCGGTCCGGTCCTCGCCAGAGTACGAAGCCTGGTTCGCGACAAACTCCTCTTCCATGAGTAGGTAATCCTTGATCCGCTCCATCTTGAGCATCTTCAACTTGCAGCGCGTGGTGGGGAAGACGGGAGGGAGACGGGATGCAGCATCGGGTCCGCGCTTCTTCTTCTTGCCGACTCGGGTGGGCACAGGCGGCTCCCACTTGGGCTTGTCGTTCTGAGGTGAGCTCAGCACAAGATACAGCTTGTTACATGTGGACTCACCTTGTCCTTGCCTGGCGGCTTGCCGCCTTTGCCCGCTCCAGCGCCGGACGATGGTGCTTGTCCCTGTGGTCAGAGCGAGACTCTCCCAGTGCGTACGACATACCATATTGTTGTGTATATGTGGTTGAGAGGGTAAAAGCTGAGCAATGCAGCGAGCTAAGACTACTATGACGGAGGTGAGAGCGACGCGCATGCACCAGCACTCGAGCTGGAATTGATCCCGTCAGTCCGATGGAGATATGGCAGCTCTCCGACAGCGTCACCGTTGATTTTTGCCACCCGCTCTTGGGCTCCATGGTGACGTCCAAATACACACAACTCTCACACCTCAATCTTCGTCCTTTCATCGTCATCCTTGATCCAGTGGACACCCCATAATCAGCAGGCATGTTCGTCATCAAGTCCCGTAAGCTGCATTCTTTCCACCCCGTGTCTAAGCTGACAAGCAGTCCTGGGCAAGATGTGGGGTACGTCCATCACCCATTCCCACTCTCAATCACGGCTCACGTCACAGGCAACCCCGCCAATCCGGAGCTCATCCAGATCCCGGCGGGCCAGCTCTACCTCGTTAGGCCAAATAGTATCAAGGGATCTAGGGAGTGCATGTGAGTGCCGTGCACTGCTGTGCCAGCACTGCATGTGGCTGATAGCAGATTCCCCGATGCGGTTGCGACTGTTCGACGAACGGGCGTGGAATTCCAATACCAGTTGGTCATCACGAGGGCGTACGATGAGGGAGAGGAGGTTCTTTTGGACGAGGATGCAGAGAGTGAGATTGCTGGCTCTTATTGACTGGGTTCAAGCTAACGTCCAGCCGACGACGAGAGGGTGTATCTAATCGACGAGAGCTTGGAGTTCAGGTTCGGAAGCCTCGACGGGGATGCTACTTGCGCCTGGAAGGACCTCAGCGGAGATGACGGCGACCTTTGGGAGTTCGTCAGCAGCAAGGTCCGCCCAGGCGTCAACCATCACAAGCGCTAGTGCTGATACCAGACCGTTCCCAACCCCACGAACAGCCTGTTCGAGATCACCCTTCTGAACTGCATTTACGAGCGGGTGAGCTTACCCGTGCAACAGGCAATTTGAAACTTACGTCAGAAATACAGCAGGTCGCACGAAGAGGCGTCCGAGGAGGAATTGCAGGCGCTCAAGTACGACCCGGACTCCCCGACCACGCAGGACGGCGGGGCTTTAGCCGAGGGGGAAGCTGCCGAGGACCCATTCAAGGATGTGCCGGTCTTGTCCAAGACGCCGGCGGAGCTGTACCTGTTCGACACCGAGTCGGACATGTTCACCATCCAAGAGAAGGAGGTTCAGGTCGAGGTGGCTTCTAATGGCGATTTCGAGAGTGAGCCGGACCCTGGTCGAAGCACGCAGGAAGCTGATTGTAGCCTGGATCATCGTCCGAAACAATGCTACGCCATTCATCTCCATCCCCATCGACGATGATATGAACGCCCGTTTCGACATGGTTAGCTATGCCAAACCGTCTCGTGAACGCGCAGCTGACAACAGAATAACCGCGCGTTCATGTTCACCTTCCGCGAAACGGAGGGTCTCCCAGGGATGACTTGGTGTCTCCGCTTCTCGGTTGAGCATTTCCCAGATTGGAAGGACAAGTTCACGATCTACCTTTGGGAGGGAAAGAACAAGGTCTCCTATGCGAAAGCCAAGGCGGATGAGCAGAAGTACATCCAGGCGGCATACGAGGATGAGGATGTCGAGATGAAGGGTGACGAGGAGGAAGAGCAGGCCCCAGAGGAAGAAGAGGAAGAGGAGGAAGAGAGTGAGCCGGAAGAGGATGAAGATGAGGAAGAGAGCGATACGGAGTCGTTCGGCAAGGGAGCGAAGAACGAGCAGCTGGCGGTCGGATACAAGAACGACCTGTCCTTCGTCGGGCGGGGCGATATGATCGGCGTCTTCGCGCACAAGAACGACAAGTTCAAGTTCAGGACGGCGATTGACCGGGTGAAGGATCTCGAGGGCAAGGCTTTCACGCCGAAAAAGGTGAGTAAAGTCTAAGGACTGGAGAAACGAGTCGCTGACGGTCAGATGATGCTTCACAATCAGGACGCGGACATGCTGATGCTTGACCCGAACCACGCCAACTCGGTCATGCGAATGGACCTGGAGTACGGAAAGGTGGTGGACGAGTGGAAGGTGTCAGACTTGGTTGACGTGAACAACATCCTGCCCGAGTGCGTGTGTCGCCCGCTACAAACGAGATGTCGCTGATCAACAGCTCAAAGTTCGCGCAAATGAACCCGCAGCAAACGTTCATCGGTCACTGTAAGATGATTGTCGCTTGTCGTCAATCGCTAGCTGACGACAGCCCACAACGGTCTCTTCCGTATCGACCCGCGAGTGAACGGGAACAAACTGGTCGAGAGCCAGTTCAAGCAGTACGCCACGAAGAACGACTTTTCGGCTGCTGCTACGACCGAGTCGGGCAAGTTGGCTGTGGCGAGTAACAAGGGTGATATCCGACTATTTGACTCCATTGGCAAGAATGCCAAGGTGAGTTGCGCCGATTTCGAACTCGGTCTCGCAGTTGATTTCAGACCGCATTGCCAGCTTTAGGTGACCCGATTATCGGCGTTGACGTATCGGCCGATGGGCGCTGGCTCGTGGCGACGTGCAAGACGTACTTGCTGCTCATCGACTTGCTTATTGGGGACGGACGATACAAGGGCTCCCTTGGTTTTGACCGGTCTTTCCCAGCCGACAGCAAACCAATCCCGCGAAGGTTGCAGCTCAGGCCGGAGCATACGGCATATATGACGTCTCCCGTGTCGTTCACGCCTGCGAGGTGAGCTCACTGCTGCAATCTGACCGTAGACTGAGCTCACAACAGGTTCAACACGGGCCTAAACGAGACGGAGAAGACCATCGTCACGTCGACGGGCAACTACGTTGTCACCTGGAACTTGAGGAGATTGAAGCAGGGCCGAGTGGACGACTACCAGATCAAGGTGCGTTTGGCAGTTGCTGTGCTTCAAAATGTGGAGTTGATGTGTAGCAATACGACTCTCGCGTCGTCGCCGACAACTTCAAGTTCGGTGCGGATAGAAACATTATTGTCGCCCTTGAGCACAACGTGGTCATGGCGAACAAGAAGGAGCTCGCCAAAGTGAGCACCTCTG
>Ga0308169_10005128_pt1 | contig 12041 bp, 20 predicted proteins | sample PhyBR1_2_FD_202139 | JGI IMG/M metagenome (GOLD analysis project Ga0308169, IMG submission 202139) | Phyllosphere microbial communities from UC Gill Tract Community Farm, Albany, California, United States - DLSLSB.R1 | ecosystem: Host-associated > Plants > Phyllosphere > Unclassified | place... | reverse complement strand
CAGAGCCCGCTTGCCCAGCCCAGCCTCTTGGTCTTCCCGCTCCTTCTCCAGTGCCTCGTACTCGCCCTGCGCGCGGGATACAACAAGCTTCGCGGCTCGGAGGGCCTCGGCTTCCTTTGAGCGCGTGGGGTCTTCGCGGGCGATAGTTGCGTTCGATTTGGACTTGGCGTAGGTGATATTCTGGGATAAGTCCTGGTCCGGAGGATGACCGCGCATGAGAGACGTGACAAAGTGGGCGACGGTCAGTTGGCGGGACAGACACTTACCAGTGCTTTGCCGTAGAAGTGCTCCCCCGTCAGACCTCGCATCGCCGACGTAGCGGCCGTCTGTTCAGCAAACACGACAAAGGCTTGTCCTCTACCACCATCGTGCTTCTTGGCTACTATGTCGAGACTGTGCATGAGCTTATGCACGCCCTCAGGGTGGTCGAGCTCACATCGATCCGTATGGGTTGAAGAGGGCATAGAGGGCTGAGCGGAGTTCTGCCCGTCAGCTATGCAGATGTAAGAAGCCTTATCTGCGCACCGGGTTTCTTCGTCTTGGTCTCGAGGTTGGAGACGTATAGTGTGGGTGACGGTGTTTGCAGAGCCATCGTGATGGGAAGGGGGTTAGAGGTATAGGTCGAGAATGGATAAATAGTTGGCATCCGGTTGAAGTGCAGCGCAGTGCTTAAGGGGAGGGTCGAATAAATGGACGCCTCGGCATGGGAGGTGGACAAGCATTTGCTCGACTGCAGGAGAGCTTGCATCTAGCTTCCGCTGCATGCTTGCTTTACGAGTCACGGTCGGAAGTTTGGCGGATACCGCATCCTGCTGAGATCTGACGTGGGCGGATCGGATGCAATGGACAGACCTGGTTTTGAGATCTGCGTACACCGAGGAAAGCTCGTGCGGAAAAAGGCAGAGGCAAGGAACATTGCATGAGTCATGCTCTCACGCCCTCATCACCACCATCTGCCAGTCTGACCATCGCTCGCGCACCGCGATCCGAAGATCGCGCATGCCTGTCTGAGAGTGCGTGCGAAGTGCCCCCGAAGTGGCGGACCTGAACTGTTCCGAGAGGTCGAGTAGCCGAAGCGAGATTCGAGGTATCGGACGGAGATAGCCGTGGCTTGCCGATGGCACCATATCGTGAGCGAGGAAAGACAAGCCGATGCACCCACCCTTGTTTTCTAGGTCCGCATTCCACGCATAGAACAATCAGACCACTCGGTATATGTTCAATACGGCCTACAGAGCTCTTACCAAACTCCACTTCGCAACGTTCACCACCCGATCGCTTATCGCCTCACGTACTTCCACTTCGCCGTCCCAGTTCATTCGCACCATGTCCATCTTCAACACCTCCAGGTGAGTGGAGACCGGGGCCCGATCAAAGTATCGCTGACGACACAGGCTCGAGGGCAAGACTGGTGAGTGCTGAACACCGTCAATCACCCCTCTCCGAGATTGCCGGAGTGCATGAGCACGCCGCGGCCGATGCGGCCGAATGATAGCGACTAACGCGCAGTGCTCATCACCGGCGCGTCGGCCGGTATCGGCGCAGCGACGGCCAAGCTGTTTGCCAAAGCCGGCTCCAACCTCGTTCTGACGGCACGACGGGCGGACAAGCTCGCCGAGGTGAAGAAGGAGGCGGAGAGCTTGGGCAAGGGAAAGGTCGTTGTTATCGAGGCGGACATGCAGAAGAGGGAGGACTTGGACGCGATCCTGAGCAAGACTGAGGGTTTGGAGATTGACATGTGAGTGAGGCAGACTGGTAGCGGAGGATATGACACAGAGGATCTGAGACTGACCGCAGCCTTGTCAACAACGCTGGTATGGTGCGCGGCCGAGAGCATATCGGAGGTGAGCAGCGCAGTCTGAATATTTCGGCCGGAGCTGACCAACAGATATCGGTGTGTCTGCGACGGTGATATGCCGGCAGGGTTGAGCTGATCAGCAGCGAACGAGGACATCGATGTCATGCTTCAGACGAATGGTATGTCTACACCCGGCATCGCATGGTGGCTAGCCGTTGACGTTACAGTTGTCGGCCTGATCCACCTCACCCAGATCTTGGTCCGGGAGTTCAAGAAGCGCGGAAAGGGCGTGAGCTCGGCGTCCCTTACCGCATATGAGCACCCTGAGCTCACTCGCAGTTCATCATCAACCTCGGCTCCATTGCTGGTCGAGAGGCGTACGCTGGCGGAGCGATCTACTGTGCGACCAAGCACGCCGTCTCCGCTTTCAACCACTCGCTGCTACGAGAGCTCGTCAACACCCCGATCCGGGTCTGTGAGATCCAGCCGGGTGAGCCTACAGCAGACTGCTTGATTTTCATTCGTAACGCTGACCGCAGGCATGGTCGAGACCGAGTTCTCGATTGTCCGATTCCGAGGCGACAAGTCGGCCGCCGATGCCGTGTACCAGGGCCTCGAGCCTCGTGAGTTGACATGCGACTTCGCACATACCCTGACGACCAGTCACTGGCGAGGACATCGCCGAGGAGATCGTCTGGGCGGCATCGCGACCTGATCACGTCAACATCGCTCAAGTCCGTGAGTGTCTTGTCCCCTTCCTGGTGAGGCAGCAACTGAAAACAGTCATCCTTCCGGTCAGCCAGGCTACGGCTACCATCAGCCACAAAAAGGAGTAGGCGCCGTCAGGAACGCGGCTGCATTCTTAGAAATCAGTGCATGTATATGCGTGTTTTGGGCTTCCTGCCGATTGTCGCGGAAGAGCCGGGGTCATAAGCTTTGGGTCGCGAAAGGGGCACTTGCTGGCCTCATTCCGTCGTCTTTACTTGCAAACACCACCTCCTCGGCTTCTCGCGGACTTAATCCATTGTGGGGATCTCGTCACCCTCTGCTCAAGGCGTCGTGACAGCGGCGCCTTCGAGCCCGGAAATAGCGGCAGGACGCCCGGTAATACGGGGTTCGCGGAGCAGAGTTGTTCCGCCGGGACAATGACGACTTAGCCGCCGCGGCTCTGTTATTGCGGCCCATTATCACTATTCTTCCTCGTCTCTCGGTGCGCTCGTACACCTCGACCAGAGTCAGCAGGACACGATGGCACCATTCAGTCGCTTCGGTGCATCCAAGTACCGGAACGCAGTGCCGCACATCCCGGGCAGGGAGGAATGGTATCGCACGAACCTCCCTCCGACGTCCAACACGACCGCTTCGGTCGTGAACACCTTTTCGTCCGAGGTGAAGACGAACAGACAGCATATCGTGACGGTCACACAGAATGGCGATGTATCGTGGAGATTGTATGACAGTGCAATCGGCGTTGTGGGCACGGCCAAAATCGGCGGTGGGACGGTGGGGGACTGGGACTTGAGCAAATTGGAGGGAGGTTTGCTGGCTGTAGGCGGGACGGACGGCGCCGTGAGTATATGACCTCTTCCATGGATTTCCCTGAGTAGCGAAGCTGATGTCAGATCTATATACATGCGTTGCCTACGCCAGGGTCGTCCGATTCGCTGAGGCATGTGCACACCATCAACGGCTCATCCCCCGTCACCAACGTCTCCTTCCACCCGACCACCCCAAATCTATTGCTCGTGTCAACCACAACCACCCCAGCTGTCATCTATGACATATCAACCCCATCCGCCGAGCCGGCTATCAGCCTTGCTGCAAAGGAGCCCAAGGGCATTTGGTCCTCCGCGTGGTCGCCCGACGGCAAACGCATAGCAGTTGTCGGTAAATCCGGCACACTTTACGCCTGGGACCCGCGGACATCGACCGAGCCAACAACGACGCGGACCATACCTATCCAGCCAATCAAACCCGCTCGAGTCGTCTGGGTCGATCAGGATATCTTCGTCACATCCTTCTCCAAGACCCGGAATAGGGAGTACCACCTCTTCTCCGGATTGACCTTGTCCACCATCTTCACCCACTCGCTCGACACGTCAAACGGCCTGCTCATCCCGGTTGTTGATGGCGAGAGGAAGATCGTCTACCTCTCCGCCCGAGGCGACATGTCACTGCGCCAGGTCGAGCTGACCGGTCCGCAGGGGTACCAGGAAACGGTACATGCTCTGCCGGCTCAGGTCGCCTCGGCGTCGCTCGCGCTGGCGCATCCGACCATTTTGCCGGTGATGAGCGCCCAGATCGCCACGGTTTTGGTTCCGCAGGTGGACAAGGACGGGGATGCGCTCTTGCCCCTCGGGATCAGGGTGCCCAGGAGACAGTTGATCGACTTTCACGAGGATCTGTATCCGGAGATCTCAGCAACTGGTGCGTGTCTTTACCATTGGGAGGAACGAATCGGCGAGCTGATGCAAGTGCCGGAGCAGACGGCTGGGGCGTGGCTACAGGGAGGCGATAAAGCCCCATTATCGATCTCGCTCGACCCCTCGCGACGCGGGATCTGGGAGAAGCAGCTGGAGAACGCTACAGCGCCAGCGAGCTCGAGCGCGAAGGCAGTCGGGGCAAACCCATTGGATACTCCGGAAGCGCAACAGCCACCCCGGGCGCCTTCCGCAAAGGCAACACCTGCCATAACATCCACGTCCAGACCGGTTTCCCCGCCGTTGACAACCTCGGCTGCAGCAGAACAACAAGCACCTGCCACCCCGCAGAAGACGGCCGAGCCCAAAACGAACGGAGTGGCGTCCGTCACTCAGAGTGTTTCCGGCAGCCGACCATCGCTGCAAGATGGCGAAACGTACATCTCGACTGACTACAAGGGGCGACTGATGGGCGACCACATCGCGACGCAGCTGGAGATCCATCGGGCGGACGGGAAGAAGGGCCCATTGATGGTTGGACTTCAGGGACCCCAGGGATGCGGTCAGTACTGCGTCGTTCTCCACCCAGATATGGGCTGATGACCAGGAAAGACAACGTTGTGCAACGCTCTTCTTACTTATCTACAACAGCCACCCCGAAACCTCAAGATCGCCGTCTTGTCCCTCGACGGTGAGTGCAGGGCGTTCTGACCGCGATGACGCGCTGACGCGCTGAACCACAGACCTGTACAAAACGAACAAGGGCTTGAAGGATCTCGCTGCGCAGCATCCGGATAACAAGCTCCTCGCTGGTAGGGGTCCGCCTGGAACCCATGACCCTGAGCTTGCCACGAAAGTCCTTTCCGCTGTGCAAGCTATCAACGATAGCACCTCCACCGTCCACCTCCCCATTTTCGACAAAAGTCTCTGCGGCGGCGAAGGCGACCGTAGCACAGACACTGTCTCAGTGCAAGGCCCTCTCGACGTGTTCATCCTGGAAGGATGGTCAATGGGCTTTGCCTCTCTGTCCGAAGACGAGATTCGGCAACGATACGAGACCAAGACGACCCTATCCGATACGTCATATTTCCTCGACCATCCACTGTCGTCCCTCCTCACGCTAAACAGCTACCTGCACGATTTTGCCGCGCAGGTCTACCCGCCATTCGAAACGATCGTGCAGATCGAGCCGGAGAGCTACAACTACGTCTTTGCATGGCGGCTGGAACAGGAGCGAAACATGAAAAAGGCGAATGGAGGGAAGGGGATGACGGACGAGCAGGTGCAAAAGTTCGTGGAGCGGTATATGCCGGGGTATGAGCTGTGGAAGGAGGGTGTATGGGGCAAGGAGCGGCCGTGGGCGGGTAGGGGACTGAGGCTGTGGTATGGAAAGGACAGAGAGGTGGTCAAGGTGGATGTACCGGAGGGTCAGGGTACAGCGGAAAGTCAGAAGGAGGAAGTCAAGGAGCAAATGAAACAGGCTGAGCCTGTGCCTGCACCCGCATCGCCTTCGCCTGCGGTGCCTGCATCGACGGCGAGGCCCACAACGAAGACACCAACGCCACCGCCAGGTCTAGCTGCTTCATCAGCCCCCTCGGCAAGCTCTCCAGCCCCGGCACCGGCCACAGCGGCGACCTCGACCGACTCGAACGTGAGCTCCCCCTCATCGAGCCAGCCCTTCAACCCCGGTTGGTCGAGAAAGTTCCTCGCCGGCAAATCGCCCCTCATTCCAACATACGACCAGATCCCACCAGTTTCGACATTGCACCAAGACTCGCAAATCCTGGCCGTCACACCATACCATGTGTTCTTCCCAATCCAGGGACCAGGCGGGCGTATCGTGGTACACCCGCTCTCGAAAAAGGGCCGAATGGACAGTGGAAAGGAGGCGTACTTGAGCGGAGGCGTGGAAGTAACTGACTTTGCGGTCGAGCCATTTGATGGAGACGCAGTCAGAGTGGCACTGGCGGGAGATGACGGGATCGTCAGAGTATGGAATGTGGGACAGGAGGTTGACGGGTATGGCGAGCCGCAATCTGTGCTGAAGGGTGAGTCGTACAGAGAGCGCTTGATTTGACTTGGCGTCTCACGCAAAGCAGGCTAACGAGCAGGCCGAGGCGTTGACAAGATCGCACAGGTGGCCTTCCACCCCTCTGCTAAAGACTTGGTCGTCGTAGCGACCAATGACGCTGGTTCCGCCAGCATACGCCTGTTCGACCTTGCAACGTCGACCGAGTCGCTCGTGACGGGTCTGGAGGCGAGCGGCGTGTTCAACTTCGCCTTCGCACCCAACGGATCACGTTTGGCAGCAGCCACGAAAGACGGCAAGATTGTCGTCCTCGATCCGCGGGACAAGTCCACTCGCCGATCAGGCAAGGCGCACGACTCGCCCCGCTCATTCCAGATTGCATGGATCGACGAGACCCATCTCCTCTCCGTGGGCTTCTCGAGAGGCTCCCAGCGACGTATCAACATCTACTGCATTCCCTCGGACTCCTCGGCGGCTATTGAGATGACTCACTCGCTCCTCATCGACGTATCTCCCTCGGTGCTCTTCCCCGTGTATGACCCCGACACCTCGATCTTGCATGTATGGGGCAAAGGCGAGCGGCAGATACAGGCTTATGAGGTGCACCCCGATCATGCGACGGAGCCGATTGCAAAGCTGCCGAGCTACACGGCCGGAACGCCTCAACTTGGTCTCGCGTTCTTCTCGAAGCGGCTAGTGGATGTGAAGAAGGTCGAGGTGGCCAAGGCGCTGCGTTTGACCGCAAAGACGATCGAGGAGGTCACGTTTACGATACCGAGAAACAAGGTGGGTGGTCGCCGGCTTACCCGATATAGCAGGCTACCGCGCTGACGATAGCCCGACTGCTTCCAAGATGACATCTACCGAGATACGCTCGACACGCAAAAGCCGTCGACGACAGCGGAAAAGTGGCTTCAGGGGGACAGCACGCCCCTGAACAGGATCAGCTTAAAACCGGACGGAATGACACCCTGTAAGCCCAGCAATGATGTGGGTGGTCTTGCGCTGACGGCAGTATCCCAAGCCCCACAAACGAACACCCGGGCAAAGGCAAAGTTCGTCCCCGCCCGGGACGTGCTTTCCGAGGCCGAGAAGAAGAAGCGGGAGATGGATGCGCTGTTCCAGAAGGCAAAGATGGACGAGAGCAGCGACGAGGAAGACGAGCCGAAGCGATCAGGGCTGGCTCCGCCGGATGATGATTGGTAGAGTGTAGTATCGGCACAAATGGCAAGGTCCTGTTTAGATGGGAAGACTTTGCCAGGAGACAAAGGGTCAAGGTGAACGACGAACAGCGGTTTCTGGTGGTGAGATGTCGGGGATGAAGGGAACCAGGATCGGTTCCGTGTCAAGTCCCTTTTCATCGTAGTCTATGGATCTGTGAATCACGACAATGCCCTTTCACCGGGTCACTTGGTCCCTCGGTCCCTGACCTCAGTCCCTCTTGCCACTTTTGCGCTGGGTTCACGACGACGAGCGTCCATCACAAGGTGAAACGAGCGCCCCCCGCCATCCATTATCCGAGCTGCATGAAATATACGAGCTGCAGTAGACTCATTGGGACGACTCGCTACTTCTGCTCCTCCTCCCTCCTCCATGCCAGAAACGCCTCATGCGCCTTCTCCTGCAACTTCTGCTCCTTCGCGCACTTCTTGCTCAGGCCCTTGCTGATCTCTTTGCCCTCTCCATCATGCGTCGGCAGACCCGCTTCGTCCCACTTTGTATATGTACCTTCGGCAACATGAGGCGGCTTGAACATCTCCGAAGGTGGCGTCCTGCCCTTCTCGAGCGCCGCTATCCGTTTCGCCTCGGCAGCAGCGGCATTGGCCGCCTTCTTGGCAGCCTTGTCTGCTGCCTGCGCGGCCTTCTCCTCTCGCTGGCGGATGAGGATGGCGGGGTCGACCAGCTTGTACAGCGCACTCCCGTCTGACGTCAGCTCGTTTTATCTGGTCTTCGTTCTCCCAGCTTACCTGCTCCTTGTCCGTCATCCAGCTGCACACCCAGGTTGACCAGGTCTTGATCCCGGAACCGGTCGCAGAGCGTCAGAATGTCTTTCGACGATCCGCCCGCGATAGCGAGCTTTCGGATGTCGTCCCGGAAAGAGGAGATGGCCCGAAGGTACTTGTCAAGGTGCGCCTCGAGCTGCGAGTCAGCGCATCTTCTTCGACCCCGGGGGCACCAAGACTCACATCGGCTCCTCCTGCTCCAGCCTCGCCAGCCTTGCCCCAGCCGACGCTGACATTCTCGCCTTCGCCCAGTCCGAACATGCGCAACATCCTCGTCACCCACAACGCTATCGTCTCGATCACGCCAACGTTGTATGTCGTCGTTCGAGCAAAGTAGACATTCGTCTTGCCAATGATGTCGATGAGAACAGCAATGGCGGTGGGCGTGTTGAAGGAGTCGCATAGGGCCGAGCGGAAGTCGTGCTGAGCGCGGTGGTACCTGCCGGTCAGCCTCACGCCGCGTCAAAATTCAACAAGCTCACTCGTCCATCAAAGCCTTCTCGGCGTCATCGTAATGGTGCTTGCCATCCGCAGAAGGTCCGCCAGCCCCAGCCTGATTTATCCGTGCCTTGACATTGGTGAAGAAATTGTCGATGGTCTCCTCCTTTGCCTTCACATCGGAGATCAAGTCCTTCTTGAAGTCCATCTTGGCGTTCCACGTCTGCAGCATGAATGCCAGTCGCAGTTGGCGCGCAGAGTAGTCCCGCAATGCTTCCTGCTCGTAAGCCGACGGTCCCCGCAACAGCAGCCAGCTCACATCTATCGTGATGAAGTTCTTGAGCGACTTGCTCATCTTCAAACCCTCAATATGCAAATGTCCGGTATGCAGGAAGTAGTTGACCCATTGCTGGCAGCCGTGGTACGCCTGCACGTCAGCTCACATTCAGTTGCGGAACTACAAAGCTCGCCTCCGCTTGAGCCAGCTCGTTGTCGTGATGCGGGAACATCAGATCCACTCCTCCCGAATGCACGTCCATACCCCGTCCGAGCACCTCGCTCGCCATGACCGAGCACTCGATGTGCCATCCTGGTCGCCCCTCTCCCCACGGCGATGGCCAGGCCGGCTCTCCCGGTTTCGACTTGGCCTTCCACAGCGCAAAGTCTGCCGCCTGTCGTTTGCCCTGCGAACCCGTCAATGCACCTGGCGTCAGCTACATATACAGGGGAGCATCGGTAAGCTCACCCTCCCCCTCGTCCAGCAGCTTCTTGTTTCCCTTGCTACCTGGTTGCAACTTGGCATATTCGTGCCTGAAACCATCGCCCTCTGCTCCCTCAAACTTGTCGACATCGAACCATATGCTTCCTCCGCCCTCGTAAGCGAAACCGTTATCGACAATCTTCTGAACGAAAGCAACGATCTCCGGCACGTATTCTGAGACTCGGGTGATGGTGTCGGGTCGAAGAATGTGTAATCGGTCCATATCCTCGAAAAACTTGCCCTCCCAGTGGGCGGCAAGGGCTCGAGAGACGGAGATAGGGTCAGCTATCGTGTGGCCGAGCTGCCATTAGCTCTCGACCATGGTGCGAATCCCGTACGCACCGTCTCGCCAAGGTATGGCCCCAGTACGTCCCCGGCTCCCTCGACTAGATCCTTCACACCTTCTTGTCCGGCTTCAGATCCGTTGAGCCGCTTCGCCGCCGTCCTGATCGCCGCGCTTGACTTGCTCAAGCTAGTCAAGTACATGCTGAACTTCTCCTCCTTCTCCCGGGCAGCCTTGGCCCATTCCGCGTCCGCCGCATCTTTCGCCAGGATCGCGTCAAAGTGCTGCAAGCCGTCCGCATCGGATGCAGGAGCATCAACAGGACTGGGGAGCGCTTTGAGCAGCTTCCGCTGCAGAAAGGCGTTGAACGCGAGTCGAGCGGTGTTGAGCAGTTCGGGAGTGATGGTAGAGTTGGAGGAGATTGCCTCGTCGAGGAGATGAGATTCCCGAGCTCGAAGAATGATCTTTTCGTCATTTTGATATCCTTCAGACCAGGCGACATAACTGGCGTACCTTGTCGTCGATATCAGTGATGTTCATAACGAAGTTGACGTCGTAGCCGAAATAGTCTCGCAGGATACGGCGGACGATATCTTGCGTGAGATAGTTTCTTCCGTCAGTTCTGCGCTCTGCAGGAGTATCACCAAACTCACCGAGCATGGCCCATGTGTGACGAGTCGTATACGGTCGGGCCACAGTTGTACCAGTCCACCTGCCTTCCTTTCGTCGGGACGAACTCCTCCTACCTATTAGCTACGTCCATCTGACGGCGGCTATTGACCTTACCTTGCTCCTAGTGAGCGAGTTGTACACTCTGAGTACTGGATCTTCGACCCGCTTGGTCGGTCTGACCCATTCGGGCATGGCGGAAGAGGACGCTTTGGGCGCGTCGGCTGGGGCGGACATGCTGAAAGGTCTCAGGGGGATGCGGGACTGGGCCGAAGCGCGTGGAGTGCAAGAAAGTGTCGTTCGCAAGTGTAAGGGTGATGAGAAAGAGCGTGAGAGCGACGACAGCAACCTTGTGTGAACCCTCGCCAAGCGCATGCAGCAATGAGGACGATGGGAGTAGCGCAATCAATGGCGAGTCGATTTATTGACTTTTGCGGCCAACGGGAACGTCCCGACCATTCATCTTCCCGACCTGATATTTGATCCCGCTCAATGGCGGAAACGATCAATCCGTCGACGAGTATTGGCATTCATTCAACATCACCAAGGTAGCGATTCCCGGATGAAGCGGTATACATCAACAACCAGCTCATTACTCAGGAGACCCCATTCTCGGGTTGAAATCTGCTTACTGAGGGCTGCTCGAGCATATGTCTTGCCATGCGATCTGGACCAAGCGCTGATTCGCCCATGCTCGTGAGAGGTAGAGGTAGAGGTAAAAACAACTCCCCGCGGGGGAGAAAGATGTGATGAACCCGCTACGTCCCGTTGATGAGACTCATGATTGACGATCATTGTACGTCCGACTGGGTGCGATCCGCCTTGCAGTTCATGCAAAGACGAACAGACCTGAGACAATCAGACTGAACAAAGGCGCTGGCTCGGAAACAGGCCCAGGCTCGACGAGTTCCGAAAATAGGCGTCTTGTGAAGAAAGATACGAGCAGACCATTGCCTGTCACATATGCATCCAGTATCATTCTCGATACATGATCCGCCGACTCGGGGTGCAAGAGCGTTCTCAGCGGGGAGTTCGCGTCCCGTGCAGCAGCCCTTCGCATTCAGGCGACTGAGGTCAGAACGGGCAAGGATGACGTGGAGGGGAACTCACGCGGGCAGCGGAGAGTCAAAGCAGCTTTTGTGCGCGGAGCTGCTCACCCTTGCAGAGTCCATTTGAGACTCTGGAATGACCTTCAGAAGCACGCCTTTCCCCGGAAACGGAGTCACCGGCATTTGGGGACGCGGACCACCTCCTGGAGTTGAGCATGGTTGAACAGAGCTGCGGGAGCTCGCCACTTGCCATATGCCTGGAGGAAGGCCTCGCGAACTTTTGCCTCGCTTGGGGGCTGAGTGCTCAAGAAACGGAATTGCTGGATTTCAGTTGTGCTGTCCTAGCTCAGTGTCGCAGAGCGGGAAGCTCACCATGTGGTTAGGTTTTTTGATCCTACAGTGCGGTGGGGGGTAAGTTGGAAAGGTCAGCAAATGATCTGCCAGCGAAGGAGAGTTTATAAGAGTTCGGCCCTTCTCTGGATCTTTCATGCTGCATCACGGTGCTGAATCACGGGGAAGATCTTGGTTTATCTGAGACGCAGGGGCGGTGAGCCAACAAGTCGGTGCCGGGTGGGGTCAGGAGACCCTCCCG
>Ga0308169_10005127_pt1 | contig 12042 bp, 9 predicted proteins | sample PhyBR1_2_FD_202139 | JGI IMG/M metagenome (GOLD analysis project Ga0308169, IMG submission 202139) | Phyllosphere microbial communities from UC Gill Tract Community Farm, Albany, California, United States - DLSLSB.R1 | ecosystem: Host-associated > Plants > Phyllosphere > Unclassified | place... | reverse complement strand
GATGTGGGTATGCGAATCGGCGGTGGTTTTGGGGCGGTCTTAGAGGGTGTTCATGCCTCTGCCGCCGCCCTTGACGCGCTCGTTCTTGAGGACCTGAACCTCGAACATCCTGCGCTGACTGCTTCGGCTGGAGACATTGACGTCCTGCAGCGGCGGTATAAGTTGTGCCTGGAGCGGTTGGAGGTTGTTGCCCGGTTGGAGGCTCAGCTGGCGGCCGTGAGGGCGCGGGATGTGGCTGAGTGCCTCGGGTTGCAGCAGGCCATGACCCCGCCGGATGCATCCGTGCAGGACCACACCTACGCGGAGATGTCGGCGGTGGAGGAGATCGCCGGGGTCCTGACCGTCAGTTCCGCGGCTGCGGGGGCGTTGGTGGACGTTTCCCGGCGCGTTTGTTCCTTGCCCTTGGTGTTTGGGGCGTTGTCCGCTGGGGACATGTCGTGGCAGCACGCCCGTATCGTCGCCGACGAAACCGAAGGCCTTGATCCGGTAGGGGCGGCCGGGCTTGTGGAGCATTTCTTCGACCCCGACACTCCCAACCCGGCCCGGGGCGCCGCCCCCGGTGAGCTCGTGCCATCCCGGTTCCGGGCGAAGGTCCGGGCCTGGCGGGAACGCCACCACCCCGACTCCATCCAGAAGCGCCATGTAAAAGGTGTGGGTGACCGGCGGATGGACTACACCCCGGACCGGGACGGCATGGCCTGGCTCTCGCTCTACCTGCCCGGGGACACTGCCTGCGCGATCTGGAACCGCACCACCGCCACCGCCCGGGGCCTGCAGGGACCCGACGAGCCCCGCACGCTCGCCCAGTTGCGCGCCGACGTCGCCGCCTCCCTGCTCCTGGGCGCCGGGAGCACTGACGGCACAGGAACTGCCACCTCTACCGGTGAAGATCCACGCGCGGCTTCGGAAACCAACACCAAACTCGGCAAAGTCCCCACCCTTCGGGCCGATGTCCTGGTCACGGTGCCGGTGTTCTCGCTGCTCGGGCTCACCGATGAGCCGGCCACACTCGACGGGTTCGGCCCCGTCCCGGCGTCCATGGCCCGCAAACTCGTCGCCGACGGCGCCGAATCCTTCTACCGGGTCCTGGTCGACCCCCGCGACGGGGCACCCCTGGAAATCGGCCGCACCCGCTACCGGCTCACCGAGACCATCAAAAAATGGATCAGGCTGCGGGACGCCAAATGCACCTTCCCCGGCTGCACCAACCGCACCCCCGACAACGACACCGACCACCTCACCGCCTGGCAACACGGCGGCACCACCGGTGTACCCAACCTGGCCCAACTATGCCCCAAACACCACCGGCTCAAACACCACAGCCAATGGACACCAAAACCAGCCGCCACGAACGAACCACCCGGCTGGACCTCACCAACCGGCCGCCACTACAAACCCGAACAACCAGACCCCGAACCAACCCACTGGCCACCAGGCACCCTTCACGTGGACCAGCCGGAACCGGACGTGACCGCTTATCAGGACGACGACGTCCAGTGGCAACTGCTGCTTGCCGGTATGCCCTCGTGGCCCGACCCGCCACCCGAAGAACCAGTAGGTGATGACATGCTGGATCCAGATGAGCTTTGCCCCAGCGATCCGCTGTGGGATGAGTTCTACGAAAACCCGCGCACTCTGCCGCCCGACCCGCAAACCCACCGGGAGCTGCGGCTCCCGTTGAGGTGATCGCGAAGGCATCGCACCGCCAGCGGACCCGGCTGCCACGGGCCAGGACGGCTGGAGTCTTCTACCCCAGCCCCACGGCCTTGCCAAAGAGGCTAAAGCCGACGAACGCAACGATGTCCAGCAGCGCGTGGGCAATGACCAGAGGCATAACGCGGCGGGTTCGGGTGTAAAGCCAGGCGAAAACCACGCCCATGATCGCGTTGCCTATGAATGGCCCGAAGCCTTGGTAGAGGTGGTAGCTGCCGCGCAACACGGAACTGACGGCGATGGCAAGGGGTGTGCTCCAACCGAACTTGCCGAAGCGGTCCAGGAGGTAGCCAACCACAATGACTTCTTCCAGGACGGCGTGCCGGACGGCGGACAGGATCAGGACGGGCACTGTCCACCAGTAGGCATCGAGCGCGCTGGGGATGATCGCGGTGGTGATTCCCAACGCACGCCCGGCGGCGTACAGCCCCAGGGACGGTATCCCGATCAGGGCTGCCAGCCCCAGGCCTTGCAGCAGGTCCCTTCCGGGCCGCGCGAAGTTGAATCCAAGTTTTCGGAACGCGGAACCTGATTGGCCGGCCTCGCCCGGGGCAGCGTGGCGTTGATCCGTGAGGAAGTAAAGGACCAGCAGCACCGGAACCAGGGCAAAGATGATGTCCAGCAGCTGGTAGGTCAGATCGAAGTACTCCCGCGTACTCTGCGACCGGTTCAGTGTGGAGGTGCCCTCCGCCAGCGGCGCACGGGTCATTTTGTCCAGCAGCTGCACCACAGAGTACACAGCGGACTGGCCGAGGGACAGGCCCAGGACGATCCAGACTTCGAGCCGCAGGCGACGGCGGGAGGGAACCAGCATGTTCCCATCTTGCCCCGAGTTTCTGGATCCGGGCTGATGGAGCGGACGTGTGGACCACAAGCATGGTTGACGTCAGGTGCCAAGGATCCAGTCCGGACATCAGAAGCCGGACATTAGAAGCCGGGCATGTCAGGCGGGATGAGAGGTGCCGCGTTTCAGGCGGGAGCGATAATCACTTCCGTGCCCCGGGCTTCGAAGGCCGCCTTGTCGCGTGCAGAAATGCCCGAATCGGTGATGAGCCGGTTGAAGTCGTAGCCGTCCATAGTGGCGAAGGCCCGGACACCCACCTTGGAAGAGTCTGCCAGGACGTACGAGACACGGGCCCGGCTGGCGAGCAGCGCGTTGACCGAGGCCTCCCCTTCACCGGTGTTGGTTGGCCCCACTTCGGGATCGATGCCGTTTACGCCGATGAAAGCGATGTCGAGCACCACTTTTTGCATGATGATGTCCGTATAGGGTCCCACCAGCTCGTAGGATCGCGGGTTGAGGATGCCACCGGTGACCATCACCTTGATGTTGGGACGCACCGCCAGCTGGCCGGCAATATTGATGGCGTTGGTGACGACGGTAAGGGTTGGCTGGTTGGACGGGGCGTTCAGGTCCTCACGGGTGGCCAGGATTTGGGCCAACGCGGTGCTGGTGGTTCCCCCGCAAAGACCAATCACCGCTCCGGGCCGGATCAGCGCCGAGGCACACTGCGCGATCTGTTCCTTCGCTTCGGCGTGGTCGTCGCGGTTGTAGCGCCCGGGCAGGTCGTAAGCGAGGGCACCGGTAGTGGCGCCTCCGCGGGTCCGGGTCAGCAGCCTCCGCTTGGCCAGGCTGTCCAGGTCGCGGCGGGCGGTGGCTGGGGAAACGTTGAGGGTGCTGACGATCTCGTCGACTTCCACCTGGCCGGTCTTGGCCAGCAGGTCAAGAATTGCCGTCAGGCGGTCAGTGCGCGTCATGCAGCGGGCCTTTCAGTACACCAGCCATCCCAGCAGATGACGTTTTATGATTATAACCCACGGCTAACAATCAAGAACAATCAAGAACCCACCGAAATCTACCGTTCCCGTACGCCGGCCCGCCACACAGCGTACGTCAACGGCATCCCCGGCCGGTAGGCGAGGTGCGTGGCCGAGGGTGCATTCAGCAGGTGCAGGTCAGCCCGGTGCCCGACGGCGATGGACCCCACGGCGCGCTGCCCGTCGGCGTCATGCCCCGACTCCCTGTGCAGGGCCAGGGCACCGCCGTAAGTTGCGGCGCGGACGGCCTCGTGCACGCTCAGGTGCATCTGGAGAACTGCAGTGGTCACGCAAAACGCCATGGAACTGGTGTAGGAAGTGCCCGGGTTGCAGTTGGATGCCAAAGCCACCTGCACACCGGCGTCCAGGAGCTCGCGGGCGGGGGCCAACGGCTGGCGGGTGGACAGGTCGCAGGCAGGAAGGCAGGTGGCAACGGTACCCCGCTCCCCCGTCCCCACGGCCGGGTCCCAGCCCGACCAGGAAGCAGCCAGGGCTTTCACATCCTGGCGGGAGAGGTAGTTCACGTGGTCCACGCTGGCGGCGCCCAGCTCAACGGCAAGTTGCACCCCCGGCCCCTCGCCCAACTGGTTGCCGTGCACGCGCAGGCCCAGCCCCGCGGCCCGGCAAGCCAGCAGCACACGGCGGGACTGCTCTGCGTTGAAGGCGCCTTCCTCGCAGAAAACGTCGGCCCACTGGACGTAGGGCCTGACGGCAGCCAGCATCGGACCGCAGACCAGGTCGGTATAGTCCTCGGCATCCTCCCCGGCGGGAACAAGGTGGGCACCGAGGAAGGTCACCTGGTCGGCCACGGTGGAAGCAATCCGGGCGCTGCGAACCTCGTGCTCCACATTCAGGCCGTACCCGGTCTTCGTCTCCAGGTAGGTGGTCCCCTGCGAGACCGCCTCAGCCACCCGCCCCATCGCCAGGCGCGTGAGATCAAAATCGGACGTAGCCCTGGTGGCATTCATGGTGACGGCGATGCCACCGGCCGCGTACGCCTCACCGGCCATCCGGGCTTCGAACTCGGCCGTGCGGTCCCCGGCAAACAGCAGGTGGCTGTGGGAATCAACCCACCCTGGCAGCATGGCCCGCCCGCCGGCATCGACGGCGTCGTCCGCTGCGGGTGCATCCGCTGCCGCGCCGATCCATGAGATCCGTTCCCCTTCAACCACCACGGCGGCGTCCTTCAAGACCCGGTGTTCAAGGTCCTGCGTCATCAGCTCGGCGATATTGGTGATCAGGGTGCTCATGGGACCATTCTTCAGCGTCGGATGGACCAGCGGGTGGCAGCCAGCGCCTGTGCTGTCCGGGATGCCGGACCCGCCGTGCCCGCGTCGCCGCCTACGGGTTGCCCGGCAAGGATCTGGGCAGCAGCGAGCTCCGCCATGGCTGCGGACGTCTGGAATCCGTAGCCGCCCTGCCCGGCAAGCCAATAGAACCCGGCTGCTTCGGCGTCGAACCCCGCCACCGGCACTCCATCGGCCGCCTCGGTGCGCAGTCCCGTCCAGGCCCGGCGGATCTCCCTGATCCCCAAGCTGGTCATCGAATTCAATCGCTCCACCAGGCGTTCCACATCACCGGGCCGCGGCCGCGCGTCCTCGGGCCCACTGGGCACGGTCTCGGACGGCGAGATGAGCACGTCGTTGCCTTCACGGCGGAAGTAGAACGTGTTGTCCGCTGCCGCCACCATCGGGCTTTGCCCAGGAAGGGGACGTTCGACGGCGGCAATCGCCGCAGTGCGCCGGTACGGCTGGAGGCCGAGCTTCTCGACTCCGCTGATCACCGCAAGCTCGTCAGCCCAGGCACCGGCCGCGTTGACCAGCACCCCGGCGCTGAATCCCTCGGCACCGGCCCCCACCTCCCAGCCGGTACCCACCCGCTGGGCCGAATGCACCCGTGCCCCCGTGAAGATGTCCGCCCCGGCGGCCAGCGCCCTCTTGCGGTGGTCCTCCAACAGGACCGGCGCGTTGCAGCCGAAGGAACCGGTATCCAGCCCGGCGGCGGCAAACGTTCCCGGCAGGAGCGCCGGACACAATTCCAGGGCGCGGTCCACCGGGATGGAGCGCATGTGCCCGCTGGCTTCGGCCGACACATCCGCTTCGGAACCGATCAGCATGAAGCTGCGCGGCGTCAGGACCGGTTCGGGCAGTTCCGCGTCGCGGGCGGCGAGCAGTTCAAGGGTCCGGACGGTGAGCTCCTGCACCACGGGAGGCCCGTAACTGGGGATGAGCTGACGGGCGGAGCGGGAGGACGTGTGGTACGCCAGCTCCTGCTCCGCCTCCACCAGCGCAACGCTGCAGCGCCCCGCGAGCGCGGACGCCAGGGACAGGCCGGCAATGCCGCCGCCAACGATCAGGACATCGTAATGTGCTGCCATCGGTCCATCCTCGCAGAAGTAGCGCCTGCGGGGACCGGCATTCCGGAACTCCCGTCAGGCTGCTGCTCCTTTTAGGCTGCCGCCTCGGCGCGGCTGGCGACGAACGCACGGACGCACGCTTCGACGTCGTCCGGTGAATGCGCGGCGGACAACTGCACCCGGATGCGGGCGGCACCGCGCGGGACCACGGGGAAGCTGAAGGCAGTGACGAAAACGCCGTGCTGCAGCATCCGGTCGGCCACCCTGGCCGCCACCACGGCGTCGCCGAACATGACCGGAACGATCGCGTGCTCGCCCGGAAGCAGGTCGAAGCCCTCCTCGGTCATCCTGCGGCGGAACAGCGCGGCGTTTTCGAACAACCGGCGGCGCAGCTCCGCCGAGTTCTCCACCAGGTCAAGCGCCGTGAGCGTGGCGGCCACAATGGCAGGCGCCAGCGAGTTTGAGAACAGGTACGGGCGTGCCTTTTGCCGCAGCATGGCCACGATCTCGCCGCGGCCGGAGACGTAGCCGCCGGATGCCCCGCCCAGTGCTTTGCCGAAGGTGCCCGTGTAGATGTCCACCCGGTCCGAGACCCCTGCGTGCTCCGGGGTGCCCGCGCCGGTTGCCCCCATGAAGCCTACGGCGTGGGAATCGTCCACCATCACCATGGCGCCGTACTTTTCGGCGAGATCGCAGATGGCCTCGAGCGGGGCGAGGAAGCCGTCCATGGAGAAGACACCGTCGGTGACGATCAGTGTCCGGCGGGCCCCCTGTGCTTCCTGGAGGCGGCCCTCGAGTTCGGCCATATCCTGGTTGGCGTAACGGTAGCGGCGGGCCTTGCACAGGCGGATGCCGTCGATGATGGAGGCGTGGTTCAGGGCGTCTGAAATGACGGCGTCGTCCGGGCCGAGGAGGGACTCGAAGACGCCGCCGTTGGCGTCGAAGCAGCTGGAGAACAGGATGGTGTCCTCGGTTCCCAGGAACGCCGAGACCCTGGCTTCGAGTTCCAGGTGCAGGTCCTGGGTGCCGCAGATGAACCGGACGCTGGCCATGCCGAACCCGCGCTCATCCATGGCGGCCTTGGCAGCGCTGATGATGTCCGGATGGTCCGCCAGGCCCAGGTAGTTGTTGGCGCAGAAGTTCAGCACGTCAGTGCCCGGACCACCGATCCGGCCCGCGGTGATGTGGCTGGACTGCGGTGAGCTGATGCTGCGTTCGGTCTTGTAGAGCCCCGCGGTGCGGATCTCTTCCAGTTCGCCGCGGAGCTGGTCCTTGATGGAGGTGTACATGGGGTTCCTTACAGTCGGGTCCAGTCGAGGACAACTTTGCCGCCCACGCCGCTGCGGGCAATGTCGAAGCCCTTCTCCCAGTCCGTGGCCGGCAGCGTGTCCGTGACCACGGCGGAGATTCCGGCGTGCAGCACCGGGTTTGAGGAGAGCATGGCGCTCATCGCGTACCAGGTTTCGTACATCTCGCGGCCGTAGATGCCTTTGAGCGTGAGCATGTGGGTGACCACCTTGCCCCAGTCGATGGTGATGTCCTGGCTGGGCAGGCCCAGCATGGCGATCCGGCCGCCGTGGTTCATGTTGTCGATCATCTCAGGCAGGGCGGTGGGGTGGCCGGACATCTCCATTCCGACGTCGAATCCCTCACGCATGCCCAGCTCACGTTGGGCATCGCGGACGCGGGTGGTGGAGACATCGATGGCAAGGTCCGCGCCCAAGTGCTTGGCAAGCTCCAGCCGCGGGACCGAGACATCCGTGATGGCGATCTTGCGCGCACCGGCGTGGCGGGCGACAGCGATGGCCATCAGGCCGATGGGACCTGCGCCGGTGATGAGCACGTCCTCGCCCACCAGCGGGAAGCTCAGCGCGGTGTGGACGGCGTTGCCGAACGGATCGAAGATAGCGCCAAGCTCCGGGGTGACCGAGGGGTCGTGGTGCACCCAGACGTTTGTCTCCGGAATGACAACGTACTCGGCAAAGGCGCCGTCGCGCTGGACTCCCACGCTGACCGTGTGGATGCACATCTGCCGGCGCCCGGCACGGCAGTTGCGGCAGATGCCGCAGACCACATGGCCTTCGCCGGAGACGCGGTCTCCTACCTTGACCTCTCGGACGTCCTCGCCCACCTCCACCACTTCGCCGTAGAACTCGTGGCCGGCAATGAGCGGAGCCTCGATCATGCCCTGCGCCCAGGCATCCCAGGACTGGATGTGGAGGTCGGTTCCGCAGATCCCGGTGGTCATCACGCGGATCTTGACGTCCGCCGGACCCGCCGTGGGTTCCTGCCGGTCGACGAGTTCGAAACCGGCGTGCGGGCCGGCCTTGTACAGGGCCTTCATTGGCATCCTTACTTGTTGGCATTCACATCAGCGGGCGTGGTTGTCCCCTCATTGAAGCCCCGCAAAAGCATTAGCACAACAGGAATCTTCTCAATCGACGATTTAGGAATCCCTAATGGATACACTGGCGGGGTGGAAATACATCAGCTGGAAATCCTCCGCGAGCTGGGAGCGCTGGGAAGCGTGAAGGCAGTGGCCGACACCCTCATGGTCAGCCCATCGGCGGTATCGCAACAACTGGCGCACCTGCAACGGACAGTGGACGTGCCGTTGACGCGCAAGGAGGGCCGGAACCTGGTGCTGACCGAAGCCGGCCAGGTCCTCGCAGACGCGGGCGCCGCCGTCGTCAGCGCCATGGCCGATGCCCGCGGCGCGCTCGGCACCTACCACGGCTCGCCCGCGGGCCGGGTCACCCTCAGTGGCTTCCACAGCGCCGGGCAGGCCCTGTTTGGCCCGCTGGCCCGCATGCTGGACCGGCCCGGGCATCCCCGGATCGAGCTCTCCGACGAGGACGTTGCCCAGCAGGACTTCCCGGCCCTCACCGCCCGGTACGACCTCGTGCTGGCGCACCGCATGGACCACAGCCCCCGCTGGCCCACTGAGCGCGTCGCCGTCATCCCACTGGCGCACGAGCCCCTGGACGTGGCGCTCCCTGCCGGGCATCCGCTGGCCCGGCAGGACACGGTGACAGTGGACGACGTCGGCGCCGAGGCCTGGGTGACCAGCCACCCCGGCTACTCCCCCGCCGACGTCCTTTCCGCCGTCGCGGCCGTCTCCAGCCGGGAACCGACAATCGTCCACCGCATCAACGACTACTCCACGGTGGCGGCCCTGGTGGCTGCTGGCGGCGTGGTGGGGCTGCTGCCCCGGTATACCGCAGGGCCGGTCCTCAACCCGGACATCGTGCTGCGGCCGCTCGAAGGCATCAGCACCCGGCGCCGGATCGACCTGCTGGCCAGGCCGGAAAACCTGAAGCGGCGGGCCGTAGTGCTGGTCTGCGAAGCGCTGGAGGACATCATGGCCGGGCTGGTGCAGCAGGGCTGAAAAGGAGCAGCGCCCCGGCAGTTACGAGTCTTCGGTATCCTGGTTGCCGCCCTTGCCCATTGTGCGTCCAAGGCCTTTCCCATGTCCTGGAACCTGGTTGTGTCCCAAGCCCTGACCAAGGCCGCGCCCCAACCCCGCTCCGGGCCCGTCGCCGGCACCCTTCACGATCCGCGTGGCCGTCGCCTTGTCCCCGTCCTTGACCCCGGCGATCCGTACGGCGTCGCCAACCGCAATGTCCGCCATGGTTCCGTCGGTTGGCCTAAGGCGCTTGCCGTCGTCGGACTTTCCTCCGGGGCTGGGCGTAGCGCCCGGGCTGGGCGTAGCGCCCGGGCTGCCTGGAGTGCCTGTCCCACTGGGTCCCGCGGCGGGAACCTTGATGATTTTGGTGTCGCCGTTGACAGCATAGGTCTGGGAGAAGCCGTCCTCGCTCTTGACGCTGATCGCTGAGTCGCTGACGGACTCGACTGTCCCCCGCTGTTCCAGTTTGGTCTGGAATGTGCCGTCGGGATTCTTGACCACGCCCTCGCCGTGCAGGGGCTGTGCCCGCTGGTCCTTGCCCGGCTTGTTATGCCCTGGAGCGTTGCCTGAATTGCCTGGCGCTGATTGTGATGATTGTGAGGGCGAGGGGGTCGGGGTGGGCGCGCCGGTGGCGGACCATGCCAAGGCAACCCCGGTCCCGGTCAGTGCCAGGGCCACCGCACCGGCAAGCGCCACCCTCCGCGCCTTCATTGGTTTCCGGACCGCCATCGCTGTTCCTCCCGCACGCTCGCGCCGCAACTGGACGCCAGGGCACCAGCGCCCTGTGGGCTCCAGTGTAAGTCCGCCACGCCCGCGCGGCCACGGGTACTTCGCGGCCCGCAGCACCTGAGTACTTAAAGCCAACCGGGCCGCAGTCAATGCCGTGATGAGGGTACAAAACGGCATCTGCTGCGACCCGGTTGGGCAGGAATCGCTAGGCGGTGACGCCCAGCTTTTCCAGGATCAGCTCTTTGACGCGGCCGGCGTCGGCCTGGCCGCGGGTGGCCTTCATGACCCCGCCCACGATCGCGCCGATAGCCTGGACCTTGCCGGCGCGGATCTTGTCCGCGACGTCGGGCTGCGCGGCCAGAGCGGCGTCGATGGCTTCCAGGAGGGGTCCGTCGTCGGACACGACCGCCAGGCCGCGCTTTTCGACGATCTCTTCCGGGGTGCCTTCGCCGGCGAGCACGCCGTCCAGGACCTGGGAGGCCATCTTGTTGTTGATCTTGCCGGCCTCAACCATGCGGCTCAGTTCCACAACGGTGGCAGCCTGGACGCCCAGCTGGCCCGGGTCGACGTCGGCAGCCTTGGCCCGGCCGACGATCTCGCCCATCCACCACTTGCGGGCCACTGAAGCTGACGCGCCGGCGGCGATGGTTTCCTCGATTTCGTCCAGGACTCCGGCGTTCACTACGTCGCGGAATTCCAGGTCGGAGTAGCCCCAGTCAGCCTTGAGCCGCTTGCGCCGCTCGGCCGGCGGCTCGGGAAGCGTTGCACGCAGTTCCTCCACCCATTCACGCGAGGCCACCACGGGCACCAGGTCAGGTTCCGGGAAGTAGCGGTAGTCGTCGGCGTCGGACTTGGGCCGCCCGGAGGTGGTGGTGCGGGTGTCCTCGTGCCAGTGCCGGGTTTCCTGGACCACCGGGTTTCCGGAGGACAGGACGGCGGCGTGCCGCTGGATCTCGTAGCGGACGGCGTGTTCCACGGCGCGCAACGAGTTCACGTTCTTGGTTTCGGAGCGGATACCGAAGCGTTCGCGGCCGTGCGGGCGGAGCGACACGTTGGCGTCGCACCGGACGTTGCCGCGTTCCATCTTTGCGTCCGAGACGCCGAGGTTCTTGACGATCTCGCGGATGGCGGCCACATAGGCCTTGGCCAGTTCCGGCGCGCGGGAGCCTGCGCCCTCGATGGGCTTGGTGACAATTTCCACCAGCGGCACGCCTGCACGGTTGTAGTCCACCAGGGAGAAATCGGCGCCCTGGATGCGGCCGGTGGCCCCGCCCATGTGCGTCAGCTTTCCGGCGTCCTCTTCCATGTGCGCGCGCTCGATCTCCACCCGGAACACGGTGCCGTCTTCGAGTTCGATATCCAGGTAGCCGTCGTACGCGATGGGTTCGTCATACTGCGAGGTCTGGAAGTTCTTCGGGGTGTCCGGGTAGAAGTAGTTCTTCCGGGCAAAGCGGCAGGATTCGGCGATGGTGCAGTTCAGCGCCAGGCCGATCTTGATGGAGGACTCGATCGCGGTCTTGTTCACCACGGGCAGGACGCCCGGCATGCCGAGGTCCACCTCGTTGACGTTGGTGTTGGGCTCGTCGCCGAAGACGTTGGGCGCGGAGGAGAACATCTTGGTCTTGGTGTTGAGCTCCACGTGGACCTCAAACCCCAGTACGGGATCGTACTTCTCCATGGCCTCGTCGAAGCTCAGGATTTCATCGGTGCTCATTATTTTGCCTCCTGGGTTTCGAGGGATACGGCGCCCAGCGCGGGAGCCTGGGCCAGCAGCGGGCCGCCCCACTTGGCTTCCAGCAGTGATTCCAGGACAGCGCCGACCCGGTAGAGACGGGCATCCTCGCGGGCCGGGGCCAGCAGCTGGATGCCTACGGGCAGGCCGTCCTCGTCGGCCAGGCCGCCGGGCAGGGACAGGCCCGGTACACCGGCGAGGTTCGCCGGGATGGTGGCGACGTCGTTGAGGTACATGGCCAGCGGATCGTCCAGTTTTTCGCCGAGCGGGAAGGCCGTGGTGGGGGCG
>Ga0308169_10005126_pt1 | contig 12043 bp, 16 predicted proteins | sample PhyBR1_2_FD_202139 | JGI IMG/M metagenome (GOLD analysis project Ga0308169, IMG submission 202139) | Phyllosphere microbial communities from UC Gill Tract Community Farm, Albany, California, United States - DLSLSB.R1 | ecosystem: Host-associated > Plants > Phyllosphere > Unclassified | place... | reverse complement strand
GTATCGGACCCACTCAAAATGTCAACACGTGCTGGAACTTCGGATCAAGCAGACTTTGGGATGTACCTCGGAAGTCGTGTGGATAATCATCTCGCTTGTATCAACTGCTTGACCACCTACATCGAGAAGAAGGTTTCCGACGAATCGATCAAAGCTTTTCCTATCTCTTGCATTCAAGTCGGTCTACTCTTGCCTGATTATACGTCGATTGTAATTCGAACTGAGCGTGACTTTGTTCGAACAGTGTGCGTACGAAATTACCGATGAAGATGCAGGTCGAATTTTGGATCCAACAAAGATGAACAATTGGGTAAGCATTACTTGTGACTGCTCAAAGCAATCTATCTGACGCTCCAGAGTCCGCTTTGACAGCATTGGCGCAAGCTCAAAGATTCGCAACCTCCTATCTTCTGCCCAAACCAAAAATGTTCAGCTCATGTCGTTCTCGATCCCGACATGGAAGACGAGTCTCAAGCGTTATGTCCAGCATGTCAGAAGGTCATCTGCATCAAATGTAAGGTGATGTGGCATAATGGTGAGTTCATCTTTGCTTGAGCTCGATTGAAACTCCCTTTTCGGATTTGCGAACTTACTTCTACTTTCGATTAGGCTATACTTGCGAACAATACGAGGTAAGATGACACGCTTCTCCGAGATCTCTCTATGATGTAAGCTGCTGACTACATCCCCCACAATAAGTCTTTACCCGTCGGTGAAAGAGCTCCTGAAGATTTCGCACTTTTCGCACTCGCTAAGAATCAAAATTGGATTCGCTGTCCTGGATGCCAAGTCATGATTGCTCGTACCGAAGGCTGCAACCATATCGTCTGTTCTTGTTCAGCGGAGTCGTGTTACAAATGCGGTTCGTCGTGGTGCGTCTCCCTTTCTGTCCCTCTTTTCTCATTTGACTACTCTTGCTTTTCTGTCCCTCTTTTCTCGTTTCGATGACTCTCGCTGACAGAGTACGCATTATTCGATAACAGGACTCGAGAACGTGAGGCTGCTTACGGGAAATGCTCCCGAAATCCTCCTTGCGCTCTTTTCGGAGACGAAGAATCTGAAGAAGAAGAAGCATCGGACAACGAGGCCGACCCTCCGCCAGCGCCTGAGCTCGACGAGATTTCAGATGAAGATGATCCCTTCCCTCCTCCTCCGCCAGCTCAAGTGCCTCGCCTAGCTGCCGTTGCCGCACCAGTACCAATTCAACCTAGACTTCCCGCACCCGTTCAACCTGCTCAGCCTCGACATATTCTTCCCGATCCTCAGCCTCGTGTACCCGCTGCTCTCGCTCAACCTCGAGTCGCCGTACCCGCTCAGCCTCGACCTAGACCTCCTGCACCTATTCAGCCTGCTCCTCCTCAACCTATCATACCCGCTCAACCTCGTCAGCCTCAACCTCGTCAGCTTCAACCTCGTCAGCTTCAACCTCGTCAACCTCAACCACCTGTAGCCGTTCCACCTCAACCTCAACCTCAACATCGAAATGCACCGAATGGACGTGAAATCGCACCAGTTCAACCCGAAGTCGCCCCTCCTCCTCCTCGAGTTCCCCAGATTGCCCCTATACTTCCAGCTCAACCTCGAGCTCCTCTACACTGGCCTCAACCATTCGCTGTCCTTCAACCACTCGTCAATCTCGTTGCTCGTCCCTTCCAGAATCAACCCGATCCTGTCGAAGAACGTCGAGAAGCTTTCGGGTTCCTATTCGGTAAGTCGAATCACACCAACTCAGTTCGATTAGTAGAGGGCTGACTTCTGCGAGCAACAGAACCACGAGGTTCGAGGAATGCGTTCAGTCAAAACATGCGTCGTTCGAAACGCTGTGGATACTGTGCCGTCGGTAAGCACTCTTCTCTTCTCGTCATCACCTCGCCTGGTACTCACAGCGTCCCCCCTCCTCAGATTGTGGAACCACCGCCGCACTCTTTCAGCATCTCGTGAATCTTCCTCATTCGGTTTTCTTTTGCTGCACGACCTTTTTCCGCCTCGAGCAAGATATGCAGAACCACATCAACGCAATCCACCTCCTTGACCAAGGACGTCGTTGGATTGTCTAGATTGAGCTTGATCGCTTGTTTCTCTACCTCGATTGTCCCATTCAATTCTCCGCTTTTCAATTATCTCGAAGCTTGCAACTCAATTTCTTCGTTCTTGCCAACATCGGCTCTATTCGCGCAGTCTAGTGAGCTTGCTCGAAAAAGGAAAAGCTTGTTACAGAGGAACGAGTCTTTACGTTACGAGCAAGGTTTCCTGATCCCCCTCTTCCTCCTTTTCCTCCATTTCTACTTTCCGCTCATTCACTTCGATCCACCCTCTATACTCTTCTTTCTTCTCCTCTATCACACCCAGATTGAACTTGATCGCTTCGTTTCCCACGGCCAAAAAGAAGCCTCTCTCTCCCTCCTCCTCTCCATTCTCGTTCTGTCTCCTCGGTCCGGCTAAAGTAGTTCTCGCGAACAGCTCGAGTGCATTTGGTGGGTTTGTTGAAGGTGGGAGTAACGGTAGTAGTAGATCTGAGGACGGCGAGAGAGTCAGAACGTGTCTCGACGGAGAAAAGAGGGAAACATACCGAGTAAGACGGGTTTACGAGAGTGACCTATCGGAGTCGAGAGGAATACTTTCTGATTAGGTAAAGGTGGTAGTGAAGCTTGTGTAGGATTGTAATAACCTAGAACGAGACCTGTTTTGAACCGAGATCTCAGCTGAGTCTCCGATTCTACAAGTACGAGAAATAAGAGACTCACCTTCATAGCATCTCCTATGTTGCGATTCCAGAGACCAAACGGGTTCACCAGTTTCTGAAGCGATTTTGACCCAGTACCACTCGACTGGATTCGAGATTTTCCAACTTGGGAACAGTTTGTCCAGTAACAGTCGACGATACTACACCCTGATTGTCAGCTACTACTGTATATCAGAAAGAGGGGCAGAGGCTCACCTTGACTCGATTCGTTAACCAAATAGCGATCAATACTGGTTTCTTTTGACCAAGCAATTCAGGCAAGTCGAGCTTCCACAGGTCGTAAGGATCGAACGTTTCGTACTCTGAAGAGCGAGTAGCAGAAGCGTTGGGCCAAGGAGGACTAAGCACCAGAGGAGCGAGGAATCAGTCTTGTAGAGAACCGAAGCAGCGAGGGAAGAGAGGTGAGACGAACTCCATGATGACGAGATCGAAGCCTCCTCTTTGTCGACCGAACTGAGAGATGGATGAGGTCGAAGCTGACCAGGAGGAGGAGAAGCTGGAGAGGTAGAACCCGCTTGAAGGAGGGAGAACGAGCTGGAAAGGTGTTGAAATCGGGGGTTCTCCTTCGACGAGTGGTACGATCGCTTGCTCTTCGCTCCCGTTGACGATGATTGAGTTGTTTACTAGTTCCTCGAGGCGGAGTGGTCGAGCAGTGTCGAGTTGTCGTATCTTCGCACCATCTTCCCTCGTCGAATCCTCAACCTCGTACTTCTCCTTCAAACCCACCAGGTCCAACTCATTCCTCTCCGTCTTCTCAGTGCCTTCTATCCACCTACATCTCTTCCCGTCAAGTAAGCCAGTCCATTTCTCCTCCTCCTCAAACTCAACCTCATTCATCCAACTCTCCCTCACTTGTCCAATAGCGTTCTCTAGCATCATGCCGATACTTTTATGATGTTCCTCTGACTCTCTATCCGTCGTCGTCTTGTTCTCTTGCTTAGATCTATTGATAGCCCAATCTGCAGGACTTGATTCTTCTGCCAATTTCCTCCTCTTCTTCTTCCTCCCAGATTCTCCCGCTTCTTGTGTTGAGTCTTGAGACGAGTCGTAAGGTCTGTGAGGGGGTCTCGGGAATAGTAGAGTTGTGTGAGGAGAGAATGAAGCGGAATAAGATCGAGGAGCCGAAAGGAGATGGTGAGAGGAAAGACTGAGTTGTCCTGTTGTCGGATCGAATGCTGGGACTTCCACTGTATGTAAGATCGAGCTGTGAATCATTGCTGCCTTGATCGATCGAGTGGTAGCTGTTCAAAGAGTTGAAGGTTTCCGCTTGATTCGTTCTTCCCTCTCTTCCATACCCTTTCACCTCGGCCGTGATCTCCCCATCCAGTAGCTTATCCATCAGCCAGTCTCCCCGTTGACAAGCCCTCTCCACTTCCCCTCCCTTTCTCTTTCTCTCACTCAACTTTTCTCCGCTCCACCCGCATCCTCCTCGATAAGCAATGGCAGTCCTCAAGACTGGTCTAGGAGAACGACTAGTCTCGACAGATGTAGAAGCCAAAGCGTTTGATCAATTACCCGTCATTGATTTGACGGATTTATCGAGTGAGGATTTCGAGAAACGTAAAGCGTTGGCTGCAGAGGTACGCTCTCAAACCCTCTTCTTATGCTTTCGATAAGAGTAAACTGATTGTTAGTGAGAGGATAGATTCAACGAGTGAGTTTCGACAAGGGGTTTCGCAGGATTTCGGAGAAGGATTTCGTGCTGATTACGGCTGAGAGAGAGCGTAGGCTTCAATCGATATCGGATTCTTCTATATCAAGAATCATGGGATTCCTCAAGAAGTGATCGATCAAGCTTTCGGGTGAGTCGACGTTTCGCAAGAATTTCTCGTTTTCGACGATAGCTGATCAAACTTCCTCACTACTCTCGTCTCACAGACAAGGTCGACAATTCTTTGATCAACCGACAGAGAAGAAGATGTTGGTCGATCTACAAAAGAGTAACGCATTCAAAGGTTATGCTCGTACGTTTCCTCCCTTCCTATCTCCTCGACATGGCTAACCCCTCTTCCCACTTCATTAGCTCTCAAAGGAGAGAATGTCGACCCTGCCTCTCGAGGAGACATGCACGAAGCCTTCGACATTGGGGATGATTCACAAACGATGAAAGCCGGTAACGGTTCCGGAAACCTTTGGCCCCCCGCCTCTGACCTCCCTCAATTCCGTCCTTGCGTTGAGAAAGCATTCAACTCTGTCCTCTCACTCGGAAAGAGACTCGCACCTTTATTCGCATTAGCGTTGGATTTACCAGAGGATCATTTCGAATCGAGTTTGACGAATCCAGGATCGACGTTTAGGTTATTGAGTTACCCACCTCAATATGGTGAGGTTGATTTGAAAGAGATTGGTATTGGTGCTCATCAAGTACGTCCTCCCTCTCTCCCTCAAATTCGGATGTGAGCTGATGAAGAGAACGAGTAGGATTATGAATTGTACACTATCCTAGCACAACATGGAGATGTACAAGCATTACAAGTATTGAACGCTCAAGGGGATTGGGTCATGGCTCCTCCAGTTCCAGGAACTTTTGTCGTCAATATCGGAGATCAATTACAGAGGTTAACCAGTACGTCTTCCCCTTCTTTCTCTTCCTTGTTTTTTGTTTCGCTGACAGAGGGGCGGATGTAGATGGTGTATTCAAATCAACGGTTCATCGAGCGATCAACAGATCAGGTCAGGAAAGGATGTCGATGCCATTCTTTTTCGGATTGGATTACGATGCGAACCTCGAAGTACGGCTCCTTTTCCCTTCCCTTTTCTCTTTACTTTTGCTGATAGTGAGCATGTGTAGGTCCTACCAAATTGCGTGTCGGAAACGAGACCTGCGCTGTACGAACCGATCAAAGCTGGAGAGTATGTTGAGAAGAGATTGGCGGAGACTTATGTTAGGGTCGAGGAGGGGGAGGGGGAGAGGGAGAAGAAACCGTTGATTGGGTAGAGGAAGCGATCAGTGAGGGGTTGCTAGAGTGTTGTAAAGCACGTCGATATTTTTTGGGGATTCCTCAATGTTCGAAACCGATCGCGAACGATGCTTTGCGCTCGTCGCGGTACACGTCACTGAGAGGGCGTCATATAAAATAGAGAGGTATCTGATCTGCGTTCAAGCAGCTCGCAAAGCTAAGTTGAGCTGAGGTCCATTGAATCACGTTTTTCGAAAATGTCGGTTTTGACGGAAAAGCTTTCAGAAAAGCATAGAACGCTCCGCTAGCCTCATCAACATATTCAGGTGATAGTCGGTCGCTTGTATCAGCTTTGGTTGAAGTCGTATCCGGCTTGATCAATGAAAACGAAAGAAGCTCAGAATCCCGTTTTTCTCGCTCGTCTGTCCTCAGTCTCGGACCAGCGCTTCCAGATCTCGTCCGGGCAGAGTGTATACTCTTAAAGACGATAGGAGAGGTTGGAGGAAGCGAAAGAACTTGATTGACAGGAGAAATCGACGAAATTCGAACGAAAAACGTTTTAACCGGGTCCAACCTGTTACGAGAGCGTTGTCAGCGGTCTGGAGATAGCCTACGGGGTCAGAAAAGCTCGCTTTTGGAATGTCGTAATGTTCCGATTTAGCTTCTAGCTGCTCGTTGAACTCTGCGACACGTTCTTTGTGAGATTTGAGGGCAGCCTTGCTTGCTTTCGCGAGTAGCTGCGACGAACAACCGAATATTGTCAGCGCCCATACTCCACATACTCAGCTACACCTTGAACTGTCCCATGCCATCATACACCCAAGAGTGTGCGACACAGAGGGAAAAATAAGAGACGTACCCTCTGCCTCTTCACTTCCTCAAATTTCAACTCAGCTTTCGTCCTTGGTGGTCCGCTCGACGTTGAACCAGATCCAGCGATATCCCCAAAAGCTGCCTCGTACTCAGCTTCCTCTGGATCAGCCTGTTCCCTCCTCGTCACAACTCCTCCCTCTTCATCTCCTTCTCGGACTTTCTTCGAGGTGCTACTCTTCTTCTTCTTCTTCTTACTGTACCTCTCGCACGACAACATCAGCCTCGATACTGAGAGAGATGCAGAGGAGAGACGTACGAGGGATCAGAAGCACCTGATGAAGAACCCGATCCTTTCAACTTGAGTCCACCTCCCGGTTTGTGCTTGTAATCTGATGAAGGCATTGCGCCGAGTCTCACAGTTTGTAGGTGAACTGGAGAAACGACGCGGTGTGGGAGAAGCGAAAGAGGGAAGCGGAGAAACTTTTTGAGAGGGATTCACTCACTTCGACACCACAGAAAGCTTTGGATCATCTCGTAGTGTGTTCAGGAGATGCTCAAGATACCAACAATGTCGCCCAGGATCTCGGAGGACGTCAAATCGCTTTCTCACTTCTCATCTTTCTCAGAAATCGACCTAGGACTCTCACACGACTCGTCTGGACCCGTACAATCGTAGGGCGTAAAAAGGACTGTTGAATGAGCGGATCTTACATGCTTTTCAGCTCCTGGCGAGAGCCGTGACTCTCATCGCTTCGCATTTCGCACTTTTCGCTTTCTCGTCCTCGCTTCGTTGCTTCTATCTCCTCAACGTTTCCCCCTTGCTAACACAGCATACCACACACCTAATGTGTCCTACCGCTCGCCATCTAGAGTCGTTCTCGGAGTTGCCGCGGCGCAGACAATCTCCTAAACCCTTTCGCTGAATACCCTTTCCCTTCCTTCTCTCCACTCTCTTCCTCTCTCCTGTTCTCAACCCTTCTCACACTCCCACACTCGCTCAAACACACTCTCTATATCTACTCGCGCCAGGAGGATGCGCCTCCTCTCGCTCTTTCTCGCAGCGCTCTTTTTCGCCGCACCTTCACTCGCTCGTTCCCACCTGCAAACTAACAGAAGGCACGCTCGTTTATCCGACCCTACTCTCTCACTCGTCGAGTCACGTCTCGCTGAAACCGCGACAGACACGCAAGTCCTCTCACTCACTTCTTCCTATTCCCGAAGCAAACTAACCTCCTATCCTCAAAAACAGGTGGGTCAGTGGTACACGCGCCGAAGCCCTACTCGAACTCTACTATCCCTCCCTCTCAGTCTTCTCTCCTTCCTACGATTCATCAACCGGAACCACTCCCAAAATCGAAGATATCGTTAAATATTGGGAAGAGAAACGTTTGAACGGATCGAAGGAACTCGCTCATGTTGACGGAGGAGCCGCTGGAGATCCACCGAGTCTGGGAGTAGCTTGGCTCGTCACGGCGGAGAACTCGGATCTCGAGACGAAGGAGAGGAGGTGGGAGGCAGCGACTCGACAACTCAAGTATCTACTTCAAGACGTTCCTCGCACTCAAGATGGAGCTATCTCACATCGTCCCATTGAGGAAAAGGTACAACTCTGGTGCGTCCCTCCCTCTCCTCAGCTTCCGTACTCTCGCAAGTTGACGAAGGGGCAAGATTCGTAGGAATGATTTCGTTTACATGGTCCCCCCTTTCCTCGCCTATTACGGCGTCAAGTCTCACAACACCTCACTTGTCAAGGAAGCTTACGAGCAATGTCGTTTGTACCGACAAAACCTCAAGCCAGAGGGACAAGGAGCTTGGAGACACATCATGCTTGGAGATTGGCAGGATCCTGGATTATGGGCAACCGGAAATGCTTGGGCAGCAGCGGGTGAGCTTCATTCGTATTCGATTATTCGAGCTAGAGCTGACTTACAGATGGATTCTCGCACTTTCGCAGGAATGACTAGGGTTCTCGCGACGATGAAGAACTCGCAATACGCTAATCAATTCTCGAACGAGATACACGACCTCGAGAGCTGGACTCGAGAGATACTCGTCGCTTCCTTCGCAACCCTACAGGTTTGTTTTCGTTTTCATTACTCAAGTTTCGCTATCATCGCTTGACCTACTGAATCTATCCTAGCCCAATGATTTCGTACTCAACTACTTTGGTAACTCGACCTCGTTCGCTGATTCCGCCTCTTCAGCTTTACTCGCGGCTGCGACTTATCGACTCGCCGTTCTCGACCCCGATTTCGACTATTCCGCTCTTCTCGCCTCGGCGGCGACAATTCGTGACGCCGTCTGCAGGAACATCGATACAGTCACTGGATGGCTGAGTGGTGCTGTCGTGAGTCTGCTGTCTCGAGCGTTCATTCGTTCGGAGCTGAATTTGACAATTTGTTGCGAACAGAATCCTCTCGCTTGGACTGAACAGGCCAATCAGAGTCCCGAAGCTCAAGCGTTCGTTTTGCTCCTTCATTCGGCTCATCAAGACTATCAAGCTACTCTCACGGTCGACAAGCGCAAGAAAAGCAAGACCAACTGATCGGTTTCCTTCCCTGAGAACGTCCTCTCGGGCTGAGCCCTTGTCCGTTCTTGCTTCAATACCTCAGTATTAACTCTCTCTTTCTCGTAGACTCTGTGCAATCGGCAATATCAGTATGTCCTCGTCAATCGATCTGTCGAGCCTTCGCGACTAGTTTTCCTTCGCACGTTGGCTTTCTTCTTCGCTTCTCTCTTCGCTTATCTCTCCACACTCTCGTAAGGTTGTCATCACACAGCAAGGGAACGATCGGCGTCCGCAAGGGTTGCTCCTGATACCCCACAAGAAGAGAATGCAAAAGATTGCGAAATCGCTGTTATCGCATCCTCGGTTTGTATCCTACAAATTCCTGAAGTTTTACTTGCTCGCTATTGTTCTCCAAGGAGGTGCACCACTTGATTTTGAAGATTTACACATTCATCTTGCATTACCTTAAGGTGAACGTCGGCACCTTTCTCAGACTGCGTCAAAGGTGGGCAGCGCAAGGTCGAAGATCAATGTCGAGCACTGTTGTACTCCGAGAGCTCTCCCCTGAACCAATACCGACTCGAGGTTGAATCCGACGCTTCTCACTCAATACCATGTACAAAATTGTCATATTCACAGTCACTTTTACTTTCGGAATCGCTATTTACATTCTCCACCACCCGGTGCACGCTCATTCGCGATGTCCATAAGCGCCCACATTTCCCGAATCACAATTCTCGATGTAATATTCAATCTTGTTAACACTGTGTCGAACGAGGCGTAAGGACTTTATCAGCAACACTAGGAAAGGGAATGCTGGAAAAAAGGGGGAGGGGACGTACAAGGTGCCGATAGGTTGACAAGCCGAGATATCGGTAGACCTTGGCTCCCAAGAATGGGTGAAGGGACAAATACTGCTTGATACGATACTATTTCGGGAATCGTGATTAGCTCTCTCGAGTTGTTCAGAGGGAGAGGGGAATGGGAGGGAGAGACTGACTCTACGCCGTCTACTGCGATACTGTCGAGGTATTGACTATATCGTTTCTCCAAGCTCATCAATAAATCGAACAGAAAGTACGAAAGGAGAGACTTCCTCACCTAGCGGTAACGAGTAAGATACTACCAATATCACCTCCATTTCCATAGTTGTTCTCGTAAGTCTGAGTCAAAGGTCCTCCGTTGCCTTCGAATGAGCCGATGAAATTTCCACAGGATCCATCGCTGTAGAGGTTGATTTGATAATCGGCACTGTCGCGCTTGGTGAGGGAGTCATTGGCGGAAGGAAAGGGAGCGGCTGAGGCGCTGGATAAGAGGAAGGGAGCGAGGAGGAGGAGGGATTGGAATCGCATATTGTTTGAGGTTGTGTAGGAAGAACAGGTAAGGATTGGGATGAGGTCGCAGGAGAGAAGAGAGAGGAGAGAAGCTCGAGGACGACATGTACGACGTACGGTTACGTAGAGGAAGAACGTGAGCACCTAGAGGAAGAACGTGGGCAAACCTACCTCGCGGTTGGAGAAGGGGAAGGGGAAAGGTCGAAGGCTCAATGTCGTCATTGATCTATTTCGGGTTCAATACTTCGTCTGATCATGCATGCGGTTTATCGGAGCTGTGTGGTGCGAAAGAAAAGGGACATGGAATTACGAAGGAGAAAATCCGACCTCCTCTGATCTACTGTACCTGCCAGAAGGTTATAGGTCTGCCAGAAAGCCATATGTAGCTCGGATTGACAATGTCCCTGACCCTAGGAGACAGGCTTCTCCACTGTCTCCGTTGACTGTGATTAGGCTTGAGAGAAAGAGAGGAGGGTCAATCGAAGTTTGGGCGAAGAGAGTGACTCTTGTGTCTAGCGGAACCTTCTCATAGAGAGCGATAGGTTCGGGGCGAGGCAGCGGAGCAGTGGGAGGAACTCCGGGGATCGATGATGGGTGGGAAGGAAGAAAAAGGAAAGACGGAGAAACTGACTGTTTGAGGGCTGAGGGAACCCCTAGATGGGAGGGAGGTTCGAAAAGAGCTGTCTGAATGCAGTCGAGTTACAAAAGCAGATGAGTGGAGGAAGAGGAGCGAGTATCGCAAGTTCGAGCAAAGGGTTGCGAGTATTTTTCGCAAGCCTGATCCTTTGCTCTACTGCGATTGATCGAAGCCCGTTGGACGACAAGCTGCGTCGTTCCCCAAGTCTCGGTGAAATATAGAAGTGATCGCCCACTGAACGAAATTTCGAAAATTATCACCAGTCGAGAAAGTCCCGGCAAACTAAGTTCAACTTCAACCTCTCTTCCAAACCGACAGCTATGGAGGTAGATCAGAAACCGATACTGCCTCAAGATCTAGAGGGGAGTCTACCACCTTCCCGAGAACGATCTCTCCCTCCTCCTCATCAAAACAATCCGCTCTCTTCAATTCCTGAAACGTGAGTTACTCTCTCTCTAGCGGTCATTGGAACAGCTGTGGGCATTCGAGAGAGCGTGGGGTGATTCTAGGTGGAGCGAAGGAGAAGTCGGCCGAGGTAGAACTAGAGTGCCCTCGAAGATAGGGAAACTCCCTCGAGGGTTTCGATCCATCCAATCTCGCACTCTGTAGCTTTGAGACTACTCCCAATACACTCGATACAACTATCAGAATCAATCACTGACTCTATCGTTCCTATCTCAGTGGAATCGCGACTAGTTCATCCGATCAAACACCTCCCTCTGTCAACTCGAATCCTCACGTTCCACCTCCTTCTACACTCTCGCTAGCATCCGCAAGGAACTCCCCAGCACCTTCATCACAACCTCCATCTCAACATCCTTCACCAGCTAGACAGATGGATCACGAAGCGAATGCAGCTGCGAATTTATTAGCAAACGTTGCAGCTAGCGCTCATCTCCAAGCGAATGCGAGTGCGAATGGAGGAGCAGATCTACCTAGGAGTGGTCCGGGAAGCGCAAACTTTGATCCTGCCGCTCCTCATGCAGTCGATGGACTTCCAAATCCTTTGCCTGCTAATTACGATAAGGTAAGCCTTCTTTCAAACTCTCCTCTCCAGCTTCAATCCTAGACTGATCAGATCTCATCTATGATCAGGCTTTACCAATT
>Ga0308169_10005125_pt1 | contig 12044 bp, 10 predicted proteins | sample PhyBR1_2_FD_202139 | JGI IMG/M metagenome (GOLD analysis project Ga0308169, IMG submission 202139) | Phyllosphere microbial communities from UC Gill Tract Community Farm, Albany, California, United States - DLSLSB.R1 | ecosystem: Host-associated > Plants > Phyllosphere > Unclassified | place... | reverse complement strand
TAGGTAAAATCCTCATCAACGAGGTCTTTAATCAGATAAAAGAGATTGGCGGAACTGCTTTACAACTCAATGTAAACAAACACAATAAAGCCAAAGATTTTTACCTGAAAGGTGGCTTTACCATTAAAGAATCAGTAAAACTCGATATTGGTGAGGGCTATTTTATGGATGATTATGTGATGGAATATAAGTTTTAGCTTATTTTTTCAAACCCAGATAATATTCGCGTTCGTTTTTATCGAAATGCTCAATGGCATAACGCAGCATGGTTCGCGGCATTGTTGCGGCATGTTTTTCTAAAAAAGCCACTAGCCGGCGCTGGTCTTTAGTGCCGGTATGCCTGAGCCAGCCACCCGCAGCTTTATGTATTAAGTCTTCCTTATCTTTTAAAAGCAACTCTGCAATGCCAAAAGTATGCGTTACATCGCCTTTGCGGATAAAAAACGAAGTACTTACAATGGCTGTACGCCTGTGCCACATATTTTCTGATAATGCGAGTTCATATAAAATATCTTTGGACTTATCGAATAAATAAGCGCCTATCACAAAACCTGCCGAACGATCTATTAAGTCCCAGTTGTTTATGTGGTCGTGCCGGTTGATGTAAAGATCAAACAAGTCTTTCTTTGTGTCTTCACTGGCTCTTTTATCTCTGGCCTGAAAATCCATAATGCTTACCGCTCCAGCGCGGTGTTCATGAACAGGGCTTTCCAGTAGTTTTTCAATCTCCGCAACCGGCATGGCTATAAATGCTTTGGCCATTTCGAAAACCTGCCCCATCCTTACACCTATAAACTCATCGCCTGCGCCATAATCTCCTGCTTCGGTTTTAAAATAACGATATATCTTTTCCAACTCGGTATTTGATTGGAAAGTAGCAAGCTGTTCGATAAAAGCTGCTGCCGTTAAATCAGAAGTTTGTTTTGGAATTTTTACTAAAGCCATGGCTTGCCTGTTTTCTGCTTAAATATACAAAAAACAGGAAGCGGTTAGGTCTACTTAATTCTTCATCCTTCCTTGTTCTGCCTCAGTACCTGTTGAACGGCGGCGCGCAGGTTTGATTTCATTTTTACCAAAACGATAAGTAAAGCTGATGCGGCCTACACGGGTTTCATTTTTTTGATGTACGCTGTAGGTTAAGCCCGGATACGCGCTTGATAAATTATTTTCAGACATGTTAAATACATCGGACAAAGCCAGTTTTAAACTTGCCTTTTTGTTAAACAACGCTTTGCTTAAGCCAGCATCGATAGAATAGCGTGCTTTTAAGCTTAAGGTGCCATAATCAAGCGGCGATTCGTAATTACCGTTCAACTCGGCTGTAAAGCCATTTACAATAGTAAAGGTTTGTTGCGATTTAAACTGAAAAGCTGTTTTCCCGGTTTTCAAAGCACTCCCGGCTAGGTCAGGGGCTTCAAAACTCAGGTAAAAAACATTTAAATTGTTGTTGGTCTCCCACCACTTCGTAATCTTAAGGGGTACATTTAAGTTGGCATTGTAACTAATGTTTTTCGCAATATTTGCATTGGTTTGGTATAGCGACTGATTTGCCGCATCGGGCAAAATTACTTCTGCAATTACATCATTAACCCTGCTATAGCCTATCGAAAGCATATATTTTTGCAATAGCGTATAACTGAGCTCAAAATTGTGTGTATACTGTGGGTTTAAAAAAGGATTTCCTTTGCTGTAGGTAAATTCATCTAAGTAATAAATAAAGGGATTTAATGCATCATAACTTGGCCTGTCTATCCTTCTGCTATAAGAAAAGCCCAGCTGATTGTTTTTTGAAAGCGTTTGTTGAACAAATAATGTTGGGAAGAAATCCCAGTAATGTCTTTGCACTACAGTATTTTTGGTAATCAAATTTCCCTTCGAGTTGGTTTGCTCCATTCTTAAACCAATCTGTACGCTTGTATTTTTAAACTGTTTATTTACATTGGTATAAGCCGCATTTACATTTTCATCGTATACAAACTGATTACTTCTTTTAACATCGTTCTGCCAAACATTACCAACAAACTCTTCTGCCTGCAAATCGTTATCGGTTTTAACCCAGCTGCTTTTAACCCCTGCTTCGAGTTTAACCGTTTTGCTTAGCGATACGTTATAATCGATTTTAAAAGCTTTGATATCAATTATCGATGGGGTATTGTTCCGCGTATACCTGATCGGGCGGATTCTGTCACCGTTCTGGAATCGATAATCGTTTGCATAATCAGAACCGTCATTTCCGTTATATTTAGAATAATCTACGTCGGCTGAGATTTCTGAACCAGCTGTATCTAAAACAGATTTGTAGTTTAAGTTATAAGAAATATTATTGTATTTGTTTGCCTGCAATGAATTGGTTATCAAACTAGAATCTACTTTTTGAAAAGACGGACCAATTAAAGTATTATTAACAGATGCTTCGGTGCCATGGTTAAAGTAGCCATTTACCAATATGCCAATGGTATTTTTCTTATCGATAAAATAATCCAATCCTGCTTTAAGGTTATTGTTATATTGCTTTCTGTTACTTGTGCCAACCTGCATAAAGTAAGTATCAGGTGTACCGTTCGAAATCCTGTCGATAGCAATCAGGTTATCGCGCTCAAACTTACCGTAGTTATAATTACCAAAAAGGTTGAGCTTCTGTGTTCTGTGATTCAGGTTTATACCCGCATTTCCCCTCAGGTTTTTACCATATCCCAAAGATCCGTTTATACTGCCATTTGTGCCGCCATTTTTGTTCTTTTTGGTTTTGATGTTGATGATACCCGAATTACCTGCGGCATCATATTTGGAAGATGGATTGGTAATCAGTTCGATACTTTCTATATCAGAGCTCTGCATGTTGCGCAGCAAGTTGGCCACATCGGCACTGCTCATGTAAGTTTGTTTTCCATCCAGCTGAATCAGCACGCCTTGCTTGCCCATCATAGAAATCTTATCGTTCTGATCGACCGTAACGCCTGGCGCTTTCTGCAACACCTCCAATGCCGATGAACCCGTCATGATTGAACTGTTAGAAACATTCATCACAATTTTATCCATCTTTCTTTCAATCAGCGGTTTGGTAACAGCCACATTTACCTCTTTTAAGTTCTGTGCAGTAGCCACCAGTTTAGCCGTACCAAAATCTATTTTTTGATTGTCTTCGGTTACTGTAATTATTTTGCTTTTAAAGGTTTTATAGCCCATGTTACTGGCTTTATAAAAGTAGGTTCCTTTACCCGCTACAATAAATCCAAACGAACCATTCGGATCGGTAAAAGCAGTTTTAACAATAGTAGAATCAGCAGCTTTGAAAAGAACTACGGTAACGTAATCTGCAGGCTTATCATTCTCGTCTAAAATTACGCCACTGATATTGGGTTTAGGCGTTGTTTGGGCAAAAACCTGCGTGGTTGTAAAAAAAAGGGTCAGTATGAGCGCTATTTTGTATAAATTTTTCATCGGTCTGGTTTAATATTTTAAAAAATCGGGCAAAAAAATTCCATAACACCTGAAAAAGGTATTTTCCATTTATTGCTGTTATTTTAAAGTTTAGTTCGGAAACGAAAGGTCTCCATGATTCTGTTATAGGTAAGACGACCGTTTTTTGAAAAGGTTACAGGAACTTTAAAAAAGTCTTTAGTCCTAAGTCTGGAGTCAGAGATTCTATGACCAAGTTTTGGAGCATAGAAACTATAATATTGCTACAATCAACCAAACTACAAATAACCAATTTGCAGTTACCAATAAACTAATGGCCAATGAACTACTGAACAAAAAAACCACAGCTCAACAAGTTAAACACCTGCTGACCTGTGGTCTTAAATTTTTGAAATGAGAAGATATTATTTTACGCCAAGCACATCAACGCCTTGCTCAAAAATCACATCAACCGGGATATTCTTTTTGGTTAAACGATCAAGATCTGTTTGCAATTCGGTGTGGATAATGGCTTTTTCTTTTTGCGCTTTTTCTACCGCAACTTTATCGCCATTGCCCTGAAGCGTAATGATGAAAGCACTTAGCTCGTTCATCGCCGAGGCAAATTTATCGAAGTTTACCTTGTAAGTACCTTTTGCAGTGCGCTCAAAAGCGCCTTTTTCCTGAAAATAATTAAAGCATTGCATATTGGCTTTTCCATGTGCTTCTGAAACGCCAAAACGTACCGAACGTAAAATACCAGCCATAAACGTGGTATAATAATCTTTTATATCGCCCTGCAATTCGCCCTTTTTAAGCAGGCCGGTTACCATATACAAACCTAAAATATCGGCTTTGCCTTCTTCCAGCCAGCTATATTGCTCTTTTAAGGCAGCGCGAACAAAACCTTTACCTGTAATGGTTTTTTTAATGCCTAAACCGTGGGCCACTTCGTGGAACATTACATTGGCAAAAAAGGCATCGAACTTAATGTATTTTTGCTGCTCGGCATCGATCAGTTCTTTTGAAATAGGAACCAGAATTTTATCGAATTTGGCCTGCATTGCATTTTTCAGCTGTGAGCGGCGTGTACCTTTTTCCTGTTGTATTTTTTCGTCGTTAGGCAGGTTAACCGCAATTGTTTTTGATCCAGCATTACAGTCGCCTGCATAATATACTACATCATAAGCGTTCAATTCCGAATCTGTTCCTGGTGTTTCGGCTTTATATTTAGCTTCAACAGGTAAATTTTTCTGCAGTTCGGGCAGCATTTTTACATACTTGGCCAAACGCTTGCTCCACTCTTTATCTTTAATTAAAACATAGGCCTCGTAACTGGTGCGGGCATTGAAAAGTTTGTCTTCGTAATTTTCAATCGGGCCAATAATGATGTCTAAACCATTGGTTTTCATATCCAGCCAGGCATAATCACTCGCTGTAAAATTATCTGTTACCAAAGCGTCAGCCCTTAAATTTAAATATTTTTTCAGGCCTGCATCTTCTGCAATTAAAGCAGCCTGTTTCAATAACGAACTTGCTTTTTGTAGCTCTGCCGCAAATAAAACATGGTAAGGTACGGTTGATAATTTACCGGTACTATCTTTCCTGATTACAGAATAGGCACCAAATTTATCGGCCAGATCAGATTTTTCCACTGCATCTTTGGTTAGGCCGTAAGGATAGAATGTTGCACCTTCAGGTTTTACACCAACTCCCTGCACAAAAGGCTTATCATTGTTCAGCCTATCCCAGGGGCCATAATTGATATTCACAAAATCACGTGTTTTTTCATCTTTTATAGTAGCCAAAAGGCTGTCGCGTTGCGGGTATACCTGTTTCCAGTACAACTCATCCATTATTTCTGCCGCCTGGATCAAAAGAGGCAAAATTTTACGGTCGTTAACGCTTAACTGATTAATGTTTGTGGTTAGTTTTACCTTTTCGTAAATCGGCAAACGATCGGCAACATAACTAGTCAGGCTGTCTTTTTGTACTGCTCCGTTTTTATCATCAGCAGGTTTAGAACCGCCGCCGCAGGCAGACAACATCGCTACAGAAACAGCCAATGCCGGCAAAAGTATTGTTGATTTGTATAAATTCTTCATATTAAAGTATATCGGCGCTAAATTAGTAATTTTTGAAAGCTTTGTATAAAGTTTGATGCATTGGGACAAGTTTAACCTAACTTTGTAACTTCATTCTTTTAATCAACATGCCTATGCTGTTTTCTAATTTATACAAAACGTCTGTTTTAACTGCTTTTTCTCTGACTATGGTTTTAGCCTCATGCACCACCAGCAAGTATGCAGCGACCGAAAAAATCTACAAGGATAAGGCAAAGGGCTTTGCAGAAATTATTGGAACGGTACCACCAACAGGGCAACTATACGATTCATTAAATGCAACAAACCAGCAGTGGATTGGTTCTGTAAATTTTGGGATACGTAAACCCAATTTTGTAGTGATACACCATACCGCACAGGACAGCCTGGCGCAAACTGTTAAAACTTTTTTTTCGACCAAAGCGGGCACCAGCGCACACTATGTAGTTAGCCGCGATGGCAAAGTGGTACACATGGTAAACGATTATTTGCGTGCCAACCATGCCGGTATAAGCAAATGGGGAAAAGATACCGACCTCAACTCATCATCCATCGGCATTGAGCTGGATAATAATGGTTTAACCGACCCATGGCCTGATGCGCAAATTAACAGCCTGCTTAAATTACTGGCTACTTTAAAGAAAACCTACAGTATTCCTACAGCTAATTTTATTGGCCATGCCGATATTGCCCCAAAACGTAAAAACGACCCTAAAAATTTCCCCTGGAAAAAACTGGCGGATAAAGGTTTTGGCTACTGGTACGATGATGTACTGAAAAATCCACCTGCTGATTTCAACACCGAAATGGCTTTAAAGTATATTGGCTATGATACCAGCAACCTGCCGGCTGCAATAACCGCTTTTAAAATTCATTTTATCCAAACCGATATTACGCCAACATTAACCCCGGTTGATATTTTGGTGCTGTATAATGTGTTTATGAAATACTAGGCGGTTAGCGAAAATAAGTCAGAAAGTGGGGAGACAGATGTCCGAAGTAAAAATGCGAATACTTAGTGCAATTGCAGCTATATGTAAGATGTGAAAGGGAAGATGGAAGTTAGTAACCCAAGATCAGGCGAGAACCAGGTTTAACACCAGCACTTTGCGCTTTGGGGTTACCTTTGTGCGCTTTGCGGTTAAATGAAAGAGTAGTACTAACGGTTTAAAACAAAAAAGCACGGATAAATCTGTGTTCATCCGTGCCGATCTGTGGTTAAAATAACCTAAACCTAATTTGGTTTCTTAAAAGTATCTTTTAACGTAACCGTTCTATTGAAAACCAGTTTATCAGCAGTAGAATCTTTATCCAGGCAGAAATAACCTTTACGGATAAACTGATAACGGCTTTCTAAATTCGCATCGGCCAAAGCTGGCTCAATGTAAGCATTCGGCAATACCGTTAAACTTTCAGGATTCAGATAATCCTTAAAGTCGCCTTCTTCTGCATCTGGCGTTTCTGAGGTAAATAGACGCTCATACAAACGGATTTCGGCCGTTTTAGCATGCTGTGCGCTTACCCAGTGTATGGTACCTTTAACGTTTATACCGCTGGTATCGTTGCCACTTTTCGATTCAGGAATGTAAGTACAACGGATCTCTGTAACGTTACCATTTTCATCTTTTACAAAATCCTCGCATTTTACAATGTAAGCGAATTTTAAGCGCACCATCGCCCCCGGCGCCAAACGGAACCATTTTTTAGCCGGCACTTCCATAAAATCTTCGCGCTCAATCCAAAGCTCATTACTGAAAGGAATTACACGCGTACCGCCGCCATCTTCTGCTTCGGGATTGTTTTCGCCAATTAAATCTTCTGATTGCCCTTCCGGATAATTGGTAATAACCAGTTTTATCGGATCCAAAACAGCCATTACGCGGTTAGCACTCTTATTCAGATCTTCGCGGATACAGAATTCAAGCAAGCTCAGTTCAATTAAATTCTCGCGTTTGGCAATACCAATACGCTCACAAAACTCACGAACACTTTTTGGCGTAAAACCTCTTCGGCGTAAGCCCGAAATAGTAGGCATGCGCGGATCATCCCAGCCGTTAACCAGATTTTCGTTAACCAACTGCAATAACTTACGTTTACTCATTACTGTTGAAGTAAGGTTTAAACGTGCAAATTCGTATTGTTTAGAAGGGAAAATCTCTAATTTTTCGATAAACCAATCGTACAGTTCGCGGTGCGAAACATATTCCAAAGTACAAATAGAGTGGGTAATGTTTTCAATACTATCACTTTGGCCATGGGCAAAATCGTACATCGGGTAAATGCACCATTTATTTCCGGTACGGTGGTGCTCAGCATGTTTAATGCGATAAATAATAGGGTCGCGCATTAACATATTTGGGCTGGCCATATCAATTTTTGCCCTCAAAATATAAGCACCATCAGCAAACTCACCATTTTTCATTTTGGTAAAAATGCTCAGGTTTTCTTCAACACTGCGGTTGCGGTAAGGGCTATCTTGTCCGGGCTCGGTTGGCGTACCTTTTAAAGCGGCAATTTCATCTGCTGAACTCTCATCCACATAAGCCAGGCCTTTTTCAATTAATTTTACGGCAAAACCATATAGTTCATCAAAATAGTCTGATGCAAATAATTCGTTTTTCCAGTTAAAACCCAGCCATTTAATATCTTCCTGCTGGCTGTTTACGTATTCTGTTTTTTCCGTTACCGGATTGGTATCATCAAAACGCAGGTTGGTATACCCGCCGTATTTTTGTGTTAGTCCGAAATTTAAGCATATTGCTTTCGCATGGCCGATGTGTAAATAACCATTTGGTTCGGGCGGGAAACGCGTAACCAGGGTTTCATACTTACCACTATTTAAGTCGTTCTCAACAATTTCTTCAATAAAGTTCAATGACTTCTCTTCACTCATAAAAACCTGTAAATTAGGAATGCAAATGTAAAAAGATTGAGCGTATTTATACAATGATTAACGGTTTATTAGCACACAGTTAATATTGGAACTGATAGAATTTCTTAACAGTCGTTAAATGGCTATGCCAATCTCTGGTAATTCCAGTAGCCATTAACCATCAAACATAATCTATATTGCCTGTTTCTCTATTAGTTAATAAAATCAATACATTTACGTCAACTTAATATTCATTATGAGCAAAGCATTAAACCGGCCAATACGTGTTTTAGTGGCTAAAGTTGGATTGGATGGCCACGACAGGGGCGCTAAAGTAATTGCCACATCCTTGCGCGATGCCGGCATGGAGGTAATTTACACCGGCCTGCGCCAAACCCCGGAAATGGTTGTGAATACTGCATTGCAGGAAGATGTTGATGCCATCGGCATTTCGATCCTCTCGGGTGCACACATGACTGTTTTCCCAAAAATTATCCAGTTAATGAAAGAAAAACAGTTAGATGATGTATTGTTAACAGGTGGTGGAATTATACCCGAAGCCGACCGGTTAAAACTAGCCAGCATGGGCGTTGGCTCATTATTCCCACCGGGAACTACAATGGCAAGCATTGTGGAATATATTAGCGATTGGGTTACAGAAAACAGAAATTTTTAAGCTATGGCATATCAGAATTTAATACCAGAGATAAAAGAGCACATTTTATACGTTACCATTAACCGCGAAAAAGCATTAAACGCCTTAAATAAAGATACCTTGACCGAATTGGCCGATGTAATTGCGTTTGCTAATAAAACCGACGAGGTAAGGGCTGTGATAATTACAGGTGCCGGCGAAAAGGCATTTGTGGCTGGTGCCGATATCAAGGAATTTGCCGATTATAATGGCAAACAAGGCGAAGAATTGGCAAAACGTGGACAAGATCAAGTATTCGATGCCATAGAAAATGCTAAAAAACCATTTATTGCAGCCATTAACGGCTTTGCTTTAGGCGGCGGATTAGAACTGGCTATGGCCTGCCATATGCGCATTGCTGCCGAAAATGCCAAATTAGGACTACCCGAGGTTACTCTGGGCTTGATACCAGGTTATGGTGGTACACAACGCCTAACGCAATTGGTAGGCAAAGGTAAAGCAATTGAGATGATTACCACGGCCAATATGGTTACCGCTGCCGATGCCTTACAATTTGGCCTGGTAAATTATGTAGTACCGCAGGCCAACCTGATAGCCAAAGCAGAAGAAATACTGAATATGGTAAAACAACGTGCACCACTGGCAGTTTCAGCAGCCATTAAATCGGTTATTGCGGCCGTAAACAACAATAATGGGTACGCTACAGAAATTGAATCTTTTGGAAAATGCTTTGAAACAGCCGATTTTAAAGAAGGGGTAACAGCATTTGTAGAAAAAAGAAAGGCAGTTTTTAATGGCAAATAGCCCCTTGTAGGATTAATTCGCAATCAATATAACAAAAATGTTGCAAAAATTTTTTAATTTAATTTTTTTTTAAGTAATTATGCGCTATCTAAATTGTTAATCTGAATTGCTCCAATAATTAAAATTTGATTATTAGAAGTTCATTTTAGCATAAAAAGTGCTATTAATGAAAAATAAAATACTTATAGTTGATGATGAAATAAATATCGGACTGCTGCTCTCAACATTTTTAATCAAAAACGGTTTTGAGGTTTTCAACACAGTATCCGGCGCTACAGCGCTGTCTGTTTTAAAAGAGCAGACCTTCGATTTGGTATTGTGCGATTACCGCCTGGAAGACACTGACGGGAAAGAAATTTTAATCAAAATAAAGGAAAATTATCCTGCAACCAGCGTCATCATCATCACTGGTTATTCTGATATCAGGCTTGCGGTAGAATTAATTAAACTCGGTGCTTTCGATTATATTGCCAAACCATTATACCCCGACGAAATATTACTTACGGTTAATAAGGCTTTAACAGCACAACAATCAGTAAACGAACGAAAAAACCCAAATGGGGGCAAAACAAAAACTTTTACCGGCAGCAATTTCTTAAATACCCCCGAATATGTCGATGGCAAAAGCAAGGCTTCGATAGACCTGATTAAGCAAATACAGCTTGTTGCTCCAACAGATTATTCGATTATTCTAACTGGCGAAAGTGGCACCGAAAAGAATATGTAGCAAAAGCCATTCATTTAAACAGTACGCGCAAAGATAAGCCCTTCGTGGTAATGGATTGCGGAGCTTTATCGCCAGAGCTGGCAGCGAGCGAATTTTTTGGGCACCAGAGGAGTTGGTTATAAAGGGTGGTAAAAATACATCTGAGCCCAATTTAAAAGCCAAAGCAGTCTATAAGAAGGCAAGTTTGCGGAACGCAAGGTTAGATGCCGAGCTCTCGACCATTTTAACAGTTTTAAAACAGGTTAGTTTTAATAAAAGTAAGGCGGCAAAAATTTTAAACATAGACAGAAAAACTCTTTATGCTAAAATAGCAGGCATTAATCTTGACGAACTAAATTGAAATTAGGTAAAACAAAAGCTGCCAAATTTTCATTTAATGAATACCAAGCATTTAAATTATGTCAGTATTCTCCTATAAGCAACGTAACAACATTAACCTTGTTATCATAATTGCCCTTGGGATATTAATTGCCTATTCGTTACAAAGTATTTTCAGTGCCATTTTAAGTACCTTGGTGCTTTATACGATTATGCGACCAGCCTATATTCATTTGGCAGAGCGTAAAGGCTGGAACAAAAGAGCGGTTGCTATTTTACTGATTGCCATTAGTATAATGCTAATTGTATTGCCATTTTATGCCTTAAGCAGCATGGTAATCAGTAAAATTTCAGAACTAAAGAATAACGAAATCTTTTTCAAAAACCTGCTCGTTAAACTTCAACATCTTATTCCGGTAAAAATTAACCAGGATTTAATCCAGGAGGGTATGAACAGGTTGGGCAATTGGGCCACCCAATTGTTTCCATCGCTAATTTCGAGTGCAGTAAATATTATTTTAAGTCTGCTGGTGATGTACTTTTTACTCTACTTTATGCTCATTGAGCGTAAAAAGTTCGAGTTTTCGTTAATCAAATATGCACCGTTTAGAGAACAGAATGCCCTCCGCTTTGGCGATGAAATGAGAAATACCACTTACGCTAATGTTCTGGGTCAGGGTTTAATTTGCTTAGTGCAAGGCTCATTAGTAAGCCTCTCTTTTCTTGTTTTAGGCTATAAAGACCCATTGTTTTGGGGCATAATTACCACCTTTATATCGTTTGTACCTGTTTTAGGACCTCCGGTAATATTTGTGCCGGCAGCCATATTGCAAATTGCCAATGGGAATAATTTTGCAGGCTGGGCCATGCTTATTTTTGGTTTTGTGGTTATTATCAATATCGATAACGTACTGCGCTTTATCATCGCAAAAAAAATTGGCAATATTCACCCTATAATTACTGTAATTGGCGTAATTATTGGTATTCCTTTATTTGGTATATTGGGTCTGGTTTTCGGTCCGCTGCTACTGTCTTATTTCATTTTGCTGGTTAAAATTTACGAAACGAGTACGCTCGCATCAGAGAGATTAGAAAGAATTAAAACAAATAATGAGCATATGGAGTTATAAATATAGCTTAGCAACAAATAATGTAGTAGTTTTATAT
>Ga0308169_10005123_pt1 | contig 12046 bp, 9 predicted proteins | sample PhyBR1_2_FD_202139 | JGI IMG/M metagenome (GOLD analysis project Ga0308169, IMG submission 202139) | Phyllosphere microbial communities from UC Gill Tract Community Farm, Albany, California, United States - DLSLSB.R1 | ecosystem: Host-associated > Plants > Phyllosphere > Unclassified | place... | reverse complement strand
GCCTGCGGCACCGAGGGCCAGGGCCAGCAGCTGGCGGAGGGCCGGCCATTCGGTGTGCCAGGCGCCGTCCGGGCGTTCGTCGTTGAAGTTGGCCGCGGCCACGTGCAGCTGGGCGGCCAGCTGCGGTGCCTGCAGCGCGGCGCTGCGGACCAGGACGGACAGCACCGGGTTCTGTTTTTGCGGCATGGCGGAGGACACGCCGCGTCCGGCCGCCCGCGGTTCGGCGACTTCAGCCACCTCGGGCCGACTCAGGAACAGGACGTCGGCGGCGATCTTGCCGAAGGCGTCCAGGACTGATGCCAGCGCATGCCCCAGGGAGGTGACGGCCAGCCGGTTTGTGTGCCACGGAGCCGGGGCCAGGGCCAGGCCCAACCGGGCTGCCAGGGCGTCGGCCAGGGTGAACGGCGTGGCGTCGGCGCCGTCCGTCAGCACGGTCCCGGCAGCGAGGGTTCCCGCCGCCCCGCCGAACTGGACCGGGAATTCAAGCTTTTCCAGTTGCCGCCCAGCGGCAGCAACGCCCTGGAACCACTGTGCGGCGCGCAGCCCGAAGGTATAGGGAAGCGAATGCTGCGTCAGGCTCCTGCCGACGCACAGCGTGTCCGCATGCTGCCCGGCAAGGTGAGCCAGCGCCGTCGTGGTGCCTTTCAGGTCCGCCAGCACCGCGTGGACGGTGTTGCGAGCCAGCAGCATCAGGGCGGTGTCCAGGACGTCCTGGCTGGTCAAGGAGGTGTGCACGGCCTTCGCGGCACCAACTCCGCCGGTATCCAGCGCCGCCACATTTTTCCGGAGGTCCGCCAGCAGCGGGATCACCGGGTTGCCGCCGCCCTGGGCGCGCAGCGCGATATCGGCGAGGTCGTAGCGCCCCGCCTCAGCGGCAGAAGCGACGACGGCGGCGGAACCGGCAGGTGCCAGGCCTGCCTCTTCCAGGACGTCGGCCCAGCCGGCTTCGACGGCCAGGATGGCCGCCAGCACTGCCCGGTCCCCCGTCAGCGCCGTCACCAACGGTGACGCTGAGACGGGACTGAGCAGGCCGGCGTCGGCCTCTTCCGCGAAGGCGCGCAGGTCTCCCAAAGCGGCGGCGTGGGTCACTGGAAGTCCAGGAAGACCGTCTCGCCCTCGCCCTGGAGGCGGATGTCCCAGGTGAGGCCGCCGTCGGGGTCGCGGCGGGCGATGAGCGTCTCGCGGCGCTCGGGATCCAGCGAGCTGAGCAGGGGGTCGTTGGCCAGGGCCTCGGTGTCCTCCGGCAGGTAGATGCGGGTGAACAGCCGGTTGGTGAGGCCGCGGGCGAAGAGCGCCACGGAGATGAACGGTGCCGCGCCGGGCTTGGTGGGGCCGGGGTTGACGGTGGTGAAGGTGAAGACGCCGGAGTTGCCCACGGCGCCGCGGCCCCAGCCGGTGAAGGTGTAACCGTCACGGACCAGGGAGCCGGTGCGCTGGACAACGTTGCCCCCGGCGTCGGGCTGCCAGATCTCCAGGATGGCGTCCGGGATGGTGTGGCCGGCGCCGTCGTACACGGTGCCCTGCAGGCGGATGGAGCCGGGCGAGCCGGGGGCCAGGAGCTCGTTGTCCTTCTCGAAGGGCAGCGCGTAGCCGTAGAACGGGCCCACGGTCTGGCCCGGGGTGGGAACAAGTTTGGTGCTCATATTCCTACTCCTCGTCACCTTCTGCGCCGAGCGCCTCGTTTTCGGTCCAGGTCCGCTTGGGCCCGGTCAGGACAATGTCCCAGTTGTACCCCAGGGCCCATTCAGGCTCCGTGAGGGTGTGGTCGTAGGTGGCCACCAGCCGGTCGCGGGCGTCCTGGTCCACGATGGTCTGGTAGATCGGGTCCAGCGGGAAGAGCTGGTCGCCCGGGAAGTACATCTGGGTGATGATTCGCTGGGTGAACTCGGTTCCGAACAGCGAGAAGTGGATGTGCGCCGGACGCCAGGCGTTGAGGTGGTTCTTCCACGGGTAGGCGCCGGGCTTGATCGTGGTGAACCGGTAGGAGCCGTCCGGGCCGGTGATGCAGCGGCCGATGCCCGTGAAGTTGGGGTCGATCGGGGCGGGATGCTGGTCGCGCTTATGGATGTAGCGGCCGGAGGAGTTGGCCTGCCAGATCTCTACCAGCTGCCCGGCCACCGGGCGGCCGTCGCCGTCCAGGACCTTGCCGGAGACAATGATTCGTTCGCCCAGCGGCTCGCCGTTGTGCTGAATGGTCAGGTCCGACTCCAGCGCGTGCACGTCCTGGTGCCCGAAGGCCGGGGAGAACAGTTCGATGGTTTCGGGGTCAGCGTGCTGCAGGCTCTTGGTGGGGTGGCGCAGGATGCTGCTGCGGTACGGCGGGTAGTCCAGCCGCGGCTGGGTCTCCGGCAGTCCGCCGTCCTTGAGCGCCCGCTGGTATGCCTCGCCAATGGCGTTGATCTCTGCGCTGAGGTCCGCCTGCGATTCGATGGCCTTGTCCAGTGGCTGGTGGGCAGCCTTCGGTTCGGCCGGGGGCACGAGTTCCTCCGACTCCAGCTCTGCGGTGATGTCTTCCGGCACGGCTGGCTCCTCTCTCATCTGTTGGGTTTGTGGTGTCTGTGGTCTGGGTTGGCTCAGGTGCGGTGAAGTGAGTCGTACTGCACTGCGTGGCGTACCGGCGCGTTGGGGGCGCCGTAACCGTCGTAGCGGCCGCGGCGTTCCACCATTTCGAAGAACACGCTGCCCACGGTGGCGGTGTAGAAGTGCAGGAATTCCCCGTCCGCGTCCCGGTCGAAGAGCAGGTTCAGTTCCTGCAGCGTGGCCAGGAACCCGGGGTCGAGGTCGAACCGCGCGTCCAGGTCCTCGTAGTAGTTGGCCGGGATCTGCAGGAATTCCAGGCCCTTGTCCCGGGCGGCGCGGGCCGTGGCCACGAGGTCGTCCACAGCGAAGGCGATGTGTTCCTGGTACGTCTTCTGGCCGTGCGCCTGCTGCACCGGGGCGAGGTTGAGCACCAGCCGCACCGCGCCGTCGGAGGTCTGCATGACCTGCGAGCGCACCAGGCCGCTGGGGCTGGGGACCTCGGCGAAGGGCTGGGGTTCCAGGGCCAGGGCGCTGGTGTAGAAAAGGACGGCCTCATCGAAGTGCTGCCACGGCTGGGCGAGGTTGACGTGGTCGATCACGGCCCGGGCTCCAGCGGACGGGTGTTCCAGCCCTTCCCCGAATTCGTGCGTCCAGGCGGCGGTGCCGTCCGGACTGCCCTGGCAGAGGAAGATTTCGGTGGAGTCCGGGGCCGCGATGCCCTGGAAGACTTCCTCGTCAGCCTGCACTTTGCGGGCCACCACGGGGGCCTTGAGCTGCTGGGCCCGGGCCGAGGCAATCACGGGGGAATCGACGTCGAACCCCAGCGCGGCGATGGCGGGCTCGGCGTGGCTGGCGGCCTGTTCGTTGATGATCACGCGGGCCTGGCCCATGGTCCAAAGCTGGACGTCCTTGGTCCGGTGGCGGCCTTCGAATTCGAAGCCGAGCTGGCCCAGGAGCTTCTCCAGCTGGGCGGTGTCGTCCGCTTTCACCTCGGCGAAGTTGAAGCCGGCCGGTTCGTTGACCTTGGGCAGGGTGGCCAGTTCCATTGGATAACGACGGCGGGGCGCGCCGCCGCGGGGAACGGTGCCCGCGGCGGCGTCCGCGAGCCAGTTGGCGCTCTGTTCCTCCAGCCAGATCAGGGACCGCATGGCGTCAACAGCGGTACGGTCCACGTCGGACTGCCGGAAGACGTCGTTGAAGACCTCCAGCGAGACCGGACCCGTGTAGCCGGCACGGACCACGTGGCCCATGAACTTTGCCAGCTCGAACTGGCCCTCGCCCGGGAACACCCGGTAGTGGCGGCTCCAGGACAGGACGTCCATGGACAGCTTGGGGGCATCGGCCACCTGGACAAAGAAGATCTTCTCCGGGTTGATGTTTTCGATGGGCGCCGTGTCCCAGTCCCGGGAGAGGATGTGGAAGGAGTCCAGGCAGGTCCCCAGGTTGGGGTGGTCCACGGCCTCCACCAGCCGGTAGGCGTGCTCGTAGTCGTTGACGTACTTGCCCCACGCCAAGGCTTCATACGCCACCTTGATGCCGTGTTCCCCGGCCAGCTGCGCCAGCTCGGTGAGCTGTTCGGCGCGCAGGGCGTCGTCGTCGATGGTGGCCGTGGCAACGTTGGAGCACACCAGGATGGTGTCCATGCCCAGGCGGGACATGAGCTTGAACTTCGCTTCGGCCCGCCGGAGGTTGGCCTTGAGCAGATCCGGGGTGACGCCGTCGAAGTCCCGGAACGGCTGGTAGAGGTCCAGGCCGAGGCCAAGTTCGGCGGCCATTTTCCGTACGTCCTCGGGGCTGAGGGGCGAGGTGACCAAGTCCTGCTCGAAGATTTCGATGCCGTCGAACCCCGCGATCGCGCAGGCCTGCATCTTTTCCTTCAGGGTGCCGGACAGGCAGACGGTGGCGATTCCCGTGCGCATCAGGCGGCCACCTCCTCGGCGGCCACGAGCTCCAGGAAATGGCTGCGCATCCGGTCCGGATCCGCTTCCAGTCCGGTGAAGATCCTGAAGGCGTCCGCTGCCTGCCCCACGGCCATGCGGCCGCCGTCCAGGACCTCGCAGCCTTTGGCGCGGGCGCCGCGGACCAGTTCGGTCTCGATGGGGCGGTAGACGATGTCCGCCACCCAGTGGCGTGGCTCCAGCAGGTCCATGTCCAGCGGCAGGCCGGGGTGGGCGGCCATCCCCACGGGGGTGCAGTGCACCAGGCCGTCGGCCAGGGGCATGAGCCGGGGCAGGTCCGTCGGCGTGCCTGCGGTGATGGTGCTGTCGGGGAAGAGGCCCTGCAGTTCGGCGGCCCGGGCAGCGGCCCGGGACGGGTCCATGTCCACGAGGTCAAGGGTCCGTACGCCCGCAGTGAGCAGGGCGTAGGCGACGGCGGATCCTGCGCCGCCGGCGCCCAGCTGGACCACGCGGTCCAAGCGGGCTCCGGGGAGGCCGGAGGCCAAGGCGGCGGCGAAGCCGGAGAAATCGGTGTTGTGCCCGATGAAGCGGCCGTCCCGGATGACCACCGTGTTCACGGCGCCCAGGCGGCGGGCGTCCGGGGAGATCTCGTCCAGGTGCTCCAGGACCAGCTGCTTGCAGGGGTGCGTGATGTTCAGGCCGTTGAAACCCAGGGTGCGGGCGCTCTGCAGGATGGCGCCGACGGATTCGCCGGGAAGGCCCAATTCGAGCAGGTCAATGGGCCGGTAGAGGTAGCGCAGGCCCTGCACGTCCCCTTCGCGTTCGTGCATGGGCGGGGTGAGTGAGGGCATGACGCCGTCTCCGACCAGTCCCACGAGGTAGGACTCAGTTCGATAACTCATCCGTGCAGCTCCTTTGGTAACGGCACCGAAAGGCTGCGTCCACGCGGGGAGCGGCTGGTCCGGTGATAGGGATTACAGTACAGCATTTGTTCATATTGCGCACTCAAGTTCGAGATACGAACAGAATTGTCATTTTTCCCGGCGCATTGCCACGGCCGGCGGGAATTACCCGCGCTGCGGAAGGCGGTCGGCCAACTCGGCGGCCGCTTCCTGGAGGACCGGAACGTGAGCAACCAGCTCCTCGAGGCTGAGGCGGAAGACGGGGACCGCCGTCGCCAGCGAGGCGAAGGCGTGCCCCTGGCTGTTGAGCAGCGGGACGGCCACGGCGCGCATGCCGGCCTCGTTCTCCTCGTCCATGACGGCGTAGCCACGGCGGCGCACCTCGCCGATTTCCGCGCGGAAGGCGTCCCGGTCCGTTATGGAACGTTCGGTGAGGGCTTCCAGCGGAAGCTCCGACAGCAGGCGCTCCCGCTCCGCATCTTCGGCGAAGGCCACCAGGGCCTTTCCCACGGCAGTGGTGGAGAGTGAGCCCAGGTGGCCGGGGTCGCTGGTGACGCGGAAGATCTGCGGGCCGTCCACCTTGCTGACAGTGAGGTGGTGGAGGCCGTCGCGCACGCTGAGGATGGTGGCCTCCCCCGTCCGCTCGGTCACCCGCCGCAGGATGGGCAGGGACGTGCCGGCGAAGCCGTGGTGGTTGGAGACCCGCTGGCCGAGCTGGAAGATCCGCAGGCCCAGGTGGTAGCGGCGGCCCTCGGGCTCATAATCAACGAAGCCGTCGCGCGCCAGCGATCCCAGCAGCCTGTACGTAGTACTGAAGGGCAGCTCCGCCCGCCGCGAGATTTCGGCCGCACTGGCGCCGCGGGGTTCATCCCCCAGGAGGACCAGCAGACTGAGGGCCTTGCCCACCATGTCCGTGCGCTCGGCAGCCTTGGTGGCGGCCTTGGGCTCGGGAGGCAGGGTATTGACGGGCATCGTGCCGGGAACGGCCTGGCCGGGAACAGTGGATTCGTCGTCGGCCACTGTGGTTTGGTTCACACTCATATTTCGATGTTGCCACAATGTGAGAGCTATTTCTAGATCGTGAGTATTTTCTTGACAGGTGACTGCCCTCACAGTCATAGTTTCTGTATCGCAAAAGTAGCTCCCACCATGTGGCTACAAATTGCCGGGTCTTTTTCCGGACTCCAGCCGCATCGCGCCCGCCCGCACCCAGGCAGCGGCGGCTGCGACCGCCCCAGATCCATCCGCGACAATGTCGTCACACAAAGGAACACCATGAGCCAGACACTTCCGTCCGCCGCGGCGGGTGCCCTCACCGCCGGCGGGACGCCCAAGAAGGCAGCCCTTGCCAGCTTCCTCGGCAGCGCCGTCGAGTATTACGACTTCTTCATCTTCGGCTCCGCAGCCGCACTGATCTTCCCCAAGGTCTTCTTCCCCGACGCCGACACCAACGCGGCGATCATGTCCTTCGCCACGTTCGGCTTCGCATACGTGGCCCGGCCCGTGGGCGCCATCATCCTGGGCCACTTCGGCGACCGGGTGGGCCGGCGCAAGGTCCTGATGTTCACGCTGTTGCTGATGGGGGCGTCCACGTTCGTGATCGGCTGCCTGCCTGATTTCCGCACCGTTGGCTGGTGGGCGCCGGTCCTGCTGGTGCTGGCCCGCCTCTGCCAGGGCCTTTCCGCCGCCGGCGAGCAGGCGGGCGCCTCCTCGATGACGCTCGAGCACGCCCCGGACGACCGTCGCTCCTTCTTCACCTCATGGACCCTCACCGGCACGCAGGGCGGCCAGATCCTCGCTGCCCTTGTCTTCATCCCCGTCCTGGCGCTGCCGGATGAGATCAAGTTCGGCATCGGCTGGCGCATCCCGTTCTGGCTCAGCGCGGTCGTGGTGGTTGTGGCGTTCCTGATCCGCCGCACCCTGCACGAGCCGCCCGCCTTCGAAGAAGCCCGCAAGACCGCCCAAATCGCCAAGCTGCCCGTCGCCGACCTGCTCAAGGGCCACTGGCGGGACGTCCTCCGCGTGATCTGCTGCGCGTTCATCGCCGCCGTGTCCACCGTGTTCGGCACCCTGGCCATCAGCTACGCCAAGACCGTGGCCGGCGTTGACGGCACCACCACCTTGTGGCTCGTCGTGGGCGCAAACCTGGTGGCGCTGGGCACGCAGCCGCTCTTCGGAATGCTGGCTGACAAGATCGGCCGCAAGCCCGTCTTCATCTACGGCGCGGTGGCCAGCGCGATCCTTACCCCGGTGTTCCTGCTCAGCCTGGAGTCCGGCAGCATCCCCCTGATGTTCCTGGCCGCCATCGGCTACTTCTCCGGAGGCTATGCTGCAGCCAACGCCGTCTGGCCTTCCTTCTACGCCGAGATGTTCAGCACCAAGGTCCGCTTCTCCGGCCTGGCCATCGGCACGCAGCTCGGCTTCCTGATGGCAGGCTTCGCCCCGGCCATCGTCGCGGCCATGGGCGGCATCCAGGCCGGCGGCTGGGTCCAGATCAGCATCTTCACCGGCATTATCTGCGCCGTTGCAGCCGTGTCCGCCCTGACTGCCAAGGAGTCCTTCCGGACCCCCACCAGGGAACTCGGGCTGAAGTAACAGCAGTTTCACCCGACTCACGCAGCAGGCGAAGCCCGCCACCCCAGGAATGGCCAGGGGTGGCGGGCTTCGCCGTGACATCCGGAAGGACCACCGGAAAGCGGCTAGATCGTGCTCGGCGACGCCTCCACGGCACTGGCAGCCTCAAAATTCCGGCGGTTCCTCATCAGGACTGCGAAGTAAGCGGCAGCAGCCGCCCCAACCAGCCCGAAACCCGCAGTGACGAGGAAGAACAAGTTGTTTGCTCCCGCCACATCGTCGCCGAAGGCAGTGTAAATGGCGCCGCTGATCTGGGGAATAACGATGTCGGGGAGGTAACCCACGAATGAGATGATCCCGATGGCGATACCGGTCGCCGCGGCGGGGACACGGCAATCATCAAGCAGCGACCAGTAGATCCCACGGATCGCGTACAGGAAGAGGCCAACTACCACCACCAGCACGTAGGCCAGGCCAGTCGCACCGTTTGGCAGGAAGCCCAGGCCGATGAACCCCAGGGCTGCGACAACCATTGAGACCGCCAGGACCCGGCTCTTGCCAAGCCTGTCTGCGAGGAACCCGCCTCCAAAGCCGCCGATTGGACGCATCCACAGGACGATCACCGTCACTACGCCCGCATTTACCGGGGTCACGGCGTGATTCACGTTGAGGTACCCGGAGAAGTAGTAATGTCCCCAGAACAGCGTGTAGCCACAGAAGAGGACCAGGCTCATTACCCATACCTCGCGGATCTTCAGGATCCTTCGTACCGCGGCGAACGTCGACTCTACCGGTTCTCCGTTGGACCTTGGGCTCTTTTGCTGAGTATCGGAAAGTACGAAGAAGACCAGGACGGCGATGAGGATGAGTACGGCACAGTACATGTAGACCACGGCTTGGAAACCCGCCCGGGTCTGCGTGATGTCGGAGGTCCCGTCCCCGGCGAACAGGGCGAAAAGACCGACTGCGCAGCTGGCCAGAATTGCTTCCACCAGTCCCCGGCCGCCGTCAAGCGCACCAAAATAAGTACCTTCCTCATTCTTGTCCGCCAGCAGGCTGACAGTTTTAAGAATTGCACTCCAGAATGTAAAGACTGTGGCAAATCCCCAAACAAGGTACACGAAGACCAGGGTGGATTTGTCCGGCACCTGCGCGTAGAAGAGGCCCGTGACTGCGGTGAGCACCAGCGAGAACGTAATGAGGTACCGCACGGAGATCTTGTCGGCCAACCATCCGCTGGGTATGTAGCCGATCACGAAGATGATCCCCAGCATGGAATAGAGGCCCGCCAGCTCTGAGTTGCTGAGGTGGAACACGGTCAGGATCGTGGATTCAAAGTTCTGTCGAAGGTATACCAGCGGATAGATTGAGCCCGCCGCGAGAATGAGCAAAACAAGCTGAAAAATCTTCTTTGATTTGCCGAGCTTGAGCATGGAACGGCTCCTTATTTGTCAGATAGTATCTTGTGGATTTTTTCCAGAATGGGATCGGTGTGCATCGGTATTTCGGCCGCAACCGTGCACAAGTGCCCGTACAGGGCGGCGTTCTGTGGTGTGGGTTCGAAGCGGTCCTCGCGCCGTACCATATGGGCAGATGCGGTGTCAAAGTCCGGGTAGATTCCACAGGCCACGGCAACGCAGATGGCGGCGCCAAGCCCGGCGGCGTTCCGGACAACATTCCGGACCACTGGAATGTTGAAGACGTCGGCGAAGATCTGCATCATGAGATCGCTGTTTGAGCCGCCACCAGAGATAACAAGCGTCCGCAGATCCATGTCTCGTTCGGCGGTCATGGCAGCCATGTTTCGCTTCATGGTGAAGGCGATGCCTTCCAGGACGGCGCGATACATGTGCGCGTAACCATGCCGTTCGTCAAAGCCGATGAACATTCCCTTCTTAAAGGGTTTGTCCGGCGGCGCGAGCCAGTCGAGAACGCACAGCAGGCCATCACTTCCGGCCGGAATGCCGGAAGCCAACCTGTTCAGGCGCTCCTCGGCACTGATCCCGTCCTCTGCCGCAGCAAGGGCGTTCTCCGCCCCAAACAGGTCCCGCAGCCAGGAGACTGTCCACATGCCCCGCCGAATACCGCCGCATTCGTATATGTAGCGGTAAGGCTCGGCCGCAAAGTTCGAGAAGTATGTCTGCGGTTCGGCCGCAAATTCCTTCCCAACAACCATGCCGGCAATGTACGTGCCAAGCGAGACAAGGCCGGTTGCGTCGTCGCGCAGGCCGGAACCCAGCGCCTCAGCCGCCTTGTCGTTGGCGGTGTGGACCACAGGTATCCCTTGGGGGATCCCGGTGTGCTCCGCGAAGCCGGCGCTCACAAACCCGCCGACTTCGCCCGGCATCTGCAACCGGTACAACATGTCCCGCGGTACATTGAACGACTCGAACTTTGCCTGGTCGTCAAACCAGTCCCACGTGCGGACATCCATGGGCCACGGGCCGATGTAGTTGGCCGCGGTGTCCGTGAGCTCACCGGTGAGCCTGCCCATGAGATACCCCGAAGCGGTGGTGACGTAAGCGACGTTGTCGTTGTTGTGCTCATACGCCCTGGAAAGACGGTGGTCCATCCAGCTTTGGACGGGCTCGGCGAGGGTCCCGTCCGTGCGGACAAGGGCCCGACAGCACCGGATGGTGCACAATCCAACGCCGATGATGTCCTTGGGATCTCCGGGAAAGGCTTTCATCGCCCGGGAGGCTGCGGCAACGATGGAGTCGTAAAGGTCGTCGTCAGGGTGTTCCGCGATACCCGCCCCGGGGGTGTGCATGGGAGCCAACGGCTCACTTGCCTCGCAGACGATGTGGCCGTTCGTGTCGAAGATGACTACCTTCGAGCTTTGGGATCCACCATCAAGTCCGATGATGTAATTGGTGGTCATGTCATTTCCTCATCTGCTTTGACGGCGCCTAGCGCACCAGATAGCCCCCGTCGACACTCAGGATGTGGCCATTGACGTAGTCGGATGCCCGGCTGGCCAGGAATACTGTCGCGCCCATGAGGTCCTGGGTCTGCCCCCAGCGGTTTGCCGGGATGTGGTCCAGGACCCGGCGATTGGCCTCCGGGTCAGATCTGGTGGCAGTGGTTAGTTCCGTTGCGTAGTAGCCGGGCGCGATGCCGTTGACCTGAACACCGAACCGGGCCAACTCGTCGCAGTAGGCCTTGGTGAATCCTGCAATGCCATGCTTGGTGGCTGCATACGCCGGTGACCATTGTCCTCCGAGGAATGTGAAAACCGAGCAGATGTTGATGATCTTGCCGCTGCCCTGCGGAACCATGTGTTTGGCGCACTCGTGGGACATTTCGAAGGCTGCCGTCAGGTTCAGAGCCACCATGGGGTCCCACTGTTCGCGGGTGTAGTTGAGGACGTCGGGTTCGTTGATGCTGCGTCCGGCACAATTGACGAGAATGTCAACGCTTCCAAACTCGGATATGCAGGCATCCACAACCTTTTTAGGGTTTCCCTTTTCCGTGATGTCGGACATGATGTAGGCGTATTTTGCGCCCGCTTCCTCCACCATGGTCGCCGTGCTGCCATCGTCAGGCATGATGCTGGCTGCCAATACGTTGGCTCCTGCCTTGGCAAGCGCAAGTGAGAAGGCTTGACCGAGACCGGTATTTCCGCCGGTTACAATCGCATTCTTGCCTTTCAATGAGAAAAAGCTCATTTGAAAATCGGCAATGTTCAAATCGGGCATACAAACTCCCTGGTTCTAAATTGGTAATGAGCCGGATCAGAGAGGGAAGATTGTCCCTGGATTCATGATTCCGTTCGGGTCGAAGGCAGTTTTGAGAGCTTCCAGCATGTACAGCGAGGAGCCGTATTCCTCTGCGAGAAAGTGTGTCCGGTGCTTGCCCACACCATGGTGATGGCACATTGAACCGCCGAGCTTGAGCGTTTCCTCGACGATGATGTTCTGGATCGGGTCGTGGTAGACCGTGCGTTCCTCAGTGGGGTCCACGTCTATCTTGTAGTAATAGACGAAATACATATTCGTTCCATTGAGATAGCTGTGGCTGGAGTGGCCACCCAGGAGGCTGAATTGTGCCGGCACTTCCTTCCGGATTCGTGCAAGCGCATTATTGTAAATTTCGTTGATGACACTCCAGTTCCCTGAGATCTCAGTGGTGAAGCCGTTGTTCAACGTCTCG
>Ga0308169_10005122_pt1 | contig 12046 bp, 8 predicted proteins | sample PhyBR1_2_FD_202139 | JGI IMG/M metagenome (GOLD analysis project Ga0308169, IMG submission 202139) | Phyllosphere microbial communities from UC Gill Tract Community Farm, Albany, California, United States - DLSLSB.R1 | ecosystem: Host-associated > Plants > Phyllosphere > Unclassified | place... | reverse complement strand
TGATCGAGCGCGGTTGCTGGGTAGGCGCCAACGTCACCATTTATCCGGGCGTCACCGTGCGAGAGGGGTGCGTCATTAATGCAGGATCGGTGATCGCGAAATCTACCGAAGCACATGGACTTTACTGCCCACCATATGCCGTGCGTATCAAAGACCTTGAGTTCGAGTGACGGCTGATCACGATCGCGTCGTCAAGACCAACTATCTACGTTCCACCCGCCCGAAGCTCTCGTACGAGGCTCCGAAAAAAATGGCGTATCGCTAAATGAACGGACGGCCGGAGTTTGGGCGAGCCTATGGGGACCTGAATGGCCGTTTGTGGGTCATTAGATCGCGTCTGCTTGACGACGCCCCGGGATTAACTGGTAGCGCCAAGACCGGTTTAGGCGGCATTCAGCGACGTGATGGCTTCGGATGTCCTTCCAGATCACAATCTTGTTCGCAACGTCACACCGTATGTTGCCGGATCGCCGGGCGTGTAGGTCACTGCGCCTGTGTTCGCGGCTGAACGCGTAAGCGCGTAATGTGTATCGAACACGTTTCGTCCCCACGCCTGGATGTCGAACAGTCCGTCATGGGTGCGCAGACCGATACGAAAATTGGTCAGATCGTAAGCAGCGACACGCGAATAGGAGGAGAGGTTCGCAGTCGTGTAGAATGACGAGCGGTAGCTGTGGTCGCCACCGGCATAGAGTTCGACGTCACGTCCTGCGAACCGGCCGACACCGCCGTGCGCCTCGCCACCGGCGGACCCCGACCATTTGCTGACGCCGGGCAGGCGCGCACCGCTCAGGTCGCACAGCACCTGGCCGGTGGTTTCGATCGGGCAGGGGGAGTTCGGGTAGGAGACGTATCGCGCATCGTCATAGGTGCCCGATGCATATAGCGACAGCCAGCGGGCAGGCGTGGCACGGGTGTCGACTTCGATACCGCGAGACCGGATCGCACCGACATTGGTGAAGAAGCTGGCACCGTTGCGCTCGACGTCGACGATCGTCGACTGGTAATTACGGTCGTCGGTCCAGAATGCTGCCAGATTGGCAATCAGATGCCCATTCGCCCAACTCGTCTTCAGGCCGATCTCATAACTGTCGATGGTCTCGGGTCGGATGACCGGATCGGCGGCAAGCGCGCCGACGACGTTGATGTTGGCAAGGTTCAGCCCGCCGAACTTGTGCCCGCGCGCGTAGGTCGCATAGCTCAGGGCGTCCGGCGTTATCTTGTAGGCCAAGGTCGCCTGCCCTGAAACGCGGCCGGCGCTCGTATGCGCGGTGTAGCTGTTGGCGACGCCGTAGCGCGCCCGGATCGCCTGCGCCGCCACCTGTTGCGCGGCGGTCAGCGTCGAGAGATCCGTCCCGCTCGCGGTCTGATCGAAATAGCCGCTTTTGTCTTCATACGTGTATCGCAGCCCGCCGGTCAGATCGAGCGACGGCGTGATATGCCAGATGCCCTGGGCAAACGCGGCGTAGCTGTTCGTAACCGGACTGGAATCGCTGACATAGGTGTAATTGTTGAGCGCGGCGGCACCGACGACCCGATCCACCGTCGGAGCGAGGAACCAGTCGGCCGCGCGCGTTCCATAGGCATTGACCGCGTTCGCCTTGATCTCCTGCCACAAATAATACACCCCGGCGACGTAATCGACCCGCCGCTCGCCCTCGGAGGCGATGCGAAGCTCCTGGCTGAACTGCTGCTGTTCGTTGCTCTGATGGAAGTCGCGACCGGCGTCGAGCGAGGTGCTGTCGCCGTCATTATGCGGATACCAATGCCAGTAGCGCCACGCGGTCACCGAGGTCAGCGTGTTACCCGGCAGGCTTAAGTCCGCGATTGCCGATACGCCGCCCTGGTTCATTTTATACCGCGGGTCGGCATCGACATCGACCACGCGTTCGGTGGTGCTGAAGGGGGCGGGCGTATAGCCGAGCCGGGTCGCGCGATCGGTGTAGTTGTTGGCGAAGTTCGTGCCGTTGTCATAGCTCCGGACGACCCGCTCGAGCACGGCGGCGGCAGTCGTCGCATGCTGGCGCCCGTAGTCGCCGATCACGCGCAGATTGAAGGCGTCGGTCGGTTTGAACAGCAGCTGCCCGCGCAGGCCGAGATCGTGATAATCCTGCGTCCTGCTGCCGTCGAACCGGTTGTGGTTGAAACCGTCGCGGTCGGTCTTGCTGAACGACAGCCGTGCGGCGAGCGTATCGCCGGCCAGCGGGCCACTGAGATAGGCGTGAACCTGGCGGAAATCGTAATTGCCGAGTGTCACATCGCCGCCCGCTTCCGGGGTGAAGCTCGGCGCGCGGGTCGAGATCACGACCGCGCCTGCCGACGTGTTCTTGCCGAACAGCGTTCCCTGCGGACCGCGGAGCACTTCGATCCGGTCGACGTCGACCAGATCGAACACCGTCTGACCGGGGCGCGCAAGATAGATCTGGTCCAGATACACCCCGACCGCGGGCTCGAGTCCATCATTATAGACTGATACGTTGTTGCCGAGCCCACGGATGTTGATGCTGGTGTTGCGCGGGTTGGTGGTGGTCACGACGAGGCTGGGTGTCAGTTGCTGGAGGTCGCGCAGATTATAGGTTCGGGTCGCCTCCAGTTGCGCGCCGCCGAATGCGTTGACCGCGACCGGTACGTCCTGGCTGCGCTCCTCGCGACGACGTGCGGTAATGAGGATCTCGACGGATTGGCCGGGATCGTCGGTGGCCGCACCCGGGCTCGGTGTTGAGCGGGGCGTTGTGCGGGGCGGTGCGTCGTCGGCTGTCGCCGGGGCGGCGATCGCGGGAGTGGCAACCATCGCCACGCAAAGCGCGATCCAGGATAAATTCGTGTGCGTCGTCATGATGCGCCCCGATCGTGGCCGGGTGCCGGGCTCGCTTGCGTCCGGATGTGTCCGATGCGGTTGGAGCCGGCGGGCCGGTTGTGTCGGCGCTTTGGGTAGGATGATCATCGAAACGCTGGCGAGATAGAAATCCTATCAAACCGGTAGGAATGAAGCGGCTGGCACGCCGGAGCTCGCGCGGTAGGTTGCCTGCGACATCATCTGCCTGGGATTTGCCGATGCGCGAGATCACGATTGCCGCCGCCCTGACCGCCGCTTCGGCCGCGATCGTCTGCGGAGGGACTGCCACGGCACAAACCTCCCGCCCGGCTGCATCCGCACCGGCGGCTGCACAGCGGCCGAACATCCTGCTGATCGTCGCGGATGATCTCGGCTGGTCGGATCTCGGCGCATTCGGTGGCAACATCGATACGCCCAACCTCGACAAGCTGGCGCTCGCGGGCGTTCGCTTTACCGGGTTCCACACCGCGCCGACCTGTTCGCCGACGCGATCAATGTTGATGAGCGGGGTCGATAATCACGAGGCTGGGCTCGGCACGATGGCGGAGATGCTCAGCCCGAACGAGGCGGGGCATCCGGGATATGAGGGCTATCTGAACGACCGGGTCGCGAGCATCGCCGAACTGATGCAGCAGGGCGGCTATCGCACGCTGATGGCGGGCAAATGGCATCTTGGCTTGACCGAGGAACGGTCTCCTGCCGCACGTGGTTTCGACCGGTCGTTCGCGCTGTTGCAGGGGCTCGGCAATCACTTCGGCGCAGACCAGAGCGCGGCCTGGGCCGGGGTGGAGCAGGCGAAATACCGGCAGGATCGCAACGAGGTACCGTTTCCCAAGGGCGCCTATTCGACCGATCTGTTCGCCGACAAGCTGATCGGGTTCCTCGGCGAGCCTGCCGGTACGCAGAAGCCGTTCTTCGCGTATCTGGCCTTTTCCGCGCCGCACTGGCCGCTCCAGGCTCCGGACGTCGACATCGCCAAATACAAGGGCCGTTTCGACGCGGGGCCGGAAGCGTTGCGCGCCGCGCGGCTCGATCGGCAGAAACAGCTCGGGCTGGTCCCTGCGAGCGTCGTAGCGCATCCACTGGTCGGCGTGCCGGCATGGTCGTCGCTGACGCCTGAACAGCGCGCGATCGAGGCGCGCAAGATGGAGGTCTATGCGGCGATGGTCGACCGGCTCGACCGGAACGTCGGCCGCGTGATCGACGCGTTGCGCGCATCAGGGCAGCTCGACAACACGCTGATCCTGTTCACCGCCGACAACGGCCCAGAGGGCAACGAGATTGCGGCACCCAAGCAGCTGACCGATTCGGCGGCGATCCGGAAGCTGGGTATCGACAACAGCCTGGCCAATATCGGCCGCGGCAACTCCTATGTCGGCTATGGGTTCGGTTGGGCACAGGCGGGATCGGCGCCGTCCTGGTTGGTGAAGGGCTATACGACGGAGGGCGGCACGCGGACCGTGACGTTCGCTTCGGGCAAGGGCGTTTCGGGTGGCCGGGTGTCGGGCGCGCTGCTTCACGTCACCGATATCGCGCCGACGATGCTGGCCGAGGCGGGGCTCAGGCAACCGGCCACCTATAAGGGCCGCGCGATCCTGCCGTTCGAGGGGCATGACCTGTCGCAACTGCTGGCGGGGAAGGCGGATGCGGTACGGACGCCCGATGATTTCACCGCCTGGGAGTTGTTCGATGGCCGCGCGATCCGCCAGGGCGACTGGAAAGCGGTGTATCTGGCACCCGCCAGTTCGCGCTACCTGAAGCAGCGCGGTGACGGACATTGGCAGCTGTTCGACCTGTCCAAGGATCCGGGCGAGACGACCGACCTGGCGGATCGCGAACCGGCGCGGCTCGCGGCGCTGACCGCCGGGTGGAACCGTTATGCCGCGGCGAAGGGCGTCGTGTCGCCGGCGCCGCCGGTCGTCCAGAAGAGCCCGGCGCCATGATCGGTCGCGTCAGCGCGGTGCTGCTGGCAGCGGGTGCGAGCGTCTTGCTCGGCGCGGCGCCTGCGACCAGCGGACCCTGCCATGCCGTCGACGGACAAGCGTTCATCCCCGCCGGTAGCGTGCTGCTCGGCGAGGATGGCGAGGGCGTGCCCGGCCATACCGTGACGCTCCCTGCCTTTCGGATCGATCGCCACGAAGTCACCAATCGCCAGTTCGCGACCTTCGTCCTCGCGACGGGCCACGTCACGCAGGCCGAGCGCGAGGGTGCCGCGCCGGTGTTCGTGATGCCGCGCGATCCCGTGCCGATGAACGATCCGCGTGGCTGGTGGCACATGATCAAGGGCGCCGACTGGCGGCATCCGCGCGGACTGGATACCGGCATTGCCGGGCACATGGACGAGCCGGTCGTCCAGATCGCGTTCGAAGACGCGGCGGCCTATGCGCGCTGGGCAGGTGGGACACTGCCGAGCGTGGCGCAATGGGAGCGGGCGGCGCGCGGCACGCAGACGGGGGAGCGCCCGCCTGAATCCTGGATACGCGCCGCCGATGGCCATGCCACCGCGAACAGCTGGCAAGGCGTCTTCCCGCTCATCGATACCAAGGACGACGGCTATGCCGGGCTCGCACCGGTCGGCTGCTACGACGCAAACGCGTGGGGCCTGAGCGACATGGTCGGCAACGCGTGGGAATGGACGCTCGACGCCGCCGGCGGCGCTGAGCAGCGCGTTATTAAGGGCGGCTCTTTCCTGTGTGCGCACAACTATTGCGCAAACTACCGACCCGCGGCGTGGCAAGCGCAGGATCACGACCTTGGAGCGTCGCATATTGGGTTCCGCACGGTGCGAGCGATGCACGCGCGGTAAATAAGGCGCTCCAATGGCGGTCGGTGACAGGGTCCAACACCGACCCGCACCATGCTTTTCAGATTCGGTTGGAACGATGAATGAATGGCGGTTTGTGGGCAGCAGCAAACGTCTCGCAGACGTCCACACATGGGTCGTCTGACGTTTTTCGCCGAGCCGTTTAGACCGACCGGGGATAATCGGTGTTCAAACCGTTACTTCCGAAGTTACTTCAGCTTTTCTTTTCCCGAACAGCTTCCATCCCAGAAATCCTGCGGCAAGAAGGCCTACGACGACCCAGGTGAGATTGCCAAGTAAGCTCGCCACGGTCTGAACCTGATCGCTAAATTGGCGTCCCAGCGAGACGTATATGAGAAGCCAGAGCAGTTCGCCGGCAACGTCGAGCAGGATGAACCATCCCCAGGGGTACTGCGTGAGGCCGCTTGTCACGTTGATCCAGGGTCCGAGCGGGCCGATCAGCCAGCGGCTGAAGAAGATACCCCAGCCTGCCCATTTGCGCGAATAGGTCTCCGCTTGCGCCACCTTGTCAGCGCCCCCGATCCGCGTCGTCACGGCAGCAAGAAGCGGGCGGCCCCCGTAACGACCAAATGCATAGCCGATCTGGTCGCCGAGCACGGCGCCGCCCGCACCGGAAAGCACGACCGGCCAAAAGCTCAGTTCGCCCTGCGCAACGAACGATCCCATTGCGATGAGCGTCAACGAACTGGGGAAAGGAAGCCCCGCAGCCGCCAGCACCATCGCGCCAAAGAGGGCAGGTAGGCCGTAGGTCGTCAGCAGTTCGAGCAGCTGGTCGGTCACGGCTTCGAGCTCGTCGGCGGGGAAGACCGTGAAGGCGGGGCGGGGGGCGGGTATGGCGGTCGGGCATGGACGATCGCGTAGGTGAGCTTGCCGTCGATCTGCGTCATTGTTTGTCCGGTGTCCTGCGCGATGCGGCCGAGCGGACGGCGATCGGGTTCCGGCGGCACGTTCAGCGCGCGGTGCAGGACGTGGGGTGGCACATGATACGAATGCGCAACGTACCCGATCGTCATCCAGCGCTCGATCGGTTCGTCGCGGTGCGCGTTCCAGTAGATCGCGTCGCTGACGGTGCGCGCGGCGTGGTAGCCGGTAAACGCCACCACGGCGACGAACAGAGCGATCAGCAGGCGACGCCACATCCGATCGCGCGTCATCCGAGGGCAATCCTCACACCAAGGGCAGCGATCAGCGCCAGCGGCATCGCCACCGCGCCGACCTTCAGGAACCGCCAGAATCCGATGTCCTCACCCTCCCGCCGGATCGCCTGCAACCACAATATCGTCGCCAGGCTGCCGGTGATGGACAGATTGGGGCCAAGGTCGACGCCGATCAGCAAGCCGTCGACGACCAGCTTGGGCGGCTGGGCCTGGGCAACCGCGGTGCTGGCAACCAGGCCTGCGGGCAGGTTGTTCATCAGGTTCGATCCGAACGCCAGGATCGTCCCCGATACCGCCGACGCCTGCGCCGGATCGGCCGACGCGGTGCGGATCGCGTGCGCGACCCACGCGGTCACGCCGGTCAGGTCAAGCGCCTCGACCAGGACGAACAGTCCCGCGACCAGCGGCAGCACGCTCCACGAGATATCGCGCAGCAGCGCGACCGGCGACGACCGGGCGATCGTGCAGACCGCCAGTGTCGTGACGACACCGGCGATCGCGGTCGGCAGACCGAGTTCGATATCGAGCGCGGATACGGTGAGCAGCACGATTGCGGTGGCGACGATCCCGACGAACGCAGCCTTGCCGCCCGCGGTCAGTGGCGTGCGCTCGACCGCGCTGGTGCAGTTACCTGCCAGCCGCGTGCGCTCTAGCCAGCGCAGCACGGCGAAGGTGACGACGATCGACGCCAGTGATGGCAGCGCGAACGAGGCGAACCACTGGCCGAGCGGCGGCATCTTGCCACCGTAGAGGACGAGGTTGGCGGGGTTGGAGATCGGCAGGACGAAGCTTGCCGCATTGGCGATCAGCGCGCAGGCGAACAGCAGCGGCAGGGGGGCGGCCTTCGCCTTCTTTGCCGCGGCATAGACCGCCGGGGTCAGCACCACCGCGGTCGCGTCGTTCGACAGGAAGGTCGTCGTGACGATGCCGGTGACGTAGACCAGCGCGAACAGCCGTGCGGTCGATCCCTTTGCGTGGATCGCCGCGGTCGCCGCGACCCAGTCGAACAGCCCTTGCGCGCGCGCCACTTCGCTCAGCAGCATCATGCCGATCAGGAACAGATAGACGTCCATACCCTTTTCGACGGCATGGAGCGCTGCGGGGAAGGGCATCAGCCCGAACAGCAGAAGCAACGCTGCCCCTGCCACCGCCCAGATCGCCTCCGGCCAGCGGAACGGTCGTGCGATCACCGCAGCGGTCGAGGCAGCGCAGATACCCCAGGTGGCGCCGGTCGCGAAAATCACCAGTGCTTCCCGTTCTTGTTCGGGCCGAGTTGCGTGCCGGCGATGCCGTGCTCGGGCCACGCGCCGACGCTGTGGAGATCGCGACCCGGCGCGATCGGCATGCCACGTCGCGGGATATCCGCTTCGCCGCGGACCAGGATATCGACCGTGTCGCGGTCGGCGCCGACGCTGGCCGCAACGCGGTGGAGCCCGGCGTCGAGCGTGATGCGCAACGACCAGAGCGCCGTGCCCGACACGGCGAGCATCGGCTGGGCGATGCCGTCGTTGACCGACAGCATCACCGGCTGTGTCGTGCCGCCAAACAGCCTGGCGACAATCTCGACCTCGCCCGGCCGCGGGACCTGCGTGGCATCAGCGGGGCGCGTCACCAACCGGATGTCGGCAGGTGCGACGATCTGGACGAACGGCCAGTCGCCGCCGGTCTCCTTGAACCGCCAGCTCGGCACGCGGCCGTGGAGCGTGACGATCGAGAAACCGGGCTTGCCGCCGCCTTCCTCGATCTCGCCGGTCGAACGCGTTGCGCCGTAGACTACTCGTCCGTCGTTGAGCAGCTCGTTGTAATGCGTATGCCCGGTATCGACGAAGGCGACACGGGCGTCGGCGAAGATGCGGGCAATATCCTCGCCATCCGCGGCGAGGTCGCCGGGATAGGCATGCATGAACACGACCGGCGTCTGCCGCTCCGCCTCGGCGCGCGCGAGTTCCTCCAGCAGGCGGTTGCGGTGATGCATCGTCAGCCGAAAATCGGGGCCGCCCGCACCCGCCGAGACGATATCGAGGAAGATGCAGCGATGCCCGGCGATGACCTCGACCTCGGGCCGGTTCGCTTCGGCAAAAGCGGCATCGTAATGCGCGAGATCGCCGAGTTCGAAATCGTGATCGCCAGGGATGACCCGGTAGGGCAGGCGCAGCGAGGCGAGCGTATCGGCGATGACCCGGTATTGGTCGGCCGTCGCGTGATTGGCATTGTCGCCGGGCAGGTAGACGAAGTCCGCGGCGTCGCCGATATGCGCGTTGATTTCCGCGACGATCGCGGCGAGCCGGTCGCGGCTTTGCCAGTCGTTCGCCTCGTCCATGTGCAGATCGCCGATGTGCACCCATGTGATGGAGGAAGGGTAGGTCACTTGTCCGTCTCCGGCATGGCGGTGAGGTAAAGCACGAACCCCGCCGCCGCGATTCCGGCTAGCGTCAGGAAGCTTGCACTGTACCCGGCCCAGACGATGATCGATCCGGCGAGCGTCGCCGACAATGCCGCCCCCAGGCCGAACACGCTCGATACGACGCCCTGGCTGACGTTGAACCGGCCGGATCCCTTGGTCAGGTCGGCGCCGATCACCGGGAACAGGGCACCGAAGATTCCCGCGCCGATCCCGTCGAGCGCTTGTACGCCGACCAGCCACCACGGATCGTTCGACTCGGTGTAGAGCGCTCCGCGCGCCGCCAGGAAGCCGAACGCGACCAGGAAAATCGGCTTGGTGCCCCAGCGTTCGGTGTTCCGCCCGACGACGATCGCGACCGGCACCATCACAAGCTGCGCCGCGACGATGCACGCGGCGGTCAGCGACGTCGCCTTGTCGGTACCGACGGTGCGACCGAGCAGCTGGCTGACCGAGGTCAGCATCGCCGCATTGGCGAGATGGAAAGTGAACGCGGCTGCCGCGAAGATCATCAGCGGACGGTTCTCGATCAACGTCTTCCAGCCGCTCGGCTCCTCGCAGCCTTCCTCCGGCTCGCAGTCGAGGCCGCGCGCGACCGCATTGTCGATGTCGTCGTTCTTCAGCCGCCCCGCGACGATGACGCTGGCAACCGTTAACCCCGCCATCAGCCAGAAGACGACGACCGGACCGAACGACCAGGCAAGGACGCCGGCAAGTGCTGCCGACACGGCATTGCCGGCGTGATTGAACGCCTCGTTGCGACCGACCCGCTTGGCGAACAGTTTCGGCCCGACCAGCCCCAGTGTGATCGCCGAGATGGCCGGCGCAAAGATCGCGCCCGCCGCAGCCGCGATCGACTGGGTAATCGTTACCATCGTGAAGCCCGATACGATCGGCAGTGACAGGCTGCTCAGCGTTACCAGCAGGGCGCCGGCGATGACGATGCGCGGCTTGTTCTTCACCCGGTCGATCAACCCGCCCGCCGGCGTCTGCGACAACAAGCCGACGATCCCGGCGATGGTCAGCACGAGGCCGACCGTCGCCTCGTTCCAGCCATGCGAAGGCCCACGTACAACCAGCAGGTAGATTGCGAGATAGGGCCCGAGCCCGTCGCGGACGTCCGCCAAGAAGAAGTTGAGCGCGTCGAGCGTACCGGTAGGCACGCTGCGCTGCGCCGGGTCTTTCGTCTCGGGCATGGCTGCCGCAGAGGCCATCGGGTGTCTCCAGATTTCGCGTAAAGAAAAGTGAACCGCGCAGTAAAGCGCTTCAGAGGCGGCAGCCTGAACGATGCCGTTCAGGTTCGATTTACAATGGCTTGAGGTATGCCGGATTAGCTGCGCAATATCGTTTCGGAGCTCATACAAGTTCCGAAGTGGACCGATATTCTTGAAAATTAGCTATACATGACAGTATGTTAAAGATTCTGTGAATGGATTTACAGTCTGGTAGAGTGCGTCGACTATGGAACGCGTTCCACGAAACGTTGATTGGCATCCCTTTGGATCGGCAAGCTATAAATCGAGAGACATCCGAAGGAATGTCCCGAGTCTGACGAGTATGGGCAAGATATCGAAGTGATCTTTTGTTGACGAAAGCGACAGTTTTGCATCCGACGAACGGACCTGGCGCGGTGCGCGCGATACCGAAGGCACGCAAAGCGGTCATGGTGCCGAGATGAATGGGCGTCCGAAGTTTAGGAGCGGGCGAGGCCGCTTGGGCGCCCGGATGTAGGTCAGCGCCCGGGGCGCGGCGTGGGGTGGTCGAAAGCACGAAGTTGCGGATGGGAATGGCAGCCGCCTGACTGTTGGCGCCCAAAGCCGCCCTTTGGATCACCGAGAAGGCCTGGGTTAAATCACGGACCAGGCGGACTTTTCTTTTTCGCGTTTTAGCCGCAAGGAACGGCTAGATGGCTCTCTCACCCGACTATTATTCTGTTCTAGGGGTGCCCTCGACGGCAAGTCGCGACACTATCCACGCCGCGTGGAAAGCGCTGCTCCGTCAATATCACCCCGATGCCAATCATGGAGCGGACGTTTCTGCTCGTGCGAAAGAGATCAACGAGGCGTATTCCGTTTTGGGGAAGAAGGAAGCACGCGCCGCCTATGATCGGTCGCAGATCAGGCCGTCTGCCCACCGAGCGACTACGGACCGCCCGTTTCACCCCAGGAAAGCCGGCAGACGCCCGATGCGACCTAGCCCGTCGATGCAGCCCAGCGGTAGCCTCTCGCAGCCGCTACAATCCAACGAATGGCTGATGGGCCTTTTCTTGCTGATCCTCACCACCGCACCGATCGCTACAATCCTGGTTCTGTGGAATGAGGAATCCGGATTGGCACGTACAGTTCGACGTAGCGTCACCGCTCATCCCGTGCCTGAGCCACCTGCAAAAGCCGTCCGCAGCTCATCGGGCACAAAACTCGGACTTGGACAGCCTGCTTCCTAAACTATTGCCCAGTCGCGACATTCGAGTTCGCAGGGTCAGGTGCTAAAAGGGGTCGTAACGCGGAGATGAACGAGCGGCCGAAGTTGGGAAGCTAGGAAGGGGGCGGGGACGTCTGCTTCTGGGTCAGCGTAAACGATGGCTATGCGTCGCCTTGCTACCATCCTGAGATGCGATGGTAACAAAACCGAGGGGTTCAGACGCCCCGGCATATAACTTAGCGCTGGCGAGCTATCTTATAAGCGCAACGCCGTCAGAGCCCGCCCTTCAGGCCCATAGCGGCTGCGAACAACACCTTTTGATGCGGCAATCGACACCGCTTTTCGGGCCGCCGGATTGCGGCACGAACTCAATCCGCGCATATCTTGGAAAGCCCTAGTGAGTTGCT
>Ga0308169_10005120_pt1 | contig 12053 bp, 13 predicted proteins | sample PhyBR1_2_FD_202139 | JGI IMG/M metagenome (GOLD analysis project Ga0308169, IMG submission 202139) | Phyllosphere microbial communities from UC Gill Tract Community Farm, Albany, California, United States - DLSLSB.R1 | ecosystem: Host-associated > Plants > Phyllosphere > Unclassified | place... | reverse complement strand
TCCCGCAAGCCTTGGGTCTCGGATTGCGCTCGGCACACAACGCGGGACTTTGAACAACTTTATCGGTCTAATTTCGGGATTTGGGACCCTGCTCTTAGTTGCGATCGGCACTTGGCTAAATGCTTCTCTCATTTTCTTTGTCGCTGCCTTCATTCTGCTGCCAACATTCGTGAACCTAGTCCAGACCATTTGGATCCTAAGTCGCAATGCTGGTGAGCTGCGGCCTCTCTGGAGTGGGGCTACTGTAGGGGGTGTCCTTGCGCTATTTGGGAAAGGCATCCCCTTTATGGCGTTCGCCGGTGCCGCAACCTACCAAACAGATGCCTTGGTCGTTATCTATATTTTGGGAGCTTCAGCTGCTGCCACCTTTGGTGTAGTACTAAAACTCTTCACTGGTGTAACCTCCCTTTTTTCCGGGGGTTTACAACAGATGTGGGCTTCGGTCGCACATGCGTTAGCTGCCAACGATTTTGTTTGGGTCCGTAAGGCTTTCCGATTTACGTTCCTAATTACTATGGGTCTTTATATCACGGCTACCATCGTGCTTGTACTGTTCGGCAGGTTGATCATTGAGTTGTGGGCGAGTTCTGGCGTAGTTCCCAGTTTTGAGCTACTCTTAGCCTTCGGTGTTTGGAACACCTACAACTTCGCCATGAGCCAATTCAGCATGTTATTGAACGGCGCAAACAAGGTTCGAGTCCAAGCGATTACATCCTGCTTGATGGCAGTTCTAAACCTACCGCTTACAATCCTACTGACTCAGATGATAGGTCTCCCTGGGCCCCTGTATGGCAGCTTGATAAGCCATGCCGCATGTGTTGGTCTGCCTACAATCATTATGGCCCGTCGTATGCTCCGTCAGGGTGGCTCCGATCGGGGCGAGGCATTAAGACGTGAAGGAGGCTACCAGCTCGCCGCTGGCCGTCACTGGTCAAGATTGCGCTAACGTGATTATGTGTGTTTCAAGCGTTCCATAGATATGCGGGGGCCGCGGAGGCTATGGCACCCAAACATGTCTGCTATTTTTTCGATTTCCATTAATCACCCTAAAATTCTGGCTTGATATTGTAGGAAAGCGCGATAGCCGTGTTCCGATGAGCGTACGTTGAGGTGCGAAGTTATGCTGCTGCATGACAAACTCGTCTAATATCGCTATAGAGTGCACGGTAGCGTGACCAATTATCTCAATTCGCTATGGCAAATGTGAGTTGTTTGTGGTTGGCCAATTAGGGCCGGCTGGATTTCCGTCTGGTTGCCTAGGACAAATGGATGCGGTTGTGAGGGGTCATGGAGGACCAAGTAAGGCTTATTGATACAGCCGCCGACGGGCTTTTAACGCTGGTTACCCGGGCAATCTTCATCAGGGGATAGAGGAGGTCGCGCTGTGTGCTGGGCCGCTTACGAGATCAGCCAGCCCACTGCGCATATGCCCGGGCCGGACCACCTAGGCTTGCAGATTGAACCAGTGCCGCAGAACCGTTTGCCGAAAGGTCCGGGGAGAGACATGCCAGATCCGGCTGATCAGAATGCATGCGCCCAAGCAGAGGCTGCAGGGCAGCAACCGCGCCGACGCCGCTATTTTCGTCGCGCCGGGGGGCTCAGTTCAGGATGTCTGGACAGGAACCATGCCAGCCATAACCCCCGAAACATCCAGTTCCAACGACGCTGGCAAGCCAGTGACACGTCGATCCTCCTGGTCGGAAGCGGCTGCTGGGGCTGGCGCCACCAAACCGTCGCGCGTACCTTCAACTGCTGCACGGTTGGTTTCTTCGCAGCCTCTTCCAACGGCCTGCCAACCGGGACCAAATTCGGAGCCCGAACCCTTTGCCTCCGTTCCGTCCTCCGCGCGGGGAGGCACCGCCTCCCAGGCTGCCGATCGGCAGTCGGACCCTTCTGCCGAGGCTCTATCCTTCCTGCGCCCGCCCCAGGGTGGTAGGAACCTGGGGCCCGGCCCCAAGCAGCGTCAGGAAGACGAGCTGGGCCGCCGGATCTCGCGCCAGCTCCAGGGCAGCTGCAACACGGCCGTCCTGAGCCTCAAGGGCGGGATCGGCAAGACGTCCATCACCGTGGGCGTCGGCCTGACCCTTGCCGAGTACCGCGGCGACGCTCCCTGCGCCATCGACTCCAACCCGACTCGGGCGACCTGGTGGAGCGCGCCCTGGGCGAAGGCATCTACCAGCAGTCTTCGCCGCGAACGATTACGGACCTGTTGGAGAACCTCGAGTCCATCGACTGCCTGACCTCGCTGGCCCGGTACATGCACCATGCGGGCGGTCTGCATCTGATCGCGGGGGAGCAGGACCACGAGGTCTCGGATTCTTTGACAGCCGAGGAGTATTTGCGGATCCGCAAGCTCATCTCCAGCAACTACTCCGTAGTGCTGACTGACTGTGGAACCGGCGTGACCCATAACGCGATGAGCGGAATCCTGCAGTCGGCCGACAACCTGGTGATCGCGGCCGGCTACGCCGTGTCCGGCGCCAAGCGCGCCCGCAGCACTTTGCACTGGCTCGCTGGTCACGGCTACGAGGACTTGGCCCGCAAGGCGAGCGTGGTCATCGGACAAGGACGAGGTGTCCTCCAGTGTGGACAAGGACGCCATCGAGGAACATTTGTCCGGTATTTGCCGCGAACTGACTGCGGTGCCGCACGATCGCGGCGTTGCTGACGGTGACCTGGTGACGCTTGACGTTCTGAGGCCGGAGACGCGGCGGGCGTACAAGGAGATTGCCGCCGCGATCGTGGATGGGTACCGGTAACGAGAAAAATGCTGGCACAACCTTGATTCAACCTTGAGCTAGATAAGCATACTTATTTCGTATGGTCAGGGTGTGACAAAAACCCAAGAATTTGATGCTGATAGCGGATTGGAACAGTTCGCCATAACTCCGCGGACAATCGATGCTGTGGCCCGGTTCCTCTACGGTCAGGCCGAGTATGATGCTTTGTTTCCTGGTGATCAGGCAAAAGAGGCTTACCGGAAGCGCGCGCGTGAGCTTCTAAAACTTGCGGCCGATGAAGCCCATCCTTCCTGACGACCAGGAGGGAAGCCGCATCGCCCTGTCGAGTCTTTTCGCAACGCGGACTTCTAGCTCTGGAAATGCTCAAGTTGGCACGCCGTGTATCCAAGGCGTAAACCAAGGAGTGCCGTTAGCGAACGCGAACTAAGCGAACATCGAGTTCTGCCGTCGTTGATATGAGTGCAAGTACCACTTTTTCTATTTCTTGGTTCTTGCCTTAAGGGTGTCCGTCCGGACTCCCACCCGTCGTGAGGACATCGTGGTTGCCACAAAGGTCCACGGCGTGATGCGACCCGACCCGAACGGAAGCGGACTCTCGCGCAAGGCCATCTTCGCGGGGCTCGACGCCAGCCTGACCCGGTTGGGGACGGACTATGTAGATCTGTACCAGATTCACCGTTGGGGTCCCGCCACGCCCATGGAGGAAACGCTTGAAGCCCCGGGCCCAGTACCAGGTCCCCGGCGCATATCCGATTGCCGAAGCGTCCGGGGGACAGCCGTTGCACATTCTGCGGAGCAGAACGCAGCCGCCCAAGCAGAGGATGCAGGGCAGGCTCAGCTGCGTCGACGCCCCAGCCTTCGTCGTGCAGACGGCTCAGCTCAGGATGTCTGGACGGAGTCCATACCAGCCACCGCCCTTCCAACCCGAACGACGCCGGGAAGCCATATGAAGCGTCGCCAGAGACTCGCAGGTAACGGTCAGCGCCTGGTTACCGATCAGGGTGGACGTCTGGCAGGGACGCTTGCCAGGTGCTCAGCACTCCGGGTGCAGGGCGACCTTAACGAACGCGGCCGACTGGTACATGTATTGGTAGGCCCATGCCGCAAGCGTCAAATGCGGATTGTAGTCAAGCATGCGCAAATTTCCCGTGTAGCAGCGATCAACGATCACCTTGGCCCTGGTGACATGGAACTGGGCCGTGAGCACGTTGGCGCTGGTCCAGCCATACTGCTGGGACAGAGCCTGCAGGGTGCGCGCTTCGCCCTGGGTGGTGAACGGCTCCGGGTGGAAACAGATAACCGGATACGCGGCGGCGGACTTGCATATGGGGGCAGTGAATTGTCCCGCGGGGTCGACGGGCGAGGACACAGCCAAGGTCCCCGCGTCGCCCTGCCGCATCAGTTGCTCGGCGTGGGCTATCCGGTCATTGGGCGGGCCGAGAACAAACAACACGTCCGCGTGCCTGGGACGGTCTGCCCGCAGAGACACAAACAGGAAGATGCCGGCTGTGACCCAGATGGCAATCAAGGCCGTTCCGACAACGAACAGGCCGCACAGAGGGCGCCCCCATGAGCGCAGGCTCCCTCTTTTTGGAAGCGCCGGCAGCACGGCCCCTCGCCTAGCCCATGACCAGCATGGCGACGAAGTAAATGGCGCCACCCACCACGCAGTAGATGGCGAAGGGTGTGAGGGTTTTGGTCTCGAAGAACCTGAGCAGGAATCTGGTGGCAAACCAGGCCGTGACGGCGGAGCAAAGGGCGCCGACGAGGAAAACATCGCGCTGATCGGCCATAGCAGGGCTGAACAGCTCCGGGAGCTTGAGGACCGCTGCTGCGCCAGTTACGGGGGTGGCCAACAGAAACTGAACCTGGCAGCATTCTCGTTGTTCAGCCCGGACAACAGACCTCCCACCATGGAGGAGCCAGATCTGGAGATCCCTGGCACCAGTGCCGCCGCCTGCGCCGCCCCAATACCCAGGGCTCGCTTCCAAGAAAGTGCCGCCGCAATCCCCACATCCGGGTCCGTAGCCTTTGCTGCCGGTTCCCGCGGTTCCTGTGCGCTGTGCGAGCTGGTCCGGGAGGAAACTGATACCGCCTCAACCCGTTGGGTCTCCCGCCGCCGAAGCCGTTCGGCGCTGAGCAGGACAATGCCGTTCACGATCAGGAAGCCGGCTGCGGTCAGTGGCGAAGCGAAAAGTGAACGGATGGGCTTTTCCAGGACCAGTCCGAGGATCCCGGCCGGGATGGTACCGACCACGAGGAGCCAGCCGAGCTTTGCGTACGTGTCCGTCGGGATGATTTTTCTCGCGCGCACGGACCGGGCGAGACCCTTGAAGATCTCGATCCAATCCTTGAGGAAGAATACGAACAGGACGATGGCGGTAGCCAGGTGGGTGGCGATGAGGAACGTCAAAAGCCGCCCGAGTTCTGGTCCAGATGCCACCCGAAGAGCTTTGGGAGAATGACGCTGTGGCCAAGACTGGAGATCGGAAAGAGCTCAGTAAGGCCTTGAAGGAACCCCAAGATCGCTGCCTGGATCATGTTAATCACCGGCTGACCCTATCTTCTGCCGGTGCCGGGAAGGAAAACGAAGCGCAACTTTCCCAACGCGCCCTTCGCTCTGTGCAGAATCAGCGCCAGACAGGCGGACGAATCACCGTTGCCCTGAGGGGTCCACGACGCCGATGAACCTGGACAGCACTCCATCACTGGTAAGCCGGGCGATAAGGGTGTACGCGAGCTACACGTCAGACCAACAATAGCCGTAGTAGGAGGCGGGCTGATGGGCCCGAACATAGTCCGCTGAGTCCTCCTTCTCCCGAAAACGCCCATGGGCTGTGGGTACAATCGGTGACCTAGACGACGCACAGTGATTGGCCGGAGGTACGGAGAAACAATGTCGGAATGGCTCGAAGTCGGCACGGACAACTATGTGCTGGTCACTGAAGGATCCCTGCTGAACACTGGCCTGATCGTCGGCTCCGACCGTGCAATGGTTATCGACACCGGATGTGGTCCCCGCCAGGGGCGCGAGATCCTGGACGCGGTCAGGGAGAAGACAGACATGCCTCTTGTCGTCGTCAACACCCACGCCCACTACGACCACTTCTTTGGCAACGCGGTCTTCGCCGCAGCCGGTGTCAGCGAATTCTGGGCCCATCAGAACTGTGCCACCGACATTGACCAGCGCGGTGACGTGCAACGGAGGCACGTGGGAACGTTCGAGCCCGAAATGGCCGCCGGTGAAGGCGAGAACGTTGAGCTCGTGGTTCCAAATGCCATCGTCAAAGACCAGCCCGTCCTGGTGGACCTCGGTAGCGTCACGGCAACCCTGTTCTATCTGGGACGCGGTCATACCGATGGTGATCTTCTGGTGGGGACGCCCACCACGCTCTACGTCGGTGATCTTGTGGAGCAGGGAGCCCACCCCTCGTTCGAGGACTCATACCCTGAGGAATGGGCCGACGCACTCCGGCACGTCTCGGCATTGCGCCACCGCTACGAATTCCTGATTCCCGGCCATGGACAGCCCTGCAGCGACCAGTTTGTCAAGACTATGGCCAACACCATGACCACTGCGGTACGCCAGGCCCGCCAGTCCATCCGCGACACCCCCAACGACGCCACCAAAGCCATTCCCGTCCTGCCGTATGGGCCAGAGCAGTCCCGGTGGTTCATCAAGCGGCTCCAGGAGAACTGGCGCAACAGCCACGACGCGTCGTAACAATCTGCCCATCGGGGTTGTCCTTACGGCGGTGGAGCGGCGGTGGAGCGCTAGGCACCACAGGAATGCAGGACATGTAACTGCCCAATGACCTGCGCAAACACCGATTCTTGAGCAAAACTTGACCGTAGACCGCCGGTAACTTGAGCCTGCCCCGCCAAGGTGGCATCATGCTCCCACGTCTCCGGGCAGGCAACGTGTTCTCACCTGCGCCTTGCTTGCCGCCGTCCAGGTCCAGCCTGCAGTCAACGCCGCCGCAGCTACAACAGCGCAAACCGACAACGTGGCCGCGGCCACCAGCGGCCCCGTAGCAGCATCCGCCGGCTTGGCCTCCGTGTCCGCCATGCCCGGCCAGTCCGGGCAGCAGCTCGCCGTTCCCGTCGCCCCGGGCCTGCAGCCCACCCGCGTCGCCGGCAGCATCGGCGTAACCGGGCAGCCCGCCACGGGCACCATCCGCGTGAGCATCCAGGGGAGGACCCTGCTCGAGGCACCCGCCAAGGGAACCATCGCCCTGGACGCCCCCGTCAACGCCGCGGACATCACCGGCCACCAGCTGGTCCTGGCCCTCGAATACGTCCCTGCCGTCCGGGACGTGTGCACCGCTACCCAGTCCACCACCACCCTCGGCAGCATCAAACTCACCACGCAGGGCACCGAGACCGCACCCACCACCGTGGCCGAATTCCTGGCCCCGTCCGTGCCCGCCATCCTCATCCCCGTCCCGGCCCAGCCCTCCAGCGACGTCTCCGCCGCCATCCTCGCAGCCTCCGCAGCCGTGGCCCACCGCTACCCGGACGCCGCACTCCTGCTCGTGCCACCGCAGGACGTGGACGCACGGGCGGCCTCCCTGCCCGCCGGCTCCCGGATCATCACCACCAACGCGGCCGAAGGCGCCGCCAGCACCAGCCTCGGCAGCCAGGCCGGCCGGGCCGCCCTGAGCATCACCGGCCCCGGAGACGAACTCCGTACCGCAGCCCGTGCCCTGGCAGACACCCAATCCGTCCTGGCGGACAGCGGCTCTGTCAGCGGCATGACCTCCACTGCCCCCGCCGCCGCAGGACCCGAACAAACCTTCACGGACCTGGGCGCCCAAGCCATCCGGCTGGCCGGCTACGGAACCCAGGAAAGCTACCTGGGCGTCAGCCAGTCCCAGTTTGGCGGCCCCGTCTCCGCCATCAGCCTCCAGCTGCGCAGCACCCACGCCGCCGTCCCCACCGGCGGGCAGGCCGTGCCCTCCGTCTACTGGAACGACTACCTGCTCAGCTCGTAGACTCTTTCCGGCGATACTTTTGACATCACCGCTGACGTCCCCGCCGGCCACCTCCAGCCCCGCAACGGCCTCCGCCTGCGGCTCACCGCACTCCCCGCCGGCGGCGACTGCACCGGCCCCGCAGGCCTGCTCCCCGCGGAACTCACCGTGGACACCACCGGCAGCAAGCTCACCGCCCAGCGCGGCCACTCCATCAAGCCCGGCTTTCCCCGCTTCCCCCAGGTCGTGGGCACCACTCTCCCCATCGCGGTCGACGGTGGCGCTGCCTCGCAGCAGAACACCATCAACGTCACCACGCTGGCGTTCTCCCTCCAACGCGACAACGATTCCCTGCTGGACGTCCGCCTCACCACCCCCGCCGCCCTGCTCGACTCCGGCCTCCTGGTGGGCGCCACTCCCGCCACCGCCGAACAAGCCGACGCCCCGCTCCGCCTGGCCGGGTTCCGCACCGTATCCAGCAAGGACATCGAATAGGGCGTAAGCACCAGCGTCCCCTGCGGCGCCCGGGAAGCCTACGAACCCCGCGATGAAGCGGGTTACTTCGCAAATAATTTTGGTTGACCTAATTTGTCAAATGCGTTGACCCGTGATTGGGTGATTCCGAATGGGGATGAAAAGACTGCTTACCAATGGAGAATTTTGTGGCTTTTTCGGACTATGCCTTGGCGCTGACCGCACTGCTCGGCACACTTTTGGTTCCCTTCGCCGTCCTCTATCAGATGCTGCGGCTCAAGCGCCGAGCACTCCGGATCCCCGTCCGGCCCGCACCCAAAGGTAATCAACGCTGACCATGCCCTATGTCGACATCAACCCCCACAAAGGCCGCCCGAAGTGGGTGGGCTACGCCATCCTTGCCGTTCTCCTAGTCGTCGCGGCAGCCGTCGTGTCCGCCGCGCTCGTCCACCATTGACCTGCGAAGACTGAGCAGGAGATCCTGCCGGACCCCCTAGACTTACACATTGAACCAGTGCCGCAGAACCGTTTGCCGAAACGTCCGGGGGACAGACATGCCAGATCCGGCGGATCAGAATGCAGGCGCCCAAGCAGAGGATGCAGGGCAGCCGCAACTGCGCCGACGCCGCGACCTTCGTCGTGCCGACGGCTCAGTTCAGGATGCCTGGACAGGAACCATGCCAGCCGTAACCCCCGAAACATCCAGCTCCAACGACCCTGGCAAACCAGTGACACGCCGATCCTCCTGGGCGGAAGCGGCTGCTGCGGCTGACGCCACCAAGCCCTCGCGCGAACCTCTGACTGCTGCACCGTCGGCTCCTGCGCAGCCTCTGCCACCAGCCAGACAACCCGGGCCTCATTCTGAGCCGGAACCCATCGCATCTGTTCCGTCCCCCGCGCCCGGTGAGACGGCCTCCAAGACTGCAGTTCCGCCGGCTCCTGCTCCCGCCGAAACTATGTCTTTTCGCCGCAGCCGCCCCACTGTGGCCGATGCGATCGCCGACAGCCCCATGCCGGATTTCATCAGCTCGCCGGGACTGTTTGTTAAGGAGCAAAAGCCACGTCCCGTGGGCGGGTTCCGCGGTGCGCTCTACAGGCTGACCGGGGGTGCATGGAACCTGGGGCCAGGACCGAAACAGCGCCAGGAAGACGAGCTGGCGCGCCGCATTTCGCGCCAGCTCCAGGGCAGCTACAACACCGCGGTGTTGAGTCTCAAGGGCGGTATCGGCAAGACGTCCACCACTGTGGGTGTTGGCCTTACCCTCGCTGAATACCGCGGAGACGCTCCATGCGCCATCGATGCCAACCCGGACTCCGGCGACCTCGTGGAACGCGCCCTCGGTGAGGGAATCTACCAGCAGTCCAGCCCCCGGACGATAAACGACCTTCTGGAAAACATCGAGTCAATCGACTCCCTGACTTCGCTGGCCCGGTACATGCACCACGCCGGCCGCCTGCACCTGATCGCGGGGGAGCAGGACCCGGAGGTTTCGGACTCTTTGACGGCGGAAGAGTACCTGCGGATCCGCAAGCTCATCTCCAGCTACTACTCCGTAGTGCTGACTGACTGCGGTACCGGCGTGACCCACAACGCGATGAGCGGAATCCTTCAGTCGGCCGACAACCTGGTGATCGCCGCTGGCTACGCGGTGTCCGGCGCCAAGCGGGCCCGGAGCACCCTGCACTGGCTGGCCAGCCACGGCTACGAGGACCTGGCCCGAAACGCGATCGTGGTTATCACGGACAAGGACGAGGTGTCTTCCCGCGTGGATAAGGACGCCATCGAGGAACATTTGTCCGGTATTTGCCGTGAACTCATTGCGGTGCCGCACGATCGCGGCGTTGCTGACGGTGACCTGGTCACGCTCGACGTACTGAAGCCGGAGACGCGGCGGGCCTATAAGGAAATCGCGGCAGCGATCGTGGACGGGTACCGGTAGCCTCTCTCGTCAGCAGTCCACGAGGCGCCGTTTGCTCTCGCTAATGTCGAAGTTCGATGGGGAGGGGCCGGATGAGCGCATCAGAAAACCAGTACGTTCCCAATGAGCTGTTGTCGCGGCTGGGGGGCAGAGGATGTACTCGGTGGAGTTCGTCCTCAACGACTACGTGCAGTTCCGTTTCGACGGAGATCAGCAAGCCGGACACCTCACTTTCAACAGCTACGTGTGGCCCGTCGTTCAGCAGGATGGCCGCCTCTGGCGCGAGCAGGATCTTGGCTATGCCAACGCTTTGCGGCGCCTGGTTCCCGGCACGGTGGTATCAACTACTGAAGAGACTGGCTTAGGTATCCGCATCGAACTCGACACCGGCGCGGTCGTGATCCACCCTGCAAAGGAAGAGATCTTCGTCGAGATTGCCGAACTCAGCGGCTTCGCGGATGGACGCTGGATGGCGTGGCGCTCCGGCGAGGACAGCTTCGAAGACCTCGCGTAACAGCCGAATGACCCGGGGCTCCGCTCATGCTGGCCATGCGCGGAGCCCCGGGAGAACCGTCGCTAGTCGGGTCCCGTATTCAACCGTATTGAGCGTTACCCTTCGCCCTCCGGGTTACGCAGCCGGCGCCGGATCATGAACCCGGCCACCACCAGCCCGACGAGCAGGACCGCACCAACAATCCCCGCCACCACAAGTTGCGTGGGAAGGCCGGCATCCGCGGCTGCAGCAGGCGCGGCCGACGGCACCGAGTTGGGGCCGCCGGCGGTGAAGGTGAAGGTCCCGTCGATGGGATGGCCGTCCGAGGACACCACGCGCCACACCACCTTGTATTGGCCCTGGGGAGCCCCCGGCTTGACCGCCTGGCTGACCTGGTTGTCGACAATCGAAACAGGGCCGTCCGCCTGGTCGGTGCCTGTGGCATCCTCCACGCGCACGATCGAGTTGATCGCGATCGGGGTGTGGTCGAAGGTCAGCTCGATCTTCTCGGGCATGGTGCTGACCGTGGAACCGTTGGCCGGGTTGCTGGACTCCAGGGCGTCGTGGGCCTGCGCCGGCGCCGACGAAAACAGCAGGAAACCGGCGGTGGCCAGCGGCAGCAGCACGCGGGCCAGCCACGCCGCCGGGCTTTGGGACTGAGACTTCTTCATGAGTATTCCCTCCTACTTTCCGGCAGAGCGGGTCCGGGGGCCGGCGAGGACCAGGCCCAGTGCCGCAGCCCCGAGCACAAAGCCTGCGGCCCCCAGCACCACGCCCCAAACGGACGCCGCGTTGCTGGAATCCTGGGCCGTCCGGGTCACTGCCTCGGCACTGGGTGACGGTGACGCTGTGGCGGCGGCAGCGCCGTCGTCGGCCGTTGTCACGAACGACGGCGCTGGATGCTGGGGCTCCGGCTGCCCCTCGGCGCTCTCCTCGTCCCACTTCACCACGCTGCCGTCGGTGTACGTCTGGGCCGCCTTCAGGGTGACCTTTGTGCCCTCGGCGGGAAGCCGGCCCACGGACAGCGGGAACGCCTGGTACTGGTTCTGGCCCAGCTGGTGGGCTTCATCGGCAGTCCAGACCACAGAGGTGGGCGCCTTGGTGACCGTGGTGCCGGAGATGGTGACGGGCTTGGGCAGCTCGCCGGTGATCACCTGCGCGGTCCAGCCCTCCACGGGCTTCACGGAGACGGAGGTGAAGGGGGTGTCGGTAGGCAGCGTGACCTCGAGCTTGCTGGTCTTGGCTGTGGGGGACTCGTTGGGGACGTTGAACGTCAGGTGGGAGTAGCCGTTGGCGCCGGTATCGTCCGGGTTCACGCTGACGTGGGCGGACGCGGCGGTGGCGCCGGCGGCCACCAGCCCCGCGGCGGCAGCGGCGGCTGACAGGGTTTTGAGGGTACGGCGGAATGAGGTGTTCAAAGCAAGCCTTCCAAGGGGTGCGCCACAAGGGCCGC
>Ga0308169_10005119_pt1 | contig 12054 bp, 15 predicted proteins | sample PhyBR1_2_FD_202139 | JGI IMG/M metagenome (GOLD analysis project Ga0308169, IMG submission 202139) | Phyllosphere microbial communities from UC Gill Tract Community Farm, Albany, California, United States - DLSLSB.R1 | ecosystem: Host-associated > Plants > Phyllosphere > Unclassified | place... | reverse complement strand
AGCTGTTGCCCTCGTATAGGATTCGATGAGCCGGGTCATGCACTTTCCATTCGTACAGTGCATCCCAGCGATTTTCACGCTTCGCCCAGGAGCTACGGACCCTGATAGTCAGGCGCTCATAGGCGCTTCGTTCATCGCGCCTCTGCAGGAGTGCATCTGCGAAAAGGGACACGGCGGTTGTGCGGGAGTCGTTCAGATTATTCTCGGCCGTTTCTTGCTTTCGGAAAACCCGCCACCCGCGCTTGAAGTGTTCCCAGGAGAGATTCTTCCTCCACATGCGCTCCACATGCATAGAAAATACTCTAGCCCACTCTTGCTCTCCGCTGGACGAGGTCCCCCATGCAGGATTGTGCCTTATGTCGTATTTTAGCTCCTCCTGCTGCTGCTTCCGTTGATCGTGAGATGAATGATCATCGCCTGTCATCCTCTTGAGTCTTCGCCACGTGGGAGTGGGCCGAGCCGGTGGTAGCATTGAGCTCGTACAGGAGCCTCGCTGTTGGTCAGATTCAGGCTGGGTACTCCCTTGGACTGCAGGGTGAGACCTGGCGGTCGCCTTTGCGCGGTCGTCGGGCTGCGTAGCTTCCATGACGAGCAGGTATGTAGGTTGACTGTCGCTTGATTTGGTGGCGGACTCTGAGTCAAAAGCTGTGGGACAGTATTGACTTGTGTATGACCAGGTATAGCGAGAACAGAATGCGAGCACCAGTCAAACTGCAGAAGAGGGGCTCGTCGGGGAGGCTGTCATAGCAAAGCTCTAGACCCCCTAAGGCCCCACTTGCTGAGGAAGGCCCCAGGACTTCAAAGGACGTCGGGCACTTGGCCCTACGAAGGCGATATACTGCATAGTCATGGCGTTAAGGACCTTTCAAACGCGTCATGTTCCAACAACGAAGGGAAGGACACTGCGCACTGTGACGCGGCCTGAATTCGCTAGGGCGGTCATCGTTCTGCGGGCGGAGCCCGCCCGGCGGGTTTGTTGCACTATAGCGGGCTGCTCACGGTTCCAAGGCTTGGGCGCGAAAGCTATATGAAGCTGCAGTATCGTCCCGCCGGATTCAAGAGCGGTCAGGCGGTTTGATGTCGCAATGCCGTGACACCGTCGAGGCAAGGAAACGCAGTATCTGGCGCAGTTCTCTGGTTCCATACCGTCGCAGTTCTGCTTCACGGACTTCGCCGGCAAGTAGTTGCTCCGGATGGACGTTCCACAGATTGCTCAGCCCGTCTTCGAAGTCGTCGTCCTGCAGGTCCTGGACTACGGAGCCGTGATATCTTCTCATCCACGCTTGCAAGTCTTCGTAAGGGGTCTCCCACACGAGATCCGCTGAACACACTTCCAGATCTTCGGTGGGGGTTTGTAATTGCACCGAGGAGTCCGCGTCAGACATCACTTGCCCGGATAATGGCATATCGACGGGGCGATCTGTTGGCGGTTTCTCGCGAGTCTGAGCGGGAGTCAAAGACTCTCCAGCGCTGCAGGTAGCTGTGTCCCCACTCATAGTCCCCTCTCGTGATGGACGGAGGGTGTTCTCAAGCGGTAACCACTGGTGATCCCACTCCTGGGGTTGGACACGCCCCCGCGATCCTTCCAAACGGCCGCTCTTAGGCAGCCCCACACAGGAAAAGCGAAATTTTTGAGTAGGGTAGGTCTTGCCGTTGGAGGCATCTTTCGCTTCCCGTTCGTAGAACAAGCTGACCGGGCTCCATCGGGCCTGCTCGTGTCTCGCTCTGACCCTGACATCCAAGTCTTCCAAACGACTCTGTGATGTGTACATGCTTGCAACAGCTCGTCCTCAAGATTCGATTGCTTGATGGAACATTCCTCTGCAGAACCCCCTCGGTGGGATCTCGGTCTCTGCGCATCCTCCAGCACCGCTTGAATGTATTCCAAGCGATATTGCTCTTCCAGTGATCAACCGCCGCCAGAGGCCAGTTCGAAAGGAGCTCCCGCTCGTCTGGGGACAGCTGCTGCGAGCAGGGGTCTTTTTCCTCCTCATCTTCCTCCATTCGGTCCTCGATAGCTTCTCGCGCTCATAGGACGAGGTCAACGCCCCCGCGGACTGTCGGGGGACCCTTAAAATCGCAGCTTGGCTCTGCACCTCTGAAGATTCGCCGGAGATGTTTGGCCGTTGAGCGTCGCCTTCGGTGCACTCGCTCTCCTGATGAAAGCGAAACATAGGGTGAGGAAGTGAAGAGTTCATTGATTTGATGAAGGTCTCTACCGTGGTATGGTCCCGTGGGGTCTGCATGGCAGTACAGAGTCGAAACTTAGCAGGGTATTGCTTGATGCGAAAACGGATGTTAAAGCGGCTGGCAGGTTTATGGTTAGCTTCTGGCCCCCTGACGGGTCAACAACGCTGGCAGCCCACGGGGTCCACTTTTCCCTCTTCTTTCTCGAAGGCCAGACAAAGGACCTTGGCATTTACGAGACTTCCACCGAGTCGTGGAGCCAAGTGCTGCTCCACTCGCACTGCGCCCCCCAGGGATATTCTTCATCGAAGGCGCTAGTCCCGCGGCGCTTAGCAGTGGAGCTGGCGAGTCGATTGATTGCTGCCGCGCTCGAACAGAGTGTTTTCGAGCCGTTTGCGCCCCGCATCGTGGTCGTTTGGTTCTTGCCGTGGCGGCCTACGCTTCCGTCACGACACGTGTACTGTACAAGGATGCTCGGGACCTTTGCCCTAAATCGTTCCGCCACGCCGCTTCCATTAGCGTCATTGTTCGTAGCCTTCCTCGCCGTCCGTTGACTGCCCGCGTACATTCGCTCTTGCTCATGCTCTGACTGTTCGACTCGTCGATGAACGCATAGCACATTTACGTCCTCGCCCGCAGTATGCTTCCGATCCTTACAGAACGATTATGCCCCTGCGAAAGTGGCTCGGCCTGAAGGCCGAGTCAAGTTCCGAATCGAGCTCGAACTCTACCACGATTCATTCGCGCTTGGCTTCTGGCCGAGCACGCGACCGTCGCACGCACGACCAACCCAACACACCGTCCGCGCCGACCAGCAACGAGCGATTGGGCTCTTCGAGTGTGCTCAGCATTCCGAGCACATCGATTGCGCCTAGCGCTGCTACAAGCTCTTCCACAACGAGCTCGGTCGCCGATCGGCTGGACCGTATCACCCTCTCGGATAACGCGCATAGACGAGCCAAAATGGAATGGACAGGGGGCGAGAAGATGGGTGACGGGGAGCTTGATCGGCTTCTGAGGGCGGCGATGAAGCTCGATATCGGTGATCGACGGGGTGAGCATGACGCAGGCAGGGACCGTTACCCATGGCTGATCGCAGAGCTGGCTATGCAGCTAATCTGGTCCTTGCCGCGCGACGGTCCGTAGACCTCTGGGGCTCCTGGGAGTGAGAGCTGACAAGCAGATGTCGTTCTTATCAATAAGGGATTGTCGCAGACGTTGAGAAAAGACATGATAGCCGTGAGTCGCGCTCTTGCGCATGTGTGCGTCTGGGGCTGACTCCAGACTCTGCCCGTCGAGGTAGCGCACGTCATTCTCTCCAAGCTCAAGTTCGAGGACATATTCAACTGCACGCTGGTTAGCCGCACCTGGGCTGCACGGTGCAGGGACCAGGGTGAGCCATCTCTCCGAGTCCTGGCCAGAATGCACGACGCTGACCGCAGCCCTATGGAGCAAGATGTGCAGCGAGCACAACCCACCCATCGTGCCCGCCAAGACGTCCCTCGAGCAGCTCGAGATGCACCGCCAGCTCATGCACGCGCATATCATCCCCGTCGACGCCCCCATTTCGACCTCGGCCAGAGACAGCGACAGCGCGGACGACGCGCTCGCCTCGGATCCGCTGTTCGCGCAGGGCGGGATGGGCGGCGGAGGGGGAATCGATCCCGTCGCATCGGACCAAGCTGTCACGCGCCGATTGGGCTGGGCCTCGCTGCACCACAACCCGTTCAGGTCCATGGCGGCGTATACCAGAGGTCTACGCCACGACGTCTGGGAACGAAATGGAAGTTCTGCCGGCTATGGGACGCCAAGCGCTAGCTCGGGTCCGCGTAAGGTCGACCAGTCAGACTATGCTTATGGCTGCTTCCAGCCCTATCGCCCCCAGCCCGACCGGCCGCCATTCAGCCCTATCCCGTCTGACTATGAGGACGACACGTCGCCCGAGGACGGCCCGGCGCTGACAGAGCCGCGAGTGAACTACAAACACTTGTACATCGTCCATGCGAAGCTGGAACGCCGTATGCGAGAGCCGATGGTGCTCGTACCTTCGCCTTACCCCGCCGCGGCGGGACGGATCGAACCGGTCGTCAAGCCTCGCAGCCTCGACGCGATGGCGTCCGTGACCAACGGCGGGCTGCCGGGACACCTCGAGAACATCTACGCTCTGGACATGTTCCGGCATGACATGCAGATTGAGATGGACGTGGACGCCGCAGAATCGGGATCGCTTGAAACGCTGAGTGGGCCCAGACGGCCGTCGGAGACGATGACGAGAGCAAGGGACTGGCTGCTATCGGGATCGAGGGATAAGACGATGCGTCTCTGGGTGCTGGACAGCCGCCCCAGGGTCGTCAAGGTCTTTGGAGGGGGACATGCGGGCAGTGTGCTCAGCATCGTCACTGTCGAGGCGAAGTGGGCGAGCACAGATCTGGGATGCAGCGTTGCAGTCGTCAACGGAGGAAAAGGGACCTCGGTCGGAACGGAGGATGGTCGGTCGGATACGGAGCACGATGAGAACGGCGTCGCGGACGACTCGCCCGCGAAGGCGAAAGTCTGGGCGATCACGGGTGGAAGCGACGGGTGTATCTGCCTCTGGGATGTAGAGGGCAACAAAGGGGACAAGCCTGACAAAACGGTCAAGGCGCACTTTGACTCGGTGCTGTGTGTGCGCGCCAACGCGGACAGGGTCGTTTCGTGCTCGAAGGGTGAGTGGATTGTGTCTTGCGGACCCCATCAACTCGAGCTGAACCCAGACCACGCGATCAAGGTGTTCAGTCTGCCCGGCCTGAAAGAAACGCTCAAGATCCAAATCCCGGACCAACGCGGCGCCGTCAACGCAGTGGGCATGTCGGACAAGTTCATGTGAGTTGGACCGACTCCCCGTGCTATGCACGAAAGAGTCGCTCACCCCAGCGTGGCCGGCAGCGCCGACAAGACGCTCCGCGTGTGGTGTGTGGAAACAGGTCAGGAGCTCGTGAGCCTCAACCCCCACACGCGGGGTATCGCCTCCGTAGCCTTTGATCCCACCCCTCCGCCGTACCTCGCCGGCCGGTCGAGGGCCAGAGGGGGCATCATCCTCGGGACGATCGTCACCGGCTCGTCCGACGCCAGCGTCAAGATCTTCAACCTGGTTCAATATCCCTCCACACCCGGGAAGACAGTCATCGAGGTCGCGGACTCGGATCGCGGTGACGTCGGCGACAGCGACGACGAAGACGAGTCGTCCTCTATGAATCTGGAAGTGGGGAGCGCGGGGTACGAGGCGCAAGACCCGGATCAGAAGCTGTACATCGAGAAGCGGACGACGTGTTACTCGGCCTGCATCTGCCCGCCGGGGCTGGGGAGGCCGAACGGGAAGCGGTGTGGGCGGTGTCTCAACCGAGGGCACATGGAGCTGGTTCGGAGCGTATGGATCAACCGCGGCGTCATCCTGTCCGGGAGCTATGACGGCAGTGTCAAGGTGTGTGCAGCGCGAGCGGTGGTGTACTCGAAGACGGCTGGCTGACGATACACAGGTCTGGGACCGGCTTGAAGGCCGAGCTCTGGCGGACCTCTCCGGCAATCGGACCGGACGGGTCTTCAGCGTTGTTGGAGATCGAGTGCGCGTTGCAACGGCAGGGATGGACTGCCGGATCATGCTGTGGGATTTCGGCCAGGGGCTGGACACGGCGTTTGTTGAGCCGTAGATGGAGGTGTGCGCGTTCTGTTTTTGTTGTGTCTTGTAGCTTGTCTTGTACTCAAGCCAGAACCTTGTCGCAGACATGCATCAAGAAACTGCCTTCTGACTGGTAACACTGCAGCACTCTGCCTGTCAAGACTGCACGGCGGCGTCATTCTGGCTACCCTAAAAAACTCGCAGTGCTCATCCTCGTGACCCCACGACCATTACGCACCGCATCACTTCACCAACCCCTGGCCCGCCTTCCTCTTTTTTCCTCCGGGCGTCTTCGCGCCCGCGCCGGGCGTGGGCGTCGGACTCCCATCGTCGTCGTCGTCGATCCCTTTATCCACGTTCGTATCAACCTGCGGCTTCTTATCGAACGCGCCCGTCTTTCTCAGCCACCTGGCATCAGCTCAACCCTCCTTCTCCAGTCTCGACCGACTGACCTCTGGCGGACCTGGTGGTAACTCCTCGTGGGGACGCCCTTGGACACCATGTCCCACTTCTCCCCGTGCTCCGCCACGGCCCGCGCGAGCAGCTCGTCCTCTTCGTTCGTCCATTTGAGGTAGGGGCTCCGGATGCGTCGGGCCGGCATGTTATTTGTGAGGTGGACGTACTTGCCCAGACCGGGTACGGTTGCGCCCGTCGGCGAGGCGTAGGCGCCGGGGGGCGGGTCGTGCATGTCTCGCGGGAGGGAAGAAGGTGGAGAGCGGAGGGTGTTGGGCGTATCCTCGTACGAGTCGTACTTCCTTGCCGGGGTGTGCAGCTCCGTCATCGATGCGTTTGACAACGCTCGGGGACGGGTTTGGGGTGTAGCCGTGGGGCCAGGACCGGACGATCGACGGGACAAATCGCCCCTCAGCGCCGGGTCGATCTGTTGATGATGCTGATAGTGCTGCTGCTGATGCTGCAAAGTTGCGGTTGGCGTCGAGCGAAGATCGATTGCTGGACCAAGGCTTCCTTGAGAGCCACCCAGCAGATCTTGCCCTTCAACGTCGGGTGCATCCGATTGTGCGACGTCCAGCTGACTCGCTTGAGCGAGCAGATCCAGCGCAGACGACTCGTCCTCTTCGTCGAAGACGTCTCCTGTCCAACCTGCTGGAGTTCCGATGGGTCCCTCCCGCCTGGGTCGCTTGACCGGAGATCCCCTCTCCGACCCGCTTCCACCCAGCTCGCGTCCCCGCGTGGTACTCCGCGTAGCCGACATCGCCGAGAAAGGCATCTGGCCCAACAAGGCCGCCGAAGCGGGCGGAGTGGGAGTGCCTGGCCTCGTCGCCATCTCGGCGGCGCGGAGCAGATCGTTGAAGTTGCCGGTACCGGGCGTGGTAAGCGGCTGCGAGCGAGCAGCCTTCGACCGCGGCGTCGTAGGCGGAGGAAGGCCTCTTTTGTTGCTTCTTTTCGCTCGTGGAAGGAGAGGTGTGGCGCCTGTTTTGCCCCTGTTCGACATGCTGCCCCGCCTGTTGAACGGTTTGATCTCTTCCTCGTCGCTCACGTCGGCGTACTCTTCGTTGTCTTCACGACCGATCACCTCGCCGTACCCCTCAGCATAGCCGATTCCGCCCTCCGGTCCGACGACTCCGCCCCGTTGCAGCTCGTCGAGCGTCAAACGGCCAATCCTGTCGTCCTTTGCGCGCATCGAACGTAGTTTTTTCGACGCCAGCAAGAGGTGCTCTGTGCGTGCGTCGCCCATCGTAGCGTGTATGCTCGCGATCTTGCTCGGGGACGGCTGTTCGCCAGGGATATTCGACTGCGGCAAGCCAGGTCCAGATGGTCGTCGAGTCCGATCGGATGAAAGAGCGTCAGTGGGGAGGATGACGTGGGATCGCAGATGTCTCAGCTCAGTGACGAGCTTGTCGATCTGCCTTTGCGTGTCCGCGAGCTGGATATCAGCCGCAACGTCGTCTGATCGGACCCTCGTCATCGCTCACCCTGGGTGCCATTAACCGGTTGTCCATCTCCAGGCGCTTGTTCGCTGCCTCCAGCTCGAGGTGGTACCCGACATCCAGGTCGAGCACCTTCGATGGCCGCTTTCCGCTGGCGATATCCCTCTCTCTCACCCTCTCCAAGGCCTGGATTTCCGCTCGGAAGCCAGCTCGTTCGGCCGTATGCCGATCACTGACATCAGACATGTGTCCTCCCAGCTAGCACAAAGGAGATTCACCGCTCGATCTGCATGAGCCGCTTCGACAGCTTGGCCTGTTCTTGCAGCGTCCGAATCGTCTCCTTCTGCGTGTTCACTTGCTCCCGCAGAAAAGGTAGGATGTTTCTCGTTGGTTTCAGTAATCGGCGAGCCTGCACATCAGAGTCTGAGCTGCAGTTGGCGGCGTTTGAGACTCACAATCGCGACAGCTTCGTTGGTAGACTCCGGTCCAGCTGCCTCCGGCGCTGAAAGTGCATCCAGCCTAGCGCTCAACCTTGCCAATACCTCGCCATCGGGAACTTCGCTCTCCTCGTCGTTGCCCATGTCTTCCTCGATTCCGCCGGTCGCGAGGGCATCTGCCGGCCAAGCGTTCTCAGCGCTTCCGCTTCCGCCGATCCCAAACGCTTCCTCCCTCATCCGTTCCCGATCTTCCGCCTCCATGTTAATGTTTACGTCTGCCGGTCGTCCCACTGTCTGGGCCTTTTCGACATCCCCGTATCCCAGACCGACCGGCTCGGCAGTGATGGTGAGGTCCCCCTCCTCTCCCTCCTCTTCCTCCGTATCCATCGCCGCAAAGTCCATCGAATCCCTCTTCCTTCCCGATCCAACAGTGATGGCCCGTTTGCTACCGGGCGCATCGTGCGGTGTATCAGGCGAGGAGAAGGCGGGTGTGGAGTTGATGGCCGAATCGAAGGATGGCGTGCGTGGATGACGGTTCATGATGCGTTCAGACGGGTCTGGTAAGCCCGAGTCCACGGACGAGTCCATTATGGGCGTATGGGCGGCTGCATCCGGTGGATGGTGTGCGATCGAGGACATCTGTCCCCGTGGGTATGTCGGTGGCCAGCGTGGTGGTATATGGTAGAGTGAAAGGCCCCTGTGAGATGAGTCAAGATGATGTGAGAGATGGGGGCAAAGAGTGAACCAGTGGCCAAAGTCAAAGTGCGTACGAGGATAGCAAAAGCAGGAACGAGTCTCTCGAGGTGGCTGCCTGTTTTGGTCATGTCACACGGCCCAAGGAAAGACAGTCGCATCCGCTTTCGGAAAAACTATCTCAGGTTCATCCTCGCCACCCTAGGGACGTCTGGCGGCGATGCCCGCTTTCAGCCAAGCCCTTGGTGATGCTCTAACCAAAGGTCCAGCCCACTCGAGACTGCACTTTGCAACGATCTTGCTTTCTCTTCGGGACATGACATGGCGAACAGAGAGCAGAGGATGATGCATGCCTCATCGTCGACCCTCGAGGCTTCCCTGCCGAGGGAGACCGTGGTGCAGGGTGCAAAGCTGATGACGCAACAGCGGGAGCCGTGCCCCAAGTCTGTCTGGGTTGACCCATTCACCACACCCAAACAGCCCTTCCACACGCACACAGCTCGTGTAGACCTCGTGCAAGGCACGCCCTCATATGACTCACTCACCTCCACACTCTTATCCTTCTCTCAGATTCTGGCCGTTCACGAACAACCCCAGGCGACCAAAAACGACCGACGAACACTAACGACCACGACCACGACCACGACCACGACCACGACCACGACCACGACCACGACCACGACCACGACCACGACCACGACCACGACCACGACCACGATCACGGCCGAGAACACCACCTGTCGGCCCAGCAGCTCCGCCCACCGCCGCCACCAAGCTCACTGCATATCGAAGCAGGAACAGCAAGACTCGACAGCCAGTTGCACCCCAACCTCTGGGCTTAACATTCACTTGCCTCGTCCGATGCGACTCGCGCCGGCTCTCAACTCACTGCTCATCCTCCACTTCCCATCGTCGTTTGCACCGCTCGTATCGGGAAAGGCAGGCAAAGCCGCCCAAGACGGTCACGAAAAACTTCTCGCACCCTGGTTGTCGGACTTTCGGGAGGTGCATACCAGCAGGAGCATCCCGCTCTTGCCGCAGCTCGAGCTGGCGACGGGTGAGCGTGCAAGAAGGTCGACCACCAACGGCGATGACCTGCTAGGTGGTCACGGGGAGGCTCGTCGAGCAACCCGGAGCCTCAATTTGTCTCTGGCGGAAGGAAGGTCAAGGCTGTGAGCGAGGAACGAGACGAGCGCAAGAGAGCGTTGGCGTGGGTGCAGCAGATCGAGTATTCGGGCGAGACCTTCTTTGACGGGTACGTGGCGGCTCGAGCGGTCGGAAAGACCAGAACATTGCACTCGGAGTGGTCAATCTGACCTCAGATGGGACTTCTTCACTGCCCCAGGTGGGTCCAGACCGATCCGGACTTGCCCGGACAGCTGAAAGATAGACCCTACGAAAGGAAGTGAGCCATTTTGGGCTTGGTCCCTCGCGGGATGTACAGACTGACAGCAGTCATCAAGTACGCTTCCTGAACCCGCATGCTCTCGCTCACCCCCACGCAGATACGTGGACCGCGACACGGCCTTCGCCGATGGCTTGGCGTTCTGGACGGTCGACGGGGTCCCGGGTATCCAGGTACGTTCGACGTACATCGCCGATGCCAGAGCATTGACTCGAGGTGGAACACTGGGCAAAGACCGACCCTGGCCAACCGCGCAATTCGGTCCGCATCCACACGACGGCCTTGTTTGCAGGGGGACTGTACGTCATCGACATGAAGCTCATGCCGTGGGGCTGTGGCGTCTGGCCGGCCTGTGAGTCTGGGAGAGCCGAGTTCAAGCCAGCAGTCTCAGCAGGGGCGCTGACCACAGTCTGGACTCTGGGGTACTACGATGCATGGCCATATGTTGTATGTAACGCCTTCGTCGCGACGTGATGGAGACGATTGCGTTGACGACAGGGCGAGATCGACATAGTTGTACGTCAGCACAGGACCGAGTGCGCGGGGCTGACCACCGCAGGAAGGCATCCAGAGCGCGACACACAAGTGAGTCAAACGTTGCAGTGCCGTTTAGTATACCAAGACACCAACGCCGCTGATGTCCAGTCAGATGACAGTGTGAGCGGAGAAGCGTACCCTTTTCAGTACCGGCGAGAGGCTCATTCTAGTCACACAATGCCGGGGTGCACGACGAACCAGGCGCCTGGGCTGTTCACCGGCACGGTAGCCGTGCGGCGCCTCCCGGGGCGATAGATCAAGCTGAAGGCAGAACCCAAACTGCGACTCGTCTACGGGCGGGTCAGGCTGTTCGACTGTCTCGTCCTCGGCCACATCGTACGGCCAGCCTTTCAACGAAGGAGGGGGAGGGGTGTTCGCAATGCTATGGGACAGCCGTGGGATTAGAATATGTGGGTGCTCGACTGGCAGCGTGATTCTGACGGAGCGTAGGGGACTGGAACAGGCAGCAAATTCCGGCCGAGTAAGCCACGGCCCCTAAGAGGGGACGTCACTGACCGCAGTATCCTGGCGTCGAGGCCCGACCCGCTGGGGTGTAAGCCTTTTCTTCCGTGGTGACGCAACGCGCGAAAAAGCTCACCTCAGGGGGCTTACCCAGCGGAGCGTGGGATGCGGCTACTTGCGACCCATACGCGTTCTTTCAGGCGCAACAGCTCATCCTCAACATCAACCTCTGCGGCGCGTGGCAGGCAAAGGCCCAGACTACCACATGCTGATATCAGGCGAATGGGCTGGCGACAACTATAACCGTGAGGCAGAGTGTGGACCATTGACTCCCCTCGCTTGTTAACGGATCGGATACTGCTCATGCGCAGAGTACCCTTACTGCCCTGGAACATGCGCCGAACAAGTTGCAGATCCAGTGAGCTCCACCACCACCTCCTTTGGTCAATATCACCCGCGCTCTTCAAGACGCTCATGGCAGAACAACCTGAACAACACCGTTATGCTCGTCAACTACATCAAGGTCTTTCAGCAAGCGGATGTCGAAGCGATAGTGGCACAGGCGGGGAGGAGCGACAATGTCACCGGAGTGGGCGGTCCGGTCGCAGGGGAACAGGTCCGGGTGACGAATGGGGCGGACGAAACGATGAGGAATGAGGGTTGGTGTAGGTGGCCTGGCGGAAGTATGGCGGTACTGGGGATGGGCGCAATCATGCTAGCCGAGTGGACCGGCTGGGCCCGGGGGTAATCTGCCCCGGGGACTGACTCGTAGTGGGTCTGTGAAGAGAG
>Ga0308169_10005118_pt1 | contig 12054 bp, 10 predicted proteins | sample PhyBR1_2_FD_202139 | JGI IMG/M metagenome (GOLD analysis project Ga0308169, IMG submission 202139) | Phyllosphere microbial communities from UC Gill Tract Community Farm, Albany, California, United States - DLSLSB.R1 | ecosystem: Host-associated > Plants > Phyllosphere > Unclassified | place... | reverse complement strand
AACCTTGTCGGCGTTCTTCCTCAATTTCGTGCTGTCATCCATAGGCCTGACTTCAACCTTGGTCAGTTTCGTGATGGACCTCAACATGTCGCCGATGGGCACGCTGCTGGCCATTATCCTGTTCTACATCGTCCTCGGCTGTTTCATGGATACGCTGGCCATGCTGATCACCACCGCACCATTGGTGGTGCCAGTCATTGTCGCCTTGGGTTTCGATCCACTGTGGTTCGGCGTGATACTGATTATCCTGTGCGAAATGGGACAAATCACCCCTCCATTCGGGATGAATCTATTCGTGGTGCAAAGTATTCGTAATAAAGGCAGATTCCTGGATGTGGTCTACGGCACCTTACCGTTCTGTTTCGTATTACTTGTGCTGATCGCGCTCTTGATCCTGTTTCCGCAGATCGCGCTTTGGCTTCCACAATTTGCCTGAGTCCAAAGGCGCATGTTCATTCCCTGCATCGAGAAGGTGTCCGACCGCTCAATTCGCACGATCAGGCAATCATCCGCCTGGATTGTGCAAATCACCCCATGGATTGCTTTCTATAGTTAACCAGAGCCAAACCATCTGGAGCTGGTCCCCTATGAGCGCCCTCAACATCAACGGCCGTGAATACACGGTCGACGTAGACCCTGGAACCCCAATCCTCTGGACCCTGCGCGACACGCTGGGCATGACCGGCACCAAGTTCGGCTGCGGTGCGGCGCTGTGTGGCGCGTGTACCGTGCACCTGGATGGACAGGCCATTCGCTCCTGTGTAACGCCGATTGCCGCCGCTGAAGGCAAGAAGATCACCACCATCGAAGCGGCCACCGACGGCAGCGACCCGGTTGGCAGCGCTGTGCACGAAGCCTGGGTCAAGCACGACGTGGCGCAATGTGGCTACTGCCAGAGCGGCCAGATCATGAGCGCGACCGCATTCCTCAAGGCCCAGCCCAAGGGCAAGCAACCTACGGTGGCCGAAATCGACTCGGCCATGGCCGGCAATATTTGCCGCTGTGGCACCTATGCCCGTATCCGCGCTGCGGTGGCCGATGCCGCCAAAGCCCTTGCCTGATCGGAGCTCGCCATGTTGAACGAGATTTTCCCCCAAGAAACGCCGCGCGCCTTGCAACAGATGCTTGAGCGCGATGCAGGTGACGGCCCCGCTACGCTCGCCCGCCGCAGTTTCCTGAAGATCGTCGGTATCGGTGGGCTGGCGCTGGGCGCCTTTCCTCACTTGGCCCTGGCACAGCAGGCCGGCGATGGCCAGGCAGTGCTCAAACCGACCCAGCAGCCCGCGGCCTTCGTACAGATCGCACCCAGTGGCGAAGTCACCGTAACGATCAACCGCCTGGAGTTCGGCCAAGGCGTACAGACTGCCTTGCCGATGATTCTCGCCGAAGAGCTGGATGCCGACTGGAGCCTGGTGCGCACGCGCAACGGCAGCAATGACGCCGCCTACATGGACCCCAGCTTCGGCATCCACCTCACCGGCGGCTCCAATTCGATCAAGAACAGCTACACCCAGTACCGCGAACTCGGCGCCCGCGCTCGCGCCATGTTGCTGGCGGCCGCTGCGGCGCGCTGGAACGTCGACGTCGCGAGCCTGACCACCGAGGCCGGCAAAGTCCTGGGCCCAGGGGGACGGCAAGCGAGCTACGGAGAACTGGCCGAAGCCGCGATGGCGATGCCGGTGCCCGAACAGGTCACGCTCAAGGACCCCAAGGATTTTCGCATCATCGGCCAGGCCACCACCCGCATTGATGCCAAGGCCAAGAGCAGTGGCCGGCAGGATTTCGGCATTGACATGCACCTGCCGGGGCAGCTCACGGCCGTTGTCGCCCGCCCACCGGTGTTCGGTGCCAGGATCGCTTCTTTGGATGACAGTGCCGCTCGCGCGGCCAAAGGCGTGAAAGCGGTGTTTCGTGTGCCGCTGGACCGTGGCGCTGAAGGCGTGGCTGTCGTCGCCGACAGCTATTGGCAAGCCAAGATGGCCCGCGATGCGCTGAAAGTGGAATGGGACGTGAGCCGCGTCGAAAAAGTGGACAGCGATAAACAGCTGCTCCAGTACCGGGAACTGGCCGACCAGCCTGGCCCGCTTCACTTCGATGCCGACATGGCGCCCCTTGCCACCGCGCCCCATCGACTGGACGCCGAGTTTCTCTTCCCCTATCTGGCCCATGCGCCCATGGAACCGTTGAACTGTACGGTGCAGCTGGCCGAAGATGGCGCTCAGCTGTGGGTCGGCACCCAGTTTCCGGGAGGTGACGGCGCGGCAGCCGCCAAAGTGTTGGGCCTCAAACCCGAACAGGTCCAGGTGAACGTGCAGACCGCCGGCGGCGGCTTCGGGCGGCGTGGCGTACCCACCAACGACTTTGCGGTGCTCGCGTGCGAGGTGGCCAAGGGCGCCCGCGCGGCCGGGTTCAATGCCCCCGTGCGCACGCTTTGGAGCCGGGAAGACGACATCAAGGGCGGCTATTACCGGCCCATGCATTTGCACCGCGCACGCATCGGTTTCGATGACAGCGGCAAGGTCCTTGCCTGGGATCACGCCCTGGTGGGGCAATCGATCATCACCGGCACCGTATTTGGTGGGCAGGTGAAGAACGGCATCGACCCTACCGCCACCGAAGGCATGCGCGATCCTTATCCGCTGCCGATGCGCCTGACGGTTCATCATCCCGAACTCAACGTCCCTGTGTTGTGGTGGCGCAGCGTGGGCTCCACCCACACGGCGTTCGTCATGGAGACGCTGATCGATGAGATCGCCCGCACGACCCAGCAAGATCCGGTGGCCTACCGGATGAAACTGTTCGGTGAGCAAAGCCCTCGCCACCGTGCGGCCCTGCAACTGGCCGTGGACAAGAGCGAATATGGCAAGCGCCAATTGGCGGCGGGCCATGCCTGGGGCGTGGCGGTGCACGAGTCGTTCAGTTCAGTGGTGGCGTATGTCGTGGAGGCCTCGGTGCAGGACGGACGCCCGGTGCTGCATCAGGTCACCGCCGGCGTTCACTGCAACCTGGTCGTCAACCCGCGCAGCGTGGAAGCCCAGGTGCAAGGTGCGGCGTTGATGGGCTTGTCCATGTGCTTGCCGGGAGGCGCCATCACGTTGAAGGACGGCGTGGTGCAACAAAGCAACTTTGCCGACTTCAGCGTGCCGCGCATCACCGACATGCCGGCGTTCGCCGTGCACATCGTAACCAGCGCCGAGCCGCCGACCGGAATGGGCGAACCCGGCCTGCCGGCACTGGCCCCGGCTTTTGCCAACGCCATTGCCAGCCTGACGGGCAAGCCGATACGGCAACTGCCCTTCAAGCTGGCGTGATGATTTGGCCTGGCGTTGGCCTTTGGTACGCCGTCAGAGATGATCGGCGTCCATTACAGCCTGGGCGAATGCCTGCGGGGCCTCCTGCGGCAGGTTGTGGCCGACGCCGCCATCGATCAGCCGATGCTCGTAATGGCCGCTGAAACGCTTGGCATACGCCTCGGCTGGCGGATGCGGCGCGCCATTGGCATCGCCTTCCAAAGTGATGGTGGGCACGCTGATGGCTGGGAACGTCGCGAGCTTTTTCTCCAGCGCGGCGTATTTGGCTTCGCCCTTGACCAGGCCCAGGCGCCAGCGATAGTTGAAGACGGTCACGGCAACATGGTCGGGGTTCTGCAACGCAGCGGCGCTGCGATCATAGGTCGCGTCATCGAAATTCCACTTCGGTGAAGCCAGTTTCCAGATCAGCTTGGCGAAGTCATGGGTGTTTTTCTGGTAGCCCAACTGGCCGCGCTCTGTCGCAAAGTAGAACTGGTACCACCACTGCAATTCGGCGGCGGGCGGCAGTGGCGCCTTGCCCGCTTCCTGGCTGCCGATCAGATAACCGCTCACCGCCACCAGTGCTTTCACCCGTTCCGGCCAGAGGGCCGCGACGATGTCTGCGGTGCGTGCGCCCCAGTCGTAACCGCCGAGCACGGCTTGCTTGATGTTCAAGGCATCCATGAAGTCGATGAGGTCGCTGGCCAGCGCCGAAGGCTGGCCGTTGCGCAGGGTCTTGGCCGACAGGAAACGCGTCTCGCCATAGCCGCGGGCATACGGAATCAACACCCGATACCCCTTCTCGGCCAGGGCCGGCGCGACGTCGGCGTAGCTGTGGATGTCGTAGGGCCAACCGTGCAACAGGATCACCACCGGCCCGTCGGCCGGCCCGACTTCAGCGTAGGCCACGTCCAGCAGGCCGGCCTTGACGTGCTTGAGTGGGCCGAACGAGGTGTGACTGCCGGGCGTGACGGTGCCGATGGCGCTTGCAGGCACATCGGCGGCGCTTGCCTGGGACGAGGCCACACCCAAGGCACCCACCTGTATCAAGGCGAATGCCAGGATCGAAGGCGCCAGCAGGCGCCGATGCCGGGGGGTGGATTTGTGTTGCGACAGCGTCATGTCCATGGTGGATCTCCTTGCGAGCGGCGGATGGGCCTGTGAGACGGCTGCTGCTGTCTCGATGGGGCTCATTTCACGCCGTCCAGGTATCCCGGATGTGTCAGCGACTGGCAGTAACCGCAACGTTTCGTGTCTGTCGTGGCGGTTGATACACTCGGATACATTGCGCTTCAAGCCTTGAGTGGGCAGCCAATCCCCGGCATGGGCAACGCTGGGCGCAAACTTTGTTCTATCATGCCGGCATCTCACTTGCTGATCTGATGGAACCACCATGACTTTCGATTTCGACACGGTATTGGAGCGCCAAGGTACCGGTAGCACCAAATGGAGCCGTTACCCGGCCGATGTGCTGCCGATGTGGGTGGCCGATATGGACTTCGCGGCCCCGCCCGCCGTCATCGAGGCACTGCACACGCGCCTCGCTCATCCGATGCTTGGCTACAGCGTGGCCCAGGACGATTTGCGCACCGCCATCGTGGCCGATCTCTGGAGCAAGTACGCCTGGCGCGTCGAACCCCAGCAGATCGTGTTCCTGCCCGGGGTCGAGCCCGGTTTCAACATGGCGCTGCATGCGCTGGTCGAACCGCAGCAGAATGTTGTGGTGCAGGTGCCTAACTACCCACCGTTGCGTCATGCCCCGGGCCACTGGGGGTTGAATAAAGTCGAGTTGCCGTTCAATCCGATCGACGGCGCCTTCCAAACGCCACTGGCCGAGTTGCGTGAAGCCTTGCAGGGCGGCGGCGCGTTGCTGCTGAGCAATCCTCACAACCCGCTGGGCAAGGTCTTCGACCGCGAAGAGCTCAAGGCCGTGGCGGACATTTGCCTGGAGCAGAATGCCTGGATCATCTCCGACGAGATCCATGCCGAGCTGTGTTTCGACGGCCGTGTGCATATCCCCACCGCCTCCCTCAGCCCGGAAATTGCCGCGCGTACCATCACCCTGATGTCCGCCAGCAAGGCCTACAACATCGCCGGTTTGAAAACCTCGTTCGCGATTATCCAGGATGCCAAGGTGCGCGAGCGGGTCAACGGCGCCCGTGCAGGCATGGTCGACAGCGTCAATGCCCTGGGCCTGGAAGCGACCCGTGCGGCCTACAGCGAAGCCGGACCGTGGCTCGACGCCTTGAAGGCCTACCTGCAAGCCAACCGCGATTATTTGGTCGAGGCGGTGAACACTCGCCTGCCGGGCATCAGCATGACCGTGCCGCAAGGCACTTACCTGGCCTGGCTGGACTGCTCAGCCTTGGGATTGGAAAACCCTCAGGGATTTTTCCTGAAGGAAGCCAAGGTCGGCCTCAGCGCCGGGCTGGATTTTGGCGACGACGCTGGGCAGTTCGTGCGCCTGAACTTCGGCTGCCCGCGGGCGTTGCTGGAGGAAGGGATTGCGCGGATGGAGCGCAGCCTGAAGGCCCGACGCTAAGTTCACTGACGAAAAAGCCCCCCTGTGGCGAGGGAGCTTGCTCCCGCTGGGCTGCGAAGCAGCCCCAAACCAGAGCATGCGGTGTATCTGAATGACCGAGTCGGCTGAATTAAGGGCCGCTTCGCGCCCCAGCGGGAGCAAGCTCCCTCGCCACACATAAAGTTCACTCATGCATCCCCGGGGCATGAACAAAACACAGCTTGTTCCCCTCCGGATCGCGGCAATAGGCACCGAAATAACCCTCGCAATATTGCGGTCGCAGGCCTGGCGCACCTTCATCGAAGCCACCCAGGGCAATGGCCTGTTCCCAGGCCGCGCGCACGGTCTCGGGGGAGTCGGCGGCGAAGCTCACTTGCATGCCGTTGCCCCAGGTAGCGGGCAGGCCATTGAAAGGCAATTGGACGAACACTTGCGGCCAGCGCTTGCCCGGTTGCTGCCAGCCCTCCCCCGGCGGCCCCGAGTCATTTTCGCTCGCCATGCGCACCAACCCCAGGCATCCCAGCACCGCATCATAAAAAGCGACCATTTTCGGCAGGTCGCGCGCGCCGATTTGTATGTGGCTGAACATTGTCCCGCTCCTTATCGAATCCAATATTGAATTGGAAATACAGCCGCACCGGACGTTCGCCCCTGCCGATGATTCAGCGACGAAACGCCACCATCACGCTCATCGACCGGCTGGAAAATCCAACCGAACTCTGCCCAAAAAACCACAGTCCACCCTCCATCTCAACCACATTGAGCATGGAGAACGACAATGGCCGATTACCCTTTTCCACCCTTTCCGAAACAAAGCCAGCCCGTGCCCGGGTCGCAGCAGAAGATGGATCCCTACCCGGACTGTGGCGAACAGAGCTACACCGGTTCCGGACGCCTGGCCAACAAGATAGCCCTGATCACCGGCGCCGACAGTGGCATCGGGCGCGCGGTGGCCATTGCCTTCGCCCGTGAAGGCGCGGATGTGGCGATCGCCTACCTGGATGAACATGAAGACGCCAGGGAAACCGCCCGCTGGGTCGAACAGGCCGGCCGCCAGTGCCTGCTGTTGCCCGGTGATCTGGCCGACAAGGCCCAATGCAGCAAAATCGTCGAGCAAACCGTCTCGCGCTTCGGGCGCATCGACGTGCTGGTCAACAATGCCGCCTTCCAGATGACCCATGAGCGCCTGGAGGACATTCCGGACGAAGAATGGGTGCGCACCTTCGATATCAACATCACGGCGATGTTCAGGATCTGCCAGGCCGCTGTGCCGCACATGAAGCCGGGCGGCTCGATCATCAACACCAGTTCGGTCAATTCCGACATGCCCAAGCCCACGCTGCTGGCCTATGCCACCACCAAGGGCGCTATCGCCAACTTCACCGGCGGCCTGGCGCAGATGCTCGGGCCCAAGGGCATCCGGGCCAACAGCGTGGCGCCGGGACCGATCTGGACCCCGCTGATCGTGGCGACCATGCCCGAGGAAGAAGTACAGAATTTCGGCTCCCAGACGCCCCTGGGCCGTCCCGGTCAACCGGTGGAAGTGGCACCGATCTATGTGCTGCTGGCTTCAGATGAGTCCAGCTACATTTCCGGGTCGCGGTATGGGATTACGGGCGGTAAGCCGATGCTTTAACGATCTCCATGTGGGAGCGTGTCGTTCACAAGAAGCAGGTTCAACACCCAAGCCCTGTGGGCTCAGGGTTTGTCGTTGGCAATCACCGAAATCTTTCCGTTACGCTCGATAATCGCAAACTTGATCTGGTCCAGGGTCTCTATGCCCTGGCTGGAGCGTGCCGCTTCCATGATGTCGGCTTCCACCAGCCGGGCGTGGCGCATGCGGGCCTCAAGGATCCGGCCGTTTTCGACAATGATGGTGGGCTCCCCGTCGATCAGTTGCAAAACCCAGGTCGACCGTTGCTTGAGCAATGAAAAACCGATGTCGATGGCAATCAGCGTGACGATCACCATCAGCGAGTTGGTCATGGAAAAATCGTCCCCCAGCAGCGCTTGCTGGGTGGCCTCGCCGATGATCATCAGCAGTACGAAGTCGAAGGTGGTGAGCTCCGCCAACGAGCGGCGCCCGGCGATCTTGAACAACACCATCAACGCCATGTACATCGCGGCGGCCCGCAACACCGAGTCCATACGTCACCCTATGGGAAAATGAACTGATCGAAACTCACCGCAGCCCCACCAGGCGTGGTGATGCGGCTGCTGTAGAGCCCCAGCCCCTCGGCCAGCAGCGACAAATGCAGGCTGGCGTGTCCTTGGGCATCCGCCTGGACCCAAACCCGCATGCCCTGCCCTGCGCTCGCCGAACGCAAGGGCTGAGGCTGCAGCGTCTGTACATCAAAGCCGTCCAGCCACTCACCGCCCAGTTCAACCTCCAGCACGGCGTTGGGCTGGCCCTTGAGGTGGACGATTATCGGGTTGGTGGAGCCGTTTCGATGGAACATCTCGTATTCGACGTCGAGACGGCCATCGCTGCTGTGCGCCTCACGGGAACTCAATGGGCCGCGGGAAAACAATCCAAGCAAGGTCAGGATCACCAACAGGACCAAGACGTACCAGCCCACCCGCTCGAAACGCCAGGCCTTGAGCTGGAACGCCATGTCTTCGCGCACCGGAAATTCTCGGTTGCGAAACTCCTCGGGGTCGCTGTGCTGGGTCATCTGGCCCCCCTACCTGTATTCACCGGCCAAGGCACGTTGATGAAAATGCGGCAGTTGAGCCAGGGCATGTTCGGCAGCCCACAATTGCACTTGGCTGCGACTGCCGAAGAAGCGTTCCTGGCGACTGAACAGCGCCCGACGGCCATTCACATCGAAGGCCCAGGCAAAGCACACCGTGCCGGCGGGTATGCCGTCCATGTCGTCCGGCCCGAGGATGCCAGTGGTGGCCACCGCGACGTTGGCATTGGCGTCATGCAGGGCGCCAATGGCCATTTCTTCGGCCACTTCACGGCTGGTGAGGTTAAAGGTTTCGATGGTCCGTGGATTGACCCCAAGCAAGCGCTGTTTTGCCTCCGGGGAATAGACCACATAACCACTTTCGATCATTGAACCGCTGCCCGGTACTTCGGCCACCAAGGTGACGATTTGCCCGGCGGTACAGGATTCGGCGGTAGTCAGGCGCAGGTCGTGTTCGCGCAGGTAATCCACCAGGGAATAAGCGATGGTCATGGCCACAGGTTCCTTTCATGGTGCTGTTGGGTTGACCCCCGCCGTCCCGATTCATTCCCTTTATCGCACCGCTGCCCGTGTAGCCAAATAAATGAAACCCCTGCCAGTTCCCGTACCTCAAAAACATAGGGCCTCATGCAGAGGCCGTCTGGATCAGGAGGTCGTCATGTCCGCACCTATCGTCAAATTGTTTACGCACCCCGAATTCGCCTGGAAGGACATCCGCGAGCAAGAGCAGGAACATCCGCGGCATTACCTTGCGCACCTGTTGCTGTTGGCCTTGATTCCGGCGGTGTGCCTGTTCATCGGCATCACCTGGACCGGTTGGAGCCTGGCGGAAAACGAAACCGTGCGGCTGAGCAGCGCCAGCGCACTACAATTGTGCGTGCTGTTGTACCTGACCATCGTCGTCGGCGTGGCGCTCATGGGCCTGTTCATCCGCTGGATGTCACGCGCTTTCGAGACCCGTCCAACCATTAATCAGTGCATCGGCTTTGCCGCCTACACCGCCACGCCGTATTTCCTCGCCGGTATTTTCGGCCTCTATCCCAGCCGTTGGCTGGCGGTGGCGGTGCTTGCAATCGCCTCTGCCTACTCGACATTCCTGCTGTTCGTCGGGCTGCCGAAGTTCATGGGGCTGAAGAAGAAACAAGGTTTGCTGTATTCGGCTAGCGTATGGGGTGTCGGCTTGCTGGTGCTGGTGACCATCCTGGTGGAAATGATCCTGCTATGGTTCAACGTCTTGCAACCGGAGTATTTACGCACGCCGATAGGTTGACGCCCCATGAGGTCTTGAGCGCCAGTCGAACACTGGACGCACGCGATTTCGCATTTCGGACACAACCCGATTATCCTCGGTGTCTTTGTATTCTCGAATCGAGTCGGCTCGCCGGACTGCCTGCCGACCTTAAGGCCAATAATTATGTCGTCTTCCAGCAAACGCTCTCCCAACGTGCCGCAGCGTAGAGAGCTGAGCCCCAGCACACTGGACTTTCCGGTGGTAGGTATTGGCGCCTCGGCGGGCGGTTTGCAGGCCATCAAAACCTTCTTCGAACACATGCCGAAGGACAACGGCATGGCGTTTGTGATCATTTTGCACTTGGCACCCAACCATCAGAGCATTGCCGGCCAGATCATCCAGGAATCGACCAAGATGCCGGTGCTGCAAGTCACCGAGTCGGTCCCGATCCAGAAAAACCACGTCTACGTCATTGCCCCCTCCCAACAACTGCAAATGAATGATGGCTATTTGAGGGTCGCTCCGGCGGAGCCACGCGTAGGGGGGCACGTCGCCATCGATCTGTTTTTTCGCGATCTGGCTGACGTGCACAAGGAACGGGCCTTTTGCCTGGTCTTGTCCGGCACCGGTACCGACGGCGCGGTGGGGCTTTCGCGGATCAAGGAACAGGGCGGCGTGACCATCGCCCAATCGCCGACCGATGCCGAATTCGATGGCATGCCACAAGCGGCCATCGACACCCAGATGGTGGATCTGGTACTGCCGGTGGCGGAAATGCCACAGAAACTCATGGAGCTGTGGCGCAACAGCCAGGCCATCCGCCTGCCAACCGCCAACGACCCGGAAATCCATACCCAGCCACCGGCTGACGAACGTGAAGCCGTCGCGGCCGAGCAAGTCTTGCAGGACATCTTGGTGCAACTACGGGCCGGCACCGGGCATGACTTCAAGCACTACAAACGCGCCACCGTACTGCGACGCATCGAGCGGCGGATGCAGGTCACCGCCCAGCCGGACTTGCCCAGCTATTACACCTACCTGCAAAACCATCCGGACGAAACCAAGGCCCTGCTGGGCGATCTGCTCATCGGCGTGACCAACTTCTTTCGTGACCGCGAGGCGTTCGAGGCTCTTGAACGCGATGTACTGCCCAACCTGCTCAAGCCTGTGGAACCGGGCGCCACACCGTCGGATGAGATACGCGTCTGGTCGGCCGGCTGCTCGACAGGCGAAGAGGCCTATACCCTGGCGATGCTGCTCAGCGATCAACTGCAACACGAGGGCAGTAGCGCCAAGCTGCAAGTGTTCGCCACCGATATCGACGAGCGCGCCATCACGGCAGGCCGAGCAGGGGCCTACCCCGAGGCCATTGTCACCGACGTACCGCCGACCCGCCTGCGCCAGTACTTTCACAAGGACGGTTCGGTCTATCGGGTGCGCAAGGAAATCCGCGAGCGCGTGCTGTTCGCCAAGCACAGCCTGCTGTCGGACCCACCCTTCTCGCAGATCGACCTGATTGTCTGCCGCAACCTGCTGATCTACCTGGATCGTGAAGTACAACGGGAAATCCTGCAGATGTTCCATTTCGCCCTGCGTCCCGGTGGCTATTTGTTCCTGGGCTCTTCCGAATCGGCCGATGCCTGCCAGGACCTGTTCACCCCTGTAGACAAACGCAACCGGATATTCCGCGCCAAGTACGGCACCAGCAGCAGCCGCCGTACCCCGACCATGCCCCGTGGTGGCTACATCCGCAACACCCTGGCCCCCACGCCGCAGATCCTGGTGCCGCGCAAGGTGTCGTTTGCCGATATCCATTTGCGCGCGATCGAACATGCCGCGCCACCGAGCATCATCGTCGATGCCAACGCCGAGATCCTGCACATGTCCGAAAGTGCCGGGCAGTTTCTGCGGCACGTCGGCGGCGAGATGACGCGCAACCTGCTGACGCTGGTCAACCCACAGTTGCGCCTGGAAATCCGCACCACGTTGTTCCAGGTGCATCAGAGTGGCCAGGCGGTCAAATCCCGTCAGGTCAGCCTGGAGCGCGACGGCCGTCGCTATCACGTGGACCTGCTGGCCCAGCCCTACCGCGACGAGGAGTCCGATGGGGACTTCGTCCTGGTGATCTTCGAGGAGTCGGAGATCGACCCCGCCGAACTGCTGGAAACCAGTGCCAGCCAGACTGAAAACCAGGTGCTGTCCAACCTCGAGCGCGAGCTGCAACGTACCAAATTGCAGTTGCAGGACACCATCGAGCAGGCCGAAGTCTCCAGCGAGGAGCTCAAGGCCTCCAACGAAGAAATGCAGGCCATCAACGAG
>Ga0308169_10005116_pt1 | contig 12055 bp, 12 predicted proteins | sample PhyBR1_2_FD_202139 | JGI IMG/M metagenome (GOLD analysis project Ga0308169, IMG submission 202139) | Phyllosphere microbial communities from UC Gill Tract Community Farm, Albany, California, United States - DLSLSB.R1 | ecosystem: Host-associated > Plants > Phyllosphere > Unclassified | place... | reverse complement strand
CGACGGCATGAGCGACGACCGTGTGGTGGCCGGCCACGCGGACCTTCACCTTCGCGCCACGGGGCGCGGTCACGATGAGGATGTCGTGGTGACCGCGAGACTTCGCCCGGACCGTCACCTGCGGCGGCGTCGGCCCCGGGTCACCGATGAGGCGCGGAGCGCACGTGCTCGGCGCGGCCTTGCCGGCGAAGCGGTCGCCGATGTAGCCGATGGCCTGGAACATGAACGCGGTGCCCACCGCCGCGTGCGGCCCCTTGGCGATGGCGAGCTTGACCGGTACGCCGGCGTCGCAGTACTTCGCCGCGAGCGTACGGATCGGGGCGAGCGGCATCACACCGTCGCCGAGTCCGTCGTTGTCTCCGTTGAACATGAGCATGGGCGCGGCGGGCGTGCCACCGGTGCCCATCTGGTTGCGCTGCAGGATCGCCCGGACCCGGAAGTCGGACAGGAAGTCGAGCCCTGGCCTGATCATGTCCGAGAGGTGCTTGTCATGGTAGCTCTGAGCGAAGCTGCCGATGCACTGGTCGGCGACCGCGTCTGCGGCTGCCTTGCCCTCGTCGCTGAGCAGGTCGCGGAAGTTCACTCCGACCGCGCGGCCGAGCGAGACGGTCGCGGCCGGGATCACGCCGAACCACGAGTTCCGATCGGTGTCGGCAGCGCTGTCGACGTACTCGAGCAAGCGCTCGAGGTTGGCCGGGATACCGCCGACCGCGGTGCCGACCAGGTTGAGGCCCGGGGCGTACGTCGGCTGTAGTTCCGCAGCCCACTCGCCGGCGAACGAGCCACCGGAGTAGCCGATCGTGCCGACCTTCGTGCTCGCCGGCAGGTCGAGGGCGTCCTCGGTGGCGCGGATCGCGTCCAGCGTGCTCCAGCCGGCCTCATGCCCGGCGGCCCAATCGAGGGTCTCGCCCTCGAAGTCGGGCACGGTGACCGTGTAGCCCGCCTGGACGAGCATGCCGATGACACCCTTCTCGGTGTCGAGTGCGCTGCTCTGCAGGGTGACGCTGGGGTCACAGGTCTCGCTCAGGCCGTCGTAGAAGCTGAGATAAGCCACGACGCCCTTGCTCTCGGCGCCCGGCTTAAGGTCCGAGGGCTGGAAGACGGTGGTCACCGTCTGCGTCGGCAGGCCGACCTCGTTCTGGGTGCGGTAGAGCACCTGCTTCGCCGCCGGCACCGTCAGCGTCGCCTTGTACAGGTCGGTCAATGTCGCGGCCACCGTGCGCTGGTCGAGGACGTCGCCCGGCTTGGTGGTCAGGGCGTCCGGAGTCTGGCCGAAGCGGTAGAAGGGGTCCGCGCTGGGCCGGCTTGCGGCGTCCGCGTGCGCGGGGGTGAGCGCGAGTGCGCTCGGGGCCAGCGCCAGCGCGCCGACCGCGACGGCCGAAGCCGTCCGAGTGATCAGTGACATGCACCACATGATGCGCCATGTTCGCCGGATTTCTCCCGTTAACGCCGCAACAATCAGGCCGTGCCCTTCCCGGTCTTCGCTCGCCGCCTGATCCTGATGGTCGGCACCGTCATCGCCGCGTGTGTGACGGCCGCCCAGGGCGACACGTGGTGGGCGCTGCGGGCCGGGCGCGACATCTGGCGTCAGCACACGATCAGCCTGGTCGACCGCTACTCCTACACCGCCGCCGGCGACCCGTGGCCCGATCACGAATGGCTCTGGCAGGCGGTCATCTACCCCCTGCACCTGATCGGCGGCCTGCCGCTGCTCACCCTCGGTGCGGCGCTGCTGGCCGGCGCGACCCTCGCCCTCTCCACGGCGGCGGGCACGGCACGACGTACGGACCTGGTGGTGCTGATCCTGGCCATCCCGGCGCTGACCGCGAGCTGGTCGCTGCGACCGCAGCTGGTCAGCATGCTCTGCTTCGCGCTGATCCTCTGGCTGCTGCGCGAGCGGCGCTGGTGGTGGTGTCCCCCGTTGATGCTGGTCTGGGCCAACGCCCACGGCGGCGTCGTGTACGGCGGCCTCGCGCTCGGCTCGGCGTGTCTGGCCGCGGTCCTGGTCCGCGAGCACCGGGCCCTCCTGCGCCCGCTCCTGGCCGTCACGGTCCTGGGTGCGCTCGCGACCCTCCTGACGCCGCTCGGCACCGGCCTGTGGCACTACGTGCTGACCTCCGGCGGACGGCCGTTCGAGGACCGGATCAACGAGTGGAAGCCGGCGTACGAAGGGCTCTCGTTCTTCAGCGGTGCCTTCTGGACGTGGGTCGCCGGCATCGTCGTCCTGGTCGCCGTCACCGTCCTGCGCAGGACGACGCGCTGCCGGCTGCGGAGCTGGCCCGTCGCGCTGGGCCTGGTCTCGACGCTGGCGACGCTGCCGCTCGCGATCGATGCCCGACGGAACATGGCGATGTTCGTGGTCGCCGCGATCCCGCTGGCGATCGCACTGCTGCGGCCGGCGACACCGAGAACGCGTCCGCGCGACGCCGTGCCGTTCGCCCGGCCCTTGCTCGCCGGTGCGGGCCTGGTGGGGGCGGCGGCGATCGCGGTGACGTACCTCGCGGCCCCCGCGTCGCTCGGCTGGCACCCGATCAGCAGACCCATCGAGCGGGCCGTCGAGTCCTGTCCGGGCCACGTCTACACCAGCTACGACTCCGGCGCGTACCTGATCTGGTTCACCCCGCAGGTGAAGGTCTTCGCCGACAACCGCCAGGATCCGTATTCCGAGTCGATCCTCGACCTGAGCATCCTCGGTCCCGCCTCGCCGTACGTCGACGCGTTCAAGCGGTACGACGTGCGCTGTGCTGCGATCCTCGAGCGCAACGGCAGCACTCTGTCGACGCTCACCAGCGACGGCTGGACCACGGTGGCGCGCGACGATCGCTGGTACGTGTTGACGGCGCCCGGGATCACCCTCACCCAGTAGCGTCGCCCTCATGACGTTCTCGATCGTGGCCAGGTCAGCAGACGGCGAGTCGTGGGGGGTCGCCGTCGCCTCCAAGTTCCTCGCGGTGGGCAACGCCGTCCCGGCGGCCGTCGCGGGGGTCGGCGCCGTGGCCACCCAGGCACTGGCGAACGTCGCCTACAAGGGCCTCGCCCTCTCCCACCTCGACGAGGGCGCCACCGCCGAGGTCGCCCTGCAGCAGCTGATCGATGAGGACCCCGACCACGCCCACCGCCAGGTCGGGATCGTCGACCTCGACGGCAGGTCCGCGACCCACACCGGGTCGCAGTGCCTCGACTGGGCCGGCGGCGTCACCGGCGAGGGTTATGCGATCCAGGGCAACATCCTCACCGGGCCCGAGGTGGTCGAGGCGATGGAGCAGGCGTGGCGGGCCTCCGAGGCCGAGCCGGACCTCGCTCGACGCCTCCTCGCTGCCCTCAAAGCCGGCGACGAGGCCGGCGGGGACGCCCGGGGACGCCAGTCGGCAGCCCTGCTCGTCGTACGCGAGGAGGCCGGCTACGACGGCCTGGACGACGTAGCGGTCGACCTGCGCGTCGATGACAACGCCCACCTCCCCGACGGCGACCCGATCGCCGAGCTCGCCCGGCTGCTCGACCTCAACGCCGAGGCGCACGCGTCGTGGGGCGAGGAGGCGGGCGAGTGAGCGCGATCCTGGCCATCGACGCCGGCACCACCGGCGTCACCGCGCTGGTCGTCTCCGAGTCCGGCACCATCGTCGCGCGGGGCTACCAGGAGTTCGCCCAGCACTTCCCCCGTCCGGGCTGGGTCGAGCACGCCCCGGAGGAGATCTGGCAGGCGACGCTGGAGGCGGTGCGCGCCGTGCTGCACGACGTCGACCGCGACGAGCTGGTCGGGATCGGCATCACCAACCAGCGCGAGACCGTCGTGCTGTGGGACCGCGAGACCCTCGGCTCGCCGCGGCGCGCGATCGTGTGGCAGGACCGGCGTACGGCCACGTACTGCTCCTCGATGGCGGCGCACGAGGCCCGGATCGCGGAGCTGACCGGGCTGCGTCTCGACCCGTACTTCTCCGCCACCAAGCTGGCCTGGATCCGCGAGCACGAGCCGCAGACCTGGGCGCACGTCGAGTCCGGGCGCTACGCGGTCGGGACCGTCGACTCCTACCTGATCGCCCGGATGACCCGCGGCGTGCACCACGTCACCGATGTCTCGAACGCCTCGCGCACGCTGCTCTTCGACCTGGCCGCCGGCGACTGGTCCGACGAGCTCTGCGGCCATTTCGGGGTGCCGCGCGACGCGCTGCCGGAGCTGGTGCCCAACTGGGGCTCGATCGCCACCACCGACGCGCGCTCCTTCCTCGATCTCTCCCTGCCGATCGCGGGCATCGCCGGGGACCAACAGTCGGCGCTCTTCGGGCAGACATGCTTCGACCCGGGCGAGGTGAAGTGCACGTACGGCACCGGGTCCTTCATCCTGACCAACACCGGGAGCGAGGTGGTGCGCTCCGACGCAGGGCTGCTCTCGACCGCTGCGTGGCGCGCTCCCGACGGTGCGATGACGTACGCGTTGGAGGGGTCGATCTTCGTCACCGGCGCCGCGGTGCAGTGGCTGCGCGACGGTCTGCAGATCGTGGGCTCCGCCGCCGAGACCGAGGCGATCGCCAACGCCGTGCCGTCCTCGGAGGGCGTCGTCTTCGTGCCCGCGCTGACCGGGCTCGGTGCGCCGCACTGGGACCCGCACGCTCGCGGCCTGATCGTCGGCCTGACCCGCGGCACGACGCGCGGGCACATCGTGCGCGCGACGCTCGAGGCGATCACGTACGAGGTGCGCGACGTGGTGGACACGATGCCGCCGGTGGCGGCGCTCAAGGTCGACGGGGGTGCCGCGGCGAACAACCTCCTGTGCCAGATCCAGGCCGATCAGCTCGGCATCGAGGTCTCCCGGCCCTCGATCGTCGAGACCACCGGGCTGGGTGCGGCGTTCATGGCCGGCCTCGGCGTCGGGCTGTGGTCGTCCTTCGACGACCTGCGCGCGACCTGGGCACTCGACCGCACCTTCTCCCCCGCTGCCGACCGCACCGCGGCCGACGCCGGCCACGCCCAGTGGCTCAAGGCGGTCGAGCGTTCGAAGGCCTGGGCCGAATAGCCGAGTCTGCCCTCCCGCACCGCCGAGTCGGCCCTCCCGCACCGCCGAGTCGGCCCTCCCGCACCGCCGAGTCGGCCCTCCCGCACCGCCGGGACGGCCTACGCGGAGGGTGCGTCGATCCCGCGCGCCCGGTCCAGGACGGTGGCGGCCTGCTGCGGGTCCGGGACGCTAACCGTCACCTGGCGACCGGAGCGCAGCCGAAGGCGCAGGGCGGGCCCGGTACGCACGGTGCACAGCGTGCGGGTCGGCGTCCACCAGAAGCCGTAGCTCACCGACCACCAGCCCACCACGACCACGGAGACGTCCGCGATGTCCTCGAGGGCGTACCTCGTCCGCGGCCAGCCGACGGTGCCCCAGTGGATGCTGACGCCTTGCGGCCCACAGGTCGTACGCACGTCGGCAGAGGTCACGATCGCGGCGAGGGCCACGAGGAGGGCGAGCACCCCGACCAGCGCGACCCTGTTGTCGAACGGGGACGAGGCGACGGCGAAGCCGAGCAGCGGAACCAGCAGGATCCCGGTGATGACGAGGCTGGGCCAGTTGGTGGCGCGTCCGGTGTAGGCGGTGGTGCTCATGACATCTCCTTGATCAGGGTGACGACGTCGGATGAGTCCAGCCCGTAGTTGCGGGCGAGCTCGATGGTGGCCCGCACGGCATCACGGACCGGCGCGAGGTCGCGGGCGTCCGGGGCGCTCGCGATCCGGGCGCCCCGCCCCCGACGGAACTCGAGGATCCCGGCATCGCGTAGCTGGCGATAGGCGGCCAGGACCGTGTTGCGGTCGACGGACAGGGCCGCCGCCAGCTCGGCCGCTGGCGGGAGTTGCTCGTCAAGAGCCAGCTCGCCGCTGCGGAGACCCTGCACGACCGCTGCGGACACCTGGTCCTGCAGGCGCTGCGTCGAGGAGTGGTCGATGGTCCAGTGCATGGTGCTAATAGTGCTAGCACCATACCCCTTAGTCAAGGGTGGGCGGCAGCCGTCCCGGCTACGGCGATGCCCATGGCCGTAGCAGCCGGTCGCGTCGTCCTGCTACCGCAGTGGACATCGTGTTACCCCTCCCGGCGCGCGACCTCCTGCTCCGCCTGGTCGCGGGCCCGTCGCGCGGCCTCCACATCGCCCTGCGCAGCGGCCCGGTCGTCCTCCACCTCCGCCAGGTCGTCGTCGATCTCCTGCGCCGACGCCTCCAGCTCGGCCAGCCGCCGCCGCAGCTCGTCGAGCTCCGCCTGCACCTGCAGCGACGCGGCCTGGAGCCGGTCGACCTCCTCCGCCGCACGCCGCTCGACCTGCACCGCAGCGTCGAGACCGGCCGTCGCCTCGGCCAGGGCCGCCCGCGCCTCCTCGAGCGCCCGCTGGTCGGCATCCGGATCCGGTACGACGTGCAGCCCGACCGCCGGCGCCTCGACCGGCGCGACCGTGAAGCCGAGCGCGGCCGGGACCGCGACCGCACCGCCGGCATCGACCGAGCCCACGCCGGTCGCGCGCAACGGCAGGACCAGCAGGCCGGACGCGACCGCGCGGCCCGCGTCCGGATCGATCATCGCAGCCGTCAGCGTCTCCTCGACCTGCCCGGCGACCGGTGCCGTCACCTTCAGGCCGGCCTGCCCGGCGAGGGCCCGGGCGCGCGTGGTCAGGGCGCCGGTGAGCTGGCGTCGCTGCCTGGTCAGCTCGCGCAGCGCAGCTGCGTCCATCCCCTGCTGCGCCTGCCGCAGCGCCTCGCCCACCGCGATCATCTGCGTGACCTGCTCGCTCTCGCGGCGGACCAACAGGTCGACCACCCACGCGGCCGCGGTCGGCTTGCGCAGCGCCTTGACCTCTCGCGCGAGCGGCGCGCCCTTGAGCTCCCGCACCCGGGCGTCGCGGGTCGCCGTGAACTCGCCGAGCGGCACCGCATAGAGCTCCTCGGCGATCGCGAGCAGCTCGCCCCCGGTCTCACTCACGGGGTCGCGACCAGCGCCCGCGGCGGTGCAGCAGCGCCTCCTCGTCGGAGCCGATCTCGATCGCGTCGATGGTCGCTGCGACCTCCAGCGACCACCCGACCTCGCGCAGCGTGCTCACGGTCACCGACGCCCACGCGGTGGCGTCGACCAGTCGTGGGCCCCAGGCCGAGTCGGCGAAGGAGCCCGTACGGAAGGGCCCGCCCGGTGCCGGCGACGTGCCGGCGAAGGCATCGGCGAGGCCACGGTGCTGCCAGGCCAGCAGCTGCACCACGGCGCGCGACCCCACCTCCAGCGTCTCCCCGAGGGAGCTGTCGGGATCGAGCAGGAACAGCACGAATGCCGGTTCGCCGCCGGCGACCATCAACGAGGAGACGGTCAGTCCGACCCGCTCGTCACGCGCTCCGGAGGCGACCAGTGCGACGGCGCCGCCGAGTCGCCCGCGCAACCGCCGGACGGGGTCCTCGGACGTCGGGAAGGGGTGCGTGCTGTGGATGCTCACCCGATCACGCAGCCGGCTGCTCGCCCTTCGCGTGGTCGCGCTTCTTCGCCTCGGTGGCGTAGAGGTCGACGTACTCCTGGCCGGAGAGTCGCAGGATCTCGTACATGATCTCGTCGGCGATCGCCCGCAGGATGTAGCGGTCGTTCTCCATGCCCTCGTAGCGGGAGAAGTCCAGGGGCTTGCCGTACCGCACCACGGGGCGCACCAGCTTGCCGAACTTCTTGCCCGGCGGCGCGATGATGTCGGTGCCGATCACCGCGACCGGGATGACGGGCGCCTTGGTCTCGAGCGCCAGACGAGCCACGCCCGTACGGCCGCGGTAGAGCTTGCCGTCGTGCGAGCGCGTGCCCTCAGGGTAGATGCCGAAGAGCTCGCCGTCGCCGAGCACGCGGCGCGCGGCCAGCAGCGCGCCCTCGGCGGCCGAGGCGCCGGAGCGGTCGATCGGGACGTTGCCGGTGCCGGCGAAGAAGTTCTTCTTCATCCAGCCCTTGAGGCCGGGCTGGATGAAGTACTCGTCCTTGGCCACGAAGCGCACCATCCGCGGCAGCCCGAGCGGCATGAACAGCCAGTCGGCGTACGAGAGGTGGTTGCTCGCCAGGATCGCGGGGCCCTCGGTCGGCACGTTCTCGACGCCCTCCCACGCGGGCCGGAAGACGAGCTTGAGCCACGGGCCGATCACCACGTGCTTCAGGACCGCGTAGAACGCCTTCTCATTCACGCCTCCGACCTTATCGGCATTGGTGCAGAATGCCGACCATGTCCGTGTCTGATCTCCACGCCCCGCTCTCGCTCGCAGCCCAGCCCGATCTCACCGGCGGTCGCCGCGTCGGCGTGCTGCTCTCGCACGGCTTCACCGGCTCGCCGTACTCGATGGTGGGCTGGGGGCGGGCGCTGGCCGAGCTCGGGTACGGCGTGGAGGTGCCCCGCCTCCCCGGCCACGGCACGACCTGGCAGGAGATGAACACCACCGGCTGGTCCGACTGGTACGGCGAGGTCTCGCGCGTCTTCGCCAAGCTCCGGGCCGAGAACGACGTCGTGGTGCTCTGCGGCCTCTCGATGGGCGGCGCGCTGATGCTGCGCCTGGCCGCCGATCACGCCGACACGGTGGCCGGCGTCGTGGTGGTCAACCCGGCCGTCGCGACCAAGCGGCTCGACGTGAAGCTGCTCCCGGTGATCAAGCACCTCGTCCCGTCCTTCCCGGGCATCGCCAGCGACATCAAGCTCGCCGGCGTCGAGGAGCACGGCTACAGCCGTACGCCGCTCAAGGCCGCGCACTCCATGTTCCGTGCCTGGCGCGAGCTGGTCGCGGACCTGCCGAAGGTGACCGCGCCCGTGCTGTACCTGCGCTCGACCGAGGACCACGTCGTCGACGAGGCCTCCGAGCCCCTGATCACCTCGCGGATCTCGGGCCCGGTGACGCTGCACCGGCTGGAGAACAGCTACCACGTCGCCACCTTGGACAACGACGCCCAGGTGATCATCGACGAGTCCGCCGCCTTCATCGCGAAGGTCGCCGCCCCCTGACCCCGCCCAGCCCTGGGCGGCTCGCCTACCCTGGTGGTGTGAGCGAACCGGTGAGCGACCCGAACGAGGCCGCCCAGGACGCGGCCTGGCGCGAGATCGTGGAGAACTTCGGCGAGCGCGCCGAGCTGGTCGACCAGCCGCCGACCGAGGACGTCGTCCCGTTCGGTGACGACGTGGACGAGTCGTTCGCCCCGGACGTCTATGACGACGCGTACGACATCGACGAGCACGACCGCTTCGTCGCTCCTCGCCCGAGCCTGCCGCGCACCACTCCCGAGCGGTTCCTGGCCTGGCTCGGCCTGCTCGGGTCGCCGATCGGCGCCGTCCTGCTCTTCGTCGCCCACATCTCGTTCCACTGGTGGATCCCCACGTGGGTGGTCGCCGGCCTGGCGCTGGCATTCCTGGCCGGTTTCGGCTACCTGGTCTTCGCCATGCCCCGCGAGCCGCGCGAGCCCTGGGACGACGGCGCGCGACTGTAGCCGGGGGTCTGGCCACCGGCGCTCGCGCGTGGCACCGTGGAGAGATCCACGGAAGGAGGTGCGCTATGTCGGCCAATGCCTGGCTGCTGTGGTTCACCCTTCAGACGCTGGTGCTCCTAGGGGTGCTCGGCGTCGCGATGCTCGGCGTGAGCGGACGGCTCACGCGATCGCATCACTCCGCCCGCCGGGACGCACCCGGGCCGATCCAGCGCCACCACCACCTGCACGTCCACCGGCCGAGACTGCACCTGCACCTCAGAGGGTGAAGCGGGCGACCAGGTCCTGAAGCCGGGCCGCCGTCGCGTCCAGCTCGCTCGCCGCGGCCAGCGCCTGGGCGGCAGAGCTGCTCGCCTCGATCGCGGAGCTGGCGACCTGGGTGACGTCGGCGGCGATGCCATCGGCACCCGTGGCCGCCTCGGTGACCGAGCGCGCGATCTCGTTGGTGGTGGCGGTCTGCTCCTCCACCGCCGAGGCGATCGTGGTCTGGATGTCGCTGATCCGGCTGATGACCTCACCGATCTGGCTGATCGCGTTGACGGCCTCGCCGGTACGACCCTGGATGGTGCTGATCTGCGCCGAGATCTCCTCGGTCGCTCGCGCCGTCTGCCCGGCGAGCTCCTTGACCTCGTTGGCCACCACGGCGAAGCCCTTGCCGTGCTCGCCGGCGCGGGCGGCCTCGATAGTGGCGTTGAGGGCGAGCAGGTTGGTCTGCTGCGCGATCGAGGTGATCAGCTTGATCACCTGGCTGATCTGTGTGCTGGCGTCCCCCAGCGCGGAGATGGTCGTGGTCGCGTCGCCGGCCATCGCGACAGCACCGCTGGCCGTGGTGGCCGCCTCGCTGGCGTTCTGGGCGATCTCGCGGATCGAGGAGGACATCTCCTCGGCGGCGGTGGCCACCGTCTGGATCGCGGCCGACGTCTGTGCGGCGGCGGTCGAGGCGGAGTCGGCGCGCGTGGAGGTCAAGGTGGCTCCGTCGCCTACGCCGGAGGCCACCGCGTTGAGCTGGGCCGAGGCGGCCTGCAGGCCGTCGGCGGTCTGGCCGATCTCGCGCAGGGAGCCACGCATCGCCGCGACGACCTCCTGGACGGCAGTCGCCACCTGGGCGATGGTGTCGTCGCCCTCGCACGGGATCGTCACCGTGAGGTCGCCTCGTCCGACCTGTCGCGTCGCCGCGAGTAGCTCCTCGACGCGTCGGGCGGTGTCAGCGGCCTCCGCGGCCTGGCGCGCCTCCTCGTACGCCCGGGTGAAGGCGTCGCGGCTGGCCAGGACGACGTCGGCGAGGATGTCGCGGACCGCGTCGAAGTCGATGGGCTCCTTGCTCAGGAACTCGATCACCCCGCCCGAGCCGACGCTCTGGCGCGGCCCCTGGGGCAGCGCGAAGCCCGCGACGTAGCCCTCCTCGACAGCCAGGCGCAGGTGCGGGTCGTCGGTGATCTGCGCGAGGTCCGCACCCTCGGCGACCCCGTCGGTGGCCCAGGCGCGGCCGACGAGGCCCCGGCCCTCGCCGCGCCGGTAGACCTGCGCCGGAGCGGCACCGGCGGTCGCGCCCGCCTCACTGGACTGGCCGAAGTAGACAGCCTCGTCGCCGGCGATCTTGAAGCCCACCGCGTACGAGACGCCGAAGTGCTCGAGGATGGTCGAGATGACGGCGTCGACCACGCCCTCCTCCGTACGGGCCTCGGCGAGCGCGGCCAGCAGCGCGCTCATGGCGCGTGCGTTGCGGGCGGTCGCCTGCGCGGCGAGCTCGGCCTTCTTCTGCTCGGTGACGTCCTGTACGGCCATCACCGCGCCGAGGAACCGCCCGGTCCCGGGCTGGTAGATCGCATCCAGCGTGAGCTTGCGCCAGAAGCCGAAGAGCTCGTACTCGGTCGACATGGGCAGGTGCGAGTCGTCCTGGAGCATGTCCCGGCCGTAGTCGGGGTTCACGTAGAGGGCGTCCAGCGACAGGCCACGCGCCTGCTCGAGGGTGAGCTCGGGGTTTCCGGTCATGAAGCGGATCCGCTCGATGCCGACCGTGTTGAGGTGCTGCATCGTGTAGTCGCGGCCGACCACGTAGACAGAGTGGCCGAAGTGGTCGTAGGCGGAGTAGTCGAGCGCGTGCAGCGCCTCGTTCGTGTCGAGAGCGGAGGCGTGATCGGGCGCGAGGGCAGTCATGTGCCTCACAACGGCAGTGTCGCTGCCGATCTGAACCGATTCGGCCGACGCCTGCGAAAGGTGGAAGCCGGGGGCCGGAGTCGCCGGTGCTCAGGCGTGCGCGATCGCGAAGAGGCCTGCCACGGCGACGACGTAGAGCACCAGCACGACGAGCGAGTCGGCGCCCATCCGAGCGACCCGACGCGCCGGCCGGAAGAGAAGGCCGGTGGCGTAGACGAGGGTGAGGACCATCGCGACGGCGGTGAGATAGATGTCGGTGGCATCGGCGCGCGGCAGCACCGCCTCGCCGGAGGCCAGGGTCGCGATCAGGAAGAGCACGGGGAGGAACGCGTTGCCGCCGAAGATGTCGCTGATCGCGAGCTGGTAGTCACCGGCGCGTACGGAGGTGAGTCCGGTGGACAGCTCGGGCAGCGAGGTCGCTGCGGCGAGGATGGTGGCGCCGAAGAGCACCCC
>Ga0308169_10005114_pt1 | contig 12056 bp, 11 predicted proteins | sample PhyBR1_2_FD_202139 | JGI IMG/M metagenome (GOLD analysis project Ga0308169, IMG submission 202139) | Phyllosphere microbial communities from UC Gill Tract Community Farm, Albany, California, United States - DLSLSB.R1 | ecosystem: Host-associated > Plants > Phyllosphere > Unclassified | place... | reverse complement strand
CCTCGTAAGTGTCCAGCACGTGATAGTCGTGCCGGGCCTTGCGGTTGGTGGCCACCACCTTACGGCCACTTTCTTTAGGCACGGGAAAACTCCTCCGGTTCAGGTTGGGTAACTCCAGGCCTGCGGCCCGAAGCTCTTCCAGTCTACGGCAGCGCTGTTGTCCCCTACAGCAGTCCCATGGGGTCTACGGCCTGGCCGTTGAGCCAGGTTTCGAAGTGGGCGTGGCAGCCGGTGGAGTTGCCGGTGTTGCCGGAGTAGGCAATGAGCTGGCCCTGGGAGACGTGCTGCCCGTTCGAGACCACGATGCTGGAGTTGTGGTAGTAGATGGTGGTCAGCGTGTTGCCCTGCACCACGCCATGGTCAATCTTGACGCGCCAGCCACCGCCGTCCGCGGAGTTCCAGCCGGAACTGAAGACTTCGCCGGCAGCCGCCGCGTACACGGGCGTACCGCAAGCTGCGCCGAAGTCGATACCGGTGTGCATGTAGCCGCCGGTGCCGTAGAAGTCGATCGTTCCCGGCGGAGTGGTGCGGTAGCCAAAGCCGGAGGTGATGGGAATGCTTCCGTCAAAGGGATGACGGAGGCCGAAGGCCGACGGCGATCCCGCCGCGGGCGGTACGTACGGCTGCACCGGCGGGGCGGGGCGGTTTGCCGCAGCTGCCGCGGCGGCTGCAGCAGCAGCGGCAGCTTCCGCCTGCCGGCGCTGCTCCGCTTCCCACGCTTCACGGGCTTTGCGGTCACGCTCAGCGATCTCGTTGGCCACCTGGTTCTGGTTGGCCTGGACACCGGCGAGCTGGGCCTGGATTCCCGGCTTGGCCGCCTGCAGTTCCGCATCGAGGCGTGTGGTGTCCGCGATCAGCTGGTCAACCTGTGCCTTCTTGGCCGCCGCTTCATCACGGGCTGCTTTCTCCCGCTCGAGGGCGGCGTCAGCCTTGGCCTTGAGGTCCTTGATCTCCGCTTCCACGGCCTGGAGGCGGGCCTCCGAATTAACGTTGGTGGCGTTTTGCTGGTTGAGCTTGTCCATGGCCGCGTTCTGGCTGCGCATCGCCTGGTCGGCGAGGTCCATGGTTTCGGTCAGGCTGCTGCCGCTGTTGGATCCGAAGAAGAGCGACAGGTTGGAGGGGACGCCGCCGGACTTGTAGGCCTGGGTGGCGATCTGCCCAATGATCTTCTTGGTGTCAGCGATCTTCTGCTTGTCCGTTTCCAGCTGCTGGGTGATCTTCGCCTTGTTCTGCTGCGCCATGTCCACGCGCGCCGCCAGGGCTTCCGATTCCTTCACCGCGCTTGCCACGCGGCCCTGCGCATCGAGGAGGGCCTGCTGCGCACCCGGCAACTGGCCCTGGTAGATCACCAGGTCACCGGCAGCCTTAGCGATGCGCGAATCCACAAACTCGAGTGACGCCTGGACACGGGCAGCTTCTGCTTCGAGCGCAGCTTTCCGGTCTTCGAGGTCGTCCGCGAACGCTACGGGAGTAGCAACGGCCATGCCGGCGGAAAGCATGATGGTGAGCACACCGCTGACGATCCCCAACCGCCGGGCAGCGGCCCGCCCTCGGCTGTGCCGTGGGCGGGGCAAGGCTTGATCAATGAGGTTCATGGGCATTCCTTGGTCGGTGTGCACAGCCTAAACGCGCAAATATCTGCGTAAGGTCAAGAGAGACGAAATTCCTGCCAAGGATGCGCCAAGGATCAGCAACGCCGGTGCGAGGATCAGGGTCTGGCCGGAAGAGATGAAGGCGGTGTCCGGGTACTGCCGGGACATGTAGTCGCCCAGGAAGAACTGGGCCACTGCCCACAAGGTGCCCGAGGCCAAAGCGGCACCGATGACAGCTGCAATGACGCCCTCGAGGATGAACGGCAGCTGGATCACCGTCTTGGAGGCGCCCACCAGGCGCATGATGCCGGTCTCCCGGCGCCTGCTGAAAGCGGAGAGCCTGATGGTGGTCGCAATCAGCAGGATCGCGCAGACGATCATGACGCCTGCGATGCCTACCGCCACGAGGGATGCCCCGTTCATGACAGAGAACAGGCGTTCGAGCAACTGGCGCTGGTCAATCACCGTTTCCACCCCGGGTTGGGATGAGAACGTCTCGCTGATGATCTGGTACTTCTCCGGGTCCTTCATGTTGATGCGGAACGACGCGGGCAACTGGTCCGGAGTTACGGAATCAACGATGGGCGAGTTGGAGAACTGGTCCTTGAAGTGCTTGTAGGCCTCGTCCTTGGACTCGAACTGGAAGTCGTTGATGTACTGCGCAACGGCCGGGGACTCCAGGAGCGCGTTGAGGCCCTGTTGCTGCTCAGGGGTGACGGGCCCGGAGGCGCAGCCGGGCGCCGTCGAGCCTTCACTGCACAGGAAGATGGCCACCTGGACCTTGTCGTACCAGTACCCCTTCATCTGGTTGATCTGCATCTGCAGCATCCCGGCAGCGCCCACGAAAGTCAGCGATACGAAGGTCACCAGGATGACCGAGACAACCATGGAAAGGTTGCGGCGCAACCCGCTGCCGATCTCCGAAAGGATAAATGCAAGCCTCATCGCCGGGCCTCACCTTCGGCACCCCCGCCAGGAAGGCCGCCGTCGGGCGTCTCCCTGCCGCTGGCATCCTTCAGGCGGCGGGACTGGCCGACGACGGGAATCATCGAGGTGTAGAGGGCCTTGGCTTCGTCGCGGATCACCACGCCGTTCTTCAGTTCGACCACCCGCTTGCGCATCTCGTTGACGATGTCGTCGTCGTGCGTGGCCATCACCACCGTGGTTCCGTTCTGGTTGATCTTGTCCAGCACGCCCATGATTCCCATCGACGTGGTGGGGTCCAGGTTTCCGGTGGGTTCGTCCGCCAGGAGGATCCCGGGGCGGTTGACCACCGCCCGCGCGATGGCAACGCGCTGCTGCTCGCCGCCGGACAGCTCGTGCGGCATGCGGTGTTCCTTGCCCTCGAGGCCGACGGTCTTGAGGACCTCGGGGACGGTGTCGCGGATGACGCTGCGGCTCTTGCCGATGACCTGCATGGCGAAGGCGACGTTGGCGAACACGTTCTTTTGGGGCAGGAGGCGGAAATCCTGGAAGACGACGCCGATGCCGCGGCGGAGGCGTGGGACCCGCCAACTGGAAATCTTGGCTACGTTCTGGCCGGCGACGTAGACGGCGCCGGACGTGGCGCGGTCTTCCTTCAGTACAAGCCGGAGGAAGGTCGACTTCCCGGAGCCGGACGCGCCGACAAGGAAGGCGAATTCGCCGCGGTCAATCTCAAGGGTGACGGAGTCCAGCGCCGGACGGGCTTTCTGGTCGTAGACCTTGGTGACATTTTCGAATCGGATCATGGCCCTAAGTACCCTGCAGGGCATGGCTGATTCTTCAGATGCAGCCCAGTTCTGCAGCCGGTGCACGGGTTTTCGTTTGGGGAAAGTAGGGCCCCGGCCCCTTGACTATACGCAAAACGTCCGGCGGTTGGCCGGGCTTGGAGGGGCGTGTCGCCGGATCAGCAGGTTCCCGGCCTGGGGGTGGCGCCTACTTTTCCGCGTTCCGGTTGTCCGTACGCCAACGGATGCCGGCGTCGATGAAGTCGTCGATTTCGCCGTCGAATACCGCTGCGGTGTTGCCCACCTCGTGCTCGGTGCGCAGGTCCTTCACCATTTGGTAGGGGTTCAGGACGTAGGAGCGCATCTGGTCACCCCAGGATGCTTTGACGTCCCCGGCCAGCGCTTTCTTCTCCGCGTCCTCCTGTTCCTTCTTCAGGAGCAGGAGACGGGACTGGAGCACGCGCATGGCAGCTGCGCGGTTCTGCAGCTGGGACTTCTCGTTCTGCATCGAAACGACGGTCCCGGTGGGGATGTGTGTAAGCCGGACCGCGGAGTCTGTGGTGTTCACGGACTGGCCGCCGGGGCCGGATGAACGGAACACGTCCACGCGGATTTCGTTGTCCGGGATGTCAATGGAGTCTGTCTGTTCGATCAACGGGATGACTTCAACGGCCGCGAATGAGGTCTGGCGCCGGCCCTGGTTATCAAACGGGCTGATTCTGACCAGGCGGTGTGTTCCGGCCTCCACGCTGAGGGTCCCGTACGCGTAGGGCGCCTTTACCTCGAATGTGGCTGATTTGAGTCCAGCCTCTTCGGCGTAGGAGGTATCCATGACGGTGGTGGGGTAGCCATGCCGTTCCGCCCAGCGGAGGTACATGCGAAGGAGCATTTCGGCGAAGTCCGCGGCGTCGACGCCGCCCGCGCCGGCCCGGATGGAGACCACGGCTTCGCGCTCGTCGTACTCCCCGGACAGCAGCGTGACCACTTCCAGGTCCTTGAGGGCTTTCTTAATGGACTCGAGCTCGGCCGCGGCCTCCCCCATCGAGTCGGCGTCGTCCTCGTCCTGTCCGAGTTCCACCAGGACCTCGAGATCATCAATCCGGGCCGCCAGGTTGGTGAGGCGTTCGAGTTCAGACTGCCGGTGGGAGAGCCTCGAGGTGATTTTCTGTGCGGCCGCCGGATCGTCCCAAAGGTCCGGCTCCCCTGCCCGCTCGCTGAGTTCGGCGATGTCTTCCTTGAGTGCCTCCACGTCGGAAACGCGTTCGATGGACTCGTAGGTGGCGCGGAGCGCGCGGATTTCAGCGGAAAAATCAATATTGGCCATGGTGGATTAAGCCTACGCTATCGGGACATGGCGCCCGCCTCTGCTGGTTTACGCGCCAACTGTCTGGCTGCAAGATGCCTGCCGGTCGGTCGGCTGGCGGGCTGGGCCGGCTGGGCCGGGGGCTTCAGCGAAGCTAAGGATTTTGTAGTTCAGGGATTCACCGGGTAAGGCGTGAGCGCGCGGTTGAAGTCGCCTCGATGCGGATGCCGTCCGGAATAAGGAAATTCACCACAGGCGGGTGCACCGCCGCGGTAAGGACCACGACGGCGGTAGAACCGTCCGGCGTCCCCGTTGCGCCGCCGACCGCAAGGCCGGAAAAACGTTGTGAGGCTGGGCTCCGCGAGACAAAATCGGCGGCGACATTCCGCACGCGGGCAGCGTTGAGGACGGCCGCGGGGCTTCCACCCTCTGACGCCACCTCCCCCAGCGTGTAGCTGTCGGCCGCGGCCAGCGATGCCCCGTCGGCCAGGGACAGGAGGCGCTTGTGCTCCAGGTACACAGCGGATATCCCCATAACTACTGTTGCCACCAACAGGCCCAGAGCCACGTAGCCGAGGATCATGACCATCAGCTGGCCTCCCTCGTCAGGTTCCCGCTGTTTCACCGGTACCGCCCTACCAGCTGGGTAGCCGATGCTGCGACCTCTGTTACCGGCATCCCTTCGGCAAAGGGCATGAATGGCAAGGGCACACGCAGGTTGACGGTGACTGTTACCGCGGTGCCAGCGGCTTGGCAGTCCGCGGGATTGCAGGTGGTTGTCATGGCTGCCTGATCTACCTGCTGCCCAAAATCGGATAGGGCCAGGGCTACAGCCCGTTCGGCTGCCGCTTGGGCGGTGGAGGCATCGGGTTGGGCGACAAATACCTTCGCCGCCTGGTCTGCTGCGCCCACCACAGCGAAGGAACCGCCCTGGATTTGGCCGACCGTGATGACGAAGTACACCAACGGGACCATCAGCAGGAGTGCCAGGAAAGTGAACTCGACTACGGCACTCCCCTGCTCATGCACACTGTCCTGGGGCGTCTTCCGGTCCGCGCAGCCAACATCCCCCGAGCGCCGGAGCCTGTCGTGCACTTCCGCGCCGCCGGGCTTGTCCCGGCACAGGGCCTCTACCAAGCGCCCTCGGCCACGGAAGCTAAGGCTGGACAGCCGCATGGCCTTTCACCTCCAGCATGTCCCGTGGTCCAATGAGCCCGATGACCGGCATTGGGGACCGGACGGTAACCTCCAACGTACGCATCCCCTGGACTGTCACTTCCCGCGCAATGACCTGCTCCGAAAAGCCCTCGTTCAAAGCGATACCTATAAGGCTGCGGGTTCGTTCTTCGGCATCCGCGGCATTACGGTCGGCGAGCGTCCCGTACCTGGCGCCGGAAGCAGCAGCATCGATGAGGGTATTCCGGACGTGTAGAACCAGGGTCAGCTGGATAATCGCGAGAAAGAACATCGTCAGCAGCGCGCCGACCAGGACGAAGTCCACAACGGCTGAGCCCTGCTCCCCCCGCCGGGAGGGCTCCGGTTGCATCATTGGACCGGCCTCCTCAGGGGTCAGTTTCCCACTTTGTCCATGGCTTGATTGAACATGGCCTCCAGGGCCGGGCCCGCGAGCGCCAGCAGGGCTGCGACCAGGACCGCGGACATCAACGTAATCATGACCCAGCCCGGGACGTCCCCGCGCTCAGGGCCCTCATTGGCGCCGGGGCCCTCGTACTGCTGGGGGCTGGCGGTCCGGATCATGCGCAGCTGCAGCAATACCGCAAGGCCAAGAAGCAGCGTCGCGCAGCGGGTTCCCATGGTTTTCATCTTGCGTCCTATTCCTGTTTCCGTAGAGGGGACTTGCAGTAGTGGCTAAAGGGCGGGATTTTCGGGATCGTGGTTCTCATCAGAACCCCAGGTTGATCGCGGCGAGGCCGGGAAAAACCGCGAACACCACGGTCAGCGGAAGCACTCCGAAAACCAGGGGCACCATCATGGCGATTTCCTTTTTTCCTGCAGCTTCCATGAGCTCGCGCTTGGCTGAATCGCGGACGTCCTGAGCCTGTGCGCGGAGCACATCCGCAAGGGGTGTTCCCCTTTCCACGGCAACGACCATCCCATCCACGAACCTGACCAGCGGTGCAAGGTCGGTGCGGGCAGAGAATTCCTGAAGGGCCAGGACCAAGGGCTTGCCGGCCCTCGTCTCGGCGAGGATCTTTGAGAATTCTTTGGACAGCTCGCCGTTAGCGCTCCTGCAGACACGATCCAAAGCACCCGTAGCGCTCTCGCCGGCACCCACTGCCAATGCCATCAGTTCGGCAAGACTGGGAAACTCCGCCATCATTCGCGCTTCCCGCCGTTGGACTTGGACACCCAACCAGTAGTCCCGGAGCGCAAAACCTGCCGCAGCGCTGCCGACGATCACAGCCGCAGCAAAGACCGGACTGAACCTTCCCGCTGCCGCTCCGACGAGAACGACTGCCAGCGAAAGGACAAAACCGCCTGCCGCCCACAACAACTGCTCCGCACGGAAGTCGATGGGTGACTTGTTGATTCCCGCCTGCGCCAACCGACGCCCGGTGGCGCCCGGGGAAGGGTTGAGCTTTCCCAATGCTGAGAGCCAGTCCCGGAACACTGGGCTCAGAATCCGGCCAAGCGGGCCGAACGGGGTGAGGCTATGCTCCCCAGCGCTCAGGAGCCGCGACTCCAGGTTCTGCGATTTCAGTTGGGGCTCAATGCGTTCCGCCAGCGTCATGGGCCGCATCGGCGGGGCCCGGAAGATCACGAGCCATAATCCGAGGCCAAGGCCGGCTCCACAAATCACAGCCGCAGGTGAAACGATCATCATCTGAGTACCCGCTCGTCCTGTGGCAGGGCGCCGATCTTCAACATCACCGTGTAGCAAACCAGCGAGACCACCAGACCGCCGAGCAAGACCGCAGCTCCCATGGGCGTGTTGTAGGCATGAATTGCTTCCGGCCTCGTCGCAAGAAGAATCATCACTATCCACGGAGCAGCGACGGCAAGGCGGGCAGCGTTGATTGTCCAAGATTGCCGTGCCTCAAGCTCACTGCGGGTGCGGGCATTCTCCCGCAGGAATTCCGCCAAGGTGCCCAGGAGCTTTCCCAGGTCTGAGCCGCCCACTTCACGCGTCAGCCGGAGCGCTTCGATGATGCGGTCAGCCACGGGATCCGCGAGCCGCTGTTTCAACTTGTTCAGGGAGCCATCGAACTGACCGCCGGCCCGGTAGTCCGCACCGAACTCCCGGAAGACAGGCCGCAGCTCCTCAGGTCCCTTATCACCGAGCTGGATGAGGGCCTCCGGCAGGGGCAGCCCGGCGCGAATTGCAGACCGAAGATGGTCGACGACGTCAGGCCACAGTTGGCGCAGCATCGCCGACCTCTTTTTGGCCCGCCACCGGAGAACGGTCATCGGCAGCCACGCTCCGAAGAGACCGAAGCAGCCTGCGATCGGCCAGGAACGGCTGAGACCGAAAAAGACCAGTACGACGAAGATGGCCAGCCCGAGGCATGTTGCCACCAAGCCGCGCGGCGAGACCTTATCTATTCCAGCGGCTGCCAGCAGATCAGCCAAGCGGCCGGGCTTACGCTCCGTGTCCCTCTGCGCGGGCGTATCCCAACAAGACCACCAGATGAGGAAGAAGCCGACTCCCGCCACCATTCCAACAAGAGCCGAGCTCATCGCGGATCCAACAGTGCTGCGACCTCGTATCCTGCCCTCGAAAATTTTTCCGCCGCAGGCATGGCGTTCGCGCGGGGGCGCAGGACCCCGTTCTCCAAGGCAAAGACCAGGGATGATTCGATGATGCCGTTTTCCACGCGGCGCCCCAGTGACAGGATCTGCGTGACTTGCCGCCGCCCGTCGGCGTGCCTGCTGCAATGGACCACGAGGTCTATGCACGATGCGACAGTGGGAACTACGAACGCGCTGGATATGTTGTCCCCGGCCAGGAGCGGGAGTGTGCAGATTTTCGTTACTGCATCATGGGCTGAGTTGGCATGGACGGTACACATTCCCGGCAGGCCCGAGTTCAAGGCGATAAGCATGTCCAGGCTCTCGGCTTCCCGCACTTCCCCCACCACCAGCCGGTCCGGGCGCATGCGCAGAGCTTCCTTCACCAGCCGACGGAGTGGGATCTCGCCCTCACCTTCGAGGTTCGGCTGGCGACACTGCAGTCCTACAACGTCACGGAGCGGAAACTGGAGTTCAAAGATTTCTTCGACTGTGATGACTCGTTCCCGGCTCCCGATGCTGGCCGCCAGACAGTTCAGCATTGTTGTCTTGCCGGCCTGGGTTGCCCCCGAGACCAGGATGTTGAGGCCGCTTGAGACTGCTGCGCCGAGAAACCGGGCGGCTTGAGGCGTCAACGTGCCGAGCTCCACGAGGTGTTCAAGACGGCTCGCCTTCACCACGAACTTACGGATGTTCACTGCCCAGTGGCGTCGCGTGACGTCAGGAATGACGACATGAAGCCTGGAGCCGTCAGGAAGTGCCGCATCTACGAACGGCGACGACATATCGAGCCGTCTGCCGGAACTTTTGAGCATGCGCTCCACGAGGTCACGCACCTGCTGCTCGGAGAGGCTCAACGATGTAAGTTCCGATTCGCCGTTGCGGGCTACATAGACTTCATTGGGCGCGTTAAGCCAGATTTCCTCGACAGAGGGATCGTCGAGAAGCGGCTGGAGCACCCCGAAGCCTGCTACGGCGTCGAAAAGGAAACGGCGGGCCGCATCAAGGGAACCAAGCGGCGGAAGGGGGCCCATCAAGGCCCGTTCGTCGTAGTCCATGACCACTGCTTCAACGAGCCGCCGGACCTCGGTTGCCTGCCTTAGTGGATCCAACCCCCGGCGGCGGATGAGCTCGCGGACTTCGTCCTCGACTATTGCCAGCGCGTCCATATGTTCCCCCATACAACTGCCGCCCCCGGCGGAGGCAGTGCGACTGGCAACAGCCTAGGGAAGGGGTCGAGCGGCAACAAGTCATAACCGCCTTTTGTGGATAAGTGAGGATCTGCGCAGAACCTCAAGATTCCCCCGATAAGACCACAAGATTCACACCAGCAACACCAAGATCACTGGTTTCGCCAGCAACACGAGTGTTATGGTGAGCGCGTTATTTATCGAAATAGCACTATCAGGTGACTTCCTGGGGGAAACACCTGAGCAGTATCCAAAGAGGCGCTTTGGGGAGCGCCGCATTGTCTCCGGAGCACATATGAAACGGAACCTGTCTCAGTCCCGTCGCCCAATCGTGAAATCCCTCGGGATCGCCGTCCTGGCGGTCTCGTTGTTCGCCGGGCCTGGCCTAGCCGGAGTAGCCACTGCCGCGGAAGTGAGTCCGACGCCGACTCCTTCGCCGACCCCGGCGTCAACTGCATCTGTGACGGCAACACCGGCTCCGGCTCCGGCCCAGACAACGACTTCTGCCCCAACGGCAGCCCCTTTGGCGACGCCATCAGCAAGCCCCACTCCTGCACCGCAAACCATGGCTGAAGCCATCGGCAAAGGCGCCGAGATGGGACAGCGCTCAGCCCGGGTAACGGCTTCCTCCAGCACTACAGACGTTAAGCGTCTCAGTGCAGAGTCAATGACCACACAAGGTACCTGGATGCCGACGTTCGGGGTGCAGGGACTGGATGTGAGTGCGTATCAGACGAACGTCGATTGGCAGCAGCAGTGGAACATGGGTGCCAGATTCGCCTACGTAAAGGCTTCTGAAGGAAACTACTTCACCAACGACCTCTTCAACTCCCAGTACCAGGGCGCACGGAGCGTTGGCATGATTCGGGGCGCCTACCACTTCGCCATCCCGAACTGGTCTTCCGGAGCAGACCAAGCGCGCTATTTCGTTCAAAACGGCGGCGGATGGTCCGCTGACGGATATACGATGCCGCCGGTTCTCGACTTTGAGTTCAACCCTTACGAGGGGCGGACCATCAACGGCTTCTACTTCGGCAACACCTGCTACAACATGTCCCCGAACCAGCTTTCATCCTGGGTCCAGGACTTCGGGAACACCATGAAGTCCCTGACCGGCAGGCTGCCGGTCATCTATACGAACACAATGTGGTGGAACCAATGTCTCGGAAATCCCTCGGGTTTTGGGGACTATCCGCTGTGGGTTGCTGCATACCCGGGTTCCCCGTCGAATGATGCAGGTGCTATTCCCACAGGAAGTTGGGACACCTACAGCATCTGGCAGTACAGCAGCACGGGGCCGTTCGCTGGCGATTCGAACGTGTGGAATGGCGACTACGCTTCCTTGAAGGCCTTTGCGGGCCAGGACGTCCCGCGAGAGGCGGTCCAGTCCATCGCCGCCGCGCAGTCCGCTAATACTGGGCTCGGTGCTGCAGTATCGGCGATCACCTGCGGGTTGAAGGACGGCGGCTGCTACCAGATGTTCCAGAATGGTGCAGTCATCTGGTCCGCCAGCACTGGAGCCCAACCAAGTCTCTACGGGCCGGTGCGTGACGCCTGGGCCAAGACCGGGTTCGAATCCGGTCCCCTGGGCTACCCAACGAGTGCCGTCATTTGTGGCATACGGGACAACGGCTGCTACCAGGCGTACCAAAGCGGTGAAATCCTCTATTCAGCAGCTTCCGGCGCCCAACCGTCCACGCCGGGAGCTATCCGCACCGCCTACAGGCAGGCCGGCGCCGAAAACAGCTCCCTCGCCTTTCCTACCAGCAGCGAAGTCTGCGGGATACGTAACGGCGGGTGCTACCAGGCCTTCCAGCATGGGGAAATCCTTTGGAGCGCCGCCACCGGAGCCCAACTTTCTGAAGAGGGGCCGATCCGGACCTCATACCGCCAAGCGGGCGCCGAAAACAGCTCCTTGGGCTACCCAACGAGCGGCAAAATTTGCGGGCTGAAGGACAGCGGCTGCTACCAAGGCTTCGAAACAGGCGCCATTGTCTTCTCTCCAGCGACCGGCGCACAGATCAGTCCTAACGGCCCGATCAGGGATGCCTGGGCAACATCCGGATTCGAATCCGGCTCCCTCGGGTACCCTACCAGCAACGTGGTCTGCGGCCTGACCAACGGCGGCTGCTACCAGCTGTTCCAGAAGGGTGCTATTGTCTGGTCACCCGCAACCGGTGCCCAACTGAGCCTAAACGGCCCCTTCCGCACTGCGTGGGCAAGTTCGGGCTACGAAAACGGACCCCTCGGCTACCCCACGAGCGGAGTAATTTGCGGTCTCCGTGATTCCGGTTGCTACCAGCCGTACCAGTATGGGGAAGTCCTCTGGAGCGCCGGTACCGGAGCGCAGGTCAGCCGGCCAGGTGCAATCCGCACGCTGTACCGGAATAACGGGGCCGAGAATGGCACGCTCGGCTACCCCACCAGTGCTGAAACCTGTGGCCTGGTCAACGGCGGCTGCTACCAGAACTTCCAAGGCGGCGCGATCATCTGGTCCCCCGCCACCGGTGCC
>Ga0308169_10005113_pt1 | contig 12057 bp, 14 predicted proteins | sample PhyBR1_2_FD_202139 | JGI IMG/M metagenome (GOLD analysis project Ga0308169, IMG submission 202139) | Phyllosphere microbial communities from UC Gill Tract Community Farm, Albany, California, United States - DLSLSB.R1 | ecosystem: Host-associated > Plants > Phyllosphere > Unclassified | place... | reverse complement strand
CCTCGCATAAATACGCACAAAGTCACGTCAGGGCGATGGCGCCTTCAGCCGGAACGAGACATCCCGGTCGCGGTCGACCTCGAGCCGGCCGTCCTTGAACACCAACTCCGCCACCTGGATGACCGTACGCTGGTTCCAGCGCGCGTCCGTGGCCGCTTCCGCCTCGTTCACCTGGTGGACGAAGTAGTAGATGAACGCGCGGTCGCCATCGACGACGACGTCCGCGTGCTGTCCCTTGGCCCGGTCGGTGGCCTTGCGGCCCGGTTCGCCGAGGATGTAGCCTTTCTGTTCCGTCCAGGTACGCGCATCGTCGGACCGCAGCACCATCAGGCCCTTCCACACGTCGACGACCATCCAGTAATACCCCTTGAAGCGGAACACCTTCGGTCCCTCGCCCGTGGTCGGATTGACCGGCTCGTCGCTCACCTTCTTCCACGTGCGCAGGTCCTGGCTGTCGGCGGCCAGGATCTTGCTGCCGGCGCGCTCGTCCTTGTACCACATCCGGTAACCCTGTCCGAGCTTGATGACGGTCGGGTCGATCATGCGGCCCGTGTCCAGCTTCACGGTGCCTTCGCACCGCCATGTGGACAGGTCGGTGCTGGTCAGGTGCTCGATGCGGCCATCCGCGCCGGGGCCGCCCCACCGGTGGAAGATGCCAGGCACGATCGTGAGCCACATGTGGTACGTGCCGTTTTCATAGTAGATCTCGGGCGCCCACAGCGTCACGTCCGTGCACGCCTTGGGAAACTCGGCCGTGCCCTGGTAGCGCCAGTGCATGCCGTCCGGGGACGTCGCGATGCCGATGGCCGTGCCGTGCACCCATTCGACGTCCTTCGGGTCGGGCAACTTCATCGTCGCCCGGCGATTGGTATAAAACATCTTCCACAGTTTGGCGGCGCGGTCGTACACGATCGACACATCCGCCGCGCCGTCGTACACGGGGTCGCGGAACACCGGTTTCGGTGCGACGTCGGCCGCGCTGGCCGCCAGCGGCAGCACCAGGGCCAGGGTGGCGAGGAACGATTTCATGGGGTCTCCCTGGACTCAGAACTTGATCGACAGCGGTTTGCCGGCATACGTGACCGACTTCGTCGCGCCCGCCGGTTCGATGGCGGTCGCGTTGTCCCGGCCGACGACGACGACATTCAGCTTGCGCGTCCCGACCAGGCCCTTGAACGTGCCCTTGCGGGCGCCGATGGTCAGCGTGCGCGCGGCGTCGTTCCACGCCACGTCGTACGTGGCGTACTTGCCCTTTTCGTAGTCGTACGTTTCGTTGTCGTCTTCATAGACCGTGAACTTGCCGTCGGCGCCCGGATAGACGCGGATCTCGTACGGCGCATCCGGCCGCTCGGTGGCGTACTGGACGACGGGGCCCATCGGCACGATCGCGCCGGCGCGCACGTACAGCGGGAAGACGTCGAGCGGCACGTCCTTCGCGACCGTGGTGCCGCCTTTGAAGCGCTCGTGCGTCCAGAAGTCGTACCAGTCGGTGCCGGCGGGTAGGTAGGTCTGCATCGTCGTGTCCGGCTTGCCCGACGTTTGCGCCTGCGCGGCCAGTTGCGACGGCGTGCGCCATGCCAGGCGCAGGCTCCGCTCCGACGTGGCGTTGTAATACTCGAGGGTGATGGGGAGGCTCTGGCCCTTTTTCAGGACGACCTTGGTGCCGGCGTAGCGCTTGCCGCCGTTTTTCCAGTCCTCGACGGCGGGCTTGCCGTCGACATACAGGCGGTAACCGTCGTCGCCTTCCGCGCCCAGCTCGTATTCGCCGTCTTCCGGCGCCACGACGGCGCCCGTCCAGCGCGCGGAGAAGTTGTCGAGGCTCGCCAGGCCGGCAGGCATGTCGGCCAGCGGCGGGCCGGGCCACTGGAAGTCGATGGTGGCGTCGACGGTCTTGCCGTGCGGCGTCTCGAAATTGGTGCCCGCGAAGTACTGGCCAGCCAGTCCGGGCCTGCCGTCGGGCGTGCGCAGCGCGGTCGCCGGGATGGTGGCGGGCGGCGGCGGCTGGAAGCGGTACATCTGGCGCGTGACCGGATGGACGAGGAAGGACGGGCCGAACTGGAACGCGTCGTTGATGTCGCGCACGCGCGGGTCGTCCGGGAAATCCATCGGCAGGGCGCGCATCAGCGTATAGCCGTCGCGGGTGACCTTGCCGGCCAGGCTGTAGGTATAAGGCAGCAGGCGGTAGCGCAGGCGGACGGCGTCGTACAGCGCCTTGTACATCTCGGGATCCGACTGCTTGAAGAGGTAGGGCTCGCGCTCGATGTCGGTGCCGTGGATGCGCATCAGCGGATTGAAGGCGGCGTATTGCAGCCAGCGGGCGTACAGTTCGCGGTACGACGCATTCTTTTCGCCGCCCGGGAATCCACCCCCGATGAAGAAGCCGGCGGTGTCCTGCGTCCAGTACGGGTTGCCGGTGATGGTGACGTTGACGCCGCCGTTGATCTGCTCGAGCAGGGTTTTCCAGCTCGCCCGCGTGTCGCCCGACCACGAGGCCGCCGCCGTCCGCTGCGCGCCGGCCCAGGCCGAGCGTGTCAGGGTGAACACGCGCTGGTTGCTGGTGGCGCGTTGTCCCTCGTACGTGCCGAGCGTCGTCATCAGCGAGTACGGATTGAGGTAGCGGGCGAAGTCGCCCATGGCGTTGTTGCCGAGTCCCTTGATGTCGCGCTCGTTGTCGGCGGCGTTGTGCGCGGCCGTGCCGACTTCGACTTCGGTGCCGTCCATCCACAGCGCGTCCACGCCCACGTCGAGCAGGCCCTGCTTGACATGCTTGAAGTAGATCTTGCGGCCTTCGGGGCTGTACGCGTCGTAGATGCGCGCCTTCTTCGAAATCCAGTGCAGCGGTTCGAAGCGCAGCTTGTGCTGGTCGAGTTCATGCGCCAGCGCGGTGTCGTTGCCGATCGAGGGCCAGATCGACACCATCAGCTTCATGTGCATGTCGTGGATGGCCTTCGTCATGCTTTTCGGATCGGGGAAGCGCTCGCGGTTCCACGTCATGCCGCTCCAGGTGCCGTCCTTGTCGCTGCCCCAGTACTGCCAGTCCTGCACGATGTAGTCGAGCGGGAACTGCTCCTTGCGGAAGGTGCGAGCCACCTCGACGAGGCGGTCCTGCGTCTGGTAGCGCTCCTTGCTCATGAACAGGCCGAACGCCTGCTTCGGCACCATCGGCGCGGCGCCGGTGAGGTCGCGGTAGCCGGCGACGACGTCGTCCAGCGTGGCGCCGGCCATGAAATAGTAATCGACGCCGCCCGGCGCGCTTTCCGCCCACAGCGATGCGCCCTCGGCGTTATCCGTGAAGCGCATCTTCGAATACGTGTCCCACAGGATGCCGTAGCGTTCCGTCGACATCATGACGGGGATGATGATGCCGATATTCGTCTGCACCAGCAGCAGGTCCTTGTTGCGGCGGTTGATGTCGCCTTCGCCCACGAAGCCGAACCCGTAGATGCCTTCGCCGGGCTTCAGGGTGAACGTGTTGCGCGCTTCATAGGTCGGCGCGCCGGCCAGCTCGATTTTCTTCAGCGTCTGCGGTGCGCTGCGTTTTTCCTGCGTATAGACCTTGCCCTGCGCATCCTGGAACGTGATGGCGCCGGTCGACTTGTCGATGACGATGCGCAGCCGCTTGCTCTCGAGCGTGAGGGAGTCGGCGCCGTCGCGCGTCGTGAAGGCGACGGCCGCGGGCGCGTGCGTCACGACGATGCTCGGATGGCGCCAGAAGTTTTCGCCGAGCGTCGTGTTCACGCGCACCGTCGCCGGGCCGTAGAAGATCACGTTCTTGGTCACGCCGCCGACGCGGACCTGCACGCCGTGCGCGATGGGCGCGTACGAGAAGGACGCCGTCGCGGCGGCGACCGGCAGCAGGTGGCCGTTGGCGTCGAGGCCGGCGAGCGGCGCCGCGTGCGCGCTCGCGGCGAGAGTGGCGAGCAGCGTGAGCGTCGGCAGCGCGGTATGTGGTTTCATGACATTCCTGGTCGATGGATGGCTGGATTAACGCGGGACGTTAGCAGAATAATTTGTTCGGCGATAATACTAATTTTTACGATATCGATAACGAAAACGATATCGCAAAGGCCGCGTACGTACCCCGATGTGCCGAGATAGCGCTATCATCGTGTGATCACAATAAAGGAGACCTCATGAAGACACTGTTGGCAGCATGCGCCGTCGCGCTCGGCGTCGTCATCCCCGCCTCGGCGCAGCAGGCCGCCGCCCCGGCGGGCGAACGCCATTTCGTGCTGGAGAACACGCAGATCATCCCCGTGCAATCGCAGTCCACGGGCAGGGCGCACGAGCTGGTCGTCGTGCTGCCGTCCAGCTACGCGGCGCATCCGGAAAAGCGCTACCCCGTCCTGTACTACCTCGACGCGTACTGGGACACGCCGCTCCTCACCGCCACCTACGGCAACCTGATCTACGATAACCAGGTCCCCGAATTCATCATGGTGGGCCTGTCGTATCCATCCGGCGCCAACTACGACGTCGAGCGCCGCCGCGACTACACCATCACCGCGACGGATGCGGATTCGGGCAGGGCCGACGCCTTCCTCGGCTTCATCACGAAGGAGGTCGCGCCGCTGATCGAAAGCCGCTTCCGCGCCGAGAAGACCGACCGCGTGATCTCCGGCAGCTCGCTGGGCGGCCTGTTCGCCATCGCGGCCGCGTACAAGGCGCCCGGCTTCTTCGCGGGCCACATCGCGATCAGCCCCGCGGCCGGCTGGGACCACGGCGCGCTCGGCAAGCTCGACGCCGCCTACGCCCGAGACCACAAGGCGCTGCCCGCGCGCATGTTCATCTCGCACGGCAGCATCGAATATCCCGCATTCCAGCAGCCCGTCGTGGCGTTCCAGAAGCAGCTGGGCAACCGCAACTACCAGGGCCTGGCGCTGCAGACGCGGACGATGGAAGGGCTCGATCACACGGCCGTGAAAGGCGATGGCTACGTGCGCGGCCTGATGTGGGTATGGAAGCCGAAGAAGCCGGCCGGGCCGAGCGGGCTGACGAAGGCGATGCAGCAGCAGGGCGAATAGAAGCGTCGTTCAGCGTCCGCGGAAGTGCGACGCCTGCAGGAGGCGCAGGCCGGCGAGCACCTGGTCCACGCGTTCGCCGGACAGCCGGCCGATGCGTGCTCCCAGCCGTGCTTTCGGGATCGCACTGATCTGCGAAGGCAGGACGACGCTGCGTTTCTCGAGTCCGCCCTCGCCGGGTTCCAGCGGCACGCAACCGGGCTCGCTTGCCCGCCTGAGGTTCGTCGTCAGGGCGCAGACGATCACGGTGTCGATGCGCGAATGGTTGAACAGGTCGTCCTGCACCACGAGGTGCGGATGGGGATAGCCGGGCACCGAGCCGCGCGTGCCGTCCGGCGCTACCCAGTAGAGCTCCCCCTTGTCGATGCGCTGCGCGGGCGTGTGGTCGTTGTCCATGTGGTTTCCAATCCGTGGAATGATAGGATAGCGCTTTACGCACCATCCAGAGGAAGCCATGACCATATTCGCCATGCCCGTATTCGACGCCACCGTCATCTACGAAGGCAAGGAGCTGTTCAAGGGCCAGGGCGCCGCGCGCGGCTGGGCCGAGAAGCTGGCCAGGGAAATCGAGACGCCCGTCACGGTCGAGAAGATCGGCACCGGCTGGGCACTGTGCGCGCAGCTGGACGGCGTCGATTGCCGCTGGGGCATCCTGGGCCAGCGCCTGAAGCGGTTGGACTGATGGCCGCGTTGACGGTCGCGCGGATCCTGCATGCGGGCTACGTGTTCACATGCGAGGGTACGCGCATCGCTTTCGACACCATCTTCGAAAACCCGTTCAGCCGCAACTGCCACGCGTTCCCGGACGTGCGCTTCGACGAAGCGCTGATCCGGCGCCAGCGCTTCGATGCCGTCTTCATCTCCCACTTCCACGACGACCACTGCTCGCTCGAGAGCCTGGACCTGCTGGACCGCGCGACGCCGCTGTACATCTACTGCCTGTTCGATGAGCTGTTCGACATGGTGCGCGCGCTGGGTTTCAGCCACGTACATGCGCTGCAGCTGGACGTGCCCGTGGACGTCGGCCCGTTCCAGGTCGTGCCGCGCGAAGCGATGGATGCCGAAGTCGACTCGATGTTCCAGGTCCGTGCCGCCGGGCTGAACGTCCTGAACGTGGTCGACTCGTGGATCGACGATGCGGCGCTCGCACGTCTCGTCGCCGAGAAACCGTGGGACCTCGTGCTGTTTCCGTTCCAGACGATGCGCGAGATCGAGGTGCTGGCCCCGACGCGCGCCGAACCCGCGCCGCCGGCGCTGCCGGAGGAATGGCTGGAGCAGTTGCAGGCCCTGGACCCGCGCTTCGTCGTGCCGAGCTCCTGCCAGTTCCGGCTCGAACCCTGGTCGTGGTACAACCAGGCGTTCTTCCCGATCTCGTATGCGCGCTTCACCGACGAGGTGCAGGCGGTGCTGCCGCACGCGCGCGTCGTGCGCATGGATCCGTCGGTCTCGATGCAGCTCGATGCGGACGGGTTGCATCCGGCGCCGCCGCTGGACTGGGTCATTCCCGTCGGCGCACAGGACGTCGACTACATCTATGAAGGCAATGCCGACGCGCCGCCCACGGCCGACATCGCCCGCCATTTCCCCGCGCTGACGGCGGACCAGTGGACGCGCGTGCTGGACTTTTGCCGCACCGGCCTGGCGGACCGCTACGCCGCGCTGGATGACGAGAGCGAGTATTTCGACAGCCCGCGCCTCTGGCAGTTGTCGATCCACGATCATGCGGGCGAGGTGACGCGCTTCCGCTACCGGCTGTCGCCGGGCAGGGCGGACCTGGTCGACGATGATGGGCCACTGGGCTGGACCACCGGGATCCCCGCCGTGAAACTGTACGCGGCGCTGGAACTGGGCGAGTCGCTGACGTCGCTGTACATGCGCATCAACGATGCGGTGTTCGACGCGGACACGGAGCGTGACGTGGCGCAGGCCGACGTGGTCGAGGATCCGCTGATCCGCTGCCTGTTCAGGGAGGGCTTCGGCGCCTACCAGCGGGCGCAGTTGCGGCGGTTGCTCAGCCCGGCGGTCCCAGGTCCAGTTCCGATTGCTCCGGCGGATACGTGATGCGCAAGCCTTCGACGTGGGCGAAGGGCGTCAGCTTGTGCGGCTTGCGCTGGCGCGCATCGATGATGTCGTCGACGGGCACGCCGCGCACCAGCAGCGCATCGGCGACGAGCGAGCGGTGGCAGCGCCACGGCACGGCTTCCGCGCACATCAGTGCGCACGTCCTGGTCTGCGCGAGTTCGATGACCGCGTCGACGTTGGCCGCGAATTCGTCGGTTTGCATGTAGTCCGCGTAGCCGCGGAACGACGTGTTGCGCCAGGCGGCATTCGGTGAATCCTTGAGCGGGCGGCGCAGGCCGCCGAGGCCTTTGATGTATCGGTATTCGATGCCGGCATCGAGCAGCGAGGCCGCGAGTTCATCCTGCCCGAATTGCGGATTGTGGCGCGATTTGGGAACGGTCCGGATATCGAGCAGGCAGGCGATGCCGTTCTGCCAGAGCAGCCCGATGAACTCCTCGATCGTACGGTTCGAATGCCCGATGGTGCAGACGGGTGCGGGTGTCATGGCCTTATTCTGGCACGGCCGCGCGGGGCGGGGCGCCCGCTTCCTTACAGACTGAAACGTCTCTTACACCGACCGCACAGAGCGTTTCGAGCGCGCGCGCTACGATGAAGTCATCCACTTCAATCGGGAGAACAAAATGACACTCAATAATCGCCCCCTCCTGCGCATCGCCGCGATCCTGGCCTTGAGCGCCGCCACCACGTCCGCGTTCGCGCAGAGCGCCGAATACCGCCGCGGCTATGACGACGGTTATGCCGCCGGCCTGCGCGAAGCCGGCGGCGGCCGCGGTGAAGGCCGCGGCTCGCGCATCTTCGTCGAAGACGCGGAATACGGCACGCACTTCGCTTCCTGCGACGCACGCCGCGCCGTGCGTTATCAGGTCGAGCGCAATCGCGGCACCGTCCGTGCCGACAACCAGCTGTGCGGCGATCCGGCGCGCGGGGAGTCGAAGCGGTTGCGCATCGTGTACCGGTGCGGTGACAGCGAGGCCGTCCGCGTCGTTGCGCGCGAGAATGAGTCGGTGCGGTTGAGCTGCCGGAGGTAAATGGGTTGCCCGGCGCGTGGCGCGCGATGCGCTGGGCGAAAATAGTCGCTAGAATCGCGCTATGGTAACTGTCTGATTTCCTCGATCCGCGATCTCATCGGTCAGCCGAATCCATCGGCTGGCCGGAGTTCGCGCGTCAGTACCCTGAACCCATCATGGTGATACAAGGAAAGCAGACATGGACTATCAAGACGTTCTCGATTTTTGGTACGGTACCCCGTCAAGCCAGGGCTACGGCGCCCCGCGCGACGCATGGTTCACCGCCGACCCCGATTTCGATACGGTGATCGCTACCCGCTTTGGCGAGACGATCGACCAGGCTCTCGCGGGAGGGCTGCGCCACTGGGATACCAACGGGCCCTCCGGAACACTTGCCCGCATCATCGTTCTCGACCAATTCACGCGCAACGTTTTCCGTGGCAACGCGAAATCGTTCAGTGGGGACGGTCTTGCTCTCGAGGCGGCTCAGCAGCTGCGGACCAGTGGTGCTCATCTATATCTGAGGCCGCTTGAGCGCTGGTTCGCATATATGCCGTTCGAGCACGCAGAGGACTTGGCCATGCAAGACATTTCGGTTGCGCTGTTCACGACTCTGGCGGACGACTGCCCGGGTTTTGACGACGTGCTCGGATGGGTGCGAAAGTATCGCGATGTCATTGCCCGGTTCGGCCGATTCCCGTTTCGCAACAGCATACTCGGCCGTACTTCGACCCCTGAGGAAATCGCCTTTCTGAGCCGGCTCGGATACGCTGGGTCGCCTCACTGAGGCCTGCCACAAGCCGAGCTTTCGGCTTGTGCGACCTGCCGCTAGTGCGCCGCCAGCGTCAGCGCAATCCCCATCTCCCGATACGGCCGCAACACTTCCTCGCCGGTCGCCGCCGGCACCACCATCCCGCTGATCTCGGCCAGCCCGACGATCCGGTACGGGGATGCGGTGGCCAGTTTCTCCGACGACGCCAGCACGATGGTCTCGGCCGCCGCATGGCACAGCGCCCGCTTGATGCACGCTTCTTCGTAATCGCCGGTCGACAGCCCGCTCTCGGGATGCACGCTCGTCACGCCCATGAAATACGTGTCGGCGCGGATCCGGGCGATCGCTTCCAGGGTCGCCGCGCCCACGCCGACGGCCGAGTGGCGGAACAGGCGGCCGCCGAGCATGATCACGTCGATGTCCGGATGGTCCATCAGCGCCATCGCGATGGACGGGCTGTGCGTGACGACCGTCGCTCCCAGGCGCCGCGGCAGCGCGCGCACGAGTTGCGCGCACGTCGTGCCGCCGTCGACGAACACGACCTGGCCCGGCTGCACGAGCGCGGCGGCGGCGCGGCCGATGGCGGCCTTGTCGTCGGTGGCGATAGCGTGGCGCGTCGCGAAGTCCGCCAGCGCCGGGCTGGCGGGCAGGGCGCCGCCGTGCACCCGCTGCAGCAAGCCTTCCTTCGCGAGCTCGCGCAGGTCGCGCCGGACGGTGTCTTCCGACACGCCCAGTTCCGCGCTCATCTTCGTGGCGACGATCTGGCCGTCGCGCCGCAACACGTCCATCAGATACTGCTTTCGCTGGCTCGTCAGCATGCCGTCCTTTCGTCGTGCTTGACATTGCACGATACTGCACGATAGTTTACACGAACTTCAATGACTGGAGAATATCGTGCAGGATCATGTGGAAATCAGGCAGGTCGAGCTGCTCTCGGACGACTGGGGCATCCTGAACAAGACGACGTTCGCGCTGCGCACGGCCGAAGGCGGCTGGGATGTGCAGACCCGGGAAACCTATGACCGCGGCAATGGCGCGACGCTGCTGCTGGTCAACCGCGCGCGCCGCACCGTCGTGCTGACCCGCCAGTTCCGTCTGCCGGCCTATGTGAACGGCCACGACGGCTTCCTCGTCGAGGCGGCGGCGGGCCTGCTCGACGGCGCCAGTCCGGAAGAACGCATCCGTGCCGAGGTCGAAGAGGAGACCGGCTACCGCGTCGGCAAGGTCACCCGCCTGTGGGATGCGTTCATGAGCCCCGGCAGCGTGACGGAGCGCCTGCACTTCTTCGTGGCCGAGTACGAGGCGCGCGACCGCGTGGGACCCGGCGGCGGCGTGGCGGCGGAGGGCGAGCGGCTGGATGTGCTGGAACTGGGCATCGACGTGGCGCTGGCCATGATCGGCACGGGCATCGTCGACGGCAAGACGATCATGCTGCTGCAGTACGCGCGCTTGCACCTGTTCGCGCCGCGCGGGATGATGATCCTGGTCGCGGGCCCGTACCGGTCCGGCACGGACGGGGACCCGGACCGTGTCGCGGCCAACGTCGCGGCGATGGAAGCGTGCGTGATGCCGCTGTACGAGGCCGGACATCTACCCGTGCTGGGCGAATGGCTCGCGTTGCCGACGGTGCGCCTGGCCGGATCGCAGGCGCCGGGGGACGCGGTGTTCGACGCCGTGTTCCACCCGCATGCGCAGCGCCTGCTGGCGCGGTGCGATGCCGTCCTGCGCATCGGCGGCGCGTCGGAAGGGGCGGACCTGATGGTGGCGACGGCGCGGAAGCTGGGCAAGCGCGTGTACGCGGCCATGGAAGAGATTCCACCCGCGCCCAGCCTTGGTACAATCACATCACCATGAACAAGACTGCCATCTCCCTCATGCTGGGCGCGACGCTGGTCGCATCGCTGTCCGCCTGCAGCAGCAAGACGTCGGCCAACGAAAAGAACTTCGGCCTCACCGTCTCCCAGTATTTCGACAAGAAGGGCGACCTGTGCCTGGATCCCATCAAATGGCCGGTCGACGTGTATGAAACCGACATCCGCCAGCAGAAGATGTACCCGGACGGCGTGGCCGGCCAGATGTCGGCGCTGGAATCCGTCGGCCTTGCCAGGAGCGAGGACGTGGAATTACCCGGCGCCGTCGTCAATGGCAAGCCGAGCGGGGTGAAGGTCAAGCGCTACACGATGGCCGATGCCGCGAAGCCTTACCTGCACGCGAACGCCGGGAAGCAGCCGCGCATCTGCTGGGGGCGCAAGTCGCTGAGCAAGGTGCTCCGCTGGGCGGACCCGGCCAAGGTGGGGGACCACGAGGAGAGCAGCGTGATCTACACCTATCAGCTGTCGAACGTGGCCGACTGGGCCCGCAAGCCGCAGGTCAAGGAAGCGTTCCCCGAAGTCGGACGGAACGTCGACGGCGAGCGCTCCCAGAAGGAAAAACTGTACGTCAAGCTGACGCCGAATGGCTGGGAAGCGCTCGGCCTCAACGACTAGCGGCGCAGCTGCGCGAGGATGCCCAGCGCGCCGCGCGCCATCTTCACCGCCGACAGGGCCGATGTGACGAGCCCGGCCAGGCGCTTGCGGCGCATGAGGACGAGCCCCAGTGCGGCGCCGGCCGCACCCAGCACCAGCTTGCGGTTGGCGGCGACATAGCCCATGACCGGATGCCCGGCCAGTGCATTCGACGGACGCAGCGCCTTCAGTTCGTAGGCGAGGCCCACGCGCTGTTCGGCGCATTGTTCGATCAGGGCCGCGCGGCGGGTGGCGAGATCAGGCTTGTTCATCGGTTGCCTCCGCATGATGTTGGGCCAGGCCATGGCGCAGGTAGTCGACGTCGTTGCGCAGTTCGGCCAGCGTGGCCGAGAGCAGCGGCGCTTCCGCGGTCATGCTGGCGCGGACTTTCATGAGGATGATGCCGGCCAGCGCGCCGAACAGGACGGCCATGCCGCCGACGGCTTGTAGGCGGTACGTGTCCCAGAAGATGGCGATGACGAACAGCGCGGCCAGCAGGAGGGCGCCGGCCGCGAGGAACACGGCCAGCAGGGTCCACGCGAGGTGGCCCAGCAGGCGGCGTGCGTCTTCCTGGAATTCGACCGCGGCCAGCTCCAGCCGCGTGCCCGCCATCGCGACGAGCGTCGCACCGATCCGGCCTGCCGTCGCGACGACTCCCATTACTTACGCGC
>Ga0308169_10005112_pt1 | contig 12057 bp, 9 predicted proteins | sample PhyBR1_2_FD_202139 | JGI IMG/M metagenome (GOLD analysis project Ga0308169, IMG submission 202139) | Phyllosphere microbial communities from UC Gill Tract Community Farm, Albany, California, United States - DLSLSB.R1 | ecosystem: Host-associated > Plants > Phyllosphere > Unclassified | place... | reverse complement strand
AAACTTTCGGAATGTTTCGGCCCATGCGGCCAGATGAGCCTCTCCCCAGCTTGGCCCACCCTCCTGCACCGCCTTGCAAGCACGGTCCAGAGCGGCCTGAGCGACTTCAGGATGGGTCAGCGGCGCGGCCTGCACCACAATGCTCAGGGCCCTGAACTGCGGAGCCAGCTCTGCAACGGCTTGGTCGATTAACGGCAGTACGGACAGCATCAAAAACCTCCAGGAATCCAAATGGCGTTTTTCATGCTATCCAGCGCCGACCACCAAAGTCAATATAATGACCAATTTCATCTACTATAACGAATGAGCCGATTGACGGGACTATTACTAACGGCCGAAAATCCCCGCACATTTCTTCCCGTGAGCTCATCAATGACCACGAATACCAGTCTGTCGACGACCCCAGGTGCCGATGCTCACGCCGTCAGTTTGGCCGTCGCGCGCACCCTCAAACAGGCTCGCAAGGCGCAGAAGATCACGCTGGATGAGCTTTCCCGTCGCTCTGGCGTGAGCAAAGGAATGGTCGTGGAAATCGAGAAATGCACGGCCAATCCCAGTATCGGCATCCTTTGCAAAATAGCAGCCGCGCTGGGCCTGTCCGTTGCAGACATCGTCAATGTGACCGAAGCCCCATCCGCCCATATCATCGACAGCCAAGACATCCCCATTCTCTGGACGGGAGACCAGGGAGGTACGGCACGGCTTCTGGCGGGAGCTTCCGGCCCGAACATGATCGAGCTGTGGCGCTGGGAAATGCATCCAGGCGAATCTTTCGCTTCGCCGGGGCACCCTCAAGGCACGCTTGAATTGTTTCATGTGGAGAAAGGCACGCTGAAATGCGTGGTAGGGGAAACAGAGCTGGTCATTCCGGCGGGAAGTTCAGCAGTGGCTAAAACCGATGTGCCCCATTCCTATACCAATGCGGGCAGATCCAGGTTGGTGTTCACTATGTCCGTGACGGAAATGCATCAGTAGATGCTCTGCAGGCTGGCAGCCCAGGGCGGGCGAACCAGCCGCATTACAAGGGCTGCCTATCCGCGAGCCGCTATCCTGCCCTCAGCACGTACAACGAACAAAAACGCCAGCGCCAGCCCCACTTCAACCGACACTGCCGGCAAAATACCCGCCGCGACATTTCCCACGACCCATTCGACCAGCCCCAGCAGCGCAAGCAGCAGGCACGTGGTGACAAACCCCGCCACCACGGCGGTTCGTGCTGGCGAGGGTGGCGCATTGCGAGCCAATAGCAGCGCGACACCCATGCCCGCATAAAGCGGTGCCGCACGCCGGCCTACCAACCCCGTGGTGCCGCCATCGAAGGCCACACCCCAGTTAGCCAGCAACGTGGCCGGCGCGAACATCCAGATCACCGCCAGCACAAAAAACAACAACGCGGAAAAGATCGTCAGGTAACGGAAAGCACCGGAAGCGTTGCTCATGCGTTCACATCCACCACAGTGCGCCCGCGCACCTTGCCTTCCAGCACCCGCCCGGCAACGGCCGGAACCTCTGCCAAGCCAACCATCTGGGTGGTACGGGCCAGCTTGCCCAGGTCCAGGTCCTGGGCGAGTCGCGACCACGCTTGCAGACGCACCTCTTGCGGCGCATTGACCGAATCGATACCGGCCAGGGTTACGTTGCGCAGGATGAAGGGCAACACCGAGCCGGGGAGATCCGCGCCCTGGGCCAGACCGAAGGCTGCGACAACGCCGCGATACTGGGTCTGTGCCAAGGCATTGGCCAGGGTATGGCTGCCGACCGAATCAATCACACCGGCCCAGCGCTCCTTGGCGATCGGTGCGCCCGCCTGCGACAAGGTGTTGCGGTCGATGACCTGCGCCGCGCCAAGGTCGTGCAGATAGTCGGCTTCCTCTTGGCGCCCTGTCGACGCGACCACTCTATAGCCCAGGCCAGACAGCAGCGCGATTGCCACCGAGCCGGCGCCGCCGCTGGCACCGGTGACTAGAATGTCGCCTCGATCAGGGGCCAGTCCGCCGTGCTCCAGTGCCAACACGCTGAGCATCGCCGTGTAACCTGCCGTGCCGACGGCCATGGCATCCCGGGTTGAGAAAACATCCGGGATTTTCACCAGCCAGTCGCCGCTCACCCGTGCCTTCTGGGCAAAACCGCCGTGGTGGGTCTGGCTCAGCCCCCAACCGTTGACCAGCACCCGGTCGCCGGCCTTGAACCCCGGATGGCTGGACGTCTCGACAATGCCGGCGAAGTCGATGCCCGGAATCAGCGGAAACTGACGAATGACCGGTGAACGTCCGCTCAGGGCCATGGCGTCCTTATAGTTCACGGTGGAGAACTCGACCGCGACGGTGACGTCACCGGGCATCAAGTCCTCGTCCCTGAAGTCGACCAACTGGGTCGAGATCGCGTCGCCGGTTTTACTCGTGAGCAGTGCCTTGAATGTCATGATTGCTTGTCCTGTTCGTTCAAACGGATCGTCATCGCAGCCGGGCGAATGCAACAGTCACAGCGACAGCTATGGCCAGGCCGAGTCAGTGTGCCTGGGAAGGCAGTTTGGTTTCGAGCTTTAGCGCCTTGCGAATGCCCGTATCCAGCAAGCGCGCTGGAGCGAAGCTGCGCAGGAACTGCAACTGACCGGCCGCTTTGCCAGCGGTATAGCGCAACTTCGGACGCTCGGCGCGCGCGGCCTGCAGTACCACTTCGGCCACCACGTCGGGGCCGTCGCCGGTCGCCATGGCCTGGTTCACCACTTTCGTCACTTTTACTCGAATGGCTTCGTACACGTCGAGTTTGGCGTCGGGCTGAAGGTTGTTGGTCTCGAACTGAGTCTTGGTATAGCCAGGCTCGACCACCGTAACCCTGATGCCATGGGTACGCAATTCATGATCCAACGCTTGCGAATAACCATCCACCGCATGCTTGCTGGCGCAATAGAGGGCCGCGTAAGGAACAGCTACGACCCCGAGAATAGAGCCGATATTGATGATGCGACCGTCACCCCGGCTTCGCATGTGCGGCACAACCGCGCGAGTCATCCGAACGATGCCGAGGAAGTTGGTATCGAAAACAGCCTTGGCCTGCTCGACCGTGCTCTCTTCCGCTGCGGCGGGTGCGATGCCGAAGCCGGCATTGTTGACCAACAAATCGATCCGCCCCTCCAACCGCAGCAACTCCTCGATGGCAGCTTCGACGCTGGCATCGTCGGTGACATCAAGCTTCAACAGTGGGAACCCCTCCCCGCCGCCAGCCCCGCCTCGCCGGCTGGTGCCATAGACGCTGTAGCCTGCTGCGACGAGCTTATGGGCGATGGCTTCCCCGATGCCGGATGAAGCGCCAGTCACCAATGCCACACGTTTGTTGTTCATCATTAATTTCCTTCCGGTTATCGACATTATCCGGTCGGAAGATCGCACCTGTGAGCGGTCATGGATCCGACATCAGCGCGTGTCATCGACTGGCAGGCTTATGATGATGATCATAATCGAAGCGGTCAATTCTTTTGATGCTGGGTGACATCTATAGTGTCGATAGCACCCGACTAGTCACCCTCGCCGGCATTCCTTTTACCGTCCATAAGGCCAATCAAGGCGCCCATCGACGGAACAGAACGCTGGCATTGACCCCGCCGAACCCGAAGCCGTTGGACAGCGCGTGGGTGATAGGCATTTTCCGGGCCTTCAGGCCAACCAGATCGAGCCCTTCAGCCGCCTCGTCGGGGTTAATCAGATTGAGCGTTGGCGGCACGATTTGATCGCGCAGCGCCAACACCGTGAAGATCGCCTCGATACCGCCCGCCGCGCCCAAAAGATGGCCGGTGGCGGATTTGGTCGAAGTGATCGCCACGCCCGAGCCTGTGCCAAACACCGCACGAATCGCCGCCAGCTCACCTTTGTCGCCGACCTGGGTGGAGGTTGCATGGGCGTTGATATGCTGGACGTCGGCAGCGCTGACGGCGGCTTGTCGCAAGGCTTGCTCCATTGCGCGGCGAGCGCCGTTACCATCCTCCGGGCCTGCCGTCAGGTGGTAGGCATCGGCGCTGGTGCCATAGCCCACCAGCTCAGCCAGGGGCGTGGCTCCGCGGGCCAATGCGTGCTCCAGCGATTCGATGACCAGGATACCGGCGCCCTCGGCCATGACGAAGCCGTCACGCTCGCGATCAAAGGGTCGCGACGCCTCCTGCGGGCGCTCGTTGAATCCGCTGGAGAGTGCGCGAGCCGCCGCAAAACAACCCAAGGTCACGCGATCAATCGCCGCTTCGGTGCCGCCGCAAAGGGCAATATCCGCCTCGCCACTGCGGATGAGCCTGGCCGCGTCACCGATGGCTTGAACCCCGGCAGCGCAGGCGGTGACGGGCGCGCCGAGAGGCCCCTTGAAGCCGTGCCGGATCGACACGTTTCCGGCCGCCATATTGGCGAGGAAGGCCGGCGCGGTGAACGGTGACAGGCGGCGTGGACCCCGCGAATCGGTGGTCCGCACAGCTTCGGCAATCGTGCTGAAGCCACCCACGCCCGATGAAATGATCGTGGCGGTCCGCTCCTGGTCCGCGACTTCTGTCGGGTGCCAGTCGGCTTGTTGCAAGGCTTCGTCGGCCGCCACGAGGGCAAACTCGATGAAGCGGTCCATCTTCTTGCGATCCTTGCCCGAAATAACCCGGTCCGGATCGTAGCCCGCACTGGCATCTTCCTCCAACGACGGCACCTGGCCGCCAACCGCAACCCCGGTGCCCTGAGTTACAGCCTCAGGCAGGTTGCGGATACCGGAGCGTCCATCCAGCAACCGCTGCCAGACAGCTTCGACCCCGCACCCCAACGGCCCGACAATGCCAAGACCGGTGACTACGATTCGTTTTTGACCCTGGGGAGTAATCATAAGAACCTCTTCATTGTTCGGCAGGCGCTCGCCTAGGCCAGCCTTGCGGTTTCAGTTTGGGCGCTGTGGGCAGGACGGATCCTGAACCAGATGGAGTACATCGCCGGCAGGAACACCAGCGTCATGATGGTGCCCACGAATGTGCCCCCGATCAGGGTGTAGGCCAGCGTTCCCCAGAACACCGAGTGCGTCAGGGGGATGAATGCCAGGATCGCCGCCAGGGCCGTCAGCAGCACCGGACGAGCGCGCTGCACGGTGGCTTCGATCACCGCATGGAATGGATCGAGCCCTTCTTGCGCGTTGTGATGGATTTGCCCGATGAGAATCAGCGTATTGCGCATCAGGATGCCCGAGAGCGCGATCAAGCCAACCAGGGCATTGATACCGAAGGGCTGATTGAAAATAAGCAATGTCGGCACCACGCCAATCAGTCCCAGGGGCGCGGTGAGGAACACCATGATCATCGCCGAGATCGAACGCACCTGCACAATGATGATCAGCAACGTCAGGGCAACCATGATTGGCACCAGGGGCACGATGGCCTTGCCGGCCTTGCCCGATTCCTCGATGGCCCCCGCCTGCTCGATACGGTACCCGTCAGGCAGTGCGTCGATCACCGGCTGCAACGACTTGAAAATCGCGCTCGATACGTCCGGTGGTTGCAAGTTTTCGGCGATATCGCCGCGAACCGTGATGGTCGGCGTGCGATCGCGGCGCCGCAGGATCGGGTCCTCCATGCGCACGTCCACCTCGCCGACCTGGGACAGCGGGATGCGCTGGCCCGACGCCCCCACCAGCGTGAAGCCTTCGATCCTGGCGGGATCGAGCCGGATATCGCCCGCAGCGCGACCGATCACCTGCACCGAACGAATGTCCTCGCGTACCGCCGTGATCGGTACCCCCGTGAGTAAAAATTGCAGCTGTTGCGCGACTGCGCTGGATGTAAGCCCGACCGCCTGGAGGCGATCCTGGTCGAGATTGAAATGCAGCGTCGGCACCAGCGGGCCCCAGTCGGTATTGACGGTTCTCATCATGGGGCTTGCCTGCATCACGCCTCGTACTTGCGCTGCGATTTCACGCAACGTCGACGGGTCTGGCCCCATCACCCGGTAAGCCACGGGAAACGGCGAATAAGGTCCGAATACCAGCTGCGTCACGCGCACGCGCGCTTCGGGCGCCAGCCCTGCGGCAACCGCCTCGCGTAGCCTAAACTTGAGGGCTTCACGCGCCTCCTGGCTGTCGGTCAACACCACAATCTTGGCGAACGATGGATCGGGAAGCTCCGGCGCCATTGCCAGGTAGAAGCGCGGCGCCCCCTGCCCTACATAAGCCGTGACGATTTTTGCCTCATCCTGCTTTTGCAGCCAGGCCTCGACCCGGGCGGCCGTGGCGCTGGTTTGCTCGATGGATGTGCCGTAGGGCATTTGCACTTCAACCAACACCTCCGGACGATCGGATGTCGGGAAAAACTGTTTCTTGACCAGCCCCATGCCGAGAATCGCCACGACAAACGTAGCGATCACCGTGCCGGCCACCCACCACTTGCGGGCGATGACACGCGTCAGGATCCGCCGGAAACGATTGTAGTGGCGGGTGTTGTAGATCGCCGCATGGCCGCCTTCGACAGGCTTGATGTCCGGCAGCATCTTCACGCCCAGGAAAGGGGTAAAGGCCACCGCCACCACCCAGGAAGCGATCAGCGCAATGCCGACGATCCAGAACATGTTGCTGGTGTATTCGCCGGCGGTGGATTGCGCGAAGCCGTTGGGCATGAAGCCGATCGCCGTCACCAGCGTACCGGACAGCATTGGCGCGGCCGTATGGCTCCAGGCATAGGCGGAGGCTTTGATCCGGTCGTAGCCCTCCTCCATCTTCACCACCATCATTTCAATCGCGATGATGGCGTCGTCCACCAGCAACCCGAGCGCCAGGATCAGCGAGCCGAGGGTGATGCGGTCGAAATTCTTTCCGGTGGCCGCCATCACCACAAACACCACGGCCAGCGTCAACGGCACTGCCGCCGCAACCACCACACCGACGCGCCAGCCCATGCTCAGGAAGCAAACGATCATCACCACCAGCAAGGCGACGAAGAACTTGACCATGAACTCGCCGACAGCCGAGTCAATGTTCACAGCCTGATCGGTGACCTTGGTCAGGGTCATGCCCAGCGGCATGCCTTCGTTGATCTTTTGCGTCTCGGCGTCCAGCGCCTTGCCCAGGTCCAGGCCGTTCCAGCCCTCGCGCATGATGACACCCAGCAACAGCGCTTCTTCGCCGTTGTTGCGCACCAGGAAGGTCGCCGGGTCTTCGTAGCCCCGTTCGACGGAGGCAACGTCCGAGAGCTTCAAGGTACGCCCCTGGATCGCGAGGGGCGTATCACGGATTTTTTCCAGCTTGTCGAAGGCTCCGTCCACCCGCAGGAAAACTTGCGGCCCGTTGGTTTCGATCGAACCGGCCGGCGTGAGTAGGTTCTGGCTGTTCAGCGCGGCAAAGATGTCCTGGGCGGACACACCGAGCGTGGCCAGTCGATCATGGGAAAAGGAAACGAAAATCCGCTCGGCCTGCTCGCCGATGATGTTGACCTTCTTCACGCCCGCCACGTGCAACAGGCGCTGGCGCAACGCCTCGGCATCCCGCGCCAGCAACCGCTGGGGCTCGCCCTTGGCTTTCAGGGCGAACAGCGCGAACGTCACATCGGAATATTCGTCGTTGACCAGCGGCCCGATGACCCCGGCCGGCAGCCGGGTGGCCTCATCGGCGAGCTTCTTGCGCGCCTGATAGAACTCTTCCTGCACTTGCGACGGCGGCGTGCGATCGACCAACGACACCATGGTGAAGGCCAGGCCGGGCCGGGTATAGGTTTCCGTGCGGTCGTACCACTTCAGCTCTTGCAGGCGTTTTTCCAGCGGCTCGGCGACCTGGTCCTGCATCTCTTGCGCCGTCGCACCTGGCCAGGCGGTGATGACCGTCAGTTGCTTGACCGTGAACGGCGGGTCTTCGGCACGCCCCAGCTTGAAAAACGCCAATGTGCCCGCAACAGCAATGAGAAAAATCAGGAATACGGTGACAGAGCGCTCGCGAACGGCGATTGCCGACAAATTGAGGCTCATGGATGGCTCCCGGCGACTTTCACGCCGTCCTGCTGGGCCAGTCGCACCGAGTCACCCTCGCGCAGCAAATGCGCCCCCAGCCCGACGATACGCTCGCCGATCTTCAAGTCGCCCGCGACGCGTGCGGTGTCGTCGCTCAAGCCGACAACCTGCACGGGCCGCCAGCTGACCTTCGCGGGTTCACCGTCGATGACCCAGACACCGCTGCCTTTGCCCGGGTCGTAGACCGCCGCGATGGGCACTTGCAGCACGCGATCCTGTGCAGCGCCTTCGGCGATACGAAGCGTGACGGTGGAGCCGAGCGGCGCATTGGCCAGCGCCCCCTCCAGCACATAACGCGCCTCAAAGGTACGCGTCACCCGGTCGGCCGAATCCGAGAGCAGCCTGAGCCGGGCAGTGACTGCGCCGCTGGCCGTGCCATAAAGCGTGGCTTGCGCGGTGGCACCGGGAACCGGACGCAGTGTCTCCGGCAATTGCACGACCGCTTCGCGCTGCCCGGCCCTGGCCAGCCGGACGACGGTTTGCCCAGGGCTGACGACTTGCCCCGGCTCTGCAAGCGTGTCCATTACGACGCCGTCGGCGTCGGCCAGCAGCACGGCATAGCCGGACGCATTGACGGCGACGTCAGCCTGCGCCTGGGCCGCGCTGAGTTGCGCCTTGGCGGTGTCGGCAGCAGCTTTGATCTGGTCGTAGCCCGACGCGGAAATTGCGCCCGCAGCCACCAGATTACGATACCGCGCCTCATCGTCCGCAGTCTGTTTGGCGCGGGCCCGAGCGGCCGTGACAGCTTCTTGCTGTGCCCGCGCCTGCAAGCCCAGGTCGACTGGATCGAGGCGCATCAGCGGTTGGCCGCGCTTGACCGTCTGCCCGGCGTCGACCAGGCGTTCAAGGATCTTGCCAGAGACCCGGAACCCCAGGTCACTCTGGACACGAGCCGCCACGACGCCGGTGAACGAACGCGCGATATCGGGCGAACCCTGGACCTCGGAGACCCTCACCAGAGGAGCAAGCGTGCGTGGATCTTCGGTGGAGGATTCCCCACACGCCGTCAGGACAAGGGGTAGCAGGCAAGCGGCAAGGGTGACGGGTCGAAGCCGGAGCATAGGTTCCCTTTTGATAAATAAGGACGAGAACCGCATTCTCATTCTAGTGACTATATCTGTCAATGGTCACGAAGCGTGAAGCCCAGCTTCGCATGCCTTGTTCTTTGGGTTTCCACATCCACTCTTAGGGAACCCTGCTGGCGGTCGCATTGACAGAGTGTGACCATAATATAATATGGTCACACCTAGCTTGCCTCCAGGATTCCTGATGCCTCCTCTACGCCCCTTCGCTGTTTTGATGAGTGCCACCTTGATAACAGGCTGCGCGGTCGGTCCGGATTACCTGCGTCCGGACGCCCCGCTTTCGGATCGCTTCCTTCGCCAGCCTGTCGTCGACCAGCGATCCAACGCGGCGCAGGCCAGTCTTGCTGTCTGGTGGGAAGGCTTCGCTGACCCTGCGCTGACCAAGTTCGTCACCCAGGCGTTGGCACAGAATCTGGACCTGGCCCAGGCATCGGCGCGCGTCGCCCAGGCCCGGGCAGGCTTGGGGGCGGCGAACGCGGCGCTGCTGCCGTCGGGGACCGTCAACGGCCAGGCCGCACGCGCCTATCAGTCCGTCGAGACACCGTTGGGCCAGGTGCTCGATTCGACCCCCGGTTACGATCGGTATGGAAATGCCTATGCGCTGAACCTTGAGGCAGGCTGGGAATTGGATGTCTTCGGCGGCCTGCGTCGCGGGCGCGAGGCGGCATTGGCCGAGTACCAGGCGTCCGAGGCGGGCATGGCGGCCACGCGACTGGCCGTAGCGGCGCAGACAGCCGACCTGTACATGACCGTCCGAGGTTTGCAGGCCCGACTGGACATCGCGAACCGACAGGCCAAGACCCGGCAGGAGCTGCTGGAAAAAGTTCGATTGCTTTATGGTGAAGGTCTCGCCGCCAGCTATCAGGTTCACCAAGCCGAAGGCGAACTGGCACAGGTCCAGGCGACAGTGCCGGTGCTGCAAACCGGCCTGGAGACGGCGATGAATGCCCTGGACATCATGCTCGGCGCGCCGCCCGGCACCCATCGCGCGCAACTGGCATCCACCGGCAATATCCCCCCGGCGCCCCCCATGAACGCCACGGGAACCCCCGCCGATCTGCTGCGTCGTCGCCCAGACCTCATCGTGGCTGAGCGGCGCCTTGCCGCGTCCAATGCGCGGATCGGCGAGGCCGTCGCCGAGTACTATCCGAAATTCTCCCTCGGTGCGTTGCTGGGCAGTGCCACCTCGGTATCTGCTGGACACTTGTTCAGCGGCGGCGCCAGCCAGGCTTCGGGAGTGTTGGGTTTGCGCTGGAGACTGTTCGATTTCGGCCGCATCAACGCCCAGATCGACCAAGCCAAGGGCCAGGAAGCCGAAGCCCTGGCGGCCTATCGTCAGTCCGTGTTGCGCGCGACCGAGGATGTCGAAAATGCATTCTCCGCCCTGGTCAACCGGCAAGCCCAAGCCGTTACCCTCACCGGAGGCGAGACGTCGCTGGCACAGGCTCGCCAGTCCTCGTTCAGCGCCTACGAGCAAGGCACCGCCAGCCTGATCGATGTGCTGCGAGCCGACGAGACGCTGCTGCAGGCCTCCGATGCCCGGGCGCAAGCCCAGACAGAGTCGGCCCGGGCAGCGGTCGCCGCGTTCCGGGCGCTCGGTGGGGGCTGGCAGGCACCCGAAGCGCAGCCCGTCGCGCTGGCCGGCCAATGACCGGACGCTCATTCAATCAGAAGCGATAGCTGACGGAAGTACCGAACCCGCTTGCGCTGTTCTTGTACCGGGCACTGTAGGCACCCCGCGCCGCGGAGGTTTCGTTGACGTGCACACTCTCCTCCCACAGATAGGAATAAGCGACGTCGATGGTGACATCGTCCACCGGCGTCCAGCCCGCACCCAAGCTGATCACCTTGCGGTCGCCCGTAGGAATGCGCGGGCCACGGTTGGTGTTGTTGGCAGGCGACTGGTCCATCGACAGGCCGGCACGCAGCACCCATTGATCGTTCAACCGGTAGGCCGTGCCGATCGCATGCGCCCAGGTGTCGTGCCAGTTCTGTTCTTCGCTGACGGTGCCCAGTTGCCCGCTCAATAGTGGAGGCAAACCGCTGTTCTCGATGGTCAGCTCCTTGAAGCGACTCCAGCGTGTCCAGGTGCTGCCCAGGTACAAGGTCCAGTCATCATTGAGTTGATGTGTCACAGAGAGGTCCACCGACTCCGGCGTATCCACATCCAGCGAAGCGTCATAGCTGCGACCGCTGACGCCCAGCACGCTGAAGATCCCGCCCGTGAGCTTGGACTTGGCATCCAGGTGATAGCTGACCTTTGAGTGATAAGTAGCCCCCACGCGCGTGCGGTCCGTCGCCTGCACGAGGATCCCGGCGTTGAACCCCAGCGCCGTGTCGTCGCCGGTGCTTTTGAGTTTCCCATCGTTGCGACCAGGGCTCAGCGGATTGGGCACCATGCCGGATATCTCGCCGCTGATACGGTTGATGGTGGGGCCGAACCCGATCGAAACCTTGTCGTTGAAGGCGTAGCTGACGGTGGGCTGGAACGTCAGGGTCGTCACCTCGCTTTTGTTGGCGTAGTAACGTCCGGCATAACCGCTTCCATAATCGGTGATCAAGCCGAACGGCACATAGAAGCCGACACCGAAGGCCCATTGTTCATCGATGGGCTTGACGTAATACCCCATGGGCACGGTGGTCGCCGGGACCATGTCCCCGTCCTCCTCACCGCCAAACGTACTGCGGGTCTGGCTGATATCGGTTTTGGCGACCAATGTCGCCGCACCGAGGCTGGCCTCCTCTTTTTTCAGGCGAGACATGCCTGCCGGGTTGCCGAAGACTGTACTCGCATCTTCTGCCGAGGAAGAACGACCGGCGAACCCGGTTCCCATGCCGCTGATGCTCTGTTCGTTCAACGCAAAACCGCTCGCAAAACCCTGGGAGGACGCGAGCATGACGGCGAGGCCGATGGGCCCCCTGAGCAAGATTTTTTTCATTATTGGGACTCTAGGAAAACAGCAGCGGTGGCT